>Ga0070734_10005292_pt1 | contig 11521 bp, 9 predicted proteins | sample Coa_R1_8_FD_66444 | JGI IMG/M metagenome (GOLD analysis project Ga0070734, IMG submission 66444) | Surface soil microbial communities from Centralia Pennsylvania, which are recovering from an underground coalmine fire - Coalmine... | ecosystem: Environmental > Terrestrial > Soil > Unclassified ...
CCCTCCGGTCACGCCGGCGGGAAGGGACGTAGACGGCGGCGCGGGCGTCGTGGGCCCGTCGCGCATGGCGCAGCTCCCCAACACCAGCCCGGCCAAAACCAGAACCGCGGCCCGCAGCAACCCGGTGGCAAGAACCGCCACGGCCGCCGGCCCGGCCAGCAGCGCCAGCGCGGCACCAACCAGAATGCCGGCGGCATCTACACCGCGCCCATGGACCACAGCTATCGCGCGCTGCAGGGCAACAGCAACGGCAACCAGCAGCGTCGCCAGGGTCGCGGCGGTCCCGCTCGCCAGTTCGTGCAGCCTGAGCTGGAGCCCCTGCCGGCCACCAACGGCGACGCACCCGCACGCATCTTCGCCTTCGTCGACGACCTGTTCTTCCTGGCCAAAATCCAGGAGACCGCTCGCAAGATAAACGTGAAGGTCGAGTTCGTGAAGACCGACAAAGAGCTTCAGGAAAAGATGGGCCAGAATGGCGTCGACAAACCCTCGCTCATCATCTTCGACCTCAACAACGCCAACGCCAAGCCGCTCACCACCATTCCGAAACTCAAAGCGAAGCTGAAGAAGGGAACCAACATCATTGGCTTCGTCTCGCACGTGCAGGGCGACCTGAAGATGAAAGCGCAGGAAGCCGGCTGTGACATGGTGGTGCCGCGCTCGGCCTTCTCGCAGAACCTGCCATCGCTGCTGCGCCGGCACGGCACGCCGGATGAGGTGCTCGAGCAGGGTCAGCAGCCGGATGCGCCCGAGCCCCCTCCGACGATTCAGTGACGTGAGTGCGTACGTTTTTGCGGGCCCGCTCCCCGCATAAGCATGAAAAAACCGATGTGGTAGCGTGGGCCCGCTGCCTGTAAACTTCCTGCCGTGTCCAACCGGACAAAGCTGCTGATCGTCAGCGTCGCGCTAGGTGCTGTCTACGGCTTGGCAGTGCGCGGCATGATCCAGTTCACGCCACACGCGCGCTGGGCGCCGCCGCTGATCAGCGTGATGTCAGTCGCCTTCATCATCGTGCTTCCTTTCAGCGTGGGATACCTCACCGTCGCAGCGAAGGCGCGCGAAACCCGTGTCTCGATCCAACAAAGAGTCTTTCTGCCCTGGCTCCCGGTAGTGCTGGCCCTGCTGGGGTGCGAAGCGGTTGGCTGGGAGGGCACGATCTGTATCGTGATGATTACGCCGATCGCGCTGTTTTGCGCCAGTGTGGGAGGACTGAGCGCCGGCGCCATTGTGCTGCCGTCGCAGCCGCGGGCCGGCACCATCTCGATGGCCATCGTGGCCCTGTTGCCATTCCTCGTTGGGCCGGCGGAACACCACTTTCCCGCTCCTTACGACATTCGCACTGTCGAATCGGATGTGCTGATACACGCCTGTCCGCAAACTATCTGGTCGAATATAGAGCGCGTCCGAAGCATTGAGCCGAGTGAATTGCCGCGCTCCTGGAACCGCCGCATCGGCTTTCCCCGGCCGATCGAAGCGACGCTGAGCCATGAAGGCCTCAACGGCGTCCGGCACGCGACCTTCGCGGGCAATGTGCTGTTCGTCGAAACCATTGACGAATGGGCCCCCGAACGGCGCCTGGGATTCTCCATTCGCGCCGATACCGCACGTATTCCGCCCACCACGCTGGACCAGCACGTCACCGTCGGAGGCCCCTACTTCGACGTACTCCACGGCGAATACATTTTGCAGCCTGAAAGCGGTGGCATGACGCGGTTGCGCTTGATCAGCCGGCACCGGGTCTCGACCGATTTCAATTGGTACGCCCGGATTTGGACAGACGCGGTCATGCGCGATGTGCAGCACAGCATCCTGTACGTCATCAAGAACCGTTGCGAGAGAGATTGAGTGTTCCGCCACGGACTTCTCTCTGGCGCGAGACGTTCCTCCGCATTCACACCGCCAACTTCCTGAAGCCACCCGCCGCTTCCGCTCATCTGTAGTGCTTTCACTCCTGTAAATTCCGGCGCGGCCCTTAACTCAATTTCCACTCTGCTGATTTCGAAAAGGAGATCCTCATGCCTTACGTCAACGTTGGGAAAGAAAACTCCGCCGACATTGATCTCTACTACGAAGACCACGGCTCGGGCCCGGCGGTCATTCTGATTCACGGGTATCCTCTAAGCGGCGCCTCGTGGGAAAAGCAGCTGCCGGAGCTTCTGGCTGCCGGCCATCGCGTCATTACGTATGACCGCCGCGGCTTCGGCAATTCCAGCCAGCCCACGACCGGGTACAACTACGACACCTTCGCTGCCGATCTGCACAAGCTCATCGCGCATCTTGGCCTGCACGAATTCGCGCTGGCCGGCTTCTCCATGGGCGGCGGCGAGGTCGCGCGTTACATCGGCAAATACGGCTCCAAGGGCGTGACCAAGGCCGTAATCATCGGCGGCGTGCCGCCGTATTTGTTGAAGACCGCCGATAATCCGGAAGGCGTCGAGCAGGGCGTCTTCGATGGGATTCAGAAGGCAGTCGTCACCGATCGCTACGCGTTCTTCACCGAGTTCTTCAAGAACTTCTTCAATACCGACAAGCTGATGGGCACGCGCATTAGCGAGCAGGCGGTGCAGGCGAGCTGGAATGTCGCCGCTTCCGCATCGGCCACCGCGAGCTTCGCCTGCGTGCCCACCTGGCATGAAGACTTCCGCAACGACCTGGCGAAAATTGATGTGCCGACCCTAGTGATTCACGGCGAGGCCGATCGCATCGTGCCCATCGCCTCTGCCGGACATCGCACTGCCAAGCTGGTGAAAGGAGCGCGGCTGGTCACCATCAAAGATGGTCCGCACTGCGTCATCTGGACCCACGCGGAGGAAGTGAACGACGAGCTGGTCAGCTTCCTGAGCGCCGCGAAACACCCGGCATCGGCCGGGAAGAAAGAGGCTGTGGCTTAGAAGATCAGCCGCGGTAAACGGATCGCCGGGTGCCCCATCCTTCTCGCCGGTTCAGGCGAGAGGGTGGCCCCGGCCATCGCAAAGGATCTAGAGCCTCACTGCGAAATGGATGGATTGATCTGCCGCCATCACTCATGGTCCTCAACCGCGGCAGAGTAGTCGGCGTCATTGGGCTCGAGTTGATGCGCCTTCTGATAGGCGGACTGCGCGGCCGGCTTGTTTCCCAGCCTCTGCTGCGCAATGCCCAGGTCGTACCAGTAGATCGCCGAGTTCGGCTGATACCTCACAGCATCGCGCAACCAGCGCAGGGCCTCGCCATTGCGCTCGCTCATCAGCGCATCGTATCCCCACTGACCCTCCTCGTAACCTGCTTTGCCCGACAGGTTGATCCGTGGACGCCCCAGCGTCGATCCCCACACGCCAACACAGACGATGAGAGCAACACCGCCGATGGCAAGCATCCGGCGGCGAGGCATCACCACGGCGTAAGCGGTGAGGATACCGACAATTGCGCCGACGCCGTGCGCGATGTTCGCCACCGGAAAGATCTTCATCAGTGTGGTAACGATGCAGAAGAAGAACCATCCGACGAAAAGCTGAACCGTGCGGCGGTCGACGACTTCGTAGAAGCGATCGTCCCGCGTCCCGACAATCCAGAGGAAGCCGAAAAGGCCATAGACGACGCCCGAGAGTCCCACGCCCCCCAGCGCGAACGCAAACTCCAGCGCACTGGAGGCGACCGCAAACAGCAGGATGAGCGCCGCCGTCCGGAGGTGTCCGTACACGCGCTCCACCACTGCTCCAAACACCCAGAACCAGTACAGATTGAACGCCAGGTGCAGTATGTCACCGTGGGGAAGAATGCAGGTCACAAGGCGCCAGAGTTCTCCGCGGCGAATCATCGCGGTGGCGAAGAGTGGCGAGATGTCCACCTTGCACCACCACACGATCGTCACGGCAGTCGCCAGTAGCCCGACGCCGGCGATGACCGGGTATTGCGGAAGCTCCGTCCATTTGGGGGCGCGTTGCACGACGTAACAATAGCGTTCCCGCAACGCTCCGGCAAGTGAATAGGTCCGTCGGCGGCCAAGAGGCTTTTGGCTGCGCGGTCGCGGCAGCAATTCGCGCCGGCCGAGTCAGCCCTTCGGCCTGCGCTTGGAATCGTGCCTCTTTCTCATGTGCTGGAGGACTTTGCGCCATCAGCTTACCCGCAAAGAAAACCGGACGTCGCTTGGAAGGCGATGTCCGGTACCGGCAGCTCGATTCTCTGCGTTGCGTCCGAGCCTGCGTTCAGCACGTGGCGGCAGGCTGCGGGCCGGAGGTACTGCTTAGTGCGGCTTCATCTGTCCATGACCCTGCGTGTTGTTCGGATGCGACTTCGAATTCTGAATGGCGGCGTTACCCTGGCCGGCTGACCAGAACAGCGGCAGCTCATTCACCAGGCTGAGTCCCTTCGGCGATCCCAGCCCCGTGACCGCATCCCAGCCCGCGCCGGCATTGTATCCGATGGTATAAACCGGGGCGTCCGACGCGTCAAATTCCATGGCGGAATTGGTTCCGCTGACCACGTCATGGAAGGTGTTCGTATAGTCGGGCGTGTTCTGCCCGATCTTGTACAAGGCGGCATTGAGGAATCCGTAATTATGACCGGCAATCTGGTCGTTGATTGCGGTGATGGCGGCCCACTGTGGCGCTCCCGAACTCGTACCGCCAAAGCGGTACCATCCGTTCACACCTGGCATATTCAGATAGGTGAGCACACCATGTAAGACGGCAGCGTTGTAGGCAACATCCGGTGCGCCGCGCGTGCTTCCACCATGAATGGTTCCCTGCTGGTAGGCGGGCTCGTCCCACACCGCACTGAAACCACCGCCGGAAGCTCCCGTGGCGCTGAAATAATTCTGGTAATCGCCGTAGATTGGACCTTCATTCCAGGCGATTTCGTTCAGCCAGGTGCCCGGCGCGGGATGGGTTGCGGGGTTGCAACCGAGCGACAGCAGGCAGTAGTCCGCGGCCTGCAGCTCGGTGCCGCCAACGGCAACCACCAGCGGATCCGACGCGGGATTGGAGGTTGACAGGATCCAGGTGGTGCCATCACACGCCGGCTGGGCCGCTCCCTGATCGCCGGAGGAGGCAAACAACGTGATCCCCTTGCGTGTGGCATTTACGAATGCCTGATGCCAGGCTGCGGTTTCGTCCGGGCTGAGGCAGGTGTCCGATAGGCCAAAGCTCATCGAGATCACGTCGCCGCGGTTGTTGTCAATGGCATCATTGAGAACGTGCAACAGGTGGTTGTTGTAGTTATCCACCGACAGTTCGAGCACAATGTTAGCGCCCGGGGCGATGGCGTGCGCCCATTCGACATCGAGCGAAATTTCCTCGGCCCAGCCGGCGTTAAAGTTGCCCAGCCCGTCCGGCGCTACCTGCGTGAAACTCGGCGTTCCCGGGCCGCCGTTCATCGGCGTCAGGCCGTAATAGCTGATGAAGGAATTGAGCTGGTTGACAATGTTCGGGTGCTGGAAGGCGTCGATGATGACGATGGTCTTTCCTCTGCCGTCAAAACCTGCATTGATAAGACCGTCAAGATTGTAAGCTGTCCGCATTTGATATGGGTCGTAGCACTGACCCACGCTAAGTCCGACCTGGCAGGTACGCAGGTTGTAGCCCGCGTCGGAGACTCCGTAAATGATGTCCTGCGGCCCGCGCTGCGCGGCCGGGGGAACCATTCCGGGCACAGCCAACGACTGGGCCACGGCACTCGGTATTGCGAGTAGTGCGAGAATCACAACAAGGCCAACGATAACCACACGTCTCATGATGTTTTCTCCAAGGTGATCCCAAGGTTTTTGGGTTTTATGGATCATTGAAAGTGATCGGGTAAAGGCAAGGTCCGAAACCTCACCCTTGCGCGTCTGCCCGGGAATAAAGCCAGAATTACACTTCGCCTCAGGGATGGGTCGCGGTACCGGGAGCGGCTCGTCGGAGGCGTGAAGCCAACCGCGCCACCATTATCATGAAACCCTGTAACCCGCTGCCAGCAATTTGTAAACCAAATAACCGGCAGAATCCCGTGTTGGGAATACGTGCCGCGAGTCGCTATTGCATATGAACAGAAATAGCGACGGCAGCAAGGAAGGATTACGGTGAGCTATGACGTTCCGCTTAGTGGTCTCCTCGATGGTGCTGGTTTGCTGTAGCAGCTTCTGCCACGCTGCCGAGACGGTGAGTTGTCCGGCCAGCATTACCACGCGCCAGGAGCTGACATCGGCTGCGAATGGCTGGGCGCCGCTGCTGGACGATGCGCCGCACACTCTCGCCGGCATCACCTTCTACGACGGGCCGCCTTCGGAACAAGCCTCGCTCGCCTACGACCAGATCAGGCATGGCAAAAGCGAAGACCTCGCAACCTGGACCTTTGCCAGGCAAGAGGACCGACGCATCTGGCTGGTGTGCCGGTATGCGGGGACGGCAGTCGAGCTCTCGCGCACGCTGCCGCCGCAGATCACCACCTGCACCATCAGCTATGACCCGCAGACGCAGATCGCCGGGCTGCCGGAAATCAAGAAGATCAGCTGCCGATAACGGATCTGCCGTCGTCGGGACATGTAGAATCGCGACTGCATGGCCGGCGGCGCACTCCCTCTGACTTCGGCGCAAACGAGATCGCTTCGTCGCGAGCTGCTGCGCTGGTACGACGCCCATCGCCGTGAGCTGCCGTGGCGGCGCGATCGCGATTTCTATCGTGTGTGGGTCTCCGAAATCATGCTGCAACAGACGCGCGTGGCCGCCGTGCTCGAGCACTATGCGCGGTTCCTGCGCCGCTTTCCGACCCTCGAATCCCTGGCGGCGGCGCGCGAGGCGTCCGTGCTCGCCATGTGGAGCGGACTCGGCTATTACCACCGCGCGCGAAGAATGCATGCGGCGGCGAAGGTCATCGTGCGTGAGCGGCACGGCGAGTTCCCGCAAACTGCGGAGCAATGGCTGGCGTTGCCTGGCATCGGCCGCTACACCGCGGCTGCGATTGCCAGCATCGCCTTCGATGAGCCCGTTGCGGTTGTCGATGGGAACGTCGAGCGCGTGCTTCAGCGGCTCACCGGAAACGCAGGCGACGCATGGGAGCAAGCGCAAGCGCTGCTCGACCGCAAACGGCCCGGCGACTTCAATCAGGCGATGATGGAGCTGGGTGCGACCATTTGCACACCGCGCGCACCACAATGCTTGCTGTGTCCCGTGATCTCGTTCTGCAAGACTCGTGGCGCTCACTACACGGCTGTCACCGCGCCGCGCAAAAACAAGGAGCTCTGCTACGCGCTGGTGCGGAGGGGTGACGCCGTGCTGCTGGTTCGGCGTCCCGCGGACGCCTCGCTGATGGCCGGCATGTGGGAGCTGCCGCCGCTTGCCGCTGAACAGATTAATGGCCATGCTCCGCTGTTGCGCCTTCGGCATTCCATCACCGACTCGGATTACCGGGTTACTGTCTTCGTCATCGCGCCGGATCAGCGGCCAGAGCCTGCAGTCGCCGCGCGGTGGTTTACGGTGCCTCAGTGCGAACGCCTGCCGCTGACCGGCTTGACACGCAAGATCCTGCGTAGAGCAGCCCTTCAGGCCCAGGTTGGGCATTCCACACCAAGCTAGATAGGCGCCTGAGACGAGGCCCTGAACGGCCGCCCTACTCGCAAGCACCGACGCGGTTGAATCTGCAACCGTCACCGACGTATCTAAATAGGTGAAATGAAATTCCTTGGTGCACCACGCACCTTGATCCGTTTTTTTAGGAGGTCGAAATCTATGCCCGCACTTGAGGCCGGTGTTCGCGCCCCGGAATTCTCGCTTCCAACGGTCGACGGCGCGACCCTCTCGCTGGCGGAGGCCTTGAAGAAAGGCCCGGTGCTGCTGGCGTTCTTCAAGGTGAGCTGCCCGGTTTGCCAGTACGCGTTTCCGTTCTACCAGCGCATGTACCAGGCGAACCGCGATGCCGGCGTCAGCTTTGTTGGCATTTCGCAGGACAACGCCAAAGATACGAAGACGTTCATGAAGGAGTTTGGCGTGACCTTCCCGGTGGCGCTCGATGATCCGGCGCACTACGCGGTCTCGAACGCCTATGGCTTGACCAACGTTCCCACGCTCTTCTACATCGACCCAAGCGGTGAAATCGAGGTCGCGTCGGTGAGCTGGTCGAAGGCAGACGTCGAGGCCATCAACGCGAAGATCGCGGAGCGTCGTCATCAGTCGCCCGCGGCGCTTTGGCGGAAGAACGAAGAAGTGCGCGACTTCCGCGCCGGTTGAAACTCCAAGAACTGATCCGCCGTGTGCGGGTCGCATGACAACCCAAAAACCTGGCGCTCGCTCTAAAATGAGAGTTCCCTCTGTCCGATGACAGTGATCGGAGAATCTCTCGTGTCGCGCCTCGCTTCGACCGTCCTCGTCCTGATTGCCACCGCAGCGCTGCTGCCCGCACAAACCACTCGCAGCTCGGAGGCGACGCGCGCCGCAAAGGCCGACACCGGGGTTCCGCAGATTGCGGGACTTCCAGCTTCGGCCGAGCAGGCCATGGCCACCGTCGATAGCGAGCGCATTCGCGCCCACGTCCGCTTCCTGGCCAGCGATCTGCTCGAAGGCCGCGGCACCGGACAACGCGGCGGTGAGATCGCCGCCGAATACATTGCGACGCAGTTCGCGCTCTACGGCTTGAAACCTGCCGGGGACAACGGCAGCTTCCTGCAGAAGGTGCCGCTCGAAGGCATCGCCACGCAGGACGACAGCACGCTCGCGCTGCTGCCCAACAACGGCGCCCCGCTCGGGCTGAACTATCGCTCCGACTTCGTAGCCATGGACAACACCGGCAAGCAGCGCAGCGAGATCGATGCCGGTCTGGTCTGGATGGGCTACGGCATCGACGCGCCCGAGTTCAACTGGAACGACTATCGCGGCGTCGATGTGCGCGGCAAGGTGCTGCTGATGCTGGTCAACGAGCCGCCTTCGGATGACCCGAAGTTCTTCGCCGGCAAAGCGCTCACCTACTACGGCCGCTGGACCTACAAGTATGAAGAGGCGGCGCGCAAGGGCGCGGTGGGCGTCATCCTCATTCACAAAAACGACATGGCAAGCTACGGCTGGAACGTGGTGCGCAACTCGTGGTCGGGCGAGCGCTCGCTGCTGCGCGACGACTCCGCGCCCCGGCTTGCGCTGGCAGCCTGGATCCAGTCCGATGTTGCGCGCAAGCTGGCCAAGTCTTGCGGCATGAACCTGGACGTGATGATTGCCGCCGCAGGCAAGCGCGGCTTCCGTCCCATCGCGCTGCCTGCGCGCGTGAAGGCGACCATGCTCAGCAAGGTCCGCAGCTTCGACTCCAGCAACGTCATCGCCAGGCTTGCCGGGAGCGATCCCACGCTGAAGGACGAAGCCGTGCTCTACAGCGCGCACTACGATCATCTCGGTATCGTGCCCGGAATGCCCGGCCACAACATCTACAATGGCGCGCAAGACAACGCGACCGGCGTCGCGATTCTGCTGGAGATCGCGCGCGCCTTCGCGGCCGCGAAACCAGCTCCGAAACGCACCATCTACTTCGCGTCGGTTACGGCGGAAGAGCAGGGGCTGCTCGGCTCGGAGTATCTGGGCAAGCATCCGCCGGTGCCGGCGAGGGACATTTCTCTGGCGCTGAACTTTGACGACGTCCCGCCGCTGGGCGTTCCCGAAGAAGTGAGCGTCGCGGGCGCCGAGCGGACGACGTTCTATCCGGAGGTGGAGCGCACGGCGCGGCAGTTCGGGCTGGAGATTGTGCCCGACGCGCGTCCCGAAGCAGGCCACTACTTCCGCTCTGATCACTTCAGCCTGGCACGCGCCGGCGTGCCGGCATTCTCGATCGACGAGGGCGACAAGTATCGCGGGCATGATCGCGACTGGGGTACGCAGCAAGCGGAAGATTACGTCGCACATCGTTACCATCAGCCGAGCGATGAATATCGCCCCACGATGGACTTTCGCGGTAACGCGGTAATGGCGCGCTTCGGCATCGCGCTGGGATGGGAAGCGGCGAGCCAACCTGCGCTGGTCGAGTGGAACGACGGCGACGAGTTCGCACGTGTCCGCAGCGGAAGCCAGGCGGGAAGCCATTAGAGCGTGCGGACCCAGGACAGCGTCCGAAAGAGGGACGCGATCCCTTCGGCAAGCTCGGGGCAGGCTCTAGGGCACCGTGTATCAATTGTCAAAGACCATCACAATGCCGGCCTAAAGGCCGGCACTCCCCAAACTACCTACACCGGCACCTGCTGCTCGCGCAGCTTGTGCTTCAAGTCGGCGGCGATCAACTGGCCGTGAAACCTTCCGTTCTCGATGAAGATCTCGCTGGTCCGCATGCCCGCGATCAGCACGCCCGCCAGATAGATTCCCGGCACATTGCTCTCCAGCGTCTGCCGGTCGACGATCGGCTTCTTGTCGGCTTCGTCGCTGAGCTTGATGCCGAGCGAGCACAGGAACTCGAAGTCGGGATGATAGCCGGTAAGCGCGAAAACGTAATCGTTGGGCAGCGTTACCTCGCCTTCCGGAGTGGCCAGCACAACATGCTCCAGCGTGATCTCGCGGACCGTGCTGTTGAAGTATGCGGCGACCTGTCCTGCCTTGATGCGGTTCTCGATATCGGGCTTGATCCAGTACTTCACCGAGGGTGAAATTCCCGGCCCGCGATGCACCAGCGTCACGCGCGCGCCGTGCCGCCACAGCTCGAGTGCGGCAATCGCGGCCGAGTTCTTGGCGCCGACCACGAGCACGTCGTGCGCGAAGAAGGGATGCGGCTCGCGGTAATAATGCATCACCTTCGGCAGGTTCTCGCCGGGAACGTTCATGTGGTTCGGGCGATCGTAATAGCCGGTGGCGAGAATCAGCTTGCGTGCGCGGTACTCGCGCTTGCGTCCGTGCAGGTTCGTGGTGTGGACGATGAAATGGTTATCGCTGCCCGCGATGCGCTCGACGGGCTCGTATTGCCGCACGTCGAGCTGATAGTGCTCGGTGACCTTGCGGTAATACTCCAGCGCCTCCTGTCGCGTGGGCTTCTGGTTCGGGCTGGAGAAGGGAATGTCGCCAATCTCCAGCAGCTCGGGCGTGGTGAAGAACGTCATGTTGCTGGGATAGTTAAACAGCGAGTTCACCAGGCAGCCTTTGTCGATGTTGGCGACCGAAAGCCCGGCGCGCTTGGCGTCAATGCCGCAGGCAAGACCTGTCGGGCCGGCGCCGACGACCACCACGTCGAACGAGAACTTCTCAGCAGCGTTGCCATCCATAATTCACAGCATAGCGTGTTTGCCGAGTGGCATTTGGCAATTGGCAGTTGGCAGTTGGCAGTTGGCATTGGGCTCTTGTGTCTGGCGTGAGAACCGTGTCGTCCCTACGGGACTCTGGGTCTTCTTCCCACCCTCACCCAGCGCTTGAAGCGCTGGGCTAGCCTCTTCCGCGCCTACGGCGCTCGATTCCGGCCGCAAAGAGATTCCTTTGTTCCACCAACTGCTTGGAAATGGGCTTCTCACGCACGCACTGTTGGCCATGCCCGTGGCTTTTCGCGCGATGCTCTTAGGCATTTCGCTTCACGCCCGGCGATGCCTGGGTTGCCGTCGCGGGCGGCTTTCTGCGCGCGG
>Ga0070734_10005293_pt1 | contig 11518 bp, 8 predicted proteins | sample Coa_R1_8_FD_66444 | JGI IMG/M metagenome (GOLD analysis project Ga0070734, IMG submission 66444) | Surface soil microbial communities from Centralia Pennsylvania, which are recovering from an underground coalmine fire - Coalmine... | ecosystem: Environmental > Terrestrial > Soil > Unclassified ...
TCCGGCCCAAGCGCAACTAGTTCTTCGGCCGCCGTGCGGATTCGTTCGGCATCTTGGACTGTGAAACGGTACTCAAATCGAATGTTACGGCCTTCGATCCAGCCGAGCTCATGAAGGCGTTGCTTGAACGCTGTCAAACGCGCTTTGACTTGAGGTTCATCATCGCGAAAGGGGATCAAAATAGCGATCTGGCGCGGCCGCTCTACTTGTTGTGCATGCAAAGAGATCGGCCATGCCACCGTAGTGACGCTGAGAAAATTGATGAAATCGCGCCGTCTCATTAGTGTGCGCCCTTAGTGTCAAGCCATCCTACCAAGGACGCCGACAGACAGGAATAGATCGAGGTCGCCTCCGGTTCGAAGTCTGTCGGAATTTGGATTGCGGGGTCGAAGTCCGGGTTGGGTCATGAGCTGACCTCGCCAGGCGTGATCTTGGTCGACTCACCTTCCGAAAGCAGACATTGCGAAGGTCAGCTACGCCTTGGCTCGCGCAAGGGAATTTGACTGCTGGCTAATATTCGTCGAGGCCGGCCTCGTACCAAATGCTGTTTATTTCGTCGCCTATCCCGCAACCGAGCGGCCTTGCGCGCGACCGAAGGTTTCCAAGGCGTTTTACGTAGGCACACCGCTGGGATACAGGCATATCAAGAATACGTTTACTGACCCCATCTGTGTAATCACCGATATGCCGCCCGGCAATATCTCAGGCCGGAGCCGAGAGTTTGGCCGCAAGTTCGGATAGCAGATAGGGCATGATGCCGCCTTGCCTAGCGTACTCGATCTCGATCGGCGTATCCAGCCGCAACGTCAGCGGAATGCGATCGGTTGTTCCGTTCTTGCGATGCACGACAAGTGTCAGCGCCTGCCGCGGTCGCGCATCATCGACGCCTATCAGGTCAAATTCTTCTTCGCCAGTGAGCTTCCAGCTTGCCGCATTTTCTCCGGCCGCGAACTGGCAAGGCAACACTCCCATTCCGACGAGATTGCTACGATGGATGCGCTCGAAACTCTGCGCGATCACCGCACGCACGCCGAGCAGACGCGTCGCTTTGGCCGCCCAGTCCCGCGCGCTGCCCGTGCCGTATTCCTCGCCGGCGATGACAATCAGCGGGACGCTTTCCGCCTTGTAGCGCATGGCGGCGTCGTAGATGTTCATGCCGTCGCCGCTCGGCTGATACGCCGTCACGCCCCCTTCGGTCCCCGGGAGTATCTGGTTCTTTAGCCGCGCGTTGGAGAAGGCTCCACGCACCATGACCTCGTGGTTCATGCGGCGCGCGCCGTAATTATTGAAGTCGACCGGCTCGACCCCGAGCCCGCGCAAATAGTTGCCGGCAGGCGAGTTCGCCCTGATGCCGCTTATTGGGCTGATGTGATCGGTGGTGACGGAATCGCCGAGGATCGCCAGCGCCCGGGCGTTCTTGATCGGCGTGAGCACCGTGCGCCGGAATTCGCTGGCCAGGAACGGGGGCTCCCTGATGTAATCGGAGCGCCCTTCCCAAGGGTAAATGTCGCCGGCCGGTTGCGGCACCGCGCTCCACTCCGGATTGCCGGCGGCCAGATCGCTGCCATAGATCTCTCGATAGAAATCCGGACGCCCGGCGACTGCGAGCGCGGCGTCTATCTCAGTCTGCGTCGGCCAAAGATCGCGCAAATAGACGGCGTTGCCACTCGGATCAGCACCGATCGGGTGCGTGTCCATGCCGATGTCAACAGTGCCCGCGAGCGCGAAGGCGACGACGAGCGGCGGACTTGCAAGGAAGGCCGCACGCACCGCAGGGTGAATGCGTGCTTCGAAATTCCGGTTTCCTGAGAGCACCGCGCAGGCGACAATGTCGTTGTCGACAATCGCCTTCTCGATTCCGAAATCGATCGGCCCGGACGCGCCGAAGCAGGTTCCGCAGCTGTAGCCGGCGACGGTGAATCCGAGTCTGTCGAGAGAGGCTTGTAGTCCGGTAGCATCGAGGTATTTGCTGACGACGCGCGAGCCGGGAGTGAACGAGGTCTTCACCCAGGGCTTGGCGGTGAGCCCACGCGCCACCGCGTTCCGTGCCACCAATCCTGCCGTCACCATAACGGTGGGATTGGACGTGTTGGTGCAGGAGGTGATCGCGGCGATCACGACGTCACCATGGGCGGCCTTTCGAGTTGCGCCGTCGCCGGTCGTGAGAGCGGTCTTGCCATAGCCGCCGGCGCTGAGCGGCCGCGTCAGCATCTCCTTGAAGCGGTGCGACAACTGCGCGAGCGGCACGCGATCCTGCGGACGCTTGGGGCCGGCAAGGTTCGGCGTGACGGTCGCAAGATCAAGATCGATGATCCTTGTGTAATTGACGTCACCAATCTTCGACGCGCCAAAACAGCCCTGCGCCCGGAAATAGGCTTCCACCGCCCTCACCTGCTCCGGCGGACGACCGGTCTGCGCCAGGTAGCGGCAGGTCTGCTCGTCGACCGGAAAGTAGCCGATGGTGGCGCCGTATTCCGGCGCCATGTTGGAAATGGTTGCCCGGTCGGGAATCGTGAGATTGGCAACGCCCTCCCCGAAGAATTCGACAAATTTGCCAACAACCTTCTGCCGCCGCAGCATCTCGGTGACATGCAAAACAAGATCGGTCGACGTCACGCCGGGACTCAGGGCGCCAGTAACGTTTACGCCGACGACATCAGGTGTCAGCATATAATAAGGCTGCGCCAGAGCCGAGGCTTCGGCCTCGATGCCACCGACGCCCCAGCCGACGACTCCGAGGCCGGCGATCATGCAGGTGTGCGAGTCAGTGCCGACAAGACTATCGGGGTATACACAGCCGTCTTCGATCAGAATGCCGCGGGCAAGAAATTCGAGATTGACCTGATGCAGGATGCCGGCGCCTGGCGGAAACAATCGAATGCCGTCATAGGCCTGCATCGCCCATTTGACAAAACGAAAGCGTTCGGCGTTGCGACTGATTTCGAGCGCCATGTTGCGCCCAAGAGCATCGGACGTGCCGGCGTGGTCAACGGTCAGAGTGTGGTCCAGAACCATGTCGACCGGCACCTTCGGGCCGACGTCGTCGACAGGCCGGCCGAGCGACTTGATCGCCCCGCGGATAGCGGTCAGATCCCCAAGCAATGGAATGCCGGCGGCGCAGTTGAGCACGAGGCGACCGACGGTGAAAGGCAGTTCGTTTTCCCGTACGGCTAGAGGCTGCCAGGAGGCGAGATCGCGCACTTGGCTCTCGTTCACGCGACGGCCGTCGCAATGGCGCACGAGCGACTCCAGCACGACACGCAGCGACAACGGCAGACGGGAAACCGCACCATAGCCGGCTTGTTCCAGCGCCGGTAGCGAGAAGTAGCGATACTCGCGACCGGAGCCAAGGTCGATGTTGCGTTCGCACACGTCGCTCAGGAGTGACTTCATGAACATCACGCTTCGTGTCAATGCGCCAGTCAGTTGGCCTGAATGTTGTTGTCCTTGATGAAGGCGAGCCAGCCCTCGAAATCGCTCTTCAATATCTCTGCGAACTCCTCGGGGGTGGAGGTCGAGACTTCACCGGCGCTCTTCGCCATTTGTGCTTTCATGTCGGGCGCGTTCATCACCTCGAGGACCGCCGCGTTGACCTTGTCGATGACCGGGCGCGGCGTTCCCGCCGGCGCGAGCACGCCGCTGAACGTAATCACCCTCACCTCGGGGAAGCCGGCTTCTATCGCATCCGGCACGTCCGGGACCGCACTCCAGCGCCTGGTGTCGGTCACCATCAGGGCGCGGATCGCTCCGGCATTGATCAACGCCGAGGACGACGGCATGGTCGCGAACATCGCCTGGATGCGGCCGCCCATCAGATCGGTCATTGCCGGTCCGCCGCCGCGGTAGGCCACGTAGTTCAGGCTCAGCCCGGTCACGGTACGATAAAGCTCAGCGGTGAGATGGTTGGTGCTCCCGATGCCGCTGGTGCCGTAATTGAACTCGTTCGGATGCGCTCGGGTGGCCGCGACAAGCTCCTTCGCCGTGTGGATGGGCAAATCCTTTCCGACGACCAGGACGTTGGGAAACAGCACCGTCGTCGAGATCGGCGCGAAATCGCGGCTCGGATCGTAAGGCAGCTGGTCCAAGAGGCCCGGACTCATCGTCAGTTCGTTGCTGGTGCCAAGCAGCAGCGTGTAACCATCGGGCTGCGCCTTGGCGACGAACGCGGCGCCGATCGTGCCGCTGGCGCCCGATTTGTTGAGCACGACCACAGGCTGGCGAAGGGTGCGCGACAGCCCCTCGGCCAGGGGTCGCGCCACAATGTCGGCGGGGCCGCCCGGGGGAAATGGCACGATCAACTGGATGGGGCGGTCGGGATAGGTCTGCGCGCGGGCCGCCGCGTCTGCCGCCACCATGGCGACAAGCATTGCCGAAGCAAGACGCGAAAGCCGCGCGAGGAGCTTCATGCCCTCTGCCTTTCCTCGGGAACAATAGCGCGCAGAGGCGCGGTGAGATCACGCACACTGGCGAGCGTTGGTATGAGATCGATCAGCCGCGTGAGTTCACTGATCGCGCTTTCCGGCAGGATGCTGCCGGCAAGCCATCGAAACTTGTCGAGATGCTCCTGCTCTGTGCACGGATCAGCCGGCGTGCCATGGCACTCCATGACCGTGCGCTCGCGCACAGTGCCGTCGGCAAGCTCGAGCCGCGTGCTGGCGCCGAACTGACGCGGATAGACCGCCTCGACTGCGGGATCGACGAATATCTCGACTTTCGCCGCCAGCGCGCGCGTCGCCGAATCGTTGATCGCAACGCCGAGGAAGGCTCTCGGGTCGCGCGGCTCGCCGAGCAGCGCCACGGCCGCGCAGTAGGGAATGCTGTATTGCGCGCCCATGGTGTCGATCGGCGCCGGCTCGCCGTTGTTCTTCGCAGCATAGGCGCTGACGCCGATGCGCACGTTCTTGATCTGGCCAACGGATAGAGGCCGCGGCCCTCGTGCCTCGGAGAGCAACATCACGGCCGACTGGATCCAGCCGCAGATCGGATACACCTTGAACCACACATCGCGAATGGCCCAGCTCCGGCCGAGCTCGTGCGTGAGCCTGGCTGCATCCGCACCGGCGCCGCCGAACACTTCAAGCAGACCGAAGCGGCTGTCGAGCGCAAAGGGCGGTCCGAGGAAGCCGCGCACCGCGAGCTGCGCGCTGCGTACGCCGGCTTCCGCCGAACGTCCGAGATGGTAGCGCTTGACCATGCCGCCACCGCGACCGGCCGCAAAGCTCTTGACGCCGGAAGCGGCCGAGCAGGCAAGCCCGACGGCAGAATAAAGCTGGTTGAGGCTCAGCTGCATCACCTTGCCGGCTGCCACCGCACAGGCAACCGGCGCGACAAGGCTGGTCGTGTGGAAGCCGCGCTTGGCGGGTTCGGTGCCGAGCGCTAGCCCAACGCGATGCATCACCTCGTAGCCGACCGCGATCGCCTCGAGGAGCCGTGCGCCGGAGGCGCCGACCGCTTCGCCCGCGGCAAGCGCCGCGGGGATGACGCAGGCGGCCGGGTGCGTAATGGATTCGGCAATCAAGTCGTCGAGCTCGAAGCCATGGATGGCGGTGCCGTTGACCAGGGCTGCCGCCGGCGCCGCAAGCGTCTGCGACGCGCCGAACACCGCGCACCCTCCGGGCGCGCCCTCGGCCGCCATCTCGGCAAGCAGGATACGCGACCACGGCTGCGTCGAACCGAAGACGCCGCACCCCATTGCCTCGAGCACGCAGACTTTGGCGCGCGCGATCGTGTCGACCGGTAGATCGCTCAGTGCCAAACCGTGAGCGAAGCTCACGAGCTCCTGTCCATGACCCTCGGGCGGCGCGCTCATTTGCGGCTTCTCAGTCAAAGGCCTTTGCTCCCAGCAAATTTTCGCGGAATCTGTTCTTGATGTGCGAGCCGTCGCGCAAGCGGCTCGACATCGGATAACGCTTGGTGTTGACCTTGATGTCGCGGAACAACAGGCCTGTTCCGGCGAATATCTCGGGGATCGTCTTCGCGAGTTCGGCTTCGGTGTAGATCGTCTCCGCGCTTCCGAAGTTGCAGGCCCTGGCGACACCTTCAAGGTCGATGCCCCGTCGCGTGTGCGTCGGCTGCATGCCTGTCTCGCTGTAATGTTCGTTGTCGATGACGACGAGCGAGAAATTCTTCGGTGCCTTGGCGCCGATCGTCGCGAATGCGCCGAACCCCATCAGCATTTCGCCATCGCCGGTGACCACCACGACGCGCCGCGTCGGCTGGGCCAACGCCAGGCCGAGGCCCAGCATGGCCGCGGCGCCCATGCCGCCCCAGAGATAGAAGGTGTTCGGATGATCCTGCGTCCCGAAATCATAGCAGGTCGAGCCGAGGCCGGTGACGATCAGCGCATCGCCGCGTCCCTTCATCATGGCCGCGGCGACATCCCGTCGGTCCATGGTTCCTTGCCTGCGCTCCGTCATGGTCACTTGCTCCAATCCTTGAAACCGATGAGGCGCTGGCCGAGCAGCACGGCGATCGGACGATTACTCGAGAACGTCATCTGCGCCGCTGCATAGACGACGTCACGAACCTCTTCGGGACGCTCGGCGCGCTGCACGTAAACGCCGATGTCCTCGAGCACCTTAGCCGTGCTCTGCCCCATCGGCAGTTGCCACGGATTGAACTCACCCCACTCGCCGCGCATGGTGACAACCATCAATAGCGGGAAACGGCCTTCCATCACCACGCTCAGCATATTGACGCAGTTGCCGACGCCGGAGGACTGCATCAATAGCGCGCCGCGCTTGCCGCCAAGCCAGCCGCCGGCCAGCATGGCAACGCCCTCCTCCTCTGTGGTCAGCGAGACCACGTTCATTGCGTTGTCGGCCTCGCAATCCTGGATCAGCCGCGCATGGCCGGCATCTGGAACATAGGCGACTTGCTCGATCCCGACTTGCTTGAAGACATCGTAGATATCGCGCGGCCACACCCGCGCTGTCGTTTCAGTCGGCACGTGAGCTCCGCTCATTCGAGGGGACAGATGGCGAACCGACAAGAATTTCCGGACTATACGGGCCGCCGTCTTCAATCTCGCTCTTGATGATGGTTGAAAACTCCGCGGGCGTGCTGCCGACCAGAACGGTGCCGAACGGTTCGAACCGGGCGCGAACGGCCGGATCCCTGAAGGCTTCCGCGGTCTTCTGCGCGAGGCTCTCCACGATCGCCGGATTGGTTCCGGCCGGTGCGAGCAAGCCGTACCAGAGCTGGGACTCGAAGCCTTCGAGGCCAGGATATTCGGCGACGGCCGGCACGTCAGGCATTGACTTGTTGCGCTCGCGGCTCGACACCGCCAACGGGCGGAGGTCACCGCTTTGCACCAGCGGGCGCACCGTCTGGATCGCGCCGAACATGAAGTCGATGTTGCCGGCAACGAGATCATGCAGCGCCGACGCGATGCCTTTGTAGGGAACATGCGTCATCTGCAGGCCGAGCCTGGCCTTCAGCATCTCGCCGGCAATGTGAGCGCCGCCGCCAACACCTGAAGAGCCAAAATTCAGCTTACCGGGATGTGCGCGCGCATAGTCGATTAGGTCTGCGAGCGTCTTCGCCGGCATTTTCGAATTCACGACGAGCACGAAGGGCTGCCGCGCCAGCAGACTCACAGGTGCAAAGCTTTTCTCCGGATCGAACTTGATGACGTCCTTGAACATTTTCGGATTGATGACGATGGTCGCATTCGTCGTCACCAGCAGCGTGTTGCCGTCGGGCTTGGATTGCGCGACATAGTTCGTCGCGATATCGCCGTTGCCGCCGGGACGGTCCTCGACGATGAACGTCTTCTTGTACGAGTCAGAGAATTTTTGCGCGAGCTCTCGCGCCATGAAATCGTTTCCGCCACCAGCCTCGAACGCCGAGATCAAACGCACCGTCTCCGTCGGATAGTCGGGACCAGCCAAGCCCTGGCCGAACGCGCCCGGCGACAGGAGGGCTGCGAGTACGACCGCCACGATGCGAAATCTGCGCATGATCCTATCCCGCCCTGATTTTTAATCCTTGTCTCGACCCTAACGAAGCTCAGCATTCACTAGAAAGTGTAAAAGCGGATACTGCTATGCCTCCCTCAGTATACCGAACGACAATGGCGCTGGCGTTGCTAGGCAACTCGGGTCTGCGAATCGGCACCCGCCGCGGCACGTGCTGCACTGCGACCGGCGATGCGCCCGAACACAGCACCGCTCGTGAGACCCGTAGCGCCCGGATAGTTGAAATAGAACAGTCCACCCAGCATTTCGCCGGCCGTAAACAGGCCCGGCATCCGTCGGTTGCTGGTATCGAGCACCTGAGCATCGGTCGTCACCTTCAGCCCGCCGAAAGTGAAGGTCACGCCGCAGGTGACGGCGTAAGCCTCGAACGGCGGGTTCTCCAACGGAATCGCCCAATTCGATTTTGGGATGGCAAGGCCCAGGGTGCGCCGCCCATCCTTGACGTTGGGATTGAACAGCACGTCACGCGCAATCGAGGCGTTGTACTCCTTGATTGTCGCGATCAGTGCGTCGCGGTTAACGTCACCGAGCTTGTCGGCAAGCTCTTCAATCGTGTTGGCCACGACCTTGGTAACGCGCCTCGCCCGATATTCCGGACGCAGCAGGTGCGTCACCGACGAATCGAATATCTGCCAGGCAAACTGGTCCGGCTGCTGCAGAATGATGCGGCCGTACTTCGCGTAAGTATAGTTGCGGATGTCGGCGCCCTCGTCGAGGAAGCGCTTTCCGTCCGCATTGATCATGATGGAAAATGGATAGTTGTCGCGCTCATAGTCGTCCATCGTTTCGAAGCTGCCGAAATCGTCGGCGTAACGCTCCCAGCCGACAGCGTGACAACCCGACCAGTGGCCAGCCGGCTGCGCGCCGATGCGCAGCGCCATATCGAGACCGTCGCCGCAATTGTAACGGCTGCCACGCACCTTGGCCAAATCCCAACCGGGGCCGAGGTGGCGTGCGCGCCAGGCGGCGTTCGCCTCGAAGCCGCCGCAGGCGAGCACAATTGCACGCGAGGCGAACCGGTGCGTGACACCGTCCACGTTGACGACGACACCTTCGATGCCCTGATCGGAATGCACCAGCTCACGCGCCCATGCATTGTAGAGGACCTTCACGCCGGCTTTCTCTGCGGCACGATAGAGCTGGTCGACGAGACCGCGTCCGCCACCGACGGCGGCCAGCGTCGCGCCGCCCCAAAAGGTGAACTTGCCGCCGACCTTGAATGACTGGCGGCCAAACTGCGGAAGGAAGCGCACGCCCTGCCGGCACATCCAGTACAGCACGGCGTTACTCTGCCTGACCAGGATTTCGCAGAGATCGGGATCGGTGCGGTTCTGCGTGACGCGCGCCATGTCATCGAAGAAATTTTCTTCGGTGTAGCGGCCAAAGTCGCTGGCAAGTTCATCCGGCGTCAGGTCCGGCGACAGCGCGACGATATCGTCCTTGCCATTGTAGACAAAGCGCATCAGGCCTTCGGTAAAGGAGCTGTTGCCGCCGCGCTCGTCTTCCGGCGCCCGTTCGAGCAAGAGGACGCGCGCCTTTTCTTCGCGCGCGGTAATGGCTGCGCAGAGAGCGGCGTTGCCGCCGCCCACAACGATCACGTCATAGTCCTCGCCGGTCTGAACGCTCTGCGCCATCGGTGGTCGCTCCTCGATACGTCGTTGACTGCGGCTTCTATCAGCCACCGCCCAGCGGCACTCAGAACTTCTCACAATCCTGCTATTGCCAGACGAAATACTCCATCGTTCGACCCGCTAGACTTCGACATCCACCCGGCGGCGCGCCGAGCGCATGGTGTCTCGCACCACGGCCGGAGTGAGCGCCGGCGAAACGATATTGAGGAAATCGAGAACGTAAGGACGTAAGTAAGCCGTCGGACGCATGGTCACGAAGCAGGTGCTGCTCTCAAACAGGTCCCTGGCGCTGCGAGCACACAGCCTGGTGTCGCGTGTCGGGTCGAACGCAATGTCGGCGAGGATGGCGATGCCAAGCCCGAGTTCCACGTAGGTCTTGCAGATGTCGGCATCGACGGCGCTAAGACTGATTTTCGGCTCAATGCCCGCCTCCCGGAAGGCCTTCATGACCTTCGAGCGGCCGCTATGGCGGGCGCCATAGACGATCAGCGGATATTTGGAGATTTCCTGCATCGTAAGTTTCGCGACGGTGAGAATCTCGTGTCCGAGGCACGCGATGACGCTGCGCTCTATCTCGAAACATGGCAGTTTGACCAAATGCGGAAAGCTTCCCTTAGTCTCCGTGCCGATGGCGAAATCCGCGACGCCATCCTCCACCATCTGGCAGATCTCTTCCGGATCGCCCTCCCTGAACACGAGCTCTACCTCTGGATAGCGCTCCACGAAGGTCAGGATCACGCGGGGAAGAACATATTTGGCCTGGGTGTGCGTTGTACCGATGGTGAGCGTGCCGCGATCGCTTGCGCTCGCCTGCTCGCGCAGCGAACGAAGCGCACCGACGTCGTCGATGACGCGGCGGGCGATATCGATGACGTGTTCTCCCGGCGGCGTGACGCCGATGATGCGATTGCGGGTCCGCACGAAGATGCTGAACCCAAGCTCTTCCTCCAGCAACTGGATCTGCCGGCTGACACCTGGCTGGGAGGTGTTGAGTGCCTGCGCTGCAGCAGAAAGATGATTGCCGTGCCGTGTAATCTCAAGCACATAGCGCAGCTGCTGCAGCTTCATTTTTCCCCGCCCAGTATATCTTTTTGTAATCGATATGCTAGCAGGGCCCATAATTGGGTAATAGTCCGGAACTCAGCGCCTGGATCATGGCTTGGTTGCGTCGCTGTCAGCACCCCACGATTGCAGGTCGTGATGCTCGACGACACTGCCCTCAAGCAGTTTGTCGAGACTCAAGGTCGCGCCGGCGGATTCTCGTTCCTTACCGTCGCGAAACCGCGCCTTTTCCAGCACCGGCTTGGCCATTGCGCGGGGAATAATAACCACACCGTCGTCATCGCCGACCACGATGTCGCCGGGACAAATAACGATACCGCCGACATGCACCGGCACGTTGATCGAACCCGGGGTATTTTTCTGCGGCGCACGCGGCGAGACGCCGCGCGCGAAGACGGGAAAGCGCTCCTGCCGCAGCGCCGCGACATCGCGGATAGAACCGGAGACGACGACGCCGGTGCCACCACGGGCTCGCGCCGTCAGCGCGCTGCGATGGCCGAAACATCCGCTATTCGAGTCACCGTCGTCGATGACCAAGACGTCGCCCGGCTGCACCATCTGCAAGGCCTTGTGCGTCATCAGATTGTCGCCGGGGAAGCAAAGGACGGTCAGCGCCGCTCCGACCATGCGGATGTTCTCATACATGGGTCGAATGGCCGAAGAGACCGCGCCGTGGCGGCCCATGGCGTCGGACAGCGTTGCGGTCGGAATGTCCGCGTAGGCGGCGAGCAGGTCCGGCTCGGGGCGGACGACATTATAATAGATATGACCGTACATACCCCGGAGCCTCGCGTTGCTTGTCGCCTGCCGGCGCGGCTGTTCAAGCGACCTTGCGCCGCTCTCCCT
>Ga0070734_10005294_pt1 | contig 11518 bp, 12 predicted proteins | sample Coa_R1_8_FD_66444 | JGI IMG/M metagenome (GOLD analysis project Ga0070734, IMG submission 66444) | Surface soil microbial communities from Centralia Pennsylvania, which are recovering from an underground coalmine fire - Coalmine... | ecosystem: Environmental > Terrestrial > Soil > Unclassified ...
CCACGTCGGAAAAAGGCGCAAGCAGCCCGCGCCCATAGCCTCCGGCCGCAAGGATGGCGAGGTGCTCGGACTCCGTGGGATTCTGCGCGTAATAGAAATGCTTGACTGCGAGGTCGTACAGAGACTGGAGGAGGACATCCTGGGCGCGCGCAAGGGCTGCGGCCGCCTCGATGCCCGCTGCGCCATTTTCGAGGCGGGAGAGAATTTGCGCGCGTATCCCGCCGAACGCGCTTCGGACGTGCTCAAGTGCTGCCCTGCGCCGGGCGCCCGCCTGGGGTTCGCGGTGGGCGATTGCGGTCAGTTCGCGGCGAAGTGCCTCGCCGTCCAGGCGTGGAAAATGCGCAGGTTTCTCGAAGCCCAACGGCTCATCCGCAAAGGACCGTAGCTATAGAACGCGAGCGCCTGCCCGCAAAGCAAGCCTGCGTCACATCGACGGGCGGATGGTCGGCGGATCGTCGGGAGCAAGCCAGCGGTGGGCAAAACCGGCGACGGCGCCGCCGACGAGTGGCGCGAGCCAGAACGCCCACAGCTGCCCGATGGCCCAGCCGCCCTGAAACAGCGCCACGCCTGTCGATCGTGCCGGATTGACCGACGTGTTGGTAACAGGGATCGAAATCAGATGAATGAGCGTAAGCGCCAGGCCGATCGCCAGCGGCGCAAAGCCGACGGGCGCTTTCGGCGAAGTCGAACCCAGAATGACTATCAGGAACATGAACGTCATCACCACCTCGCAGATGAGGCCCGCGAGCAGCGAGTAGCCTTGCGGCGAATGCTCGCCATAGCCGTTGTTGGCAAATCCGTTCGCGGCGTCGAATCCCGCCGCGCCGCTGGCGATCGCATAGAGAATTGCCGCACCGACGATGGCGCCGGCCACCTGTACAATCCAGTACGCGAGTACGTCGCGCAGCGGAAAACGGCGCGCCAACGCTAGTCCGAGGGTCACGGCCGGGTTGAAATGCGCGCCGGAAATATGTCCGAAGGCGTAGGCGCCGGTGAGGACCGTCAGTCCGAAGGCGAGGGCCACGCCGGCGTAGCCTATTCCGAGATTGGGGACACCGGCTGCCAGAACCGCGCTCCCGCAACCGCCAAGCACCAGCCAGGCTGTCCCCAGAAACTCCGCAACCAGTTTGCGTGGCATGTTCATCGCGCCGCTCCAGCCGAATTAGAGATGTGGGTACAGTTTACAGGATTTGTCAAACCACCGCTCCGGCGAGACGTACCGCGTTGCCGGAATCAATCCGCGGCTGTCTGGCCTCGTGCCCACGCAAGATAGTCCTGGCTTCCCCCGGCGACGGGCAGGATCAGAAAACAGGGAACGGTATAGGGGTGGAGCGGCCGGGCGGCGGCAATGGTCTGATCGGCCAGGCTGCGGCGGGTCTTGATGAAAACGGCGTGCTCGGAAGCGACCTCTGTCTTCCCGTCCCATTCATAGATCGAGGTCATCGGCGGAAATATGTTCACACAGGCCGCAAGCTTTGACTCGACGAGAGACCGGCCAACCTTCTCCGCGCTCGGCGCGTCCGGGAAGGTCGAGTAGACAAAGACGAACTCGCCGTCGGCCATGGGTGACAAGCCTCCCTGTTCCGCGTCAGGATAGCGCAAAGACGGAGGGTTGGATGGCACGCATCACCAGCGTTGGCGGAATCTTTTTTACCTGCGAGGACCCGAAGGGGCTTTCCGACTGGTACCGCCGTGTTCTGGGGCTGGCGGTGGAGGATTGGGGCGGGGTCATGTTCACGCCAAACCGCGATGGACCGCCGCATGTTGTCTGGAGCCCGTTCGCGGCGGATACCACCTATTTCGCGCCGGGTCAGCGCGATTTCATGATCAATCTGGCGGTTGACGATCTGGACGGCATCATCGCGAGGCTCGACGAGCACGGGGTGACAATCACTGGCCGCGAAGACGGCGATGCCAATGGGCGATTCGCGTGGTTCGTCGATCCGGCGGGCATCAAGATCGAACTCTGGGAACCGAAGAAATAGTCCATGCCCGCACACGTCGAGCCGGAGCCGCGGACACATCCGGTTCTCTTCCTCGTCATGTTTCTGCCGCAGGGCATCAGCAGCGGCTATGTGGTTGTGACGCTTGCGTATCTCCTTTCGCATGCGGGCGTGAGTGTTGCGGCGATCGCGGGTCTCGCCGCGCTTTCTCTCTTTCCGCAGACATGGAAGTTCGTATGGGCACCGCTGGTCGATACGACGCTTTCCAACAAGGTCTGGTTCTTGTTGTCCGCCGTCGTCACCGGTCTCCTGATGACGGGGACCGCCGTTATTCCTCCGTCACCACATAATCTCGGCCTCATCGAATGGCTGGTGGTTGGATTCAGCATCACCGGCTGTTTCAGCAATCTGGCCGCAGACAGCCTGATGGCCTATGCCACGACGCCCGAAGACAAGGGCCGCGCCGGCGGCTGGAGCCAGGCGGGCAATCTCGGTGGCGCAGGACTGGGCGGCGGCGCGGGACTCTGGCTTGCACAACATGTGTCGGCCGCGTGGCTTTCCGGCGCGGCGCTTGGCGTGGTCTGCGTGATTTCGGCGATTGCGCTTCTGTTCATCAAGGAGCCGCCCGCGCTCCATCGCGAACAGCGATTCCTCGCCAGTCTGGTCAATGTCGGTCGCGATGTCTGGTCCATCTGCCGCGCACGGATGGGCTATCTCGCGTTGTTCATCATGCTTCTGCCGATCGGCGTCGGCGCCGCGCAGAATCTCTGGGCTGCGGTTGCGGGCGATTGGCACGCGGGGCCCGATACCGTGGCGCTGGTCAACGGCACGCTCGGGGGCATTGTGTCGATGGTGGGGTGCCTCGCCGGCGGCTATATCAGCGACGTCATCGATCGCAAGGCCGCGTACTGTCTGTTTGGTATCGTGCTCGCGCTCTGTGCTGTCCTGATGGCGTTGTTTCCGCGCACCCAGGCCATGTTCGTGGTCTTCACCTGCCTGTACGCTTTCGTGATGGGGCTTGCCTACGCCGCGTTCGGCGCGGTGACGCTCGAAGGCCATCGGTACCGGCGCGGCGGCGACGAAATACAACATCATCTGCGGCGTCTCGAACATTCCCATCGCCTATCAGACGCTGGTCGACGGCTGGGCGCAGTCGCGTTGGGGATCGGGTGGCATGCTGTGGGTCGAAGCAGCCTGCGGCGTTGTCGCCGTGGCCGTCTATTTCGCGTTCGCTGCGGTCAGCGCCCGGATCGCCGGCGCCTTTGGCGCGCAGCCGGTGCGGTCGGCAGCAGAGTGACCGTTGTCATGCTGCGCGAAGGCGCGTCAGCATGACAGAGAGGCAGTGTGGTCCATTCCATTTGATCGTATGGCGTTACGTGCACGTCTTCGCCCGTTCACGCAGCTTGAATTTCTGAATCTTTCCAGTCGAAGTTTTCGGTATTTCGGCGAACACGATATGCCGGGGTGCTTTGTAATGCGCGAGATTGCTGCGGCACCACGCAATCAGGTCTTCTTCCGAGACGTCCTGTCCAGGTTTGCGCTCGACAAAGGCGCATGGCGTCTCGCCCCATTTCTCGTCTGGCTTCGCCACAACGGCGGCGTGCATCACCGCCGGATGTTTGAGCAGCGTATCCTCCACTTCGATCGAGGAAATGTTTTCGCCGCCGGAAATAATGATGTCCTTCGAGCGATCCTTGAGTTGGATGTAGCCGTCGGGGTGCAGCACCCCCAGATCGCCGGAGTGAAACCAGCCGCCGGCGAAAGCTTCCTTCGTGGCCGACGGATTCTTCAGATAGCCCTTCATCACGATATTGCCGCGGAACATCACCTCGCCGAGCGTCTCCGCGTCCGCGGGCACAGCGTCCATTGTCTCGGGGTCCATCACCGCAAGTCCTTCGAGCGCGTGATAGCGCACGCCCTGGCGCGCTTTTCGGGTCGCGCGCGCATTCGATTCGAGATCCTCCCACTCGGCGCGCCACTCGTTGACCACGGCCGGTCCGTACGTTTCGGTAAGTCCGTACACATGCGTGACATTGAACCCGGCATCGGCCATGGCGGCAAGAACGGATTCGGGCGGCGGCGCTGCGGCGGTGATGAACTGGACGATGCGGGGCAGGGGGCGGCGCTCTTCGGGCTTCGCGTTGACGAGCGTCGACATCACGATCGGAGCGCCGCAAAGATGCGTCACATCGTGCTCCACCATCGCGTCGTAAATCGCCTTCGCGCGCACCCAGCGAAGACACACATGCGTGCCGGCGACGACGGAAAGTGTCCAGGGAAAGCACCAGCCGTTGCAGTGAAAGATCGGCAGCGTCCATAGGTACACGGGATGCTGCCCCAGCCCCGCTGCGATCACATTGCCATAGCCCATCAGCGCCGCGCCGCGGTGATGGAAGACGACGCCTTTGGGATTGCCCGTCGTGCCGGAGGTGTAATTGAGCGCGATCGCGTCCCATTCGTCCTCGGGCGGGGCCCAAGCGAACTCCGGGTCGCCACGGGCGAGAAATTCCTCGTATCCGGTGCTGCCGAGACGCTCGCCGCTTTGCGGAAATTCCCGGTCGTCCACGTCTACGACGAACGGACGTACATTCGCGCGTTTCAGCGTCTCCTTCACGATCGGTGCAAACTCGCGGTCGGTGATCAGCACTTTCGCTTCACCGTGATCGAGGATAAAGGCGAGCGCTGCTGGATCGAGGCGGGTGTTGAGATTGCAGAGAACCCCGCCCGTCATCGGCACGCCGTAATGGCATTCGAGCATCTCCGGCGTGTTGGCGAGCATTGCGGCAACCGTGTCGCCCCGGCCGATGCCGCGTGCAACCAGCGCAGAAGCGAGCCGACGCGAACGCGCATAGAACTGGGCATAATTGTACGTTCGATTTCCGTGAACGATCGCCGGGCGATCGGGAAAGACCAGCGCCGCGCGCTCGAGAAACGAGATTGGCGTCAGCGGCTGAAAATTCGCCGGGTTGCGGTCGAGATCGCGATCGTAGATCGTTCGCGGCCGTCGCGTCTTGGGCCGTGGTGCCGGACGAGCCACAACCTCGGCAGTGCGTCGCGCAATCCGTTTGCGCGGATGCATGGGCAGGGGCGGTGCGGGCCGTTGGCGACGGGGCTTGCGCAGCGATTTTGTTTTGGCGGATTTTGCCGGCACAGTGCGCTTGCGCGTTCGGGGCCTTCTGTTTCCCTTTCCGCTCCGCCGTTTCGCCATGATAAATGAACCGCGCTCTTTCTCCACAAAAGCTATTCAAACTCTGAATCCCCGGCAAGCGCGGCTGGCAGCAGATTTGAACCGCAAAGACGTTTTCCCGTGTGAACCAAATCCGCGTCGGCAGGAATCCCGCTCTTTGCACGCAATGAGAAGCTGGGGATGAACGTTTCGGAAGTAATTCAATTTCAACGGCGGTCCGTCTAGGTTTGGCAGGGACTTTCGAGTCGCGAAATGAGTGAATCAGCCGAAACGCGTCCGCGCGAGGGTGCCCTGCGCGGTCTTTATCGTTGGGTCATCGGTCATGCGTCCGGCCCGCACGCGTGGTGGGCGCTGGCCGCGCTGGCCTTCGCCGAAGCCTCATTCTTTCCCATTCCGCCCGACGTCATGCTCGCACCGATGGTACTGGCCGACCGTCGCCGGGCCTTTCGGCTCGCCGCCTGGTGCACGCTCTTCTCCGTGCTCGGCGGACTCTTCGGCTATGCGATCGGCTCGGTGCTTTACGACTCGGTCGGGAAATGGCTGATTCAGTTCTACGGCTATGGCGACAGGATCGAGGCCTTTCACGCTGCCTTTGCCAGAATGGGCTGGCTCATTCTCTTTCAGGGCTTCACGCCCATACCCTTCAAGTTGGTGACGATCGCGGCCGGCTTTGCGCGCTTCGATCTCGCGTTGTTCGTCCCGCTATGCGCGATCACGCGCGGCGCGCGTTTCACACTGGAAGCGGGACTGCTCTACGCCTTCGGCGAACCGGTGCGCGGCTTTGTCGAGAAGCGGTTGGAGCTCGTGTTCGTGGTTTTTCTGGTGCTTCTCATCGCGGGCTTTCTGATCGCCCGTTACGCATTCTGAACTCTCTCGCGAATGGCTCCGCAACTTTACTCCATCGCCGCGATCCTGGTTTCCGTCGCGTTCTTGCTCGCCGGCAACGGGCTCGTCACGACGCTCACGCCCCTTCGCGCCCATGCCGAGGGGTTCTCCCATCTCGCGATCGGCGCGCTTGGTTCGTTCTATTACATTGGGTTCGTCGCCGGATGCCTGATGGGCCCGCGCCTGCTGGCGCGGGTTGGACACATCCGGACATTCGCGGTGGCGGCGGCACTTGCCGCTGCAGCGGTTCTGTTGCAGTCGCTGCTCGTTGCGCCGGTGGCTTGGTTCCTGGTCCGCACGGGGTTCGGCTTTTGCGCGGCGAATATCTACATGGCGCTTGAAAGCTGGCTGAACGACCGCGCCACCAACCAGACGCGCGGCCGCATTCTCGCGGCCTATGTGATCGTGACCCTGACCTTCCTGACACTCGGTCAATGGTTGCTGCTGCTTGCTTCGCCCGCGGGTTTCAAGCTCTTCACCATCGCGGCGATTGCGTACATCTGCTGCATCGTTCCGGTCGGATTGACGCGCCTCCCGCAACCGGCACCGCAGCCCGTCCCGCCTCTGCGCGTGAGGCGACTGGTCCGTATGGCGCCCATCGGTGTGGCCGGCGTGATGACGGTCGGGCTTGCGAACGGCGCCTTCTGGGCGCTCGCGCCGATCTATGCGCAGCTTCTCGGCTTTCGCACCTCCGGTATCGCCGCCTTCATGAGCACGTTCATCGTCGGCGGCGCGCTGATCCAGTTGCCACTGGCGAAGTTCTCCGACCGTTCGGATCGCCGCTGGCTGATTGCGCTTGCCTGCGGCTCGGCCGCGGTGTTCGGCGTGGCGCTCGCGCTCCTCGGACGTTACGGAATCAAAACGCCGGCGCTGCTTTATCCTGCGGCGTTTGCCTTCGGCGCCGCGATGCTGCCGCTCTACTCATTGTCGATCGCGCATGCCAACGATCGCATGCTCCGGAGCGAATTCGTCGAAGCCTCGGCAACGCTGCTCCTGATCAACGCGCTCGCTTCGGTGGTGGGGCCGGTTCTCGGTGCAGCGATTACCGGACGCTTCGGCATGCCGGCGCTGTTTTTGTACACCGCGGCGGTGCATCTGGTGGTAACGGTCTTCACCGTCATCCGGGCGGCATCGGACCCGGCGGGCTCGAAAGAGGGCCGGGAGCATTACATTCCGGTGCCGCAGCTCGCTTCGCCCTCGGCGCTGGAGCTCGATCCGCGGGGCCACGCCGACGCCGAGGCTGCCTAGGAACGCACCTCCGCGTTCCCCTGCGCCAAGCTTTTCGTCTTATTCTTCGCCGTGTGCGTCGGATTCGACGAGCGCGAGTTCGGACTCCCCGGAACCGCGTTCGGCCTCGATGAGGACGGTTTCAGGCTCGGCAGTCGTTTCTTCGATCGGCTTCAGAGTCTCGCCCCTTTTCACCACCTTCGCCGTTTGCCGGTCTCGCCGCTGCGAGGCGCGCTCCACCGCGAAATCGAGTTCGAGCTGCGAGCACAGCCCCAGTGTTACCGGATCGACGGCCTTGATGTTCGCCGCGTTCCAGTGCGAGCGCTCGCGAATTTTCGCAATGGTCGATTTTGTGGTGCCGATCAGCTTGATGATGTCCGGATCCGTCATTTCCGGATGGTTGCGCAGAATCCAGTACACCGCATCCGGTTTGTCCTGGCGTTTCGACACCGGCGTGTAGCGCGGCGCCCGCTTGGTCTTCACCGGCGGAATCTTGTACTTGGGAGGCGCCATTCTGAGGCGCGCCTTCGGGTCCTTTTCCGCCGTCTCGATCTGTTCGCGCGTCAGCTGTCCCGACGCTACCGGGTCTTGACCCTTGATGCCCTTGGCAACGTCTTCGTCGGCGATGCCCTTTACTTCCAGCGGATGAAGCCCGCAGAAGTCGGCAATCTGCTCGAAGGTGAGCGAGGTGTTGTCCACCAGCCAGACGGCGGTCGCTTTGGGCATCAGGGGCGCATTGTCGGCCATGTGCAAATATCCTTTCCCGGGGCGGGGGTTATCGGCCCCGCGCCGCTCTCCAGGCTTTAACCTTTCGAGGAAGGCCCGCTTGTAGCCGATCCGGCCATTCAAGGGAAAGAAAATTTCGTCAGATCGTGAGCAGAATCTTCCCGATATGGGCGCTCGACGCCATCCTTTGGTGCGCCGCCTGGGCTTGGGCAAGGGGGAAGGTTCCGTCGATCACCGGCCGGACGCGCCCCTCTTCGATCAAGGGCCAGACACGGCCCAGAACTGCATCGCGAATGCGGCCCTTCTCGTCTTCGCTCCGTCCCCGAAGGGTCGTCGCCATGAAAGAGAGCCGCTTCAGCAACATCGGCGCGAAGTTGACTTCCGCGGTCGCACCTTTCTGAAACGCGATGTTGACGAGGCGACCGCGTGAGGCGAGCGCGCGAAGATTGCGGCCGATGTAGTCGCCGCCGACCATATCGAGGATGACATCGACGCCGCGGCCGCCGGTCGCCTGCAACACGGCCTCGACGAAGTCGTCGCTCATGTAATTGATGGCGCTCGCGGCACCGAGGTTTTCGCAAGCCGCGCATTTTTCCGGAGTGCCTGCCGTCGCATAAACGGTATGTCCAAGAGCAACGCATAATTGAATCGCCGTTGTCCCGATGCCGCTCGAGCCGCCGTGAATCAGCACGCTCTCGCCGGGCTGAAGGCGCGCGGAATCCATAAGATTGGTCCATACCGTGAAGAGCGCTTCCGGAAGCGCCGCGGCATGCACGACATCCGTGCCTGGGGGCACCGGAAGGACGCAGCGAACCGGCGCCGTGCAGAATTCTGCGTAGGCTCCGCCGGCAACGAGAGCACAGACTCTGTCGCCCGCGCCAAATTCCTTCGTGCCGGACGGCACTTCGACCACTTCGCCCGAGACCTCCATGCCGAGGATCGGCGAGGCACCCTGTGGCGGCGGGTACAGCCCTCGCGCCTGCAGGAGATCGGCGCGGTTGAGACCCGCTGCTCGGACCCTGATCAAGAGCTCGCCGTCGCGGGGCGCGGGCTGCGCAACTTCCACGACGGTCAGCCGATAGTCCGGTCCGGGATTTTCCACCTCAATTGCGCGCATCATTCCCGACATCGAAAGCAGTCCTTCCTCCTCGCCAGCTCATAACATTCACAATAAATTATCATCCCGCGAGCGGGGACCCAGGGCCGAGCTATGCGGCTCTGGGATTCCCGCTTGCGAGGGAACGACAAATTCGGTGCAGGAAACCAATGGCTGTTGATCTTGATGAATTGCTGCCGCGAAAAAAGCCGCTGGAAATCGTCCTCGGCGAGGATTTGTCGGCCAGGTCCGAACACGAACTGGTCGAACGGATCGCCGCTCTCGAAGCGGAGATCGGTCGCTGCCGCGAATCGATCGCCGCGCGCCAGTCGACACGCGCCGTCGCCGATTCGGTTTTCCGCAAACGCTGATTTGCAGCGCCCTAATAGTTATTCACCAATGTAAATGGCGGCGGCGGTTCTTCATATTTGTGAACGACGGAAACTTTGGCGGCTGCGTAACCATTTTTGCAAAATTTTGGGATTCCGCTGGCCCGCTCATTCCAATGCGATTTGGGCTTTGCTAGCCTGTGGTTCGAGGGACGAAAGCGGGGTGTCGGTATGTCGTTCGCCGAAGCACAGGACGAGTCTGATCACAATTCGAACCCGCCGCCGCTTATGGACGCAGCGTTGTTCGAACGCACCTTCGACGAAGGCATGTCGCTTGTCGAAGAAACAGCGCGATATCTGGACGGACCGGGGCGCGAGGAATCGCGCCACTTGCCTCGCAGCGCAGCGCTGCTCTACGCCGGCGAAAGCATGCGCGTGACGACAAGGCTGATGCAGGCAGCGAGTTGGCTGCTCATCCAGCGCGCCGTACGCGAAGGCGAAATGTGCCCCGAAGCGGCCGCGGGCGAACGTTATCGTCTCGGCTCGAAAGAAATCTGTTTTGGCGGCCGTGGCGAAAATCTCGAACTGCTTCCCCCTACGTTGCGCGATCTGCTCGAGCGCAGCGAGCGGCTTTATCGCCGCATTGCGAGGCTCGAGGACGCTATTCTGAGAACGCGCCCGAGCGCAAAGCCGCCTGTACAGGCGCAATTCGAACGCCTGCAACAGACCTTTGGAACGTAACAGCACCGTTCGCACAAATACGTTGTCATGGCCCGGCGCGGGCGATCACCGACGTTGGTGGGTACAAAACTGGATGGCCCGCAGTTGCGGGCCATGACAGGTATCTTTGTGCGGAAAAAACTGCGGCCGCTACGCCTTCACGTAATCCTTGAAGCGCTTATTGAAACGCGTGAGGCGTCCGCCGCGGTCGACGAGGTGCTGCTGTCCGCCCGTCCAGGCGGGATGGGTGGATGGATCAATATCGAGCGTGAGCTTCTGGTCCGGCTCGCCCCAGGTCGTGCGGGTTCGGTAGGTCGTCCCGTCGTTCAGGACGACGGTCACCATGTGATAGTTGGGATGAATGTCTTTTTTCATCGGGCACACTCGAGGAAAGGCCGGGAAGCGGGGGCTTATAGGGCAGCGGCCCCCTCCTGACAAGCCGCACCCTATATAAGGAACCATCATCCAAGGAGGCGGGCGCGCCATGGCCCAGTCGGGCGAGGAATTCGCAAGAGACGTGCAGCGGGTTGCGGCGGCGCGGAGCAAAAGCCGCTCGTTGAAGCCGCTTCGCGAGCTTGTCCCCTATCTCCGGCCTTACCGCGCGCGCATCGCCGCCGCGTTCATCGCCCTTCTGTGTTCCGCCGCCGTGAGCCTCCTCGTGCCGCAGGCGCTTCGGATCATGATCGACCGCGGCTTCCACCAGATGGTGGTGGCGCGGATCGGCATCTACTTCCTGCCGCTCGTCGTCGCCGCAGCGCTGTGGGGATTGTTTACTGCTGTACGCTTCTATTACGTCACCTGGATCGGCGAGCGGGTGATTGCCGATATCCGCAAGGCCGTGTTCGACCATGTGTTGTCGCTGACACCGGCGTTCTTCGAGGTCACACGAACCGGCGAAGTTCTGTCGCGGCTCACCGCCGACACCACGCTGATCCAGACAGTTATCGGGTCATCCGTTTCCGTTGCCTTGCGCAATCTTCTCATTTTGATCGGCGGCCTGGCCCTCATGTTCGCCACCAGCATCAAACTCACGCTGATCGTGCTTGCGGCGGTCGTGCTGGTTCTCGTTCCGCTAATTCTTTTCGGACGCTGGGTGCGCACGCTGTCGCGGCGGAGTCAGGACCGTATCGCCGACACCAGCGCGCGGGCGAGCGAAACCATCAACGCGGTGCAAACCGTACAGGCCTTTACCCAGGAAAATGCGGAGCGCCGACGTTTTGGCAAAGCGGTCGAGCTCTCTTTCGATGTCGCGGTCGTGCGCACCCGTGCCCGCGCGGTGATGACCGGCGTTGTCATGTTCGCGGTCCTCTCAAGCATTGTGGGCGTGGCCTATGTCGGCGCGCACGACGTGGCGGCCAAAGCGATGACCGCCGGCCTGCTGTTTCAGTTCATCTTTTATGCGCTG
>Ga0070734_10005295_pt1 | contig 11516 bp, 15 predicted proteins | sample Coa_R1_8_FD_66444 | JGI IMG/M metagenome (GOLD analysis project Ga0070734, IMG submission 66444) | Surface soil microbial communities from Centralia Pennsylvania, which are recovering from an underground coalmine fire - Coalmine... | ecosystem: Environmental > Terrestrial > Soil > Unclassified ...
CCGATCGATCAATCGGATTCGTCAGATTGTCAAAATTGGCCATTCGTGAGAACCTCGGAGGCGCTCAATAAACATAATCACATGTTCTATGCAGCGACACGCCAAGGTTCCGTCGAACTCATCGGTCGAAAACAAACAGAAAGTGCTTCCGCCCGACGATCTCCCGGTCCTTCCCGAACATCAACTCAGGTCCGAAGCTATAGATGCTCCGGACTTTTCTCATCTCAGGCCATGCGATATATTGAAATCGCCTATGTGCCGCCAGGGCAAGAGAGCTGGCGGCTCCCCAGGACGTGCTCTTCGACAATTCACAAAGACTCGTATGCAAAAACAAGCTGCATTGGCGTCATGCCAGCCGCCGGCTGATGTCCTCTTGGACGTGCCCGGGCTGGCTAACCATCTTGGAATCTCGAAAGAGAGCGTTTACCGTATGGTCGGGCGACGGCGGATTCCCTTCCATCGCCTTCCCGGAGGACTGCGGTTTCGAGGATCCGACATCGTCGCATATCTCAACGCCCGCAGAGTCAGTTCGGTAGAGCCACAGCAATATGGCGGCTCGGAAGATTAGGGGAGCGTGGTACGTCGATCTCAGCATCGAGCGCATACGTCACAGGATGAGGAGCCCAGAAAACTCACGGACCGGCGCCCAGGCGTATGAGAGGATTCTGAGGCAGCGGCTCCGAGAAGGAGGGACACTCATCCCAGTAAAGCCGGAAGTGCCAACCTACGCAGTATTCACCCGCTATTGGTTCGACACGTATGCGATAGCAAACAACAAGCCGTCGGAGCAGAAGAACAAGGAGACAAACCTTCGGCTTCATCTCCTGCCGGTCTTCGGTCACTTGAAGCTCGGGCAGATCACGACCGAACTAATCGAGCGCTTCAAGGCAAGCCAACTTGCACGGGGCCTCTCGGCTAAGACCATCAACACACAGCTCTGCACGCTACGCACCTCCCTGTCCTGTGCAAGTGATTGGGGAATCCTGGAGAAGTTGCCTCGCATTAAGTGGCTCAAGGTCCCTCCGCAGCGATTCGACTTCCTGAATCCCGGGGAGAGTGCCCGCCTGCTCGATGCGAGCTTCGAGTCGTGGGGTGGGGCAAGTGCCCGATTCGCTATGGTGCTCTGCGCACTCCGCACTGGGATGCGAATTGGCGAAATCGTCGCGCTCCGATGGGATGATGTGGACTTCGCGCGAGGATACCTGACCGTGCGACGGTCGATCGTGCTTGGCGTGGAGAGCTCGCCCAAAAACAATCGCATTCGCCACATACCGCTCGCACCGGACTTCGCCGTCGTCCTACGGCAGCGATTCTCGGAGCGCCAATCGGACTTCGTCTTCGGAGAAGCACAGTCTTCAGGCAGACACGCGACCCGAATGCTTGATACGGCATGTCGGCGTGCTGGACTCCGTCATATCGGCTGGCATTCGCTTCGGCACACGTTTGCCTCACATCTCGCGGCCGAGGGGGTTCCGCTCAACTACGTCCAAGCCTTGCTCGGGCACTCGACGATTCAGATGACGATGCGCTACGCGCACCTCATGCCGTCAACGCTTAAATCGGCCATCGAAGCACTCCTCGTTGCCGAGAAACGTGGCCGAGAGGAACTCGGGCAGCTAATAGGCACTGGCGTCGTTCCAGCACTTGCCCAAACGTAAAAGCCCCAATAAAACTGGGGCTCTTGCGTGGTAGCGGGGGCCGGAATCGAACCGTCTGGAGGCAGCAGGTCGATTGAGGCAGGAACGGTCGAATTCTCGCTGAGCTTAGGACACCTCCGGTTGCGGCGGAGTATTCAACGAATAGGCAGCGAAGAGGCTGTTTTCGTCATCACAAAGGCACCTAATAGGCACTGGGCTAGGGAGGTGACGACGACGGCATTCTGTTGCGACGCATCAATTCCATTCTCTCTCTGTGCGCCGAGGGATGGGAAGCGCAGACCTTTTCGAGGTTAACCGAATCGGGAATTACTCAAACAGATCGGAATTGAGCGGAACACGTGCCCAACCGAGTTCCTGCTCGATACGCAAGCGTACGGGGGTCACGATTTGCGGGGGTGCCTTGCATATGTATTCGCGTGCCCGTTCAAGCTCGGCGCCGCAAAGGGAGCGCAAGTAGTGAATCGGGTCGAACACTACTTCCGCTTCCGCGGTCGTTTTCGGGCCGAGGCCAGTCCATAGAGCGGCATCGAGCTGTTTCTCGAAGAGCCACGCCCTCACGATCTGTTTGGTGTCCTGCAGGCCCGGTAGTTCATCTGCGCGGCCGACAACGACCCCGTGGATGTTTCCGATGTTGGGCGTCCTCTCACGCCGCCGCAGATCCTCGCGCGCATCTTCGACAGTCACGCATTCTGATGCAGCCCAGTAAGTGCGAACGACGTGGGCCGCCGGATCAATGACCAGCGTGAGGCATCTGTTGTCAGAGACGCGGGAAAAGTCGATCGGAAGCCCGGGACCGTCGCGATGCCACCTGGACTTGATGGCGAGCCCATCCGGGTTCCAGATCAGGGATCCCCAACCGATAATGGCGATGTCCATATTGCCTCCGGCTCAGAAGCGCATTTCCGATAGCGCAGCTTGACGCTCGCCTTCCATGCCAGCGCACGCTGCATGTAGGGTGGCGGTGGCGTGCCGACGATGGCATCTACTGCGATGCACCAACAAATCCTACTCCCTTTCTGTGCACCAGAGGGTGTGAAGTTCGAAACATTTTGAGCCTATTTCTCGCCACGGCTGGCGGCGAAGCTATCAATCGCAACGGCCTCGAGGAGAGTGGTGAAACAATCAACTAAGACCCATCGGGGGCTTATTTACATTGTTCGTCCTTTGGTATCTCGTGTGGTAGACTTATTGAGAGCCGTTTAGCTCAATCTCGAAGCTGGTCGAATCGAGGTTTACTTCTTAACAGAAGAGCCAATATGTTTTTAAACATTGCCAGTCTCCGGCTAAACTTTGAGCCACATTTGCACGTGGGGCTTGAGAATAAGTGCTCACGTGGCGAACCGGTGAAGGAGATCGTCGGAACAGGTGTCGAATGGACCGAAGTCATCGAGGGTGAACTTCGGGTTAATGCGGTGCCAGGTAGGACCACGCTCCGCGTTTCAGGGCCGAATGCTCTATACGTCCGAGGAAAATCTGAAGTTGGTTGAAGATCCTTATCACAACAAACAGATCCTTTAGGATCTGTTTGTTGTGTTCTCGACGTGATCATTCAGATCGTGCCAAACAACAGAACGCCGTGAACCCACGCCCGCCATGTAGTGCAAAGAAAAGCACCTCGACTTTCATCGAGGTGCATTCGGACAGAGGCTTGTTTGCTGTGGGTTGGACTAGCCCTTGATGATGTCGGGGCTGGTGGCCCATCCCTGCGGGTGCGGCCCACCGTTGTCGCGCTCGTACCGAGCACGACCAGCTTCGGTGAGCGCCGGCCACGTGCCGGTCCTTCCACCGATGCTGATCATCACGTCGGCGACGAGACCGTCGTCCTCCGGACCGATCACGAAGCTCGGCGGAGCGAAGCCGAAGCGATCGAACCTGGCGTAGCGGAAGCCCTTCATGTCATCCTCCTCAGATCAGTTCGTGGCGAGACGGGTGACGTCTCCGTTCTCCGCGACCACTCCTTCAGGGGTCACCCGCAGACACCATGAGTTGACCTGAATGAAGACGGGCCGCTCGGCCGTGGAGCGCGATCGGAATCGCCACCACAGGTCGATGATCGCGTAGTGGGGGGAGACGGATGCCGCGCTCCGATAGCGGAACGGCGCGTGACGGGTTCCCTCGCCCTCGGTGTAGCCCTCGCCGTACGGACGGTCCGCGTAACGAAGGTCGGTGTCATTCGGCTCGAGTGAGCGGCTGCCCTCGGCGTCGGACACCCGGATGGTGAGCGGAGCTTGTCGAAGTGCCTTAGCGAACGTCATGGTTCACCTCAGAGCGTCGGGACGGGGAACGGCAGCGACGGGCTGTCGTAGCCGGTGATGATCTCGTGCTCGAAGTCGTCCTTGCCGACGAGCAGCGCCGCGATCGCGGACTTCTCGTGCGCCTCGCGGATCATCAGGATGTTCGGGTGGCGGGGGTGCCCGTGGATGAAGATCATCGGGCCGAGGCACATGAGGATGGAGACGTCTGCCTGGCTCCAGCTCCCGTTCGGGCGCCGGAGGATGGTGACCTTCGCCTTGCGGCGCCGTTCGCGAACTTCCATTCCGAGGAGGTCCATTTTGCGTTCTCCTTTGTCCAAGGGGCGCTCTACTTGGGAGTCAATTTTCGGTTTTCGAGTAGCCGCTTTTGCGAGCGGCTCCCTTGGGCTCTCGAACGACTGCTCAAGAGTCCGAGGGAGCTGGACGGCAGAACGCTGGTGTATGTGGGGAAAGAACTGAGCTAGGACCAGTCTCGACCGATCTTGCTACTGCCAGGAGCGGAACGTGGCGTATCAAGTTCCAGCAAACAAGCGATCATCAGGGACATGGTGCAGCACCGCCCTGGCGGTGTGATTTAAAGGGCTTGGCTCAACTGGAAAGGATTTACAGGAGGATGGGTGTGTAGCTGGGGAAAACCACTTATCAAGGTAGCATACAAACAAAGGTATGTCAATAATCACTGACATGTAACCGGAGTTACTTTGAGGGCTCGGTCTTTGTCTTATGATGAGTGCCTCAATAGAGTTCGCATTGTCCAACGTACTGAACGAGACGAATTCTAGTGATTCACTCATTGACCACAATCAGCAGCACTTGTACCCATCATAAATAAAACACCGTGTGAGGTATCGTCCCAGAAGGACTGCTTCACACGGTGTACTGCGACTAAGATAAGGTAGTACGGCGACCTCGCGCTACGCGGCCTGGCGGAACTTCTTCCGCCACTTGTCGGCGAAGCTGCCGAAGACCTGGTGGATCGCGTGCACGTCGCACTCGAGGCAGCCGAGCGCCTGGCCGATGATCCAGCGCGCGACGTTCTCCTCGTCCTCCGCCTTGAAGTCCTTCCCGCAGTTGACGTTCGGCAGGAAGCCCTTCTCCTTGAAGGTCTCGACGATCTGCTGGTGCGGGACCGTGACGCCGATGTGGTCGCTCGGATCCTGCAGCTCGCCGAGCCAGTCGATCACCGCCGAGAGGTTGGTGAAGTCGAGGGTCGGGAGGCGCTGCATCAGGTCGGTGACCTTCTGCTGGTCGCGGAGCTTGCGATCCTCGGCCTCCTTCGCGGCGCGGAGACCCGCCGGCGAACGGCGGTACTGCTCGGACTGGACCCGCTGGACGAAGTGGAAATCGTCGATGACGTGGCGGGCGGTGGACATGGGCCAGGCCTTCAGCTCGATGTCGTTGAACTTGGCCGTCACCATGTTGCCGGTGAGCTTGGCGATCTCGACGATGCGCGCGGCGGTGTGGTTCACCATCTCGCCGCACTGCGGCTCGTAGACCTTCAGCTCCTTCAGCGCCAGCTCGAGCGCCTTCTTGGGGTTCGCCTCGCCCTTGTAGCTCTCGCTGGGCTGGCGGCCGCGCGAGCGCTGCCACTTGGCGTGGGCGACGACGTATTCGGCGGTCTTGCGGCTGTAACGGCTACGGAACTTGTCGACGGTGCGCTTGGTCACGGCGATCTCCTTTGTGAGCGGTTGGTGTAAGGGGTGAACGGGCGCCAGATGGAGCCCGATTGCGGACAGGGGGATGGCGTGAAACCCGTGCGTACGGGTCGCGGCGGGCCTAACTGGTCGGGAAATTCAGAGAGGAGGTGGAAGGGGTGTTAGACGCTGGCAGCTACTACCTTGAAAGGAGCAGACCAATGCCGAGTAATGTCCTACTTCAGCATTGAACAAAAACACTATAGCACATATTGATGATTATGTCAATAGTTACCAACGGTTACAATCATAGATGCGATGCCGCGAATCTTGGCTGATTAGGGCCGAAATCTGTGTCCCTTCAAAGAAGGGCCATAGATCAAGGTGTCAGACTCGATAGACATCCTGACGTCGAAATCGCTCGAAAGAGGGGGGCAAAGGCCGAAGGCGCATATACCGACATGGCCGACTCTTTTCAGCCTGTTCGCCTGCGAATAGGGCTCCGGTGCGGCGAGCTTGCAATAGTCCCTTCTTCGCTGGATCGTATTGCCCCCAGGCTGCTTGTTCAGCGGCCCTCGCCGCACTACCGAGAGCATGATGGGTCGCGCGGAGGCAAGAGTGGATCGACGACGGCGTTGATTCTGTCCAACGGCAATCCCCCGGTTCTTAGAAGCTCCTCGACGAGGCACCCGCGAACGTCAACCGTCTGTCTTATGAGCTCGGCGGCGTCATCACGCGCTTCCTGCACAAGCCGGTAGAATCGGCGTCGAAGGCGGCACCCGTCGACATTCTTGATGAGCGTGTGCATGGCGAAGGCGGTATCTTCGACGGCTGCGTCCTCTGCGTACGCCCACTCGCGCGAGCCCTCGGGAGCGTCTCCGGCCATTGCGTAGAGGCCGGCAAAGCAGACGCGAGCCACGTCGCCGGCCCATTTTTGCCGGAGCCGAGCATCCGACGGTGGTTCGCCCCATGTGATCTTGGCCGCTCCTGGCGTGTGGTCATTCGGATCTTCGACGATCCTTACCGATTCGACCAAGAACCCGAGCAGCCGCGCGACGACAACGTGCGCGCTCTCGTGGACTGCGGTCTTCTTGGTATCCGGCGTCTGGATCTCATTTGGCAGGGCGACAGCACTCTTGTCTCTATGTATCACTGCGAGATGGGATGGGCACATCCATGTCGAGTGGCCGGTCCGCTTCTCCGTCATCCCGACGACTCCCATCTCGGGACAGGGCTCGCGCGAGGCGCGAGGCCACGCCTCGCTACATCGGGTACAGGAGGAGCGGCCAGATGATGGTGTCAGCCGTTCGCCAAAGCAGTTTGGGCAGACGCCCCAATCGACTTCGCACTTGTCCGGCACGAACGTGATCCTAAAGATTCATCTCGTGAAAGACCAATCCCACGAGGTTGTGCGCCTCGACAGCTTGCTTGAACTCAGGCGATACGAAGGTCTCGCCAAGCGGCTTCTGCTTCAACTTGAAGATGTGCTGCCCGTCGGTGCTCCCACGGGGAAAGGCGTACTTGCTGATGGTTGAGATCCGTCCGCTCGGCACGCGCCTGAACTCGCTGCGCGGCTCGTCGAGTTCGACTTTGTTCAGCACGTTAATCAGGTAGTAGCGACCATCTCGACAATCGAGCGGCAACGCTTCAATCTTGTCGCCAATGAGGGGGTACAGCGCCTCCAGCGCACGCGCAGAGAAGGCCATCCCGCCGGCGACAGCCGGAAAATCGACCGGCTTCCCGCGCTGGGCCGGATTCTCACAAGGATCGATCTTCGCTGGGAGCGGCTGCCACGACTCTGAGCGCGGAGAGCCGTCGAGCAAGAGCAGCTTCTCGCTCTCCGCCGTGATGAGGAGATCGTCGAAGTTCTCTACGTCGGCTTTGATGATGAATGGCATCATGGACCTTTGGGCGGGAATTTCCCGGCCCTAATTTCTTCGGCGATGGCCTTCAGCTCTGCGATCACGTCCTCTTTATTTCCCGCGACCGGCGTGAGCCGATCGACAACCGATTGCACGCCTGACTTCGTATGAAGACCCGTCTGGTTGTGTGTCGGCCAATCAAGCGCTACGCCGTTCTCCGCATCATTGATGTCGATTCCCACAGCGTCAAGGATCTTCCGCGCCAGGTCGGCCTTCGGATGAATGCTCGGACAGATATGATGAGCCGCATCTCCCTTGTTGAACGTGGCGCCCTTCGCCTTCATGTTGCGCCGCAGGGCCGCCGCGTTCTCCTTGTTCGTCTTCCGTCGCGGAAGGGGCTCTCCGCTGGGCTCACCGCCGACGGCCGCACCACCGCCGCCGCTCGCGACCATGTAGAGCTGTGCCGCCGTCGCCGAGATCGATCCCGACGCGACGAGCGCTGAGACCTCGGCGTCGGTGAGCACGATCGGCGTCACCCGCACCGTGGAGGCGGCGAGGACGATGAAGCGCGGGCCGCCAGGGCCGGCGGCAGCGAGCTCGATCGTGCCGGTTGAGGCGCCGGACCCGCCAAGCCACCTCGCGATCCGCGAGAGGCCGGGGAGGGCATTGATCGCGGCCGGCAGGTGACCGACGAGGCTTGCCGCGCCATAGGCGCCGCTCGCGATCGACGCCGCCTGGGCACCTGGGTGTAGGTACGACGCCGCAGCGAGCGACTTCCCGGTCAGCTCCTTCGCCGAGTCGGCGCGGTTCAGGAAGTTGTGAACGTCGTCGTAATGATCCGTCGCCCATCTCGGATCGGCGAGGATGCCCCGCATGAGCGGCCAGAGCATCGGCGCCAACACGCCGTCGACGTTCGTGCGGAGATCGACGCCGACGGCCGGAGCGTTGACCTCGTACCGGACGACGAAATCGAGGAAGAAGCCGATCGTGTCGTGTCCGACGTCGACCGCCCGGAGCAGTTCTTCGTCAGGCGGGTCGTATTCAATGGCCTCGTCGAGCAGCTCGGCCAGGTGCGCGGTAAGGCACCGAGGGCGAGGTAGAACGGTTGCCGGTGCGCCGGTATGACCGGCTGCGCCGCCTCCAGCTCGTGCTCGTAGGCAAGGAGGTCGCTCGCAACAACGACCGGGTCACGGGCCGGAGGAAGTGGGTAGTAGTGCGTCGGTGGCGGCGCTGGTGGCGGTGAGGGGGGTGGCGCAGGAGAGGCGATCGGAGTGGCCGCCGCTGGAAGCATCGTCGGGGGCTGCGCTGGCGGACTCTTCGGCGCCTCGGCGAGCGTCGGCAAGGCGGAGGTGCTGAGCGGATACCGAGGATGCTCTTTCCACGGGACGACGGAATCGCTCGCCGGCGCGATGCCCCCACGAAGGAGCGGGACCGCATCGCGTCCCCACGGCACGTCTTCGTCGTCATGCGGGCGATCCGCGAGGGTCGATCGAGAGCAAAGAAGCGCTGCCGCGACGAACGGCAGCGCAGCAGCCTTCACCGCTGCACCGTCGAGCGGTCGTACCTCACCGCCATTCCGTCGATGCGGATGATGTTCCGAGTCGGCGTGTGCACCTCGTCGGCCGTCACCTCGATGACCGCATCGGCGCCGAGGTCGCATGCCTTGCGTCTCAGCGATTCAAAGCGCTCGGTGTTGGTCTCGCATTTCAGGTCGCTCGCGACCGCTCCGAGGCGATGCACCGAAGGCGGAATCTCCTTCCCCCAGACGATGACCGGCATGTCGGCGCAGAGGCCGCCCGACGGTGTGACCGCCTTGTAGAAGCTCGCGCCGCACCCCGCGCTCAGAACGGCAACCAGCGCCGTCGCCCTCGTCCACCCTCTCATGTTCGTACCCTCCCTGATCTGCGAGACTATCAGCCGGGCATCTGGATCGACAGTCCTGCCGGCTTGGGTGCGGCAAATCGTCGCACCGACGCGATCTCTCCGAACACGATCGATATCACGATGGTTGCCGGACAGGCAACCAGACGGTTTGCGTCGTCGCGTACCGTTCCGATTGGTGGCCTCACGACCCTCGACCTTGGCACGCGCCCTCGGGAGGAGGATCGTCGAGTTGCGCGAGGAGAGATCTCTCACACAGGAACGATTGGCGTGGGAAGCGGATTTGAGCAGCAAGGGCTACCTGAGCCGGATCGAGAGTGGCGAGCGCCTGCCGTCGCTCGACGTGCTCGGGCGGCTGGCGAAGCGCCTCCGCGTCGAGATCCGCGACCTGTTCATTTTCGGCGAAGACGAAGTGGCCTCGGCGATGGAGCGGGTTCGGAAAGAGGGACGCACGCTCGCCCGCCGGGTGCTTGAGCTGCCGGCAGACGGCGGGCTGCTGTCAACACCGAGGCGCCGGCAATAGTCGCCCTCCAGACCCAGGGCAGAAACCGCGGAGTGCGACGCCCTTCAACCCTTGCCGACCCGGTCGCCGCGGCGAGTGCGAGAAGTCTGAACCATCTTGAGCTTATTTGATCAACAGCCTACCTTGCGATCGCCACGTCCAATCGCTGAAGCCAATAGTGAGTGCAGGTGAGGCCGGCCTCAATTCTGATCACGTTGGGTCCGAGGTTGAGCTTCTTGGCAAGATCCCAGGAGTCTGTCGTGTAGTCATGCGACGCTGGCGAGAAGTTCTTCGCCACTGCCTGCCCGTTAACGGAGACGGTCACGGGCGAATACCCTTTCCCAGGGCAAGCCGCCGAATACGACGACAGATGCTTGAGTCGCAGGCGGCTACAGGCGGGCTGATAAGGCTCCTGCGTGATCGACTGCAACCACGACGGGGCGCCACGGATGAGACCCAACCGCAAGCTGTGGCCGTAGGGAGGGTTCTTGTCGCTGCCCGTCGTCGTAAAGGTCATGTTGTTCGCGACGGCGCTCCCGCCCGGATAGGACGTGAAGTCCAAACTGGAGACATCACCTCCGTCAAAGAGGTCAGGCGCGCAGGAGACGGTGTTCGCTGATCCCTGGTTGGCTGAACACGTTGCAGGCTGGTGGCAGCTCTGGACGTTCGACCAACTCTGCCACTTGGTGCCGTCGTTGTACTCGGCGGTCGGGAGCCCGATCGGCCCGAGCGCGTCGCACGCGAGACGTCCAGCCTCGAGGCCCAGGATGCCTCCCGCCAACTGGCTCGAACCGAGGTCCATCCCTTTGCCGATCGCGTCTTGGCCGTCGACGTAGAGGTGGAACGCGCCGCTGTTGTACCGAAGCTCGAGGGTATGCTGCGAGCCGGCATGGGCGGTCACCTTCGAGATCGGCGTGCAGGTTCTGCCGCCGTCGGCCGAGTAGTAGAGGCCCTGATAGGTCTGCCCGCGCCCGCTGCACGTTCCCGTGCCGCTGCCGCCCCATTGGCTGATGTAGCCGAACTCGATCCAACCGTTGCTGGTGGAATCAGTGCAAGGGGCCGCCGGAAACGTCGTTCCGCCGGGCAGCGCCCATAGAACGACAGCGTAGTGGTTCTCAGGTGAAGTCGATGTGTGCGCGGGGATCGGAAGGCTTGGCACCTTGAGCGCCATCCGCGTTCCCGTCCAGGAGGTCTTCCCGGCGCCTGCATAAACAAGCGCCCGCCCAGGTGGGGGTGCAGCACGCGCTGGAAGGCATGAAACCGCCGTCGCTCCGATGGCGAGGCATCTCGCAGCCAGCCCTCCCGACATCGCCATTCCCCCCTTTCCGCTACGTCGCCCGGTACGTCGTCCCGCGCGCCTTGCCCTTCGTCTTCACACGGCCCGCCAAGCGGAGCCTGGCAAGCCCGGCGATGAGCGTTCTGCGCGGCAGATCGAGCCTCTTCCGCAGCTCTTCGGACCGAAGGCCGGGATTCTTCTTGATGGCTCCAAGGATTGCCGCGAGCGCGGCCTCGCTGTCTCCAACACCACGCCGTCGCCGTCGTGGGCGTACCGACTTGGTCGAGGTTCCACGTCCCGCCTTCGGAGCTCGGGTCGCCCCGGCTCTTCCGACACGCCGCCGGTCTTGAGAGTCGCGATCGATCTCCGCTTTCACGATCGCGACCAGCTCCTCGGCGAAGACAGCGGCAGCTCGGGTGAGACGCATCTCGATGTCCATTTGTGGGGCTCC
>Ga0070734_10005296_pt1 | contig 11516 bp, 9 predicted proteins | sample Coa_R1_8_FD_66444 | JGI IMG/M metagenome (GOLD analysis project Ga0070734, IMG submission 66444) | Surface soil microbial communities from Centralia Pennsylvania, which are recovering from an underground coalmine fire - Coalmine... | ecosystem: Environmental > Terrestrial > Soil > Unclassified ...
ACCTCTCCGACCGTAAGCGAGGCAGCCGGTCGCGCCAGCAGATATCCTCCTTCGGCACCGCGCCGCGATTCCACGAATCCACCCTGCTTCAGGCCCGCCAGGATCAACTCCAGAAATTTTTGGGGAATCTTTTGGCGCTTTGCGATTTCAGCGATCTTGATCGGCTCACCCACGGGTTGCGACGCCAGATCAAAAATCGCCTGCAGCGCGTACTCACCCTTTACGGAAATGTTCATCGGGGAACGGGTGCAAGGAATCCCCTGCGCCCAACTAGAGATTGTAGGAGATGCACACCGCGCATGCAACGGCGCTCAGTATGATTGGTTGGAGAGGAATTGCGGAGGGGGAACTACAAAACTGGAATGGCCGCGTAGAAACTCTATCTTGGCGCTACGCGGCTTCCCAGCAAATTGCGACTCGGAAGCGCGGTTAGCGCGTCTCCTTCTTGGTCTCGTCTTTTTTCTTCTTGCCCTTCTTCTTCTTGCCTTCTTCCTTCTTGGGTTGATCTTGCGCGAAGGACGCGGCCACATAGCCGAACGCCAGCGTGAGGCCGAGCATCAGCGTCATGAGTCTCTTCATTCGGTTTCTCCTTTGATAGCGACGAATTTGCAATCGTCTGGGCTTATCATACCGAACCTGAGATGAATGGCCTCTTAAGCTCGAATTAAAATCAGTTCATGTCCTGATCACTGCAGATTCGGGTTTTCTACTACCTTCCAAGTACCTGAGAGATCTGGGGTTTAAGTTAGTCCCAACGACGGATAAGGGCCAATGCGGGGCGTTCGGCTGGTAGAGTGGAGTCGAATGAAAAAGCTGGAACTTGTCACCCAGTGGGCACGGGAATCGGGCGTGAGCCGGGCCGAGGCGGCCGACCGGCTGGACGGTGTCGTGTGCCACATCCTGAGCCAGTTGCGATTGGGACAAGAAGCGCCTTTGCCAGGCGTGGGGAAGCTGTCTCTCAGAGCCAACGGCAAACTGAGGTTCAAACCCGCGAGGACGGCGCGATGACCGAGGCTATCGGCGCCGACCAACTCGCCCAAATCGTGCTCCGCAATCTGGCGCAGGGCAAGGTGGTGGAGATCGACGGCTTGGGAACCTTCCGGCCTGACCGGCAATTCGGCGTGCGCTTCGAGCCGCGCCCCCCTCAGGTGTTCCTGGCCTACGTGAGTGAGGATCGCAATGCGGTCGAGCGGCTCTACAACGAGCTGGACCGGGCCGGCTTCGGCGCCTGGATGGACATCCGGAAACTGGTTCCGGGTCAAAACTGGCCGCGAGCGATTGAGCGGGCGATCGAAACTTCGGATTACTTCATCGCATGCTTTTCGCGAAATTCCGTGAACAAGTGGGGCGGTTTTCAGGCCGAGATCCGGTATGCGCTGGATTGCGCGCGCCGGATTCCGCTGGATGAGATCTTTGTTATGCCGGTTCGCCTGGACGCGTGCCGGGTTCCTCGCTCAATTCAACGGGAACTGCAATATGTGGATCTATTTCCGGACTGGGAGCGCGGAATGGAAAGGCTCATCGCGACGATGCGCCGCCGCGGAGCCTGAGTCCGGAGGCCCAGCGTGCCGCAAGTAGTCTAAAATTAGGACAGCTTCAAATGTCGGGGCGTAGCGCAGCCTGGTAGCACACTGCCTTGGTCGCATTACAATCCGCTCCAAAGCTTCTTCACTATTGCGCAAGCAACTTCGAATAGAAGTCGTAGTCCCGGCGCAGGCTGGAAATGTAGAGCTCCTTTGGTACGTCTTTCGGGACGTTTGGTCTAAGGAGGCTCACCGGCTCGTTCTTTCCTGGCACGTTCACGAAATACTCGCTGTAGTGGAGGAAGGACCCGGCGAAACCGATAGCCTTCATGTACTCGAAGGCAGCTTTGAAATTGACCATTCCCGTTCCCGGCACCACGTACTCGGCGGTCCACGGCCAGTCTTCACTCGGATCGGACCGGCGCGGACCTTGCGGTGTATCCGTCTTTTTCGCCCACCGGATATCCTTGCTCGCAATCGACAGAATGTTTTTATGGGCGAAGCGGATGATCTCCCAAACTTCGGGTCCGCCTTTCATGGTTGCGTGGCCGAGGTCCAGGTCCATCCCGACGTATTTCGTGTCGAAATCTTTCACCGCAAGCCAAAGGTCCCAGGCGCCCCCGCCGATGTTTCCGGCGCCACCTTCGACGTGGTAGACAGCCGTCGTGCCGTACTTCTCATTCAGCTTCGCTAGTTGTTCGATACGAGGCTTCCACACGTCGAGTTGGGGCTGAAGGTCCTTCGTGTAGTCGTATTGAGCTAGCGTCGGAGCCTGATAGTATCGAAGGCCGAGTTTGCTCATTGTGTCGAGATACGCTTCGGCATATGGTACGGTGGCGTCTCGTATCGGAGTAATGATGATGGGCACCTGCAAGCCAGCCTTCTTCGCCGCCGCAACGGCCTTCGGAAGATCGCGGGCAACGTTTTCCGGGAGGACATGCCCTCCGCCGCGCACAGTCCAGCCGATCGCAGGCCACCCGGCTCTCGCAGCGGTATCGGCTGCCTCGTCGTAGTCAGCCCACTGCAGGGAGATGGAATAAAGTGTCAGCAGCGGCTTGCCGCCGGGAACGGCAGTGGGCGATGGCGTCAGTACTCCTTCCACCCGAGGTCTCGACCGGCTTCCACGCTGTTGGGCAAGTGCCATGGTGCTAAGCGAAGCTGCGGCTCCGAGACGCTTCAACACGTCGCGCCGGGTAGTAAGGGATCTGTTGGCCATCTGCTATCGACCTCCCTGCGAACTCGGAGGCCATGGCAAGACGCCCGGTGTCGCCGGCAGAATCGGCGGTGCGTCGGCCCCTGGAGCCATCACGGTCATAGGAGGCAGTTCTTGTTGAATGGCAGTTTCCACGATTTCGGTGCGCGTTCCTGCCGGATCGAAGAGAAACATCAGCCAGTGGCGGTTGTTTCCAACATGCGCCCGCACGCGCAGATCATCAAATCCGCCCCGTTTCTGCAACAGGTCTCGGGCGGCGCGCATGTCGGCCACCTCGATCCCGATGTGGTTCACCGCTCCCCATTGCTCGCTTTCGAATTGAACATGCGTGGCCGGCGTATCCATAAGCGGAGGTTTGGTCTCGGTGTTCGAATCTCTGCCCGGTGTCTCCAGGTATTCGCCGCGAGTCCCAAAACGAAGGTTCGTGAAACCGAGCTTTTCCCGATAGAACGGCCCCGAGATCGCGGTATCTTTCGTCATGACGCCCACATGCCACAAATGCGTTGAAATTCGGTCTGGACTCAGGGACCGGCCGCGAGCCCTGGCCTGCTCGGATCCTTCGGCATATTGAAGGAAATCGAGATTGTTGCCTTCAGGACTCACAACGCGAAAAACGAGATTGCCATCCGGTCCCTTCTGAATCTTGCTCGGACTTAAGCCACGCGACTCATATAGGCTATGCAGCTTCTCGAGATCCGTACTTTGAAACACAATGCGCTCTTCCCGATTCAGCTCGCCGGGTTCCAGCGTCGGGATGACCTCGATGTACTGGTCATCATTGATTTTGAAGTAGGCAGACACCACCTCGTCGGAATGATCCTTTAAGTCGAAGGCCTCCGCAAAACCGAGAATCCTTTGGTAGTAATCGCGCGCCTTATCGAGGTCCGTGACCTTGAACGTGACATTCGCGATGCCTATTACAGGCAATTCTTCCAGTGAGGGTGGCGTTTGCGCCGCACCTTGGCGGCCGGCACGGCCGCTTTGACCAAAGGCTATGCCGGTAGCGGCAAGCAGAATGGCAACGGGAAGGCGAGTTGTTGCTCTCATTCGAGGCCCGTCCGTTATGGGAGATTCTTCAGCCACAGGTTTCGAAAGTGCACGGCGATATCTCCCCGGCCTTCGAGTTGCACGGCAAGGAATCCGTGGTCTACGTACATTGTGGGGTGATCGTCCAGGAATACGGACATCAGGTACCCGTTGATGAAGTACATCATGGTGCGGCCTCGTGCGATCAAATGAATCTGATTCCAGTCGCCAACTTTGATGCAGCTTTTTAGTTGCTCCGGATCGCCGGTCGTCCCGATCAGAGATGGCTTCTCGCCATTGGCCATCGCCGCGCGAACCACTTGGCCGCGGAACGCGCGGTCAGGACGCGGCGGGACGCCGCGGCGGCTCCCGGCGCAGCATTCGATAAGTGCTCCGGTGTTGGCGTTCTGCAGGTCGAAATCGGCCTGATATCCGCGCAAATCCCATTTCGAATACTTCCGATCGGCCACCTCTCCGACTTTGGTGGCACGGAATTGAATCCCGCTATTCGAGCCGAGGCCGTCCAGCTTTATTTCCGCCTTGAACTCGAAATTTGCGGGCTGACCGCCATTCCAGATCAGGTAGGTGGTTCCAGTAGGGCTAACCGCGCTCGATTGAGCCACGATCTCACCATTTTCGGCGCGCCACACGTCAGTCGGACCATCCCATCCTCCCAGGCTCTTGCCATCAAAAATCGGTTGCCAACCTGTATGTTCCTGAAAGTCGATCGGCGCCGGGTCGACGTAGCGCGGCCCGCGGCCTTGAGCCGAGGCCGCCCCGCTCGAGAACAAGACTAGAAGAATCGGAAGGCCAGGCCGCATTATTTTGGCAGTCGATAGGCAACCAGAGCGTCTGAAGTCGGGAGCCCGACTCCGATGGCCGTACCCCCGGAGGCTGCGATGACCACGTATTGAGAGCCGTCCTTGCCCATATAGGTCATTGGCGTGGCATGCCCGCCGGCGGGCAATTCAGTCACCCAAAGCTCTTTTCCTGTTTTGGCGTCGAATGCGCGGAAACGGTGATCGTTGGTCGCTGCAATGAAAATCAAGCCGCTCGCGGTCGCCAAACTACCACCCAAGTTGCGCGTGCCAGATTTGAGCCCCACGTCACCAAGGCTGGCAAGCGACTCATTGATGCCGAGCGTGGATGTCCAGGCAATCTCACCTTTATTGACGTCGATCGCCACCAGCGCTCCGTAAGGGGGTGCGTAGCATGGCACAGCCGCGCCGTTGGGAAGCTTATAGGAAAATCCATCTGCCCGCAATGGCCCGCCGTCAGCCGCCCGCCCCGCGCGCCGGCCCCCCTGTCTGCCGCCGGCCGGTTCTGCGCCGATTACATCGCCTCCGGGAGGCAGCGGCCGGGCCGCGCGAAAACTGCCGGAGTTATGCAGGTTGATGAACACGAGGCCGAGCTGAGGGTTCCACGACAGGGGCCCCCAGTTCGGGCCGCCTAGCGCCGAAGGGAAGGTAACGATCGACGATCGGCTCATCGGTCTTGCGTAAGGGCCGGACGCCTCCAGGTGGTTGTTGTCCCAGAAATCGGTGCAGAACTTCTCGATTTCGGGCGTCATTTTGTTGATGTCTTCCTTAGACATTCCGACACGAGCGATGGGACCGGGTTTGACAGGGAAAGGCTGCGTGGGCCACGCCTGATCATTTGGATCGTCGCTCCGCTTCACCGGACGTTCTTCCATTCCATAAAGCGGTTCTCCGGTTACCCGGTCGAAGATGTAGACGTAACTCATTTTTCCGGTCTGCAACACGGCCGGAATAGTACGCCCGTCTTTGTGGACCTCAATGAGCAGCGGCGGGGTGGGGAGATCAAAATCCCATACGTCGTGGTGGACCAGCTGGTGGAACCACTTCAGCTTGCCGGTGGCCGCGTCCAAGGCCAGGAGGCAGTTCGCATAAAGATTTTTGCCAGGGGCAGTATCGGCGTGATTAGAGTCCCCGGTTGGCGCAAACAAAATTCCCCGCTCCTGATCCACAACCATGGTCGACCAGGTATTGGCGCCGCTTCTGTCCTGCCAGGTGTCGCCGGTCCAATCTTCGTGATTCGGCTCTCCCGGCTGCGGAATCACATGAAAATCCCAAACGAGTTTGCCGGTGATTGCATCCCACGCACGGATATCACCGCGCGGCTGGGGCGGCGAGCCTTCCCCCGGCCGAGCCGAGCTAATCAGCAGGTTTTTGTAAACGGCTACCGGATTTGGAATCGTGAAGGTGTTGCGCCGGCTTTCCCCAACCTTGGCGGAAGCGACACCAACGTAGGCATCCACAGACCCCTTGTCGCCAAAATTCTGGGCGAGTTCATGCGTCTTCAAATCGAGACTCATGATGTAGCCCTTATCCGTCGCGAAAATAAGGCGCGGTCCGACGCTCTTCGTACCAGGCCAGTATGCCAATCCGCGGCCATGAATGTTCAGAGGGGCGTGGTATTGCCAAAGCACTTTTCCGGTCTCCGGTTCAATTGCGGAGATGCTCGATTTCAGGTTTGGATCGTCTGGCGAGCCTGGCGTCGAAATGTACATGACCCCGCCGATGATCAGAGGCTGCACTTCAAACCGGTAATCGAGACCGAGACTGCCGGAGACCTTCGAGCCCGCACCGTAATGGAACGTCCACGCTTCGGCCAACTTCGATACATTGTCCGGGGTGATTTGGGTCAGCGGCGAGAAATTGGAATTGTACTGATAGACCGGCCACTGGTCCGCGGGCGGCCGTTGAGCCGGCAAACCAGCCGAGAGGGCCAGCGCGCCAACGAACGCCGCCACCCGCCTAATGAAACGCATGGAACTTCCTCCTAAGCCGCCAAACGGAACATCGAATCATCTAGCTGCCTGTGATTTTGCCACGCCCGGAAACGGGTGAGGAGTGACATCGGCCTGCGTGACGCCGAGCGCCCATTTGATCCCTTCCAGAACCATTTTTTGGAACCGCGGGTCATCCCAGGTGGTTTCCTCGTGGCCCCAGCCGACGTTGTACATCCGGCCCTTGCCATATTGCTGCGCCCAGACGACCGGGAAATCTCCGTCGGCTCGCCGGGCGCGGTCGGCAGGACTGAGCTTATCCGGATCGAGACGCAGGATGACGTGAACTTTGTCCCGGGAATACGGCTCTTTGAGGACAGGATGCTGTTCGGTGAACTGGAATGGCGCAAGTCCGAACGCGTCCGCTCCGGGAAATTTCGGATCCTCGACGATAACTGTAGCATTCGCATTGAACTCGCTGGACATCGTGCCACCGATCAACTCGGCGAACTCCGGCCACTGGTAGTAGCCAACGGTCGCAGCGTGGCCGACAACAATGCCCTTGCCATCGTCACGAACAAATGAGAGCAAGTCCGCCTTCTGTTTATCGGTCAACGTGCCAATGCCGGCGGGCAGCAGGAAAATCGCGTCGTAAAAATCCAGTGTTCGCGCATTCACCGATCGTCCGGCATAGCGTGGTCCCTGCCCCATGATCTGGTCCTTCGTGATTAGCTGAGGATCCGTCCGGATCATGGTCATATACGCGCCCGACTCGCGGCCGAGACGCTCGATCATTGCCAAAGCATGAGAGATCGAGTCGTGGTGGAAACCAGTCGCGACATCCGCTACTGCCAGCAGTTTCTTCTTGCCGGCCCAAAAGTTGGGGTCACTGCCGCCGCGTCCTCTTCCCTGTCGGCCCTGAGGTGGTTGTGCGCTGAGCGCTGCTACGGTGATCGCGCTGCAAACCAGAACGGCCACAATGGTTTTCGACATCGAATTCATACTCGCATCCTGCCGGATGGGCCCCCTTAGATCAAAACACGATCTTACCTGCGACCTGCATGATGCGGGGATCCAACGCAGTCGAAATGATACCGAAAGTTGTTCCGCTCGCGAGGGAGGTTCCGGGATTGTTCAACCGTGCATGATTAAAGACGTTAAACGCTTCCCAGCGGAAGTTCAGTTTAACGCGTTCCCGTATCGGAAAGGTTCGCGATAGAGCCATGTCCAGATCCCAGGCGCCCGGTCCCCGCAGGACGTTTCTTCCCGAGTTGCCGTAAGTACCTGCGGGCTGCTTCGCAAATGCCGCGGTGTTGAACCACTGGGCAATCGTGGGGTTGGACAGCACGCCGTTCCCGACTACGTTCGGACGGTCGAGGCCAATGCCCGTCAGAGATATATCGGTTCCGTCCGTGATGTTCAAGGGAGTCCCTGTATATGCAGTGAAAATCGGCGAGAGTTGCCAATTCCCGGCGATCCGCTGCGCCCAAGCCGAACTGAATTTCGGCGACTGGGCTACGGCTGAGAGGTTGAATAACTGCGTTCTGTCGAACGAGCAGCTTCCCCACTCCGCTCTGCGGTTCGCCGGATTCTGATAGAAGTTCGTAATATCCTGATTCGCCTCGCCCTGATCGAAGCAATGCGAAAACGTGTAGTTCGCCAAAACCGAGAAGTTGTGGCTGAAACGGTGATTCAGGCTGAGCAGCAGTCCGTTGTAGCTTGCATTGCCATTGTCGTCGATCATGATCGTGCTGCCGAAGTACTTGCCCGTATTCGGATTGGCTCGGATAAAAACGCGCCGGCTTTCCTGATTCCCCACGGTAGCTCCGGGGCCATACACGGCTGGATTCAACTCATGCGCGAGCCATTGATGCGTGGTCTTGTTCCCCAGATAAGTGGCAGAGACCAGCCAGTCCGCGCCGAGTTGTTTTTGGAATGCGAGATTCCACTGCTGGACGTAGGTAGCATGCGCATGTAAGGGTTCAAACACATACGTGCCATCCAGCGGAAATGCAAAATTCGCGTTCGGGGTTCCCGACGGAAATGGGTTCCCGCCCGGATAGTTCTGCCACGGACTGGTCAGACTCACATTCGGAAGGGTGATCGTTTCTCCCCATGGTGGATTCAAAGGCACGTGCAGGGTGTTCCACAAGTAGGCGGAATCCCAGAAGAACCCGTAGCCGCCGCGTAGCGTTTCCGTGCCCTTTCCGCGCGGGTCCAATACGAATCCGAAACGCGGTGCCATGTCCCCATAGCGCGGGAACGTGTCAGACCGACCCGGGAATCCCGAATCGCCCGGAAATGTCAGGCCGGGAGGAGCAAGATGGAAAACCGAACTGACCTGGCCGGCATAGAACTTTGCCGGATCGAACTGGGAGGCGTAGTTATATAGCTGATGCTGCGGGATAAACGGGTCCCAGCGAATCCCCAGGTTCAACTGGAAACGCGGGCTCACTTTCCAGTTGTCCTGAGCATAAAGCGAAGGAGCGTTGGCGGCGTCGCGCGCAATCTGGCCATTACCCTGAAGGAACGTGTCCACATTGCCCGTGATGAAATCCGCCAGAGCGTTCGCGGTGAACTGGCCATTGAAAGTGAACCGGGGATTTTGCTGGAACGGTCCGTCGCCGTTCATCTGCGTATGCACCCAGTTCACACCAAGCGCCAGCTGATGAGATCCCTTTGTGACTCCGAGTTCGTCGCTGAGAGAAGAGATGTTGGTATATACCCATCCCGGGATTGAACTCAGAGTGAAGTAGCCGGGCACCATGATCTGGCCGCTATAATTCGGGATCGGCGAATAGATGCTGGAGCCCAGTTGCGCCATGGTAGGCACGCCGTCTGCTCCGGCACGGACAACCGCCGATCGCGAAAAACTCGCGCGGAAGACGTTTACCATCTTTGAGTTGATCAGATAGGTGTCTCCCGCCGTCACCGACTGCACTCGATCTTGAAGACCAGGGTTTCCTGCCGTTAGCAGGTTTGTCTTGTTGTAGAAAGCGTCGAGATTGTAGTCCGTGAGGTAATAGCGAAAGAAAATCGCGTCGCTTGCGGTATGCTGCCAATCGACGCGGCCCAGCCCCTGGTACTCGTTATCAATCTGGGGAATTCCATAAAGGACTCTGCCGCACGGATCGGCCGAAACCGGTAGCAGAGATAGGAACTTGAGGGCGATGGGATTAAGGCTGCTCTGGGGAATGATGTTGTTGACGGCCCCGGAAGCAGCATTCAACGTAATCTGACTCTTTTGGCAGGGCGGGGACAGAAAGGTTTGGAAATTTCCCTGCAACACCGCCGCGGTCGGAACAAATGCCTGATTGGTTGCAGGAGCGGTTCTCTCCGTGGTGCCCTGGAATCCCCCGAAGAAGAAAAGCTTGTCTTTGACGATCGGGCCTCCAATCACGCCACCGAATTGATTGCGCTTTAAAGAATCGCGCGCGGGCGCAAAGAAGTTCCTGGCATTGAACACGTAGTTCCGCAAGAACTCGAACGCGTCTCCGTGCACGGTATTCGTGCCCGACTTCGTGACTACGTTGACGGCGCCGCCCGGGTGACTTCCGTAGTTCGCCGGCAAAGTGCTCGTCTCCACCTTGAACTCCTGCAGAGCATCCGGAAATGGCAAGGGCATCCCCACATTCGTGCGCGGGTCCACATGCGAACTCCCATCCAGGAAATAATTCGTCTGATTTCCTTGACCGCCCGCTACGGAGAACGCAGCGACGGTAGGGTAGTTCAGGTTTGTGGCTATGCCCCCTGTCGTGTTGACGACGGCAGCCCCCGATAGAGAAATCAGCTGCGCCGGGTTCCGGCCGTTTAGCGGAAGGTCGACCACGCGCTGCTGATCGATTACCTGGCCGACACTGGTATTCTGCGTCTCTACCATCCCCGCATTTGCCTGGACTTCAACTTGTTCGGTAACGGCACCAACTTTCAGGACAACGTTAATCTCGGGATTGGTGTTCACCTGGAGGACGATGCCGGACTGGTTATAGGTAGAAAAACCTTCCTTGGTCACCTGTAAGCGATAAGGGCCGACTACGAGATTCGAAATCGCGTAGGCTCCGTCGGTGCCCGATACGACTGTCCGGGCAGCAGAGGTGGCCGTATTCGTCACCGTGATTTGCGCGCCCGCGACCGCGGCACCAGTTGAATCCTGGACAATTCCTGAGATCTGAGAAACCGTCGTCGTCTGGGCTTGCAGGCCCAGAATCATTCCGCTCAGAATGAACGCTCGAAATATCCACGTCCCCATCTCTTCCCCCTATCACCAATAAGGGAGTTCGGAGGCGCGGCCGTTCGAACCGGCGCCCAGCGCTTGTGGACCTGAGGCTCTCGCGCAGACGGATGTCTCCCGGCGGCGTAGCCTGGAATGTCCCCACACTCCCCTCCCGCGTGATTTCGCCTGATTGTAAGGGTCGTCCCCTGGACGCGGCAAGGAGTTAACGGTGGTGCTACCGTTACAGTTTGGATGGGATGCCGTTGCAACCGAAATTTCCGAGGGCGTGCTCCAATTGATAAACAGCCGAGTCAATGCACACCGGGGCCAACGCTTTCGTCACCACATTTCCCGCCGCCCCTACGTAGGCGCAGGAAGTCCCTTCGATCATCAGGACATACGGCGGCGTCGAATCTTCGGTCGCGCGAAAAGTCTTTTCGAATGTTTCGACTGCACTGGCAGATTCGTCCGCAATACAGAGGTGTACGGCGGCCACGCCCGGCAGATCAGCCAACGGTGGCAGAACGCTTTCATTCAGCCCGGCAAGGATATCCTGTCTTTTTTCACCGGGTAGCGCAAACCGCTGCGTCAGCATGAAACCGCCCTCACCGATGCCCCAAGTGTAGGCCACCCGGCAGACGGCCCGGGCCATATTGCGGAAAGCCGGCATGATTCTGCGGGTCCACTCGGTGGGCGCGTTGAGCCGATCCAGGTACGCTTTACCGCTGACGTCACCGTGAGAATCGGCTTCGTAGTGGGTGTAGAATTCGGGAGCGCCGGTGACGGCAACGA
>Ga0070734_10005298_pt1 | contig 11512 bp, 8 predicted proteins | sample Coa_R1_8_FD_66444 | JGI IMG/M metagenome (GOLD analysis project Ga0070734, IMG submission 66444) | Surface soil microbial communities from Centralia Pennsylvania, which are recovering from an underground coalmine fire - Coalmine... | ecosystem: Environmental > Terrestrial > Soil > Unclassified ...
CAGGCCCTTTACGAAACGGTGCCGGGGTACGTGGCGAAGGAAGTGGACTTTCTCGCGCTGGAGGATCAGGCGCGGCGCGATCACGGCATTGCCCGGCTGCATCGCTTCGATCTGGGCGAGAACGCCTTCGGCTGCACGCCGCGCGTGCGGCAGTTCCTGCAGAGCCTCTCCGAGTCGGACCTGCGCCACTACCTGTCGGGCTACCCGGAGACCCCGGGGCCGCTCAAAGCGCGTCTGGCGGAGATCAACGGCGTGCCTGCCGAATGGATCGCGCTCGGCACCGGCGTCGTCTCCTTCATCTCCAATCTCTGCCACACGTTTTACGAGTGGGGCGACCGCGTGCTGCTGCCCACGCCGACCTTCTTCGTCATCGAGGAGTATGTGCTGCGCTCCGGCGCCCTGCCGATCTACATGCCCTTCGCTTATGAGGAGGGGTTCTCCTGGACGGAGCGCATGACCGATCAGGTGATCCGGCAGATGCAGTGCCTGCCGATCAAGATGCTTTGGCTCTGCACGCCCAACAATCCGACCGGGCAGCCCATTCCCACCGAGCACGTCGAGCGGATCGCGCGCGCCGCCGAGGAGAGCTTCACTATCGTCGTCGTAGACGAGGCGTACGGCGAGTACACCGACGACCTGCCGGAATACCGTTCGGCGGCGCGGCTGCTGGAGCGGCACGAGAACCTTATCGTGCTGCGCAGCTTCTCGAAGGCTTATGGGCTGGCGGGGATGCGTGTGGGCTATGCGCTGATGGCCTCGAAAGTGATCCACGCGGCTCTGGCCCGCCAGATGGAGTATTTCCCCGTCACGAAGCTATCTCTGGAGCTGGCGCGGGTCGCCGCGGAGGATCAGGCGTATCTGGCGCGCACGCGCCGCCTCACCCGCAAGCGGCTCTGCGGGCTGCAGGCGGCGATCCGAGAGATACCTGGCTGCGAGTGCATGCCCACCTGCGCAAACATTTTCCTCTGCCGCAGGCGGGGAATGCCCGCGGCCCAGTTGATGCAGGCGCTGTTGCAGGGCAGCGTGCTGGTGGCGAACGCGGATATCGAAGGCTTGCAGGGCCAGGGCTGGGTGCGCATCACCTGCCGTGAGGAGCCGGACAACCGCATCCTACTCTCAGCCCTGGCAGGCGGCGGCCCCGGCGCCGTGCCCGCCGCCGAATCCGGAAAAGCGCCTGGTGCTTCTCAAAAATTCGTGAAATGCGTCCCCACAATCCGTCAAAAAGGGGATACGCGACCGGCGGCGCAAGGGCTATAATGAGAGTAACAGAAGACCGGAGACGAGCCGTACCGAAAGCCATCAGCGAGGGCCGATACCGCTGGATCTCCCTGGCTTCTGACCTGACATAGAGGAGTGATGATGATCCGGCGCTTTGCGAATCGTCCACTTCTTGCGAAAGGAGGCTGAGAACTGATCCCACCGGGCTTTATTGCTGGAGGCAAGCGAGAGACAAAGAGACTCTGCTTTAGCCTGTCGTCCAGGATGGCAGCTTCCTTTCGGAACGACCGCACCTGACGAAACCCCTGCGCAGAGAATGCGCCTTTCTGCAGGCTCTTTCTCCCTCGCGCCCTCCAGCCCGACAACAAGCGCCTCCCCTGTAAGCTTAACCCGAGAACTTCAACGGTTGCTTGAACAGACGGGCGAATATTCTGCAGGCGGGCCGCCGGCGCATATGGTTGCCGGCGGTCCGTATTGCTGCCGGACCTGTCCCCGTGCGCAAAATCCGCCAATTCGGGGATGCGTCCGGGCGCTTCGCGTTATACAATCATTAAAGAATGCAGGATGGTTTTAGAGATTGAGGACATAATATCCTATGGGGCCGCTACTGCGCAAAGGAAATGGCTGCGCCTTTCAGGGGGCGCGTATCGCCCTGCTCCTGGTGTTGCTGCCGGGCCTGCTGCTGGGCGCGGCGGCCCTGCCGGGCGTCGGCCAGTTCTCTCCCGCATGGCAGGGCGCGATGGACCATTATTTGCAGACGTCCCCACACGATGCCATTACCCGGCTACAGGAGCGGATTGACCGGGGCGAGGTGACCTTGCCTTACGACCCTCGCCGGGGCTATCTGCCCGGCGTGCTCAGGCTGTTGCACATTCCCGTCTCCTCGCAGGCGCTCGTCTTCTCCCGGACCAGTTTTCGGCGGAATTTGATCTCTCCCAAAACGCCCCGAGCCCTCTATTTCAATGATACGACCTATGTGGGCAGCGAGCAGCAGGCCGACGCCCTGGAGTTTATCTCCCTGGACCCGCAGCTCGGCGCGGTCTTCTACATTCTGCCTCAGAAGCCGGAGGCAAGACCGCATTTTATTCGCCAGACCCGCGACTGCCTGTCCTGCCATCTGAATGCGTTCACAGGGCATGTCCCCGGCCTGATCGTGCGCTCCGTCTACGCGGACGATGAAGGCTATCCCATCCCAGACTCACCATCCTATCTGACCACGGATGCCAGCCTCTTCGCGGAGCGGTGGGGCGGCTGGTACGTGACCGGCCTCACCGGACGGCAGCATACGATGGGCAACTGCTTTGCCGGCAAGGAGGGGGATAAGGTCACGCTGGACACGGCGGCCGGCGCGAACCGGACCGACCTGCGGGGGCTGATGGATACGACGCCCTATCTCAGCCCGCACAGCGACATCGTCGCGCTGATGGTCCTGGCGCATCAGACGCGCCTGCAGAACCTGATGATCCAGGCGGGGTACCAGATCCGCCAGGCCATGCGTGAGGCGCAAGCCTCGGAAAAGCCGGCAACGGCCGCCGGGCCGCAGATCGCCCCCGCCTGCGAGCCGCTCGTGCGCGCCATGCTCTTCGTGGAAGAAGTCAGACTGACCGACCCCGTTTCCGGGACCTCCGGTTTTGCGGAGCAGTTCTCGGCCCTCGGCCCTCGTGACCGCCAGGGCCGCTCGCTGCGCCAACTGGACCTTAAGCGCCGGTTATTGCGCTACCCTTGCAGCTTCACGATCTATTCGGAAATGTTCAATGCGCTGCCTGCGCCGGCCAAAGATTATGTGTTCCGCCGGCTCTATGAGATCCTGAGCGGCCGGGACCGCAGCCCGGAATTTGCGTCTCTCTCTCAAGCGGACCGCCGGGCGACCCTGGCGATCCTGCGGGCGACCAAGCCGGGCCATTTTCTGAATCACGGATAGCACGGATTTCACGGAGGACACGGATAAAGACCCTCCTGCCTGTTCTCTCCTGACGGCCTTTACGGCTGGCGTTTATCTGGCGCAGTCATCCGTGTCATCTGTGCTATCCGTGATTCTGACAAAGAAGGCTGGAGGGCTGAGGCGGCTTTTGCGCCCATGCGGACCCAGGGAGCAGGATAGATGCCGATAACGAGCGTACCGAGCACGCAGACGGCGATCGCCAGACCAAGGGGGCGGGCCACCGACAGACGGCGGTCATCCTGCGGATCCTGGATATAGACCTGGCGGGCGACGATCAGATAGTAGTAGAGCGCGATCACGCTCACCAGCGCGCCGAGCAGCACGAGCGGCTGCTGGCCGCCCTCCCAACCGGCTGCGAACAGGTAGATCTTGCCCACGAAGCCGGCCAGCGGCGGAATGCCGCCCAGGGAGAACAGCACCACGAGCGCCGAGAAGGCCAGCAGCGGCGAGCGGCGATGCAGGCCGCGCAGCGCCTTCACCTCGTCCGAGCCGGTGGCGTCGGCCACCGCCTGGGCGATCAGGAAACCGCCCACGTTGGTGAAGGCATAGAGCAGCAGATACATCAGCGCCGCGCCCACGGCCATGCCGCTGCCGCCGCCCGCCGCTCCGGTGATGGCCACCAGGATGTAGCCCGCCTGGGCGATGCCGGAGTAGGCCAGCAGCCGCTTGAAATTGGTCTGCGTCAGTGCCACCAGGTTCCCGATCACCATGGAGAGGACGGCCAGCAGGAGCACCACGATCAGCCAGTAGTCCGCAGCCCCGCCCATGCCGGAGAGCAGGAAGCGCAGCAGCGCCGCAAAGCCGCCCGCCTTCGACGCTGTCGAGAGGTAGGCGGTCACGGTGGCGGGCGCGCCCTCGTAGACGTCAGGCGCCCAGAGATGGAACGGCGCCGCCGCGATCTTGAAGCCCAGGCCGCCGATCACCATCGCCAGCCCCAGCCAGAGCGCGGGCATCGGCCGCCCTACGTTACGCGCGATCTCCGCCGCCATCTTATCGAACTGCGTGGTCCCCAGCACCCCGTAAAGGATGCTCGCGCCGTACAGCACCACGGCTGAGGCCACCGCGCCGAGCACCAGCATCTTCAGGGCCGCCTCCGCCGAGCGTTTTTCCCGCTTCGCAAAGCCCACCAGCGCGAACAGGCAGATGGTGGAGAGCTCCAGGCCCAGGTAGAGAGCCAGCAGCCCGCCTGCCGATCCCATGAGCATCAAGCCCATCGCGCTCAGGATAAGCAGCGCATAATATTCGCCGGCAAAGCCCGTCTTGCGCTCTTCCGCCGCCGAGCCGATGGACACGAGGGCCAGCGTCACCAGAAAGACGGCGTTGAACGCCCGTGAGTAGCCGTCGAAGCGGATCATACCCTGCCAGGGCGAACTGTCGGAACCCATCTGGTCCAGTGCCAGGGCCACAAGGGCGCCGAGGGCGGTCAGCCAGCCGAACCAGGATCGGCCTTGCGCGCCGCGGAAGGTGTCCAGCAGCGTTACCGCCAGCGCGACGATCAGCAGCACGATATAGGGAAGGAAGGGATGGAAATCGCGAATCATCGAATATCCTCTGTTCCCGGCAGCGCCGCCGCCAAGCGAGCGGCGGTAAGAGAACTCCGCTTAAAATCCGCCCGTGAGGGCGGTTGACCGATAGTCCTCGAAACGGGACGTTCACGACCTGGTAAGGAGGTGAGGCCCGTATCAATCAGACGCACCAGCGGGCGCGGATAGACTCCAAAGGCGATCAGCAGCACGGCCAGCGCCGCGATAGCGACCCACTCGGTCGCGCGGGCGTCCGGCAGGTCGGGATACGCCTCCTCCCGGAAGCGGCCCAGGAAGATTTTCTCGATCATGCGCAGCACGTAGATGGCCGTCAGCACGATGCCGATGGCCGACAGCAGCGCCAAGACCGGGAACTTCAGCCACATCCCGTAGAAGCAGAGGAACTCCGCGATGAAGCCGCTCGTCGCGGGCAGTCCGAAGGAGGCAAAACCGCCGATCGTCATGCAGATAGCGATACCGGGCATCCGCTTCGCAAAGCCGCCCATGGACGCCACCTGCCGCGTGTGCGCCTTCTCATACACCAGGCCCACCACGGCGAAGAAGAGGCCGGTCATGATGCCGTGCGAGAACATCTGCAGCACCGCGCCATTCATTCCGATGGGATTCAAGGACGCCAACCCCAGCATCACGACGCCCATGTGCGAGACGCTGGAATAGGCGATGATGTATTTGAGATCGGTCTGTCCCAACGCTGAGAAGGCGCCGTAGAGGATGTTGATCGTGGCGATCGTGCCCATCAGGAGCGCCCAATCCTGCGCGCCGTGGGGCAGCAGGCCGATGCCGAGCCGCATCACGCCGTAAGCGCCGAGTTTCATCAGCACGCCCGCGTGCAGCATGGAGACCGCCGTCGGCGCGGAGGCGTGGCCGTCCGGCGACCAGGTGTGCAGCGGCCAGATTCCTGCCAGGATGCCGAACCCGACGTAGATCGCCAGGAAGATCCAGCGCTGAAAATCCGCTCCGAAGGCTGTTTTGGAAAGAACGTCCATGTCGAAGGAGCGCGGCGCCGCCTGGAAATAGAGCGCCAGGATGGCGACCAGGATAAACGCGCTGCCGCCCAGCAGCATCAGCGTCAGCTTCATCGCCGAGTACTCTTTGGTACGCTCCTTCGTGCTCGTGCCCCAGACCCCGATGAGCAGGTACATCGGCAGGACTGCCAACTCATAGAAGAGGAACAGGAAGAACAGGTCGCGCGCCGCGAAGACTCCGAAGACGCCGCTGACGAGCAGCAGCAAGAGCGCCAGGAACTCTTTTGCGCGGTCTTTGCGGGTCCAGGAGGCGAAGATGCCGCCGGTGATGATCAGCGCGGTGAGCAGGATGAGCACGAGGCTGATGCCATCCGCCGCAACATGATAGCGTATCCCCAACCCCGGCACCCAGAGGATGTCCTGGACGAACTGGAATCCGCCGCGCGCCCGGTCATAAGCGGCGCAGAGCCACAGGGCTGCCGGAAGCGTCAATCCGGCTCCGGCCAGTGCCACCAGACGGATGAGCCGTTCCCTGCGGGCAGGCAGCAGCAGCAGCGTGATGGCCGCCACCAGCGGGCACAGGATCGTGAAAGTCAGCAGGTAAGCGGTCATCGGTCTCCTCGCTCTCCGTTCCCATGCGCCGCAAAAAGCGTATAAGCGCTAGCTTGGGTCTCCCCTCCCCAGTTATTCCGAAGGTTCGAGCCATTACTCGAACCTTCGGGAACCGATGGTGATGGGACGGGGATAGGCAAGGCAACGGGGGTCTTAGCCCGCATTTGCGGGCTTTGCATCCTAGCAGCGGGTTTTAACCTCGCGTCCGCAATCACAGGAGGAATCGGCGGCGGATTGGTCTGCGCCGGCGCCGCGCCGCGATCGTAGAGGGTGAAGATCACGACCACGACCACGACCGCCGCCATGAGGGTGGCGGCATAGGTCTGCACCTGGCCGTTGGTCTCGCGGCGCAGTTCCTGCCCGCTCGCCTTGCAGGCGCGGCCCACCCGGTCCACGGTCGCATCCACGACATGCCGGTCGAACCAGGCGACCGCGCGTCCCACTGCCAGCGTCCCTCGCGCTCCGACCGCGTTCCAGAACGCCTCCACATACCACAGATGGGCGAACAGCGCGTAGCCGGGCGCCCGTGTCACCGGATCGGACGCCGTTTGTGGCGCGCGGTAGAGCAACCATGCCAGCGCGATGCCGCCGAGCGCCGCCGCGCTCGCCAGCCCGGTCAGCCATATCGGCGCTGATTCGGCAGACGCCGTTCCCGTCAGAAAGGCCGTGAACCGCCCGCCCGCCTGCAGCCAGCCGCCGAGCGCCAGCGAGAGTATTGCCAGGATCCAGAGCGGCAGCGTCATCACCAGCGGCGATTCATGGGCGTGCGCGGCCGCCTCGGAACGCGGCTCGCCCGCAAAGGCCAGCATCCACATCCGTGTCGCGTAGAAGGCCGTCAGCGCCGCCACGATGATGGCGACCGTCAGCGCCGCCAGCGCCACCGGGCTGCCATTTGCCAGCGCCGCGCCCAAAATGGCATCCTTGCTCCAGAAACCGGAGAGGCCAGGAACGCCTGCCAATGCCAGGACCCCGATGCCGCACGTGACGGCCGTGCCGCGCATCCGCCGGAACAGCCCGCCCATCGCCCGCAGATCGTTAGGATCGGCGGCGGCATGCAGCGCATGGATCACCGAGCCGGCCGTCAGGAACAGCAGCGCTTTGAACATGGCGTGCGTCACCAGGTGGAAGATCCCGGCGCCCTGGCTGCCCGCCCCCAGCCCGAGCATCATGTAGCCAAGCTGGCTGACGGTCGAGTAGGCCATCACCTTCTTGATGTCGTTCTGCGTAAGGGCAATCGTCGCAGCAATGAGCGCCGTCACGCTGCCGATGATGAGCACCGTCTCCATCGCGACCGGCGAGGCGGCGAAAATCGGCAGCAGCCGCGCGACCATATAGACGCCTGCCGCCACCATCGTGGCCGCGTGGATCAGCGCCGAGACCGGCGTCGGGCCTTCCATCGCGTCAGGCAGCCAGACATGCAGCGGGAACTGCGCCGACTTGCCGATCGCCCCGCAGAACAGCAGCAGCGGCGCCAGCGTCAGGAAGACCGGCGCGCTCACCAGCGGCACGGAAGCCAGCTCGCCCCGCGCGATCCGCTGCACGAACTGCGTCACGGCGTCGAACCGGAACGAGCCGGCAGCGGAGACCAGCAGCAGCACGCCCAGCAGGAACCCCACGTCTCCGAAACGGGTCACCACGAACGCCTTCTTGGCCGCCTTGGCTGCCGAGGGCTTAGACCACCAGAACCCGATCAGCAGATAGGAGCAGATGCCGACCAGCTCCCAGCAGACGTAAAGCTGGAACAGGTTGCTCGCGACCACCAGGCCGAGCATGGAGGCGGTGAACAGTCCCAGATAGGCGAAGTAGCGCGCATATCCGTTCTCGCCGCGCATGTAGCCGATGGAGTAGACCTGCACCAGCAGGCTGACCGTGCAGATGACCGCTATCATCGTCCAGGCCAGCGGGTCTATATGGACGCCGAGGGGGATCTGAAAGCCGCCGGGCAGCGAGAGCCACGTCGCCTCGATGGTCCCTGCCAATGGGTGCGGGCGGTCCGGCACAGCGCCCAGCGCCACAAGCCCGCTGAGGGCTATGGCCGCGATGGTCAACGCAGGCGCAGCGCGTTCTCCTCGGCGGGTCAGGGCCAGCACACCCGCCAGCGCCGCCGCCAGCAGCGGCGCGATCGGTATCAGCCAGAGTGGTAAGCTATGCATGATGCCTTCTCAGCCTGCCGGGTGTTGAAAACACCCGGCGTTTTCACCCTTTCAGCGAATCGATCCGGTTGACTTCGATAGTGCCGAAGTCGCGGTAGATATTGAGCACGACCGCCAGGCCGACGGCGGCGTCCGCCGCGGCGACAGTCAGGCCGATCAGCACGAACACCTGCGGCTCCATCGCCGCCGGGTGCAGGAACCGCCAGAACGCCAGAAAGTTCAGGTTCGCGGCATTGAGCATCAGCTCCACTCCCATCAGCACCGCAATGGCGTTGCGGCGGGTGAGGACCGCGAAGGTCCCGATGCCGAACAGCAGCGCGCTGACCACCAGATAGGAATTCAGTCCCATCGCCCTCTTCTCTCCTATTCCGCGCCCGCGGGCTTGCGGATCTCGCCGCCGAGATCCGCAAGCGGCGGGGGCGCGGGTTCCGGGCCGCGCTCGGCTTTGGCCAGCACGATCGCGCCGACGAGCGCGGCCAGAAGCAGCAGGGAGGCGACCTCGAAGGGCAGGGCGTACAGGCCGATGAGCGCCTCGCCGAGCGCCCGCGTCTGCGCGCTGGCGTCGGCGGGCCGCGCTGTGGTGACTGCCCACTGCTGACGGGTGAGTAGCGCGGCGGAGACGACCGCCAGCGAACTGCAGATCAGCGCGGCGGCCCCACCCATGCGGTTCTCCTGCGGATGATGCGGGTGCGCGGCGTCGCGCGTCAGCATTACGGCGAACAGGATCAGCACGAGGATAGCCCCGGCGTAGATCAGCAACTGCACGACGAAGAAGAAGTGCGCCTCCAGCGCGGCGAAGAGCCCGGCCACGCCGATAAAGCAGGGCAGCAGCCAGAACCCCGCATGCACGATGCTACGCGACCGCACCACCATGAGCGCCGAGACCAGCGTCAGCGCTGACAGGCTGCAGAAGGCGATCTGCCCGGAGAGGGCGTTCATACGGCTACCTCCTCAGATGCCGGCGCGACCGGGTTTGCGGCAGCGGGCGCTGCGGCGCGCGGGTCGTCCGCGACGATTCCCGCCGCTGCGCCATTCCCTTCCGGCTTCCCGGCCGCCACCGGCGCGGCCGGCTGCGCGGTGCGCTCGGGCTTTTCCCCGGCGGCCTGCGCCTTCGCGGCCTTCTGCGCCTCTTCATCCGCCAGCGCGGTCGTGATCGTCTGGAAGTTCTGCTCCACCACCTCCTTGCCGCCAACCGCCAGAGCCTCCAGCGGGAAGACGCAGGCGTTGCGGTCCCACGACGCCAGGGTATAGCTCGGACCCATGTAGATCGCCTCGAAGGGGCAGGCTTCCACGCACAGCTTGCAGAACATGCAGCGGCCCAGGTCCATCGTGAATTCGGAGACGCCCCCGTGCTTGCCCGCGCCCAGCTTGGTCAGCGAGATCACGTTGGTGGGGCAGGCCTGCACGCAGAGCGTGCAGCCCGTGCATTTCAGCCGTTGCGCCTCCTCGTCGTAGGGCAGATAGAACAGCCCGCGGTAGCGCGGCGAGACCGTCAGCCGCTCGTAAGGGTACTGCACTGTGATCTTGCGCCGGCCGACCAGATTGGTCCCCGTCACTTTCATGCCCTGCAGGAAACTGCCGAACACGGTAAAGAAGGCGTGGAGCGGACTCTCCTGGTGTAGCGTGGTCACGATTCTCAACTCCTTATCCCCTTACCAGCCAGACGGCGGTCGCGCAGAGCAGGACCATCGCCAGTGGCACCAGCAGCTTCCAGCAGAAGCCCATCATCTGGTCTATGCGCAGGCGCGGCAGCGTCCAGCGCACCCACATCATCAGGCCGATGAGCAGCAGCACCTTGAGCGTGAACCAGACCGGCGCCGGCAGCCCTGGCCCCAGCCAGCCGCCGAAGAAAAGAACCACCGCCAGGCCGGCCGAGAAGAAGTTGTTGGCGAACTCCGCCAGGAAGAAGAAGGCGAAGCGCATGCCCGAATACTCAGTATGGAAGCCGCTGACCAGCTCCGATTCGGCCTCCGGCAGATCGAAGGGCGCGCGGTTCACCTCGGCCAGGGAGCAGGCGAAATAGATCAGGAAGGCGGGCAGCATCAGGAAGGGCTGGGCGGCGATGTTCCATAGGCCTGCCTGCCGCTGCACGATCTGGGTCAGCGAGAGCGTGTCCGCCACCATCGCCACCGTCAGCACCACCAGTACCATCGGGATCTCGTAGGAGAGCAGTTGCGCCACGGCGCGCACGCCGCCCAGCAGCGAGTATTTGTTGTTGGAGCCCCAGCCGGCCGCCAGGATGCCCATCGCCGCCACCGTCGAGATGGAGAGCGCGAACAGGGCGGAGAGTCCGAAGTCGTAGCCCACCCAGGTCAGGCTGAACGGCAGCACCATAAAGGCCAGCACTGCCGGCACGAAGACCAGGTAGGGCGCGATCACAAACAGCGGCCGGTCGGCGTGCGCGGGGAGGATGTCCTCCTTCAGGAGCAGCTTCACCGCATCTGCAACCGTCTGGAATGTGCCTTTCCAGCCCACATGCATCGGCCCGAGCCGCGCCTGAAGCCAGCCGGCGAACTTGCGCTCCAGCCAGATGAGGAACAGGCACTGCGCGGCGATAAAGGCGCAGACGACAATGGCGTCCAGAAAGGCATTCAGCACAGGATGCGCCGAGATAAACGTTGTGGCCGGCGCGAGCCGATACCAGGGCAGATAGGCCAGCGCGCTGGCGAGTCCCACCAGCAAGAGGGTAATGGTAAGGCCGAGCGCAAACTGGCCGCCCGGCGCCGTCCGGGCCGGCTGCGAGGTCTGCACGCTCATCGGTCTACCTCCCCGAGCACCGTGTCGAAGCTGCCCAGGATCGCCACCACGTCGGCGATCTTCGCGCCGGGGAGGAGGGTGGGCAGCAGGCTCAGATGGACGAAGGAGGGGGCGCGCACGTGGACCCGCGCCGGGTTGGACGAGCCGTCACTGACCATCAGCATGGAAAGCTCGCCGCGCGGCGATTCGGTGCGCGAATAAGCCTCCCCAGCCGGCGGCTTGAAGATTTTGGGCATTTTCGTCATGATCTCTCCCGCGGGCATGTCGCGCAGGCACTGCATAATGATGCGCGCGCTCTGGCGCATCTCCTCGATGCGCACC
>Ga0070734_10005300_pt1 | contig 11506 bp, 9 predicted proteins | sample Coa_R1_8_FD_66444 | JGI IMG/M metagenome (GOLD analysis project Ga0070734, IMG submission 66444) | Surface soil microbial communities from Centralia Pennsylvania, which are recovering from an underground coalmine fire - Coalmine... | ecosystem: Environmental > Terrestrial > Soil > Unclassified ...
ATTGGTGATATCGCCGGGGTTCGCGGCCTGGGTCTCTACGCTATGGACGATTTCGGGCGTCAGCGTTTTGGTTCCCGCGCTCTGAAGCGCCTGCTGGATCTGCTTCCCATACGGGTTGAGCTGTTTGAAGTCCGAATCGGAAGCATGGCAATTGGCGCATGAGCGCGTGGAGAGCGCCGCTTCATTGGGTTTATAGGTATCGGTCAGCACCTTGAGATATGCCGGTTTGGCATGTACTCCGTTCGTCAGCGTCAGGCAGAGGCCTGCGATAAGGAACAGAACGAGCGTTTTCATCCGTCTCTCCTTCCGTGTGACCGGGTTATCGCCGGGGCCGATGGGCGGCAAAGGCCGGTTTCGTGTCCAACAGGATCTCGCGTATCGCCTTGCGGTCGGCGGCGGACAGCGTTGCAAAGGGCTCACTTCGATCCCTGCCGCTCAGGATCTCCCAGAGTCGCCCGTAAATGTAATCTTTTGCCGGGTCGGGTAGCGCATCGAAGGCTTCCGAGTAGATGGTGAAGCTGCAGGGATATCGAAACAGCCGGCGATCCAGATCCGGTTCGCGCAGGGTCCGCTGCCTACGGTCGCGCGGGCCTTGCGCCGCGAACTGAGCGGTAAATCCGGAAGTGCCGCTAACGGGCGCCTTTAGAGGGGCTTCTCCGGCAAACAGCAGCGCCTGCACCAGGGGCTCACAGGCGCTCCGAATCGCGCCGAGCGTCTCCTCGGTAAGCGCCGGCTTGGCACTCCCGACATTGTGAGCGACGGCCTCCTGAGCGCGCAGCGCCCGGTCCGTGGCATAGTGCGCCTGGATGATCACGTTCTGGAGGTGCGTCTGATGCGCCAGAACCATCAGCGCGACAAGGTCGCTATGGGGCGTCAGGAAGGGCGCGGTATCCACCAGACCCCGCAGTGTGGTACGGTTCGCCCCTTGCTCCCGATCCAGCGAGACCTCATGGCCCTGTAGCGTCGCGAAGGCGTTGCCCATATGGCGCTGGCTGCCATGCCTGCCGGTCACATACCAGCCGCCCCAGCGCTCCGGAAGCGGGCTTGCATCGGTGGTCACATAGCTTTTGGCCTCCGGATAGGGCGTGCCGTCCGGGCCGGCATAGACCGAACGCATCAAATTTTGCGGCAGGAAGGGGGAAGTCCGAGGGGCATGGCACTCCAGGCAGGCATCCACCGTGCGGAAGAAGACCGGCTTGTCCTTCGGGCGCTGGAGCAGAACGTAGTAGACGGGACCCCATTGCGGGTCGAGCGCCGCCACCTCCAACGACTTGGAACCGGGTACATAGCCGACATAAGCCTGGTCGTTAAAGTAGAGGGCGCGCGGCGCCTCCGGGGAGATCAATTCCTTCTGGATGCTGGTCTTGGAGAAGACCAGAACCTGGGAGGAGACAGGGATCCGGAGCGCGCGAAGCACCGCCGGCAGGTATCCCCTCGCCTCATCATAGGCGAGGCGGACCTGGTCACTGTCTATCTCGCGCTGCAGCCGGGTGACTGCGTCGTGTGGCGTGGCCTGTGCATACAGGGCTCTGAGATCGTCTCCCTCCCGGCGGGAGAGGCTTCCGGCCAGCCCTACGGAGCAGAGCGTCAGCATCAGCGCTATCGCCCAGGATGCTGGGCGCAGCCTGCCCTGCTTTTTCGGCGGTGACAGAGATGTCACCGCCGAAAGGGGAGAGGCGTCCATCCGCCGAGGCATTCGCGAGGCGAGTTGTCGTTCTGCTGCTCTCATGGTCGTGCTCGCCGTTACTGGCCCGCCTTCGGCTCTTCAGGGACAACGTACTTTGCGTTGAGCTTCGCCAGCGCCTTCTCCAGTTTGCCGGCCCGCTCGGTCGTCCAGTCCGATTTCAGCCGGATCTGCAGCAGCTTGCCATTGTCAATCAATTCCGCTTGCGTGCCGCCCAACGGCTTCACCAGCGTCAGGAGCTGGTCGGGGGTCTGGCCCTCCAGCCCGGCCACGGGCAGGAGTACTGTGCGGAGATCTACCACCAACTTCTTGAGGCCCGATTCGGGTTTGTCCGCCTCGTTATAAGTGGGGCGGAGAGCGACGCCATGGGGCAACTGCTTCAGCATGGCCTGCCAGGTACCCTCTTTTACCGGCTTGCCCACGATACAGGCCGCATTGCTGACGGCGCAGCCGCAGACACTGCAGTTCTTGCCCGCTTCGCCGGGTTTGAACTCCAACGGCAGGTTGCAGTCCAGGCAGATACCTGCGAAAATCGTCGTGTTGGTCACGCTAACCGTGACCGGGTCCGGTTGACCGGCCATCACCAGGGATACTTTTCCCTGCTCTTTCGGTAAGGACCAGAAGGTCCCCACCGGGCCGGCAGCTTTGCCTTTGCCTGTCTCATCGGCACGTACCGTCCCGAGCAGGCTCAGCAGCATCACACCCATCAACAATGCGCATGTACCAATCCACTTTCTCATCTTCGTGTCTCTCCTTATCTGAAAGTCAGCTCCATCATTGGAAGTCAACCCCATTATAGATCACAAAATCCTCCCAGTCATCCCCGAAATGGCGGATTTGAGCGATCGGATTTTGAGATCTTTGCCAACGGCTTCCGGTGATAAGGATAGGGAGACACGCCGAAAATGAGACACCGCCTTCCATCGCGCTCCGAATCGGAGCGCGATGGAAGGCGGTGCAACGGAGATCAGTCGGGAAGGCCGGCGGCCGCTCGAACGTTTGCAGCCCGGATCTTCCGGATGTCCTCGTTCAGGATCGCGATGGCAGCCTGCCGGCTGAGCGGGGCTGCTGCCGCGCGCCCGATATACTTATCCAGCCCGTTATTGGCATAGTCCAACAGATAGCTGGTATAGAAGGCGTTGTGTACACCGAGGCTCCGATCCAGCAGGATGAAGTAGTAGTTGTGGCGCGCGCGCTTCACCTCGATCGGTATCTTGGATTGATCCGGGGTCTTCGAGGTGGCAGGGATATTGGAGGTATAGTCCCACACGGCCGGGTCGCCAAAGGTCTGTTGCGCCCAGTTCGCCATACGGGTTCGGAGCGCAACCAGTGCGTTCTGGGTGTCCGTCTGCACAGTCGATTCGCGTGCAGCGGCATCGGCAGCGGTATGGCAGGGCACGCAACTGGTATCCAGGCTGACGGTGAAGGTGTGCCGGGAGTTGGGCATGTGGCACGCGACGCACTGATCGGGGGCCGTCGCATGCGAACTGGTTCGCCTCGGCGGTCCGGCGGCATCCTCCGCGCCTCCACTTCCGAGCAGCATATTATACTCGGGGCCTTCGTGGGTCGCGGGGCGCGTCGTGTTTTTCTTCAATCCGGCATCGGAAGGATCGCCTCCCCGGTTATTGTGGCAGGAGCCGCAGATGTGGTTGACGGTCGTATAACTGGTCACGGTCGCTCCCGGCGGATCGGAGGAGAGATCCGTGCTGGAGAGCGCGCGCCGCAGATAGAACTGCTCACTCGCGCTCGTCAGATTGGTGGTGTTGCCGTGCGGGTCATGGCAGCTTGTGCAGGTCGCGGACGCGGAGGCAGGGCCGCTGAGCGTAGCCGTTACATAGGACGTCAGCGTGGTGGAATTCAGCGCGGTTATCGCCGTATTGATCTGAGCCGGCGTCTGGCCCTGCGAGAGCGGTTCGCTGACGTTTACCGAGCCGAAGGCCGCGCTGTGACAGCGCAGGCAGTTGTTGCTGCCGGTATTGACCGGATCGGCCACGATCTGGGCGTGCTTCGACGCGGACCAATCGCTGTTCTCTTGAGTGTGACACTGCGCGCAAACAATGTTGCTGCTGGCGGGCGTGCCGGTAAGGATGTTGGTCGCGACGGGATTGGCGACGTGGACGCTGCCAGGGCCGTGACAGCTTTCACAATCGACCTGAGCCTTCGCGTGCGCTGTCGCCAGCCAACCTGTGTGGAGCGTCGCGTGGCAGGAGGCGCATTTGGCCGCTCCCACAAGCGTCGCCGTTCGCTGTACGGCGGGCAACAACTGCATGAACTGGGCGACAGGAGGGGGCGACCCTACAGCGACTAACGGTCCCCCTCCTCCGCAACCTGTGGCGACGAGTAGGCCGAGGAACAGCAAGGCACTCGTGCCGAGGAGCAGGCCGTTGCTCAATCTTTTCATAGCATTCCGCCTTCCTTTCCTCGAAGTGGTTTATTCCGGTCGGATGGGATTTCCATCCGGTATGGAAGTAGTGCTTTCATCATGTGTGCTCAGGGCAGATGGCTCAGAACCGGGCGCTTCCGGTGACCATAATGATCGCCGCGTTATAATCCAGTGCGCTCGTCGTATTGTCATGATAAGCCCAGGGAGAGATGCTCAGGCCCAATTGGTATCCGCGTGGGAAGCGATAGTGCCCGCTGAGAGTGAGATAGCTCCCATGCGCGTTGCCGTCCTGCAACAGCAGAGGGTTGGCATTGTTTTCGGCAAACCCTGTGTAGCTGGCGGATAGGTAGAGGTGCGGTAGATTCCAGGTCAGTTCGACGATGCCAGTGGTGCTGTCCGGCAGGAAGTCGCTCAGCGTTGGAAAGACATCCAGATCCGTATGCCCGGACCATACCTCATGGTGGTATTCACCAAACAGGCTGAGGGTCGGGGAGAGCTGCCAGATACTCCCCGCAGTGTATTGATCGGTCTGCACTTCGGTAGAACGCGCGCTATTCCGGTTATCCTGATGGGTATAGACCAGATAGTAGTTGATATCCGGCGGCCCACCCTCCAGCCGGACCTGAAGGTAGTTACGCCCATTGAAATAGAGCGAGCGCGGATCCATGGTGATGGCGGGCGGCGGGTTAAACAGCGCCTGGGTATAGCCCTTTACGGTCAGTCTCCAGTCCGGCATCAGCCGTCCGGAGATCCGTCCCTCCACCGTGCTCCACTTCGGCACATCCACGTAGGTTTGATCGCCATTGACCCGGTCGTCGTCCTGAAGGCGGACCCCCACCTGCGCGCGCCAGGATTTCCAGCGTTGCGACAGCGAGGCCGTGCCCAGACTCTGCGCACGGGTGAACGCGCTCTGCACGGTCGGCAGGGAGAGGTTGCGCTGCTGGAGATGAATGTCCAGATCGGTTGCAGAGCCGAGGGCAAAGTCTCCGGTCAGTGCCAGGGTATCTATCTTGCTTTGTTGCGCATCGTGTTGCGAGATCAAGAGATGCGAGTAAGACGCTTCGAGGGAGACCGCATTCGAGACGTTCCAGAGATAGCTCAGCCCGGCGTTCTGCGCCATCATATTCGGCAGGACGCCGGTGTGGTCCGAGTAGTAGAGATTGGAATAGTTCAGCGTCGCAAAGCCGGGGCCCCACTTGCCGGTGGCTGCCACGTTCCAGAAACGCGTATGCTGATCCAGGTTGGAATAGGGAACGGCATAGTTGTTCTGCTGCCGATCATCCTGGTATCGGAAGGTGAGGCCGAAGCCGGGGGAGAGGATCTGCTTCACGGCAAATCCGCTGACAATACGCGTACTGGGATCCACCGGATTGGGAAGCGGGTCCTGAAATTGGAACAGGGAGAGGTAGCCTTCCGCCCTGGTAGCGCCAAAGCCCCAGCCCAGCCGGGTCTCGGCGCGGTAGTCGTCCTCCACCAGCCCTTTGGCATCGAAGAAAGCATAGGATCCCGGAGTCCGGAGCAGCGGCGCATAGCGCAGATCGCGCACAAAGAAGCCGGTAGGGATGGTGGCATACTGACGGAATTCGCTGCGAGAGCCGCTCAATCCCCAGTCTCCATAACCGAGGTCCACCGAGAACACCGAGAGCGGTGGAAGCTTGATCCTGGGCTGGGCAGGCTGCCGCTCCGCGCCGTTTTGATCCGTGTCCGGAGGCGTGGCGGGCGGCTGGGCAGGGGAGGCAGCCTTCCCCTGGCGGTCGCCCCCGGCGGAGGCGAGGTCTGTTGCCGGATCCGGAGGCGGCAGGGCGCGTTCCGGCGCAGGCCCTTGCTGCGCCAGGCAGGTTCCGGTAAACCAGATGAGCAAGTTGAAGGTCAGTACGATTCGCACTGGAGTATCCTCATCAGGAAGATCAACGCCCTAACAGGAGCCGATCATGGTTGGAACCATGGATCGCGGAGTGACAGCCGGAATCCCAGCAGTTACGCCCCGGATGATGGTTGGCTGCCTCTTCGGTATGGCATCGGATACAGAGACCACGCGAGAAGGTGTTGAGCATTGCCGGGTTCGGTGAGCCGTGTGGACGATGACACTCCAGGCATCCCTCGCCGTTCAGGTCGGAAGTCGGATCGTGTTCGAAGGCGAAGGGACCGGCGACCTCGGCATGACAGGTAACGCAGTTCTGTTTCGCCGTACGCACCTGTTTTCGGTCGTCCTTGTTGGGATGGACCGAGTGGCAATCGCTACAGACCAGGCGGCCCTCCGGGATCGGATGATGAAAGTGCTGGCGGAACTCGGCGATGGTGCGGCGATGACATTGGCCGCATAGTGTGGCCTCGTCGGCCTTGAGCATCGCCTTGGGTTCCGGCGCATTCGGAAACACCGCCGAATGCGGCAACTCATTCACGGAAGGGCGAGCGCCGGAATTCTCTTTGTGCGGGGAAGGAGTGCCCTCCCTGTCCTTCCCCAGCCGGTCCGATGCATGGATCTGGTGGCAGGAGGTGCAACTGACGCCGGCATGCGCATGCGCCGTTCGCTTCCAGTGGGTCATCGTCAGCGTATCGTTATGACAGCGCAAACAGGCGGCAGCGATCTCCTCCGGCTTCGCTTTGTTGTAGCTGATGACATAGGTGTAGAGCCCCTCGTCCTCTTTCCGATGGGCGACATGCGGCTTGCCGGGACCGTGACAGGCCTGACAGCCCTGCTTGTCTACCGGGCTGTGCGGATCGTTCATGAACGCCGCATGCGGCGACCGTGCAAATGTCTCCACCGAGGCGCGGTGACAGGAGGCGCAGGTCTTCTCGTTGGAAAAATCGTCATCGGTTGCCTGAGCAAAGAGATTGAGCGGGAAGGTGGGGGCCTTTGTCTTGGGAGGCGCAGCAGGCGCCATCAGGCAGGCGACCAGCAGCCCGATGCCCGGCACGACCGACCATAGCAATAACATACTCCAACGCCAGACCCCTTGCCGCATCGTCGTCCTCCTGTCTCCGCCTACTTTTTCTTGAGGCTGCCCAGATACGCAACAAGATTGGAGAGATCCTTACCCTTGATCTTCTCTCCATAAGCAGGCATGGCGGAATCGGCTTTGTGCGAGGAAGGGTCCTTGATCTCCGCTTCGAGCCACGCCGCAGTGCGGGTTGTACCGACGTTACTCAGATCCGGTCCGCTTTTGCCGCCTTTGGATGCGATCATATGGCAGTTCGTGCACTTGTTCTTGTCATAAACCGTCTTGCCTGCGGCAATCTCGGCTGCGGACGGTTTGGCTGCGGGGGGTTTGGCCAGGGCTACGGTTGTCAGCAGTATCCCGAAAAGGGAGAAGCTCATAAACGCGGAGGCGACCGTTCTATGTGTTGCGAAAGCCATTTTGGAACTCCTTTGCGGTGAGATTGCCTGTGGGAAGCCTGCGAAACGTGATCTTCTCCTCCCCCTATGAGCATAGCGTGTTCGGTGTCTCCTGTCAATTAGGTAAAAGGTAACAGTCGTTTTCCTTTTTTCGGATCCGTGTATCTTGCCCTCGCAATAGAATCCTCTCCACAATCCGCCATTTGGCGGATTACATTTCCGGCAATCCATGTCATGATGCTCATGAATTGTCTCTGGAGATAGAACCTAAGTTATAGGGTTGGTGGTAGAATTTATCCGGATCGAGGTGAACCCCATGTCAAAGCGAGGCCATAACAGACAAACCGATCCTAGGAACGCAGCGGGCATGGATGAAAAGCGGTTCGCGTCGTCCCTTCCCCGCATCCGGATCGGAGTGGCGGAGAGCGACACACTGCTATGTGAAGGATTGGAGGCACTCCTGAATACGGTCGAGGAGTTCGACTGTATTGGCGCCTGGTCACAGCTCCAGGAGGTTTTCACTGCGCTTCCGGAACTTCATCCGGATATCCTGTTGATCGATATCCAACTGCTGAGAGCGACCGATCTGGAATGCCTCAATGATCAGCTTACGCTGAATTCCACCCTACGGCTGCTTCTGATGATGAGCGGTTCGGATGCGGAGCAGGAAACGGCCAGAAGATACACACATATCGGTCAACACGCCAACACGGCTCCGGAGGCGGGGGGGCAATCGGGGATCTGCGGTCTGGTGAGCAAAAGGAGCGGCTTTCGGGAGATCAATGCGCATATTCGAAGGGCATATCATGAGGCCCATGCGCTAGATCCTGAGGCCATGATGCGCCTGGTCGAGACATATCTTTCGTCCCATCACCCCGACTTGGCGGCCGAAGGGGGCGGAGAGGAGAGCCTGACCTCGCGCGAGTGGCAGGTGGTCTGGCTGATCGGGCAGGGCCGGTCTAACAAAGAGATCGCCCTTAAAATGCGCTTGGAGTATTCCACGGTGAAGAACTACGTCAGCAGTATCCTAAAAAAGCTCCAACTGAATGGCCGTACCCAAATCGCGCTCTTTGCCCATCAGCGCAATGGAATGCGATCTTTGCCGCTTACGAGTGTAAAGCAATAGAGTATAATGTAGGGACTTATCTTATTCGCGAGGAGCGGGAAGCGATTATGCCGGAAAGCAACGCGGTTTTGGAGCGACCGGAAGCGGGAAGCGTGCCGGATGCGCGGGGACGGTTCGGGGAGTTTGGGGGGCGCTTTGTGCCGGAGACCCTGATCCCGGCCCTGGACGAACTGACGGCGGAGTATGCCAGGGCGAAGGACGACCCCGCCTTTCAGCGCGAACTCGCCTACCACCTGCGGGATTTCGTCGGGAGGGCGACCCCGCTCTATCATGCGGAGCGGCTCTCCGAACAGGTCGGAGCGAAGGTCTATCTGAAGCGCGAGGACCTCTGCCACACCGGGGCGCATAAGATCAACAACACGGTCGGGCAGATCCTGCTGGCGAAGCGGATGGGCAAGCCGCGCATCATCGCCGAGACGGGGGCAGGGCAGCACGGCGTGGCCACCGCTACGGTCTGCGCCCGCTTCGGGCTGCATTGCGAGGTCTATATGGGCGAGGAGGACACCCACCGGCAGGCCCTCAATGTCGCCCGTATGAAGCTGTTGGGCGCCAAGGTCATCCCCGTGACCAGCGGGACGGCCACGCTGAAGGACGCCACCAACGAGGCGATCCGCGACTGGGTAACGAACGTTCGCGACACCCACTACATTATCGGGTCTGTGGTTGGGCCGCACCCCTATCCCATGATCGTCCGAGACTTCCAGTCGGTCATCGGACGGGAGGCACGGGCGCAGATATTGGAAAGAGAGGGCCGCCTGCCCGATATCATCACGGCGTGCGTCGGCGGCGGCTCCAATGCCATGGGGCTCTTCTATCCGTTTATTAACGATACCGGGGTGCAGATCCTCGGCGTGGAGGCTGCAGGCGAAGGGATCGAGACGGGACGCCATTGCGCCCCGCTCACCGCCGGCATCCCCGGCGTCCTGCACGGTTCCGCCAGCTACCTGCTCCAGGATGAGGACGGCCAGGTGGCGCCCTCGCACTCCATCTCCGCCGGCCTGGACTATCCCGGCGTTGGCCCGGAGCACTCCTACCTCAAGGACGCTGGACGTGCCCGCTATGTCGCCGTCACGGACCAGGAGGCCCTCGACGCCCTGCAGAGGCTGGCCCGCACGGAGGGCATCATCACCGCCCTGGAGACGGCGCACGCCATTGCCTACCTGGACAAGCTCAAGCCCCAGCTCACACCGCAGACCCTCATCATCGTCTGCCTCTCCGGGCGAGGCGACAAGGACATGGACACCGTCGTCCGCGCCCTAAATCTTTAGACAGGATTTACAGGATTATCAGGATTTACAGGATTAGGCTTCCTGAATCATCAAGCGTTGTGCTGAATAGATGGGTTTTAGAAATCCTGTTCATCCTGATAATCCTGTAAATCCTGTCTCAATTCTCCCTTTACCAGCCGCGCGAGGCCATCAGTTCGGCCTCCGGCAGCGTGCGCACGTCCAGGCTCGGCATGGCGTCTCCCAGGCCCATGGAGACCTCCGCAAGGAAGGCGGGATCGTCGTAGTGCGCGGTCGCGTCCACGATGGCGCGCGCCCTGGCCTTTGGGTCGGACGACTTGAAGATGCCGGAGCCGACAAACACCGCCTCCGCGCCCAACTGCATCATCAGGGCGGCGTCGGCAGGTGTGGCGATGCCCCCGGCGGAGAAGTTCGGCACGGGCAGCCTGCCGGTCTTATGGACCTCCTGGACCAGGTGGTACGGCGCGCGCAGCTCCTTGGCGGCGACCATCAGCTCGTCCTCCCGGAGGGTATGGATGCGTCGGATCTCGCGCATCAGGGTCCGCATATGTCGGACGGCCTCCACCACGTTGCCGGTTCCCGCCTCGCCCTTGGTACGGATCATGGCCGCGCCCTCGCCGATACGGCGCAACGCCTCGCCCAGATCGCGGCAGCCGCAGACGAACGGGGCTTTGAAGGGGAACTTGTTGACGTGGTTCTCCTCGTCGGCAGGTGTCAGGACTTCGCTCTCATCAATAAAGTCCACCCCGATAGCCTCCAGGATCTGCGCCTCGACAATGTGTCCGATGCGGCACTTCGCCATTACCGGGATCTCATGGTCCCGAATGGCGGCGATGATCTCTTTGATCATTTTCGGGTCGGACATACGGGCGACGCCGCCCTGCTGGCGGATGTCGGAGGGGACGCGCTCCAGCGCCATCACCGCGACCGCCCCCGCCTCTGCGGCAATTACCGCCTGCTCCGGGTTCGCCACGTCCATGATGACGCCGCCCTTGAGCATCTCCGCCAATCCCACCTTGGTGCGCCAGGTGGACTTCTGCGCCTCATACTCACTCATTCTGCTCTTTCTCCTTAAACTGCTTCTGCTCCGGCTTAGCTCGTTTCCGCCGGTAGGGACGCCGTGCGGCTTTTGCGCCAGGGCGTTGGTTTGATAAATGGGTGACCTCTATTATACCTGGGAAGCCGGAACATAGAAACCTGTGCCTTTCAGAAATCCCGGATGCAGTCGGGCGTGGTATAATGATAGCAAAAGAGCCGGATGTCCCAATGAGGAAGCACCCATGTCGAACCTGCCGAGTGGAACGGTTACTTTTCTGTTTACGGATATTGAAAGGAGCACGCCGCTCTGGCAGGATCATCCTGACACCATGCAGAGTGCGCTTGCCCACCACAACGCCCTGATCCGCAGCGCGATTGAGGTACACAACGGCCACGTCGTCAAGACCAGCGGCGACGGGTTCATGGCTGTCTTCCCCACACCCCAGCAGGGAGTTGCCGCCGCACTGGAGATGCAGTTGGCCCTTCAGAGGGCGGACTGGTCTGCCGAAACCCCCATTCGCGTGCGTATCGGCCTACACACCGGAATGGCCGAGGTGAACGCCAGCGACTACATCGGACACGAGGTCAATCGTGCGGCCCGTATTCAAGGGGCCGCCCACCCACACCAGGTCCTGCTCAGCCAGCCGTTGTACGAACTCATTCATCATTGCCTCCCTCTGGGCGTGACCCT
>Ga0070734_10005301_pt1 | contig 11506 bp, 10 predicted proteins | sample Coa_R1_8_FD_66444 | JGI IMG/M metagenome (GOLD analysis project Ga0070734, IMG submission 66444) | Surface soil microbial communities from Centralia Pennsylvania, which are recovering from an underground coalmine fire - Coalmine... | ecosystem: Environmental > Terrestrial > Soil > Unclassified ...
GAATGAACCAAAAGATGCAGCAGCGGATGGTCATGACGCCCATGCTGCAGCAGGCCATGAAGATCCTCCAGCTTTCCACCCTCGAATTGAAGGAGTGGGTGGAAAAGGAGATCGAAGAGAACCCGGTCCTCGAAGAAGAAAACGAAGAAGCGGCCGCCGAAACCGCCGACAAGACCTCCCCCACCGAACCCGCGACCTCCTCCCCGGAGGAGAACCCCAACCCCGACAGCGACAAACTCTTGGAACTGGCCCGGGAGCGCCACCAAACCGACCTGGTTGAGCATATGAAGGAAGGCGACCGCTTTGACGCGGAAACCTGGAACCTCTACCGGGAGTCGGAAGAATACGGGGGAGAGGGAGAAGGGTCCTACGGCGGGCGGGAAAGCACGGACGCCGACCAGGAGAAACGGGACTTCATGGAGGCCTCCATGACCCGTGCCCAAACCCTTGCCGAAAGCCTGGAATGGCAGCTGCTCCTGGTGGCCAAGGATGAGCAGGAAAAAAGCCTGGGCAAGGTTTTGATCGGCAACCTGGATGAAAACGGTTACTTGACCGACCCGCTGGAAGAAATCGCCGCCTCCCAGAGCACCACCCCCCAAGAGTTGGAACGGGTGCTGCACTTGATTCAAACCTTCGACCCCACGGGCGTGGGGGCCCGCAATTTAAGGGAGTGCCTCCTCCTCCAATTGGAAAATAAGACCGGGGAAACGGCCCGGAAAGCCTACCAACTGGTCCACGATCATTTTGAGGACATGGAAAAACGGAGGTACCCGGCCATTACCAAGGCCCTCCAATGCAGCGACGAGCAGCTGCGCGAGGTTCTGGCCTTTATCGCCGGCCTGGAACCCAAACCCGGCCGGTCCTTCCAGGAGGGCGATACCAAATACATCACTCCCGACGTCTATGTGCGCAAGATCGAGGGGGAGTATGTGGTGGTCCTTAACGACGAGCCGGTCCCCAAACTGAGGATTTCCTCCTATTACCGGCGGCTCCTCAAGGATCCCAAGGCCCTGGACGGGAAGGAGACCAAGAAGTTCCTGGAAAACAAGATCCAATCCGCGCTCTGGCTCATCAAGAACATCGAACAGCGCCGCAAGACCATCTACCGCGTGACCGAGGCCATTTTCCGCATCCAGCGGGACTTCCTGGAGATCGGCATCAGCGCTTTGAAGCCCCTCACCTTGAAGCAGGTGGCCGACATGATCGGCATGCACGAGTCCACAGTGAGCCGGGTAACCACCCACAAATACGTGCAGACCCCGCGGGGGCTCTTCGAGCTGAAATTCTTCTTTACGAGCGGCCTGGAATCTGTGGACGGCATGGACGTTTCCTCCCTTTCGGTCAAGGAAAAGATCAAGGAAATGGTGGCCCAGGAACCTCCCCAAAAGCCCCACTCGGACCAGAAGATCATGCAGATGCTCAACAGCCAGGGGCTCAATATCGCCCGCCGCACCATTGCCAAGTACCGCGAGGAACTCAAGATCCCCTCCGCCTCCCAAAGGCGAAAGTTGTAGGCTTCCGGAGTAGAACTGTCAGGTTGATTCGTTTTTTATCCTTTCGAGGTGGAGTTAAGGAGGGAATGACGCAAAGCAGTCGGCTTTCGATTCAAAAGGCATAACGGATGGTCGGGGAAAGCCAGGGCCTAATTGACTTCCCTCTTTCGGGTGTTAGAATAACAGCTCTTTTGGCGGCTTCGGGCCGCCTGGAAGGGCGTCCCAGTTTTTCCATTGAGTTTTATAAGGAAAACTGGGCAAGTGCCAATTTCCTTTTGATGTTTGGTCCAAAAGAAAAATTGGCGGAAGGAGCCCAGCCATGTTTACTCCCGCTTCCACAGGAACACCGATGAAGGTGCACATCACCAGCCGCCACCAGGCCTTGACGGAGGGCCTCCGGACCCATATCGAAGACAAGATCAAGCGCGTGGAAAGGTACCTTGGCAAGATCAAGGAAGCTCACGTGGTGTTGAACTTTGAGAGCAAGATGCACATTTGCGAAGTCACTTTGAGCGCGAAGAACCTGAAGTTGAGCGCCAAGGCCTCCTCCCACGACATGTACCAGTCCATCGACGTCTCCCTGAAGCGGCTGGAAAAACAAGCCCATAAACAGAAGGATAAAAGGGTCGAACGCCACCGCACGGGCGGCTCCAAGGTGATGGAATCGGTCATGCACGGCCTGATCCCCACCCCGGTGGAAGGGGACGGGGTCACGGTGGTGCGTTCGAGAAAATACGCCGTCAAGCCGATGACCGTCGAGGAAGCCGCAATGCAGCTTTCCTCCTCCAAGGACGAGTTTTTGGTCTTCTCCAACGCGGAGACGGACCGCACCAGCGTGGTTTACAAGCGCAAGGACAACCACATCGGGCTCATCGAGCCCGGCTATTAAGGGAAGCAGGGTTTTTAACTACTAAATCGCCAGGGGGTTGGTTTATGCAGATCATGGATTTTCTGTCCGCGGACGCCATCAAGATGTCCCTGGAGTCCAAGACGAAGAAGGACGCCATCAAGGAACTCGTGGAACTGCTGGTCAAGTCGGGCAAGGTGAAGGACAAGAAAAAAATGCTCCAGACCCTCATGGAACGCGAGGAACTGGGCTCCACCGGCATCGGGCAGGGCATTGCCATCCCCCACGGCAAGTCCGACACGGTCGGCGACCTGGCGGCCGCCTTCGGCCTTTCGGCCGACGGCATCAGCTTCGATTCCCTGGACGGGGAACCGGTCAACATCTTCTTCCTTTTAGTGGCCCCGGAGGGCGCGGCAGGCGCCCATTTGAAGGCCCTGGCCCGTATCTCCAGCCTGCTCAAGGACAAATACTTCCGCAAATCGCTCCTGTCGGCCAAGACGCCCGAAGACGTGGTGAAGATCATCCAGGAAGAAGAAAAACTCAAGCACTGAGGGTTTTTCCACCTAAGGGACCGGCAAGGCCAAAACCATGAAGAAAATTTCCGTGGAGTCCTTTTTTCAACAGGCCAAGGAAAGGCTCCGCCTTTCCCCCCTGGTGGAAGAGGGGATGACCAACCGGTTCATCGTCAGCGTGGACATCAACCGCATGGGGATGGCCCTGACCGGCTACCTCAAATGGTTCCCCTACGAGCGTCTGCAGATCCTGGGCAAGACCGAAATCCACTTCCTGCGCACCCTCAAACCCCCCCAGCGCAAGAAGATCCTCAAGACCCTGCTGTCCCACCGGCTGCCCTGCATCGTGGTAACCCACAAGATGAAGCCGCCCGCCGACCTGGTGGCGGAGGCCCAGAAGCACCAGATCCCCCTCTTCACCACCCCGACGCCCACCACCAAGTTCGTCTCCGAAATTTCAGTCTACCTGGAGGAGGAATTCGCGCCCGAAACCACCATCCACGGCACCCTGATGGACGTCTACGGCGTGGGTATCCTCATCCTGGGTGACTCGGGCATCGGCAAGAGCGAATGCGCGCTGGACCTGGTGGAACGCAGCCACCGGCTGGTGGCCGACGACCTGGTCTACATCAAGCGCCTGGCCAACCGCATCCTGATGGGCTCACGCTCGGAAATCATCAAGCACCACATGGAAATCCGGGGCCTGGGCATCATCAATATCGAGAGCCTCTTCGGCGTCGGCGCCATCCGGGACAAAAAGCGAATCGAACTGGTCATCCGGCTTGAAGAATGGGACAACCAGAAAGAATACGACCGGCTGGGCCTGACCCCCTCCACCCACAAGATTTTCGACGTGGAAATCCCGATGTTCCTCATCCCGGTGAGGCCGGGGCGGAACCTGGCGGTCATCATCGAGGTGGCGGCCATGAACCACCGGCTCATGAAGCTCGGTTATTTTACGGCCCAGGAATTCGCCGACCGTGTCACCCGCATGATGGCCGAGGAAACCTCCCGGCCCTCCGCCACCCGGCCCAAGGGAAAAAAATAATGCCGGCGTTCCGCTGGCTCTATCCCGGCTTGCAACTTAAGCGGTGGATCATCCTCATTGTTTTTTCCGTTCTGGTCCTCTACGTGGGGTTTTCCGGCGTCATCAGCCCCCACACGGGCGGCATCCACCTGCGCCCGCCCCTGGTCGTTGAAATGGAAGACCACCTCAAGCACCTTAAGTTCGTCGACTTTTTGCTGATGGCCATCGCCATTTGGGGGATTATTTTCGCCATCCGGCGGATGATGTACGCGGTCCTTACCGTCTACGCCCCCAACCGTGAAAAGGAGTTCATCGACAAGGCTTACCAGCGGATCCGCCTGAAGCGCGGGCCCCGCATCGTGGCCGTGGGGGGCGGCACGGGCCTGCCCAACGTCCTCTCCAGCCTGAAGCACTACACCAGCAACCTCACCGCGGTGGTGACGGTGGCCGACGACGGCGGCAGTTCGGGCCGCCTTCGGCGCGACTTCGGAACCCCCCCGCCGGGGGACATCCGCAACTGTATCGTGGCGCTTTCCGACCAGGAAACCCTCCTGAAAGACCTGTTCCAGTACCGCTTCAAGGGCCACGGCGACCTGAAGGGGCACAGCTTCGGAAACCTCTTCATCACCGTCATGAAGGAAATCACCGGCGATTTCGGCCGTGCCGTCGAGGAATCCAGCCGCGTGCTGGCCACCCGGGGCACGGTAATGCCCGTCACCTTCGATGACATGACCCTCCAAGCGAAGCTCAAGAGCGGGAAGGTCGTGACCGGGGAGTCCCTGATCCCCTTGGAGAAATCGCCGATCGACCGGCTTTTCCTGAAGGAAAAACAGATCAAACCCAACAAGGAAGTCCTCAAGGCCATCCTGGAAGCGGATGCCATTGTCTTGGGCCCGGGAAGCCTCTATACCAGCGTCATTCCCAATCTGCTGATCCCCCAGGTGGCGGAAACCATCGCCCTGTCGCGGGCCGTCAAGATTTACGTGTGCAATGTCATGACCCAGCCCGGCGAAACCGACCATTTCACGGTTTCGGACCACGTGCGGGCCCTCTTGAAGCACACCGGGCCGAATTTTATTCATTATGTAATCGCTAATAAGGAAAAGGTCCCCCAAAAACTCCTGTCCCGCTACGAAGCCCACGGACAGGAGCCCGTACCCGTGGATGAAGACGCCGTCAAGGAAGCGGGGGTCCAGTTGGTCAAAGTGAACCTCCTCTACCAGGAGGATTATGTCCGCCACAGCCCGGAAAAACTGGGGAAGGCCATCATCCGGCTGTTGGTGGGATACCCCCTCCGGGCGTAAATTCCACGCTAATCCGGGGAAAGCGGCCCTCTAAAAGCATTGATAAAGCCCCCTGCTGCCTTTAACCTCTGGGGGATGAAAAAAACAGCCTTTTTCCGGAGGAAACCGCATCCAATGATCGGCGTCATCGTGGCCACCCATGGCGAATTCGGCAACCACCTTCTTTCCACCCTCAAAATGATCCTGGGGGAACCGGAAAAAATGGCCTCCATCGCCCTTCTTCCCGCGGATTCGATGGAAATTTTCGAGGGAAAAATGGGCCAGGCCGTGAAGGAAGTGGACCCCCAAGGGACCGGAACCCTGGTTTTGGTGGATATGCTGGGCGGTACCCCCTTCAACGTGGCCCTGCGGATGGCCCAGGAAAAGCCCTTAAAGGTCGTGACAGGGGTCAACCTGCCCATGCTGATCAAGATCGCCTCCCACCGGGAGGAGACGGACCTGGACGGGTTCCTGGCCGAGATCCAAAAGGCCACACGCGAGAGCATCATTACGTCGGCCGAGCTTTTGAAGAAAAACAGTTAGGGCGGGACGGAGAACGGCATGAACATCCAACTGATCCGAATCGACGACCGGCTGATCCACGGGCAGGTGGTGGTGGGCTGGGTCAAGGCCCTAGGCATCGAGCGCCTGGTGGTGGTCAACGACGGCATCGCCAAGAATTCCATGCAGAAGACCCTCATGGAAATGGCCGTGCCTTCCGGCCTCAAGGTGAGCTTTTTCACGGTGGAGGAAGCGGCCAAGAACTGCAATGCCAGCGAAACCCACGAGAAGAGCCTGCTTTTATTCTCCAACCCGGTGGACGTACTGGAATTCCGCCGCAGGGGCGGGGTCCTCAATTCGGTCAACGTGGGCGGAATGCATTATTGCGACGGCAAGCAGCAGGTCAGCAAGACGGTCTGCGTCAACGGGGAGGATATCGAAGCCTTCCGGGAACTCAAGAAGCAGGGGGTCGAGCTGGAGGTCCGGGCCGTGCCGGGCGACGTGCGGGAACCCCTGGAGAAATACCTGACACAGTTGAAAAACAACCCCTAAAGGCCCATCCATGAAAACCCTCACCTTTATTTTCGGCGTCCATAACCACCAGCCTGTGGGCAACTTCAGCCAGGTTTTCGAGGCCCTTTACCAGCAGGCCTACGAGCCCTTCCTCCACATCCTGCGGCGGCACCCCAAGGTGAAGTGCGCTTTCCACGTGACCGGGCCCCTCCTGGAATGGATGGAGCAATACCGCCCCGATTACTTCCGCCTTCTGAAGGAGATGGCGCAAAAGGGACAGATCGAGTTTTTCACCGGTGGAATGTACGAACCAATCCTGGCCATCCTGCCCGACCGCGACAAGGCGGGCCAGATGAACATGATGAGCGACTATTTACGCAGCCGCTTCAAGGTGGAGCCCCAAGGCATGTGGACCGCCGAGCGGGTCTGGGAGCCCCACCTGACCAAGAACCTGGCCGAAGCGGGGGTGAAATACCTGGTCATGGACGACGCCCATTTCAAGGCGGCGGGCCTGAAGGAAGAGGAAACCTTCGGCTATTACCTGATGGAAGAACAGGGGCAAACGGTGGGAGTTTTCCCCATCTCCGAGAAGATGCGCTATCTGGTGCCTTTCCGGGCCGTTGAGGAATCGATCCAATACCTGCAGTCGGTGGCCACGGAGGAAGGGGACCGCTGCGTGGTGCTGATGGACGACGGCGAAAAGTTCGGCGGCTGGCCCGATACCTATAAGTGGGTTTACGAGGAAGGCTGGCTGGAGCGGTTTTTCACGGCCCTGGAGGAAAACGCCTCCTGGCTCAAGTCCGCCACCTTCGCCGAGTTCGCGGCCCAAAGGGCGCCCAAGGGCATGCTCAACCTTCCCACGGGCTCCTACACCGAAATGGGCGAGTGGTCCCTGCCGGCGGAGGCCGCCATGGATTACGAACATATCCGCCACGAAGTCCGGGACCGGGGCGAGATGCCCCGCTACGAGCGGTATCTCAAGGGCGGGTTCTGGCGCAACTTCCTGGTCAAGTACCCCGAAAGCAACCAGATGCACAAGAAGATGCTCTGGGTCTCCGCCAAGGTGGAGGAAGCCCGGAAGCAAGTTACTAAAAAGGCCACCCCCAAGCAAAAGGCCGCCTTCGACAAGGCCCTTCACGCCCTTTACCGGGGCGAGTGCAACTGCCCCTACTGGCACGGCGTTTTCGGCGGGCTTTACCTCAACCACCTGCGCTTCGCGGTCTACCGGGAACTCATCGAGGCCGAAAGGGACGCCGAAACCCTCCTGCCCGCCCCCCCGGGCGGCATCCGGGTCCTGGAAACGGACTTCAACAAGGACGGCAAGGACGAAATCGTGGTGGAAAGCGGCAATTATCACGCGGTCTTCGAGCCCTCCGCGGGCGGTGTTTTGACCGAACTGGATTACTTAAAGAAGCCCATCAACCTCTCCGACACCCTGACCCGGCGCAAGGAGGCCTACCACGAGAAACTGCTGGCCGCGGCCCGGTCGGGCGGACCCCAGGGAGGGGTGGCCAGCATCCACGACATGGTGCGCATGAAGGAGCCGGGCCTGGAAAACAAGCTGTTCTACGATCCGGCCCGGCGGGCGAGCCTGACCGAGCATTTCGTGCCCGGCCTGACCCGGGCCGAGCAGATGATGACGAGCCGGTACGAGGAACTGGGCGACTTCAGGACCGGAGTTTTCGACGCGAAGATCCAGGCCCCCAAGAAGAAAGGGCAGAAAGCCCAGGTCCGCCTTTCCCGTTCCGGCAAAGTGGGCGGCGGGGCCTTGAAGCTGGAGAAGAACCTCCAGTTGGCGGCGGGAAATTTCGACCTGGAAACGGCCTATGCCCTCAAGAACGAAGGCTCCCATGCCTTGAATTTCCTGTTCCTGGTGGAATGGAACCTCACCCTTTTGGCGGGCAACGCGCCCGACCGCAATTATTTCGTGGCAGGCCGCAAGCTGTCCCATAGCGCCCTCAACAGCCTGGGCGAGGAAGAGGGCGCCACTGAAATGGGCATGAGGGACGATTGGCTGGAACTGGAGATCAACTTCAAGACCGGGCGGCCCGCCAAGTTCTGGCGTTACCCGGTGGAGACCATTTCCCAGTCGGAGGGCGGGTTTGAGAAGGTCTACCAGGGGTCCTGCCTGCTGTTGGGGTGGGAAGTGTCCTTGAAACCCGGTGAGACGTTCAAGACCGACGTGGCGACACGGTTGTTGGAAATGAAAAAGCGGTAAAGCGGTGAATGGGATGGAGCAAGCGAAATGTTGATGCCCCACTGGTTTCCAGTCGCCCTTCTCCTGGCTTTCTTGAGCCTGGATGAAACGGCGTTCGGCCAATTCATGGTTTCCCGTCCCATCGTTGTCGGCCCATTGGTGGGCTGGCTGATCGGCCGCACCGACATCGGCCTGGAAATGGGGGCCCTGATCGAACTGATCTGGATCGGCGACGTGCCCGTGGGGGCCCACCTGCCCCTGGACCTGGCCATGCTCAGCGGCACGGCCGTAGCCCTGGCCTGCGAACTGGTTTCCAACTCCAACCCGCAAGCGGCGATGACTTACGCCTTGGGCGTATCCATCCCCCTGGCGGCCTTGAGCACCGAAGGGGAGGTCGTCCTGCGCAAGTTCCACATCCGCTGGCTCCACTTCGCCCAGCGCATGGCCTTCAACGGCCACATCAAGACCTTCGAATGGCTCAACGCCCTGGTTTTAGCCGAGCAATGGGTGAAGGGGTTCCTGGTGGCGGCCATCAGCCTCACCCTGGCCCATTTAAGCTCCGGCTTGTTTTACCTGCTGGGAGGGGTCCTGGGCGGCAAGGTGATTGAAGGTTTTTATTACGCCCATTGGCTTTTGCTGGCCTTGGGCTGCTCGGCGGTCATCGACCTTTTGGTGGAGAAAAAGACGGCGATTTACCTGGGGCTCACCATCGTGGCCATGATGACCTTGGCGGTCTTTTCGCCCTTGCAGGGAGTGCATTTGGTGGCCATCGCCCTCATCGGCGGGTTTGTGCTGGCCCTTTTCTTCGTGGGCAAGAAGGAGGCCGTCGGATGAGCCCGGAAAAAACCGCGGCCCCTGTGGTACGCGTCAACTTTTTCGACCTCGCCCAGTGCTTCTGGAGGACCTTTTTCCTCCAGGTCCTTTGGAACTTCGAGCGCTACTTGAGCTATGGCGTGACCTTCGTACTGATGCCGGTGCTGAAAAAAATTTATACCACCCCGGAAGAAAGGGCCCAGGCCATGACCCGGCACCTGGAGTATTTCAACAGCCACCCTTACATGACCTCCTTCATCCTGGGGGCGGTGATCCGCATGGAGGAGGAAAAACAACAGCAGCCCAAGGCCAAGCAAAAGCAGAAAGAGGAGGAAATCAGCGCCCTGAAGGTAGGCATGATGGGCCCGGTGGCCGCCATGGGGGACAGCCTTTTTTGGGCCACCATCCGTCCCTACTGCGGGCTGATTGCGGTGACCCTGGTGCTTTCCCATGCCTTCCAGATCAAAGGCGAATATTGGGTGATCCCCCTGTTTTTCCTGGTCATCTACAACACCGCCCACGTGGGCATCCGCTTTTTGGGGTTCCTCCAGGGCTATCGCCAGAGCGACCAGGTGGTCCTGGCCCTGCGCAAGTACGGCTTCCAGCAGGCCATCCGGGGCCTGCGGCTGGCTTCCATCCTGCTCCTGGGGGTCTTGATCGTTTTCGTCAACCTTTCGGTTTTGGAAAAGGAAGTGGGGCTTTTCCTCCTGAAGCTGACTTTTTTCACCGCCATTGTGGGGCTTTTCACCTTCGCCTTGCACCGCAAGATCAGCCCCAGCCAGATGTTTTACGCGGTGCTGTTGTTCGCCCTCATGTTGGCCTTCTGGCCGACATTGAGTGCGCCCCCGGTCCTCTCATTGGGAGGCCAATAATGAGACCGGGGACATGTACTTTTTCAATTAAGACGAACCTAAAGGTTCGTCCAAGATTTATGGATAAAAGTGCGCCCCCAGTTCTCAATATAGGAGTACCTCAATGAAACTGGGGACATGTACTTTTTCAATTAAGACGAACCTAAAGGTTCGTCCAAGATTTATGGATAAAAGTGCGCCGCCTGTTTTGCCGGTAGGACAATGATCCGTTTAGGGGGATGTTATGAAATTGAGTGAAAAATTGCCCATCATCAACAAACTGGGCCTCCATTTAAGGGCGGCCGCCGAACTGGTCAAGACGGCCAACAAGTTCAAAAGCCAGATCTTCATCCACCACGGCGTGCAGAACGTGAATGCCAAGAGCCTGATGGGGCTGATGACCCTGGCCGCGGCCAAGGGGACGGACCTGGAATTCGCCATTGAAGGCGACGACGCGAAAGAGGCCATGGCCGCCATCAAGGCCCTTTTGGCCAACAAGTTCGGGGAAAAAGAATAAAAACAGCAGCTGATCACCGAGGTTCACGTGGGCGAAAAGATCTATAACGGCATCCCGGCATCCGGCGGCATCGCCATCGGCCCGGCCCTGCTTTACCATCCCCAAGGGCTTTCCGCGCCCCGCCGCATCCTGCGCGCCGAGGAAACCAAGGGTGAAGTGGACCGCTACAAGGAAGCCATGGCCAAGACCCGCGCCCAAATTTCCGAGCTCGAAGCCAAGATGAAGGACAAGCTGGGAGAGGAGCATGCCGCCATCTTCCAGGCCCACCAGGTCGTTTTGGACGATCCGCTCTTCATGGACGAAATCCCCCAGGCCATCCAGACCCGCCGCCTCAACGCCGAATTCCTCCTCGTGGAGGCCTTGGACAAGTTCAGGGCCGTCATGGCGACCCTGGACGACAGCTATTTCCGCGAGAGGGGAGGGGACATCCAGGACGTGGGCAACCGCCTCATCAAGAACCTGACCGGCGCGGAAAAGGACGTCCTGAAGAAGCTGGACCGGGAAGTGGTCGTCATCGCCGTGGACCTGGCCCCTTCCGACACCGTCAACATGCCCACCGACACCATCAAGGGTTTCTGCACCGACGTCGGGGGCCGCACTTCCCACGTGGCCATCGTGGCCCGCTCCCTGGGCCTCCCGGCGGTGGTCGGCATGCAGTCCCTGACCGCTGAGGTGCAGGACGGGGACATGATCATCGTAGACGGCAACAAGGGCCTGGTGGTGGTCAACCCCCTCACCCCCACCCTCAAGCAGTACCAGCGCCTCAAGGAAAGCTACGAGGCCTTCCAGAAAAGCCTGGAGGAACTGCGGGCCCTGCCGGCCCTGACACCCGACAACCACCAGGTAACCCTGGCGGCCAATGTGGAGGTCCCCCAGGAATTGGATGAGATTTTCCGCCACGGGGCCGAGGGAATCGGCCTTTTCCGCACCGAATTCCTCTTCCTCAACCGCG
>Ga0070734_10005303_pt1 | contig 11504 bp, 12 predicted proteins | sample Coa_R1_8_FD_66444 | JGI IMG/M metagenome (GOLD analysis project Ga0070734, IMG submission 66444) | Surface soil microbial communities from Centralia Pennsylvania, which are recovering from an underground coalmine fire - Coalmine... | ecosystem: Environmental > Terrestrial > Soil > Unclassified ...
CGATCGCCTGCGCGAGCGCGGTCGCCCTGTCGCGGCCGAGCACCGGGTCGGCGAGGCTGTGGAATTTGCGCGAAAGATTTTCCTGTTGCCGCGCGAGATCGGGATCGGGAATGCCGGTGTCGAACGAAAGCGCATGCACCGCGCCGTCCTTCATCCGGATCGTCACGTCGGCGCCCGTTCCGGGCGCATGGTCGCCGGTCACGCGCACGCGTTCGCGCAGCGCCTGGAGCCCCGCGTCCTGCGCCGCTTCGTCCGAATAGCTGTCGATCGCGGCCGTATTCATGCCGAGCAGCGCGCCGCTCGCGAGCGCGGCGATGCTGAATTTCAGTTCGAGTCCGGTGCGCGGGCTTTCGATGTTGCAGACCTTGAGATGTCCGCGCGGAACGTGAAGCGCGATCTCCTCGACCGCGGCGGGAGAAAGCTTGTGCTGCTCGCGCAGGCGGCGGATCGCTTCGATCGAGGAATGGGTGAGATAGCAGGCCGCGTGATACTTGAAGAGCGTCTCCGTCACGCGTCCGGTGCGGAATTCCGCCGCGCCCGCGCGCGCGCGGTCGAACGTGGCTGTTGTCGCGGCAAAGCCCTGGTCGGTTTCGATCACATCGGGATGGGCGGTGAAGCCCGCGCGCGCAAGCCGCGCCGCGAGCACGCCATTGGCCGCGGCGCGCCCGGCATGAAACGGCTTCGCCATGGTGCCGAACATGCTCTTCAGTCCCGCGGCCTGCGTGCCGGCAAGTCCGAGCGCCATGCGCATCGCCGTCTCGTCGAGCTTGAGCAGCAACCCGGCCGCGACCGCGGCGCCGAACGAGCCGACCGTCGCGGTCGAATGAAAGCCGCGGTCGTAATGCGAAGGCATCACCACCGCGCCCACGAAGCAGGCGGCGTCGTATCCCGCGGCGAAGGCCGCCAGCACATCCTTGCCGCTCGCGCCTTCTTCTTCGCCCACGGCAAGCGCCGCCGGCAGGATCGCAACCGAAGGATGGCCGACGAGCGGATGCACATCGTCGTAGTCGAGCGCGTGCGAGGTCGCGCCGTTGAGGAGCGCCGCGTCGCGCGACCGGAACAGGCGGCCGGCTCCGATCACGGTCGCACCGCCATGGCCCCGCCCCGGGAATTCCTTGCGCAGGATCGCCGCCACCGGCTCTCTGATGCCGGCGAGCGCCACCGCCGTCCAGTCGAGCAGGCATTGCTTGGCCGTCGTCAGCACCGCCGCGTCGAGCGGCGCGCCGCGCGCGGCGAGAACAGACTTCGCAAGCCGTTCGGTCAGCGGCGCAACCTCGGTCATCCTGGCACCATCATCGTTTCAAACCCCGCATTGTCATGGCCCGGTCGTCCGGCGACGCGATAGCGTTACACATTTCAACCCCAATACTGTCATGGCCCGGCAAGCCGCTCCTCGGAATCCGTCTAAGGCATGGCGGCGCAGTCCGAGCGGATGGCCCGTTTTTGGTGCCGTTCTGCAACAACCTTAATCGAAGCGATCGCCCTGATTTTCCGAACGAACGCAATTTCGGGTGAAGGCCCACCTCTCCCTTGCCGCTCATTTTCCTCCCCCGCGTAGCGAAGCGGAGCGGTGGGAGGTGCCGAGCGCGATGTTCATCGCGCGAGGCGGAGGGGGCTATCGCCGCGAAGCGGCGAGCCTGTCCACCTCTCCCTTGGGGCAATATGCGCGATTGCAAACCCTAATCTACCGGCGGAGCGGGCGATAGCGTGGATCGTCTTTCGCCATGGCTGTAAATGGGCCCAGTGCGGCGATCACCTTGCGTATCTTGAAGTCGCCTTTCGCGACGCCGATTGATGCGCAATACCGCTCTATGTCGCCGTCGCTGTCCGCAACCACGAGGCCGTACATGGTTCCGGCATCGGTTGCGACGCCGCCAAGCCATGTGATCCCGGCGGCCTGGTAAGCGTCGGTCGCCCAACGGGTGTGAAGCGCAACCTGATCCGGATCATGAACGTCAAAAGCTGGTGGAATCACACGCTCAACAAAATAGGTCGGCATTGGCCCCTCCGGCTATCGCTGTTTCGTCTTGCGCCTTTTCTTGGCCCTGGTCGAAGAGATCGCTCTGATCATCCGAACGAACGCGGCCTCACCCATTTCAAACCCCGCATTGTCATGGCCCGGTCGTCCGGCGACGCGATAGCGTTACACATTTCAACCCCAATACTGTCATGGCCCGGCAAGCCGCTCCTCGGAATTCATCGAAGGCATGGCGGCGCAGTCCGGGCCACCCATTTTTCCGCGCGATGAAGACCGGCGCGTATTCCATCCTCAATTCCGGGTAATGCCCTAATTTTGTTGTTGTGCATGTTCACGCATCTGCCGGTCGAGGTCCTGAATTTGCGCAAGCCAGGCTTTGAACGCCGGTTGGGCGGAGTCGGGCGCGAAAGAGTGTCCTTCTTCGCTTACTGACCACGAGCCATCTGGTGATTGCTGGAGCATTCGTTTGATTACGCCGGGATAGGCAGGATGGTTGGGCTTGGTGAAATACCACAATGTCATTCCGCCATCGCACTTCACCAGGATGAAGTCGTTGTAGTCCGCCGGAGGATTACAATTGGTCCCATGCGTGACCTGCTCCCAATATGATTGAAATGACGGGTGGCTATCTGCATTGGACGGATAAGCCGCCAGCCCGATCATCAAACAAATGGCAATGCCCGCATTTCTCATCTGGGCGCCCGCTGGCAAACGGCCTCAATTCCGCGTCGGCTTGCCGAGCAGAACATCGGAGATGATCCTTAGCTGGATCTCCGACGTGCCTTCGAAGATCTTCGTCAGCCGAGCGTCGCGCCAATAGCGCTCCACCGGATGGAGCGTGGTGTAGCCCGCGCCGCCGAGGATCTGCAGCGCCTCGCTCGTCACGCGTTCGGCCATTTCCGAGGCGAAGTATTTCACCATCGAGGTCTCGACGCGGTCGCCGCGGCCGGCATCGATCTCGGAACAGGTGTGATAGAGCAGCTGGCGCGCGGCCTCGATCTCGGTCGCCATGGTCGCGATCTTGAAGCGGATCGCCTGGAAGTCGGAAATCGGCCGCCCGAACTGCACCCGCTCCTTCGCATAGCGGCTCGCATGATCGAGCGCGGCTTGCGCAAGACCGATCGAGCGCGCCGCGGTGTGCGCGCGCGCAACGCCGAGCCCCGCCGCCGTCGCCTGGAAGGCGCGCCCGCTCGATTCCTCGCGCGAAACCTGCACCGGCGCGCGCACGCCGTCGAAGCGGAGCTCCCAGGTCTTCCAGCCGAAATAGCCGATCTTCGGGATCGGCGCGCCGCTCGCGCCTTTGGGCAATTGTCCCTTGGGCTTCTCGACGGACACGCTCACCGTTCCCGCGCGACCACCGGGTGCATTCGGATCGTCGATCCGGCAGAGCACGCTGATGAAGTCCGCGCCGTCGGCGAAGGTGCACCAGTATTTGTTGCCGGTGATGACCCATTCATCGCCCTCGCGCCGCGCGCGGCAGGCGACGCTCGAGAGATCCGAACCCGTCTGCGGCTCCGAAAGCGCCGCCGCGCCCAGATACTGGCCCTTCGCCATTGCCACGATCTTCGCCTTGCGCGCCTCGCCCGTTCCCGGAATGGAGCGATAGAAACCGTTGCCGCGCGCGATGATGCTGGCGACGCTCATCCAGCCGCGCGCGAGCTCTTCGGCCACCAGGCAATATTCGAAAACGCCTAGGCCCAGCCCGCCGAGTTCGCTCGGGATCAGGATCCCGAAGAACCCGAGCTCGCCCATCTTGTCGATCAGGGCCTTCGGCATCTCGCCGTGCTCGGGATCGAGCCTGTTCGCAACCGGCGTCACCTCTTCGTCGGTGAAGGTGCGCGCAAGCTCGCGCATCATCAGCCGGTCCTCGGTCAGATGGATGCTGTGCGTGCTCATGCGTCAGAGCCCATAAAGCTCCGCCTTTTCGAGCGTGTTGCGCACCAGGCGGAGCACCGCGACATCGACCATCACGCCGTCCACCTGGACCGCGCCGAGGCCTTGCGCTTCGCCTTCGCGATAGGCCGCCTCCATCTTGCGCGCGCGCTCGATCTCCTTGGCACTCGGCGAGAAGATCTCGAGCGCGGGTGCGATCTGCGAGGGATGGATCGCCCATTTGCCCACCATGCCGAGCGTGCGCGCGCGCCTGGCCTCGCTTTTGTATCCCTCTTCATTGCGGAAATTCGCAAACGGCCCGTCGATCGCGTCGAGCCCGGCCGCGCGCGCGGCCATGGTGATGCGAAAGCGCGCATAGTGGAAAATGTCGCCGGGATAAGGCCCGGCCTCGCCGCCGATATTGCGCGTGTCGATTCCCTGCGAGCCCGAATAATCGCCCATGCCGAAGATGAGGCATTCGAGTCTTTCCGTGCAGCGCGCGATCTCCTCCACGTTCTGCAGCGCCTGCACCTCCTCGATCAGCACTTCGATGCCGATCCGCCGGCCAAGCTTCAGCTTTTTCTCGAGCTGGTTCAGCATCCGGTCGAGGAAGAGCACGTCGGCCGCGGAATAGGGCTTCGTCAGCATGATGGTGTCGAGATTGGCGCCGGCCTTCTCCACCACCTCGATGATGTCGCCATGGCACCATTCGGTGGTGACATCGTTGATCCGCACGCAACGGGTCTTCTTGCCCCAGTCGAGGTTGTTCAGCGCCCAGGCGATCTTCGCCCGCGCCTCGACCTTCTCCGACGGCGCAACCGCGTCTTCGAGATCGCAGAAGACGTGGTCGGCTTCGGACTCCGCGCCCTTCCGGAGCATCTTCTCGCTCGAGCCGGGAACCGAAAGTTGCACCCTGCGCGCACGCCTTGGCCGTGTCATCGATCTTCTCCGGATTCGGGCTTTCGTGTTTCGTACCCCAAGCATGTCATGGCCCGCGCATGCGGGCCACCCGGTGGAACATGACTCAATGGGCGGAAAAACTTTCCCCGCAAGAGACGCGCGGGCGACGGGGTGGACCGGATCCCTGCTTGTGCAGGACCCGGGCCATGACAAGGTTTTGGGCTCTCACGCTCGCCCGATCGCCGCGCGCTTCTCGATCAGCATCCGGATCTCGGCTTCCGTCAATCCGGCCTCGCGCAGGCGTGCGATCGTATCCTCGCCGAGGAGCGGCGCGCGCCGCGCGACGCGGCCCGGCGTGAGCGTGAGCTTGATCGGAACGCCCGCAATCCGGACGGGATCGGCCGAGCCCGGCTGTTCCACCGGCACGATCATTTCGCGAACCGCAAAATGCGGATCGCGCGCGATCTCGGCCACGTTCATCACCGGGCCGAACGGGATGGCGCCTCCGAGGCGCGAAACGAGTTCGGCCTTGCTGAATTCTGCCGTCACGCCGGAAAGTGCCGCGATCAATTCCTTGCGGTGCCGGTTGCGCATATCGGGCGTCGCGAAGCGCGGGTCTTGGGCAAGCTGCGCCGCTCCCAGACGCTCGCAGAGAACAGGGAAGAACTGCGGCTGCTGCGCCGCGATCGTCACGAAGCCGTCCCGCGCCGGGAACATGCCGAACGGCACGATGAAGGGATGATGATTGCCTTCCGGCCCGGGCACGAGGCCGAGGATGGAATTCTGGTAGATCATGCGCTCGCAGACGGCGAGCACGCCATCGGCCATGGCGACATCGACGAACTGGCCTTCGCCCGTGCGGCGCGCGTGATGCACGGCCGCAAGCACGCCGAAGGCGAGCATCATCCCCGGAATGATGTCGCCGACGCCCGGTCCCACTTTCGTCGGCGTCGCCGCATCGGGACCCGTGATCGCCATGATGCCGCCCATGGCCTGCGCCACCACGTCGAAGGCCGGCCAGTCGAGATAGGGCGAGGCGCCGGTGCGCTTGTCGCCGAATCCTCGCAGCGCGCCGTAGACGAGCCGCGGATTGATCTCGCGCAGGACCTCATAGCCGAGGCCAAGGCGTTCCATCACGCCGGCGCGGAAATTCTCGGTCACCGCATCGGCTTGGGCGACGAGTTTCAGGAAGGCCGCGCGGCCAGCCTCCTGCTTGAGGTCGAGGCACACGCTTTTCTTGTTGCGGTTGATGCTCTGGAAATACCCGCTGAGAACGCGCGCGGAATCATCCTTCCGCCACGGGCCTGCGTTGCGGGTCATGTCGCCGTCGGGCCCCTCGATCTTCACCACGTCGGCGCCGTGATCGGCCAGGATCATCGTCCCGTAGGGTCCGGCCAGCATCTGCGTCAAATCGATGATGCGGATGTCGGCGAGGGCCCCGGCACTCTCTTTCGCCGTGCTCATCGATCGATCCAATGGCTTTTGCGCTTGACGAGCGCGCGGCGGTCCACCTGGGCCACGAGCTCGTTGCGCTGGTTGTAGCCATAATGGCGAAAGACGACGATGCCGGCGTCCTCGCGATCGGAGTCCTTTTTCTCCAGCACTTCGCTCACCGCATAGAGCGTGTCGCCATGGGTCACGGGTTTCGCAAGGCGGATATTGTCGAGGCCGAGTTCGGCGAGCGCGTTCTCGCAGCAATCCTCGCAGGCGAGTCCCAGCACCAGGGAGAAATTCACGCCGCCATAGGAAAGAATGCCTTTGAACGGCGACTTCTCCATCATGTCGGCATTGAAATGTCCCTGCGCCGTGTTCATCACCAGGTTGGTGATCAGCACATTCTCGAGCGGTGTGACCGTCTTGCCACGCGCGTGGCGCATCACCTGACCGACTTCGAAATCCTCGAAGTAGTTTCCTTCGCCGGTGAGATCGGAAAGCATAGCCATTAGCCCGCCCTCGCCGGATTTCTGAGACGCACCAGGTTGGACCGGCGGAAGGCAACCACGCGCTCGCCCTCGTCATTGAGCGCTTCCGTTCGCCAGGTCACGATTCCGTTTGAAGGATTGCTCTCGGACAAGCGTTTCTCGAGCGTAACGCTCTTCGCGATCAGCGTCGTTCCCGGATAGACCGGGCGGTCATAGGTGAGTTCGTAGACGCCGAGGAAAGGCCCGCCGATCTCGCTCAGGTCTTCGACGCTCAGACCCAGCGCGATGTTGAAGACGAGGTGCGGATTGACCACGAGATCGGGATGGCCATGCGCGCGCGCAAAGGCGCGATTGGTGTAAAGCGGGTTGAACGCGAGCGTAATCGTGCTGAAGAGCACGGTGTCGGCTTCGAAGATCGTGCGGCCCCAGTGATGGGAGAAAACCTGTCCGACCTCGAAGTCTTCGTAGAGCCTTCCGCGCGCTCTAAGAACGGCTTTTTCCCGCGGATCGTCTCCCATCTCGCCCTCCGGGCCAGTTGACCGCTTTTTTCGATCATCGCGCCAAAACGGGTCCGCGCAAAGCCGCGAAGGCACCATGCAAAAACTGCTCACCATGTGCGGGTGGAGCCCTCCCACCCAGTCGCGCGCGACCGCGCGTCGGGCCGGCCGACGACTTCGCCTGATCCTCACGTCTTCGTGACGCCGGAGCTTTGCACCGCACGGCACATTATTGCCGACCACATGAGGAGTTCGGAAAGTGCGCAAGACCGGTCTGGTCGCGATCCTGCTTCTTTCGACAGGGCCGGCTGTTGCCCAAGAGTCTTCTTGTGCAGATCCGCAATACCACGCGCTCGATTTCTGGCTCGGCCACTGGAACGTTTTCGACACAAGGAGCGGATCACGCGCCGGCGAGAGTCTGATCGAAAAAGCCTACGGCGGGTGTGTCGTCCGTGAAAACTGGAGTGAACCGGGCTTTACCGGAGGCAGCTTCAATATTTATTCCCGCATCGACCGAAAGTGGCATCAGACATGGGTCGATTCGTCGGGAGCGACGCGCGAGTTCGTCGGTAGTGCCGGGCACGGGGCCGCTGTTCTAGTCGCGCGGACCTTCGTGCACGATGACCCGATGAAACCGGTCGAGGTGCGCATAAGCCTGAACGCCAATCACGATGGCAGCGTCCGGCAATATTCGAATTATTCCAGGGATGGCGGTCGCACATGGCGGCTGCGCTACGACTATACCTACCGCCGCAAGCCGGGCGGATCATGATTGCCGCCGGTAGATACCTGTGAACCAGGTGCTCCATGTGGCGCCATCGCGCTCGAAGAATTCCTGCTTTACGGAACCGTCCGGCAAAGGCGTCCACACGCCCCGGAAGGGATGCTGCACATCTTTCCTGTTGTAGCTGATGCTTCCTTCCATGTGCATCACGCCATCTTCTATGCGCCCTTCGAGCCGGATCACGGCACCCGGCGAGACCCAAAACTGGGTCCACGTCCGCCGCACGGCATCATAGCCGTTGAGACTCATCCCCTCGGTGCCATTGGCGTCTTTCCAATGTTCAACGAGACCGCAGCCCGAAGGCCCGCGCGTGATCACATTCGTTCCCTGAAAAGTGCCGGCCGGGTCCGTGACCCGCCATTTGCCCAGCCAGAAATCCCATTGATGATGTTCGGCCGTCATGCAGGGCCGCTTGTTCGGTCCGGCCGTCGCGCATGTTCCACAGAGAATGGAGGCGAGCGCCAGCCCGGCCGCCGATGCACGGAGAAAAGATCGGCGATGCGCACGCAAAACTTTCCGGCTTCCTGGACTCGACACGGGCCGCACCCCCAAGGCTGCGGAATCGATGTAGCGCTTATCGCCAGGAGTGCGCGATCAATTCAATGTGTGGAGGGGGCAGCTTCGCTTCGCCGATATCAGGCGGGCAAGACGCATCAAAGCGGCTGTCTTGCTACGGAACGTTGTCGACCCTCACGATCGACCCGAGCGCCTTCGGATCCTTCGCGTCCTTCACCACTGTGACATAGAGGTGTTTTTCGTCCTCATCGAAGGCGACGTTTGTCGTGCCGTCCCCGGCGGCAATGGGAAAGACGTGGAGCAGTTTTCCTTGTGGGGAAAGCTTCAGGATCTTCCCGCCAAACCATTGCGCCACGTAGATGTCGCCGTTGTGGGCGACCTTCATGCTGTCGGGGCCGAGCCAGGGTGACGGACTTCGACGCGGGACGAGGCTGTCGAGCAACGCAAAATTCGATCGGCCTTTGAGCGATCCATCCGGGTTTATCGCAAACTTGAGAATCGAGCCGCTGACCGTCTGGCTCACATAGAGCGTCCTGCCGTCCGGAGAGACGCCCACGCCGTTTGCGTAGTTCAAGTCCCCCGCCACTTCGGTCCATTGAGCCGCGCCCGGCGCCAGGTAGAGCAGTTCGCCCTCCACTTTCCCCGGCGGGGACACCCCATCGTAGGGGCCGAATGTCGTAGCGTACGCGCCGCCGTTCGGCGCGACGGTGACGTCATTGATGCCGCCGGCAAAAGGCGCGCCTTTGTCGTCCGCGTTCCAGCGGCGAAGCTGTCGCCCGTCAAGGCTCAGTTCCAGAATCGCCCCAGGATCGGCCGTGCAGGCCAGAAGAAACGTGCGTAGCTTTGTCAGCACCAATCCGTTGTGATTGCACCCCGCGAGGTGATGCACAACGGCGATGTTGTGGCCGTCCCATCGCGAAAGCCGGTCATCATTCCAGCCGACGAAGTAGAGCGCGCCATCGACGACAAGCGGTCCCTCTGGCCCGTGAATGCCACTGACGACAGTCACTTCGCCCGCACAGGCAGATCCGTTGATCAGGGCCAAGGCCAATGCGAGGCCAAACAATCTCGACAGAGCCATTGCGCTCCCCAGCTGCTACTTCCCCAAGATACGAGAATATTTTCTAGGTGGCGCTCCCACGGGGAATCGAACCCCGGTTTCAGCCTTGAGAGGGCCGCGTCCTGACCGCTAGACGATGGGAGCGTGCGGTCGTCCTCAAGGCCGATGCGAGGGCCTCAGAACTTCGGGCTTATAGCGGCCAAAGCCGCTCAAGCAAAGGATTGGCGGCGGCCGTAATCCTCGCGCCGCTCCTCGCCGACCGCGGCCCAGACGAGCAGCACGATCCAGCCGATCACCGTCCAGGCCACGAGAATGTTCAAGATGAAAATCAGGAGCGTGTGCTGGTTCCGGCGCAGCAGCGCGACGAATGTCGGCAGAAAATGAAGGCCAAGGAACACGAAAAACGCGCTCGCGATCGCACTCGCAATCAGAAAACTGAACATCGTGCCGTCCATCATGTTTCTGTATCGGCGATCCTAGCACATCGGCGCGCGGGGCCACGAGACGCGGTTCTCAATCGGCCTGACCGATGGAGACCGGATGAAAAGCGCCGTTTTTCCAAAGGTGCGCGCCGAGCGAGGTCTTGCCGTTAACGACACCGACGATCAGCCAGAGAAAATCCTCTTCGCCCGCCAGCGCGGCGTCGCTGGCCGATGGCTCGGCTGGGCCATCGGGATGCGAGTGATAGCATCCCATGATGCTGCGCCCGCTCCCGCGCAACGCGCGCAACAGGCGGAATTGCAAAGCAGGGTCGACTTCGAAGCTGCGGCGCCTCTCCGCCGCCACGTTGCGCGCAGGATGGAGCGCGGCGATGGCCATCCCTTCACGGATGCCCTCGATCATTCCGCAGCACTCCTCCGGAGAGGCGGCGCGCGCTTCGGCTTCGAGAAACGCAATCTGCGCGCGCGAGAGCATCACCCTCATCGGCCGGAAGCGCGCGCCTGTGCCTTGATCTGGCTCACCAGCTTGCCGCTGCCGCTGTCGACGATGTCGATCTCGTCGCCCTCGTCCGAATGGATGCGCAGAACGATCCGATCGGACACGATCTCCATGCCGAGAACGCGCGCGCCTCGCGGAAGAGCGATGCGGCTGACCGCTGTCTCGCCGTTCGAGCGCGCCGGCGTTTGCGCGCGAAACGCAAAGCCGAGGACGAGGGCGCCGAGCGCGAGTGCGATCAGGATGCCGAGAATGATGGCGGCGCCGCGCGCGAAACGATAGCTTGCAAGCGCTTCGGGATTCTCGCCGGTGGCCATTTCCACGTCTCAGACCTTCCGTCACGCCCTGGTTGAAACTGAACAGGCCGGCTGGCGGCTCGACCGGTTTCTTGCCACGACTTTCGCGGATCTGAGCCGCTCGCGGCTCAAGACGCTGATCGAAACCGGCCACGTGGCGCTCGCGGGCCAGACGATAAAAGACGGGAATCACAGGGTCAAACCAGGCGAAGACTACGTCGTCGGCCTGCCCGAGCCGGAAAGTCCCATGCCGCTCGCGGAGGATATTCCCCTCACCGTGGTCTACGAAGACACCGATCTCATCGTCATCGACAAGCCGGCAGGACTTGTCGTGCATCCGGCCGCCGGCAACCTCACCGGCACGCTCGTCAACGCGCTGATCGCGCATTGCGGAGACTCGCTCAAGGGCATCGGCGGCGTGGCGCGGCCGGGCATCGTCCACCGCCTCGACAAGGATACGTCGGGCCTCCTCGTCGCTGCGAAGAACGAACGCGCGATGGGAAGCCTCGCCAAGCAGTTCGCCAATCACACGGTCGAGCGCGCCTATCACGCCATTGCCTGGGGCGCTCCGCGCGCAGGCGAAGGGCTGATCGAAGGGCTGATCGGGAGAAGCCCCTTCGACCGCAAGCGCATGGCCGTGATGCGTGCCGGAGGAAAGTCGGCGACGACGCGCTATCGCGTCATCGAGCGTTTCGGGGGCGCTGCACGGCCGTTCGCCTCCCTGGTCGAATGCCGCTTGATGA
>Ga0070734_10005305_pt1 | contig 11502 bp, 8 predicted proteins | sample Coa_R1_8_FD_66444 | JGI IMG/M metagenome (GOLD analysis project Ga0070734, IMG submission 66444) | Surface soil microbial communities from Centralia Pennsylvania, which are recovering from an underground coalmine fire - Coalmine... | ecosystem: Environmental > Terrestrial > Soil > Unclassified ...
TTCGGGCAGGTCTACCTGGTCGACTGGGGGCTGGCCATCGTCGGCGGCGCCCGCAGCGGGGGCCAGAACGCGCCGCTGGTGGTGGCCGGGGACGCGAACCTCGAGGTGGGCGCCGGCCCCTACGGCACGCCTTCGTTCATGTCACCCGAGCAGGCGGCGGGGGCGCGCGACCAGTTCGACGAGCGCACCGACGTCTTCGGCCTGGGGGCGGTGCTCTACAACATCATCACCGCCGACCCGCCGTTCGACTCGGAGGATCTCTCCACCTGCATCGATCAGGCGACCGCCTGCGTGGTGACGTTCCCGCCGGACGATCCCGCCGCGCCGCTGCCGATGGGCCTGTGCCGGATCGTGAAGCGAGCGATGGCCCGCGATCCCAAGGATCGCTACCAGTCCGTGCTGGAGATGCAGAAGGACATCGAGATGACCCTGCGCGGCTTCCCGCTGAACGCGGAGCTCTTCGCCGCCGGGAAGCGCATCGTCACCGAGGGCGAGCCTGGCGACTGCGCGTACATCGTCGTCCGCGGCACCTGCGTGGCCTACAAGACGGTCGACGGGGAGAAGATCGTCCTCCGCCGACTCGGCGCCGGGTCCGTGTTCGGCGAGACGGCGGTGCTCTCGGGCGGCATCCGCACCGCCACCGTCGAGGCCGAGGAGGAGGTGCTGGTGAAGGTCGTCCCGCGCCGCCTGCTCGAGGAGAACCTGGGCCTGCACAGCGCGTTCGGCCTGTTCGTCGTGGCGCTGGCCGAGCGGTTTCGCGAGCTGGACCAGCGCCTCGGGGCCGCGGCGGTCAAGCCCGACGACCCGCTGCCCGAGCCCCCCTAGCCTGCAGGGCCTGATGGGCGGCGCCACGGCCACCCACTTCGTGCTCGACACCAGCCGCAACGCCAACGGCCCGGCAGTCGTCCGCGGGGGCTACCCGTCGACGGAACGAACGAAGCTGTGACTGCTCGACTTGCCCGGTGAGTGCGAGGACGGGGACTCGAACCCCGACTCCTTTCGGAACCAGAACGTAAATCCCGACCAGATAGGAGAACTTCGAGCCCGATAGCTTAGTTAACCGCGAGCGGGTGTTGTACCCGCTTGTACCCGCCGCCGTCGGCCGCTTCTCTTTCGGTTTCAGACGCGTGAGGAACCGGCTTGACGCTCAGACGGGGACAATGCCGCGCGGGCGCGGACCTTACTCTTGGTGCCGTCGCTGTCGTCGATCGGGGAGCCTCGCTGGGAGGCGCCGCGCCGCCGTCGCGCCTGGGGCGGCGAGATTGCAAGAAGCCCTTCGGGCGCGCGCGATCTGCATCCGTGCGACCGGGTGCGGCGTGATTCGGTGATCTTCATCAGACGGCCGCTGCTCACCTTCGGGCGCACACTGTGTGCCGCCGGCGGACCCCGAATAGCGTACCGAGGCTGGGGGAGTTTAGATAAAATGATCTCGGAGCGAGTCCCCAGATCCTGGGTCTCAGCGCTGAAAGGTGTCTCTGACAACTCCAAGGCTCGGCCGCAGTGTGATGCCCGATCTCGCTAACTCCCGAGAGGACGTGCCGATTAGATACGTTCTTCGGGTGATGGTCGCAGCCTGCGCCCTTGCTACGCCGTTCTGCTGGCCCGCCCTGGCGTCGGCGCAGACAGCAACGGTGACGCTCGGCAGCCAGAGGCAGTACATCCGCGGTTTCGGTGGTATGAGCCACGCGAAGTGGGCCGGAGACTTGACGGTCGCCGAGCGGGCTGTTGCGTTCGGGAACGGAGACGGCCAACTCGGTTTCACCGCCCTGCGAATTCCCGTAACGGACGGTTCACCGGATTCGGCCAACGTGGCCACCGCGCAGGCCGCACTCGCGGCCGGAGCAATCGTCTTCGCCTCGCCTTGGAACACGGGCGGTGGGGCCATGGACCCCTCGCAGTTCGCGGCCTACGCGACGCACTTGAACGACTTCGTCTCATACATGCAGGCCCAGGGCGTCAACCTCTACGCCATCGGAGTCCAGAACGAGCCCGACCTGGGATCAACATCTGGCTGGATGTCCTGGACCGCGGCCCTCTGCCACGACTTCGTCCTCGACTACGGCGCGACGATCGCAACGAAGCTCATGAGCTGCGAGTCGTACCACTACGACAAGAGCTACTACGATCCCGTCCTGAACGACCCTGTCGCGCTCGAAAATGTGCAAGTCATCGGCACGCACATCTACGGAACGTCCCTGAGCGGCTACCCCTATCCGCTGTTCGATCAAAATGGCGCCGGCGAAGAGCGTTGGATGACCGAGCACTACATCGATACCACCGACGCGGACTCGTGGCCCGACGCCCTCGGTGTCGCGACGGAGCTACACCATGCAATGGTCGACGGCCAGTTCAACCTGTACACGTGGTGGTACATCGTTCGCAGCTACGGTCCCATCAAGCCGGCCGGAACCGTCAGCAAGCGCGGCTGGTGCATGGCGCAATTCTCCAAGTTCATCCGCCCCGGCTTCCATCGCGTTGACGCCAGCGCGGCGCCGATGGCCGGGGTCTATCTCTCCGCTTACACGAGCGGCACCGAGGTGGTCGTCGTCATCGTCAACACGAACACATCGTCGTCGTCGCTCGACGTCACGATCAATGGCTCTAACATCTCTTCTTACGATCGGTTCACAACGTCAGGCACCAAGAGCCTGAACCCCGACGGTCAGGTCGCCGCCTCTAACGGCTCTTTAACGGTGTCTCTCGATGCACAGAGTGTCACGACGCTTCACGGCCCTAGCAGCTCTGCAACGGGCACCGGTGGAACTGCGGGGACAAACGGTGCGGCGGGCGCCGGGGGTGCTCCGGGCTCGGCCGGCTCCACCGGTGTCGCTGGTGCGACGGGAACGGGCGGTGCCGCCCCCGCCAGCGGTGCGGCCGGGACAGCGGGGGTGGCGGGGGCCGGAGGTATGGCAGGCTCAGGCGGCTCCGCCGGTGTCGATGGCGCGACGGGAACGGGCGGTGCAGGCGCCACCGGCGTTGCGGGCGCCGGTGGCCTTACGGGTTCGGGCGGTGGCGTGACTACGACCGGCTCGGCCGGCCAGGGCGGGGCGACTGGCTCGGGCAACACTATGGGATCGAGCGGCGCGACCGGGGCGAGTGGCGAAGCTGGGAGTACGAGCGCAACAGGGGCGACAGGTGGCTCGACTGCGGGCAACTCCTCCGGTGATACCGGCTGTAGCTGCCGCCTCAATAGTAATCGCTTGGGCTCTCCGATGTTTGGGTCCACGTTCGTCGCGCTTGGCACCCTTTGCGTGCGACGACGAAGACGGAGCGCCAGATAGTCGGCGAAGAGAAGGCAAAGCGCGACTGCCCCAGTGCTGCGCTCGGTGAAGCGGTGCTGTAGAGCTGCCGGAGTCCGGGAGGTGACATCTCACGGGCTACGCGGGACACACGCGAAGATCGCCAGGGAGGTGGGGGTGAGCGGCGTGCTCCTCGAAGCGGCGATGGGCCACGAGAGCGAGACGACCACGACCGAGCACTACGCCAGTCGGGGCGCGGTCGCTCAGGCGGCAGTCGATCGGGTCGCGGGTACTTTGGACTGAGAGGCGCGCCCCATTCTGGCGCGTGCCGCTTGTACCCACTTTGTACCCGCCACGTACCTGCTGCCGGATCGGCAACCGGAGTGCCAACCGGGTGCCGCGTAACTGTCGAGAATTAGTGCTTCTCGGTGAGTGCGAGGACGGGGACTCGAACCCCGACTCCTTTCGGAACCAGAACCTAAATCTGGCGCGTCTACCAGTTTCGCCATCCTCGCGTGCGCGGCGAGTCTACCGCCATCCGCTCATGCCCGTCGATCGCGCGCAGGGTTCGTCAGAGGTCGCCGCCGATCCCGAGGCGGACCATCAGGAGCGTGTCGCCCCGGCTGATGTGGTTGCCGCTGCAGGTGTCCACGCCGCAGGTCACGACCCCGGCGCTCTCGAGCGCGACCGCCGCTTTCGGGCCGAACACGAACACGAAGCCGCCGCCCGAGCGCACCTCCACCGTCGCGTCGGCGGTCGCGAACGCCAAGGTGCCCAACCAGCCGTCGGTGGTGACCATCGGGCCGAGGCCGGCGGAGAAGCGGGTGCCGTGCTTCCGGGGCGAGGTGAACCGGCCCGTCGCGCTCATCAACCACCCGAGCCCGACCCCGGCGCCCCCGTTGAGGCCCCAGCCGAAGGTTCGGCTGATCGGCGCCTCGACGGAGGCGTCGGCGTAGGGCAGCGGGAGGATCCCGACCCAGGACACACCCGTCTCGACGACGAGGAGCGGGCGCGACACTTCGGCGTCCTGCGCGCGCGCCGGCTCGACCGTGGCGACGACGCCCGCGAAGGTCAGAGCCGCAAACAACCATTTCGAGGTCATGCCGCTCGGACGAGCAAAGGAGAGGCCGATGCGCGGCCGCCGATCCGCGCGGTTTTCACGCTCTCCGGCATTCGTGACGGTGCTCGACCATGACATCGCGGTCAGGTTCTGACGTTATGCGATTGATCGCACGCCCGCACCCTTTCGCCATTTTCCTTTTTCGTGGGTGCTGACACCCATGTTAACGTGCCGCGACTCGAAATCTCTTCGAGGAGAGTGCCCATGAATCTGCGCCCCTGGTTGCATGGTCCGTTGGTGTTGGTGTTTGCCCCGCTCGCAGGTTGCTATGTTCGGCCTGCTCCAGTGTACGTCGCCCCGGCGCCCCAGCCGGTCTACGTCGCACCCGCACCGGCCCCTGCGCCGGTCTACGCCGAGCCGGCCCCGCCGCCGCCCGCGCCGGTCTACGCCGAGCCGGCCCCGCCGCCGCCTCCGCCCGAGCCGGCGCCCGTCGTGATGGAGGCTTCGGCCTACCCGACGAGCCCGATCCCCGATCCGATCCCCGAGTACGCTCCGCCGGCTCCCTGCTGCGGGTACTTCTGGGTCGGCGGCTACTGGGACTGGACCGGTTACGACTGGGAGTGGCAGAGCGGCTACTGGACGCCGAGCCGCGCCGGCTACGCGTACTTCGCCCCGCGCTTCATCTGGGAAGGCGATCGCATGGTCTACTACCGCGGCTACTGGGCAGGGCCCGGGGGCTACCGCGACTACTCGTACTACGGCGGCCGCGGCCCGGTCGCCTACCGCGCCCGTCCTCAGTATGAGCCGCGCGCCTGGCGGGCGGCCCCGGCGCACAACGAAGGCTGGCGGCGCGCGCCTGGCGCCCCTCCGGGCGGCTTCCGCGGCGCACCCCCGGTCGTTCGTCGTGAAGAGCGGCCCATGGGCGGGCACCCCGGTGGTCCGATGGTCGGCCACCCGGGCGAGCGTCCCGCGCCCGGCGGTGGGATGGCTGGCGGCCCGCACCCCGAAGGTCGCCCCGGCGCGCCCGGCGAGGGTCACGTCGGCGGTCCCGGCATGCACCCGGCCGGCGGCCCGCCGCCCGGCCCCGCGGCGCCGCCTCCTGGCGGCGGTGGCTACCACGCGGCCGGCGCGCCCGGCCCCGCCTCGCCGCCTCCCGGCGGCGGTGGCTATCACGCGGCCGGCGCGCCCGGCCCCGCCTCGCCGCCTCCCGGCGGCGGCTATCACCCGGCCGGCGGCCCACCGCCCGGCCCCGCCGGTGGCGGCGGTGGAATGCACTCGTCCGGCGGCCCTGGGCCGGCCCCGACCCCGCCCCCGCCTGGTGGCGGCATGGGTGGCCCGCCCGGACACACCGGCAACCCGCCGCCGGGACACGGCGGCCCGAACCCGTCGATGGGCGCCGGCCCGCCCGGACACATGGGGACGCCCGGCGCGCCCGGCCACACCAGCGCGCCGCCCCCCGGACACGCTGCGCCTCCGCCCAGTGGCGGTGGCGGCGGCCGCAAGAAGAAGTAGCGCCGCAGCACCAGTGAAGTGAGTGGAGAGGCGGCCCTTCGGGGTCGCCTCTTCGCGTTTTGGGGCCCTGGGCGCGCGGTGAATTCGTGCCGGGGTTGACCGTTCGGTCGAGCGTGGGCAGAATGGAAGCAGGTCCATGAAGCCCGTCGCGTCCCGTTCGTATTACCCCTTTACGGGGCGCGCTACCCGCTGGTGGTGGCGCGCGAACGAACACCGGGCGCCCAAACCTGAAACGACCTAGAGCACGAAAAGGAGAGGCGACCCGCGGTGGTCGCCTCTTCGCGTTCTGGGCAACGTGAATCGTCGGAGAGGGGCACCGTGGCGAGCCGGAAGACGCCATGACCCAACCCCAACTCGATCCAACTCCCTCCCCTCCGACTTACACCTTCGGCGACGGCGACCTGGCGGCCGAGCGGCTCCGGCTGCTGGCGGCGGCGTTCGAGCCCAGCTCGCGCGCGTTCGTGTCGCGCCTCGGACGCGAGCCGGTGCGGCTGGCGATCGATCTCGGGTGCGGCCCCGGCTACACCACCGCGCTGGTGCAGGCGGCGACCGGCGCCGCGGCGACGATCGGGCTCGACAGCTCGCCGCGCTTCCTCGCGCGCGCCTGGCAGCAGGCCCCGCGCGGCGTCGCGTTCGGCGAGCACGACATCACGCGGGTCCCGTTCCCGGCGCCGCCCGCCGACCTGATCTACGGCCGCTTCATCGTGACCCACCTCCCCGACGCGGGCGCGGCGGTGGCGCGCTGGGCCGAGGCGCTGGCGCCGCGCGGACGGCTGGCGCTCGAGGAGGTCGACACCATGACCTCCGACGACCCGACGCTGGTGCGGTACTACGCCCTGGTGGAGGCCATGCAGGCCGAGCGCGGCCAGCTGACGTACGTGGGGCGCGAGCTGGCCGCGCTGGCGCCGGCCGAGGCGTTCGTCGTCGAGCGCGCCGACACGGTCCCGGTCACGCTGCCTGCATCGGTGGCGGCGCGCCTGCACGCGCTGAACTTCCGGACCTGGAGGAAGAACCCGTTCATCGTCGCCAGCGTCGCCGCCGAGGAGCTCGCTCGCCTCGGCGAAGCGCTCGAGGCGATCGCCGCCGGCGCGCGCCCCGCGGCGCCGGTGCGCTGGAAGATGGCCCAGGTGGTACTGCGGCGGCGGGGGTAGCCCCCGCCGGACCGCGGCGTCAACCTACGACGATCTCGGTCTTGACCGACTGGGCGATGAAGCAGCCGTCGTGCGCCTTGTGGTGCAGCTCGGCTTCGTCGGCGGGCGCGGGACGCTTGTCGCCGCCGTAGGTGATGCGCGGGTGCAGCGTCACCTTGCTGATCCAGGGGACGCCGCGCTCGTTCTTGGTCATCTCGCCGACCGCCTCGTCCTCGTAGGCATCGATGCGGAAGCCGGACTTCTTCGCCTCCCACAGGAAGGTGAGCATGTGGCAGCTCGAGATCGAGGCGACGAACGCCTCCTCGGGATCGACCGCCGCCGCGCTGGAGAACGGCGCCGGGACGACCGACGGCGAGGCCGACGCGGGCACCACCTGTCCGCCGTCGAAGCTCCAGCTGTGCGCGCGGGAGAACTTCCCCTGCAGGAAGGTTTCGTTGTCACACTTCCAGCTCACGGTCGCTTTGTGTTGGGACATGCGCTTGGTCTAGCAGCGCGGCGCGACAGCGCCAAGTGGATGTCCGCGCGCCAAGCTCGGCGCGCGCGGCCTCGCTATCCAACCGCGGCGCCCAGGAGACGGCCGATGAAGTAGGTCACCCCGCCCGCCAGCCCGCCGACGAGCAGCATGCGCGCGCCGCTGACCAGCGCGCCCCGCCCGGTGAAGAGGCTGATGGCGCAGCCGATGCCGAACAGCGCCGCCGCCGTCATGACGATCGAGGCGCCCAGCGCGGAGCGCCCTGCCGTCAAGATGAAGGGGGCCAGCGGCACCGCGGCGCCGACCGCGAAAGAGGCGAACGACGACCCGGCCGCCGCGACGGGCGACCCCAGCGACGACGGATCGAGCCCCAGCTCCTCGCGCGCCAGCGTGTCGAGCGCCTGCTCCGGGTTGGAGATCAGGTGGGCAGCGGTCTTGTCCGCGTCCTCCTTGGTGAGGCCACGCGCCTGGTAGATGAGGGACAGCTCGGCCGCCTCCTGCTGGGGATACTCCTCCAGCTCTTCGCGCTCGGCCCCGATCTGGTGCTCGAACATCTCCCGCTGCGAGCGGACCGAGACGTACTCCCCCGCCGCCATGGAGAACGCCCCCGCCATGAGCCCCGCCACGCCGGAGATCAGCACCGCGTGGTTGCTGGCGCTGGCCCCCGAGACGCCCAGGATGAGGCAGAGGTTCGAGACCACCCCGTCACTGGCCCCGAATACGGCCGGGCGGAGGATGTCGCCGCCCCCCTGCTGGCGGTGGCGCCGCCCGATCTCCTCGACCGAGTGGGGCATCGCGTGCCCGGGCGCAGCGGCCGGCCCGGGGGCATGCCGGAACACCGACATTCCTCGAACCTTCATGCCCGCCAATACGGAACGGAGCCGATGCGCGCCAATCCGCCGGACCAGCGTGGCCACCAGCCGGGCGCGCGCCGAAGGACGGAAGTCCCCCGGTAATTCCCCTGTGCTTTTCTTTACTTCAGCAGCCCAGGTGTCCGCCTGCCCCCGCGCCTCGCCGGCCAGCTTGGCGAACAGCGCGCGCCGCTCGGGCGAGGGATCAGAATCAGCCAAAACCTCATATAGGTAAACGGACTCCATTTCCTGCGCCCAGCTCTTGCGCGCGCTCATGGCCGCCGCAGCTTACGCGCGTGCTCGCGCTTTTTCCGCACCTACTCAGCCTGAAACGTCCTATCATGTGGGAGTTAGACCTTCATGCCGCCTGAGATGACATCCGACTCGGCTCTCGCCGCCCAGATCCTCGTGATCGTGGGACAAAAAGCGGATGCCCGTTTGCCTTCGTTCACCTCGGACGAGCTGTTCAACGAGGCCACGCGCAACCAGCTGATCGACTGCGCGACGACGCTGGGACTGACCGGCGTCTCCAAGATGGTGAAAGAAGAGCTGGCCGGGCGCGTAAAGGTCGCCTTCGACGGGCTGCGCGCCGCCATCGCCCGCACCGAATCGGCGAACGGTAACGGCGCCCCGAGCGAAGCGACGATCGCGTCTTTTCCCCCCAAGTTCGATCTCGGCCCTGCTGCCGACGCGGCGCCGATGCCGCAGAACATTCCCTGGGGCTACGGCTACGACCGCGTCACCGCCATGGTGGTCGACCCCGAGCGGCTGTTCGTCTACTGGGAGGTCACCGACGAGGCGGTGGCGGCGGCGCGCGCGGGGCTCGGCCCGGCGGGCGCCGGCGCCTGGCTGAACCTGCGCGTCTACGACATCACCGGGCGCCTGTTCGACGGGACCAACGCCCACAGCTACTTCGACCACCGGGTCGAGCGGCACGACCGCCAGTGGTTCTTCGTCATCAACAAGCCGACCTCCAGCGCCACCATCGAGGTGGGGCTCAAGTCCGAAGAAGGGTACTTCGCCAAGATCGTCCGCTCGGGGCGCGTCGAGTTCCCGCGCCGCGAGCCGGCCCCCGGCAGCGCGGTCGAGTGGCTCACGGTGCGGACCAGCGGCGAGATCGTGCATGGCTCGGCAGGCGACCAGGCCTCGGCCGGCGCGACCGGCGGCGGGGCCCCCGGTGGGGGCGGGCCCGGTCCGGAGCCGACGCCCGCAGGCTGGGAGGACTGGACCCACCACTTCGGCGGCTTCCCGGCGCCCGGCGGCAACCGCGTCTTTGGCAAGCGCTGGGAGTGGCAGGAGCAGAGCGGCGGCGAGTGGAAAGGCGAGCTCGAACGCACGGAGTGGGCCGGGCCGCTGATGCGCACGGAGTGGGAGTCGGGGCCGTTCACCTACCCCGTCGAGGTACCCTCGTCGGTGGTCGAGATGTACGACAGCGGCGAGCTGTCGGTGCGCACGGAGAACGGGCGCGTGCACGTCGTCTACGGGCCCTGGCAGGTGGTCATCCGCGGCCTGGGCGCGCGCGCCGAGCGGCGGATCCTGGGCACCTGGCAGTACAAGCGGCAGGTGGCGGTCTCCGGAGGGTTCGAGCGGTTCGCCGAGATGACGGGACAGGTCGCGCCGGGAAGCAGCGAGTGGATGTCACTGGGCGCCAGCGAGCGCGCCTGGCTGGGCTCGAGCGAGCTGATGTTCGGCGGCGCCAGCGAGCTGTGGATGATCGGGGCCAGCGAGATGCGCCTCGGCGGCGCCAGCGAGCGGATGTACGCCGGCGCCAGCGAGCGTCGGATGCGCGGCGCCAGCGAGAAGATGTATGCCGGCGCCAGCGAGCGGCTCCTGCGCGGGGCCAGCGAGTGGAGCTACGCGGGCGCCAGCGAGAAGATGATGGCCGGCGCCAGCGAGCGGGCGCTCGGCGGCTCGAGCGAGCTGTCGTACGCCGGCGCCAGCGAGAAGATGGCCGCGTCCGCCGCTGGCGGCGAGGCGCCGTCGATCTATCCCAAGGCGGGGGAGTAACGATGGCCAACGGTTACTTCGCGCTGGTGCTGCACGCCCACCTCCCCTTCGTCCGTCACCCGGAAGACCCGACGGTGATGGAGGAGCAGTGGCTGTACGAGGCGATCACCGGGACCTACCTGCCGCTGATCCAGACGTTCGAGGGGCTGATCGCCGATCACGTCCCCTTCCGCTGCACGGTCTCGCTGTCGGCGCCGCTCATCACCATGCTGACCGACGACCTGCTCAAGGTCCGGTACGCCGAGCACATCGACAAGCTGATCGAGCTGGCCGAGAAGGAGATCGATCGGACCCGCCCCGAGCGCCACTACCAGCGGCTGGCCTATATGTACGCCGACCGCTTCCGCGCGCTGCGCCACACCTGGCGCTGCCACGGCGGCGACCTGGTCAGCGCCTTCCGCAAGCTCGAGGAGGCCGGCCGGGTCGAGGTGATCACCTCGACGGCCACGCACGCCTTCTTCCCGGCGATGGACCGCAACTGGTCCAACATCCGCGCCCAGGTCCACGTGGCCGCCGACCTGTTCGAGCGCCACTTCGGCCACCGCCCGCGCGGCATGTGGCTGGGCGAGTGCGGCTACGTCCCCGGCGTCGACGAGCTGCTGCGCGAGGCGGCCATCCGCTACTTCTTCGTCGACACGCACGGCATCCTGTTCGCCGACCGCCGCCCGCAGTACGGCGTCTACGCGCCCCTCTACTGCCCGAGCGGCGTGGCCGCCTTCGGGCGCGACATCGAGTCGTCCGAGCAGGTCTGGAGCGCCCAGGAGGGATACCCGGGCGACAAGCACTACCGCGACTTCTACCGCGACATCGGCTTCGACCTGCCGCTCGACTACATCAAGCCGTACATCCACCCGGAAGGGCACCGGATGTACACCGGCATCAAGTACCACGCCATCACCCACAACCAGCTGCACGACAAGTGGGTCTACGACCCGGACATCGCGCGCGGCAAGGTGGGCCTCCACGCCTCGCACTTCCGGGGGAACCGCGAGAAGCAGGTGAACCGCCTGCGCGGGCAGATGAACCGCCCGCCGATCATCGTGAGCCCGTACGACGCCGAGCTCTACGGCCACTGGTGGTACGAGGGGCCGATGTTCCTGGGCGACGTCTTCCGCCAGATGCACTTCGACCAGCACGACGTCGAGCCGATCTCCCCGGGCGACTACCTCGACCGCCACGACACGAACCAGGTGGCCACGCCCTGCGCCTC
>Ga0070734_10005306_pt1 | contig 11502 bp, 10 predicted proteins | sample Coa_R1_8_FD_66444 | JGI IMG/M metagenome (GOLD analysis project Ga0070734, IMG submission 66444) | Surface soil microbial communities from Centralia Pennsylvania, which are recovering from an underground coalmine fire - Coalmine... | ecosystem: Environmental > Terrestrial > Soil > Unclassified ...
CGCGCCGCCTGCTCGACCGCGCGCATCGCCTCGCCGGCGTCGGCCTCGGTGCGTTCCAGCGCCGCCACCGCGTCGGTCCAGCGCACGTAGAGCAGCGCGCTCTGCAGCCGGCGGATCTCGGCGGCCGCCTTCTTGAACCGCTCCGCCTGCCGCGCCTCGCGCTTCAGCCGCGCAAGCGCCGTGTCGAGCTCGAGGGCGAGGTCGGTCAGGCGCGCCATGTTCGCTTCGGCGGCCCTCAGGCGCAGCTCCGCTTCGTGGCGGCGCCCATGCAGGCCAGAAACCCCGGCCGCCTCCTCGAGGATCAGCCGGCGGTTCTGCGGCTTGGCGGCGATCAGCTCACTGACCTGCCCCTGGCGCACCAGCGCCGGTGAGTTCGCCCCCGTCGAGGCGTCGGCGAACAAGAGCTGCACATCGCGCGCCCGCACCTCGCGACCGTTGATGCGGAAGGTCGAGCCGGCCCCGCGGTCGATGCGGCGCACGACCTCCAACACCGGATCGTTTGCGTATTTGGCTGGCGCGGCACGGTCGGCGTTGTCGATCGAGAGCACCACTTCGGCGTGGTTGCGCGACGGCCTGGATCCCGTTCCGGAGAAAATCACGTCGTCCATGCCGCCGGCGCGCATCGCCTTGGGCGAATTGGCGCCCATCACCCAGCGGAGCGCTTCGAGGATGTTCGACTTGCCGCAGCCGTTCGGCCCGACCACGCCGGTGACCCCCGGCTCGATGCGGAAATCGGTCGGTTCGACGAAGGACTTGAATCCCGAAAGGCGAAGCCGCTGGAAGTGCAAACGCCGGCGCCTACTTCCCGGCCTGTGCGGCGGCGATCGCGGCGTCGAGGCTGGCCAGCGTCGGGTCGCCCACCTGCTTCTTGCCGTTGATGACGAAGGTCGGCGTCGAGTCGATGCCGTCCTGGGTCGTGTAGGTCTGCACCCGCTGGTTCAGCGCCTTCAGCGCGTTGTCGTCGTTGATGCAACTGTTGAACTGCGCGTCGCTCAGGCCCGCCGCCTCGCCAATGCGCTGCAAGCCGCCGCGCACGTCGCCCGACTGCACGATCGCCTGCTGGCCGTGGAAGATCGCGTCGACCACGCTGAAGTATTTGTCCTTGCCCGCGCAGCGCGCCATCAGGAAGCCGGCGGCGGCCATCGCCATCTCGTTGTCGTCGCCCACCAGCATCTCGCGGAAGACGTAGTGGATCTTGCCGGTGTCGATGTACTTCGCCTTGAACGCCGGGAAGACCTCGTTGTTGAAGCGGGCGCAGAAGGGGCAGGCGACCGAGGCGTACTCGATCACCGTCACCTTGGCGTTCGGATTGCCCATGCTCATGTCGTCCGACGTGACGGCCCCGCCGCCTTTCTGACAGCCGGCCACGGCGAGCGTGGCGAGGGCGGCCGCGGCGATGAGGACGAGGCGGCGAGACGACTTAGGCATCGTTAGAGGGTCCCCGACTTGCTTGACCGGCTGCTTCCCGCCCTGGCGAGCGGGAAGTTAAGCGCGATTCTGGCCGCTGCGCCCAACGACCGCGACGCGGCGAGCGGAGCCGCGCGAGGCTCGAAAGTCAATGCGTCCGGTGGTGGTGATGGACCGTGTGCGTGGCGTGTGTCGCATGTGTCGCATGCGCCGGGCGCCCATGGGTGGAAGGCGCGAGCGCGGAATCGACCGCAGCGCTGATCTGGTCCAGCGTCTGCTCGCCCGTGAGGCGCTTGCCGTTCACGTCGAAGGTCGGCGTGGAGTCGATCTTGTCCAGCTTCTCGTAGCCCTCCACCCGGGCGTTCAGCGCGGCGATCGCGGCCTTGTCCTGGACGCAGGCGTTGGCCTGCGCTTCGCTCAGACCCTCGGCTTTGGCGACCTTGGTCAGCGGCCCGGCGGCGTCGCCGGTTTGATAGATCTGCGCCTGGGCGTGGAACACCCCGTCCAGCGCCGCGAAGTACTTGTCGCGGCCGCCGCAGCGGGCGATCAGGAAGCCGGCGGCGGCAAGCTCGACCGGCTGGGTCAGGAACTCGCGGAACACGTAGCGCACCTTGCCGGTGTCGACGTACTTGGCCTTGAAGGCCGGGAAGACGTCGTTGTTGAAGCGGGCGCAGTGCGGGCAGCTCGCCGAGCCATATTCGATGACGGTGACCCGGGCGTTGGGGTTTCCCATCGTCATGTCGTCGGGCTGCACCGGCTGCGCCTGGGCCGTCGCGGCCAGGGCCACGCCGAGCGCGCACGCCGACGCCGCAACAGCGCGGAGGCGCCTCAATGCTCAGCCCCGCCTTGGCGCCGCAGCACTTCGCGGCCGAGCCGGACAAGCGCCGCCCGCAGGCCTTCGTCCTCGACCGCGGAGGTATTGGCCGCGAGCTCGGCTTCCTTCGCCGCATCCAGCGGTGCCGGCCGGCGACGGCGCAGCGCCGGCGCCGGCCGCGCGGTGCGCACGATCCCCTGCACGACGCGCAGCCGCTCGACGGCGCCCTCGCCCAGGAAGAGGTTCACGCGCGCCAGGATGTCCGGCGCCTGGTGCTGGACCACGGCCGCCGCCGGGCCCTCGACCTTCAGCTCCAGGATGGCGCCCACGCCGGCGCGGCCTTTGCTGAGCTTGGCCGGCTCGGTGTGGCGCGCCAGCGTCTCGCCGACGATCTCGCGCCAGCGCGCCTTCAGCGTCTCGGGCCCGCGCCCGAACCGCGCGTCCAGGTCGCGCACGAACCGGTTCAGCCGTGCGCCGGCCGCCCTCGGCGGCCGCCGGGCGGGCCGCGTCCGTTTGCGGCTGAGGATATCGGCGGCTTCGGAGGCGGTCGGAAGGCGGCGTGGCATGGCGAGGGCGATCTTAGCCAGAACGCGCCGCAACGCCAGCGCAGCACGGGGTTAGCGGCCCCGAAAGGCCTGGCCTTTGTCCTCGATCGCAAGGTTCGACGCGAGAGGGACTCCCTGGTCCGGCGGATCGCCAGGCTTTCCGGCCATCCAGGGACGCCGGCGGGCGCTAGCTTACCCGCGCGACGGCGCTCGGGGCCGTTCGGCCTACTTCGCCTTCGCCTTTTCCTTCTCGAGGTCCGGGGTGTGGCCGCCGGTGGTGGCGGTGCGCGCCCGGATGGTCTCCTGCAGCGCCGCGGCGGCGCGCTCGTTGTCCATGATCTTGCTCATGATCGCCTTGCCGGCGCGCTCGAAGGACTCGCGGTGGTCGATCACGTACTGCCGCGAGGTGCGGTAGCCCTCGAGGAGGTTGTTGACCTCCGGGATCACGTAGCGCGCGACCAGGTCCCAACTCTTCAGCGTGTTCTCGCGGTTGGCCCAGTCGTGGGCGAAACCGATCACCGTTCCGAACCCGCCGCTGACCTCCAGGAGATTGCGGATCGCCACGACGAGGTCGTCCGGCGTCCCGATCGTCGAGGCCGCCCCCGGCGCGAAGGCGACCGAGTCGACCGCCTGGTCCGGCGATGCGAACGCGACGGCGCCCGGCCGCATCAGCGTGCCGACGTTGTACTCGTTGTGCCAGCGCATCAGGCCGTCCTTGGCCTCGGCGCGCGCCTGCTCACGGGTCTCGGCGATGTGCCAGCTCATCACCACCCGCCAGTTGGCTCGGTCGACGGTCTGGCCGTGCTTGGCCGCCGCCTCCTCGGCGAAGCTCCACTGTGTCGGCAGAGCCTGCAGGCCGGCGGTCGACATCGATCCGATCGACAGCACGCCGATCCCGTACTTGCCGGCCAGCGTCATGCCGGACGGGCTGATCTGCGAAGCGACCGCGAACGGCATGTCCTCCTGCAACGGGAAAAGCTGCAGGCGCGCGTCGCGCAGGGTGAACCAGTCGCTCTCGTGGGTGACCCGCTCGCCGGCGAACAGACGCTTGATGACGCCGATCGCCTCGTCCTGGCGGTCGCGCTGCACCATCGGATCGATGCCGAGCACGAACGCGTCGGACGGCAGCGCGCCGGGGCCGGAGCCGAAGATGACCCGCCCGCCGGTCATGTGGTCCAGCTGCACCATCCGCTGGGCCACGTTGAACGGATGGTGGTAGGGCAGCGAGATCACCCCGGTGCCGAGGCGGATGCGGTGCGTGCGCTCGCCGGCCGCAGCCAGGAACAGCTCCGGCGAGGCGATCACCTCCCAGCCGGTCGAGTGGTGCTCGCCGACCCAGAACTCGTCGTAGCCGAGCTGGTCCAGGCGCTCGGCCAGCGCGAGGTCGCTGCGCAGCTGCAGCATCGGGTGCTCGCCGATCGGATGGTGGGGCGCAAGGAAAGCGCCGAACTTCACGCGAGGCATCGCTGGGGCTCCATTCGGTTGGGGCTGGCGTCGCCGACGCCTGTCTCTCTCCGGGTTCCATCCTTCTTATTGGCTGTGTCCGCGCGCGCAAGGCGCGGCTATCACCCAGGGCGCATGCAGAAGGCTCGACTCCGCCGCAGGCTGCTCGACTGGTACGACCGGAACGCCCGGGCCTTGCCCTGGCGCGTATCGCCGGCGGCGCGCGCCCGCGGCGTGCGAGCCGATCCTTACCGGGTCTGGCTGTCCGAGGTCATGCTGCAGCAGACCACGATACCGCACGCCGCCGGCTACTTCCTCAAGTTCACCGGGCGCTGGCCGAGCGTGCAGGCGCTCGCGGCGGCGGACGATGGCGAGGTGATGGGGGCCTGGGCGGGCCTCGGCTACTACGCCCGCGCCCGCAACCTTCTGGCCTGCGCCCGCCTCGTCGCCGGCCAGCTCGGTGGACGGTTTCCGGACACCGAGGCCAAGCTGCGCGACCTGCCTGGGATCGGCGCCTATACCGCGGCCGCCATCGCGGCCATCGCCTTCGACCGGCCGGCCAACGTCGTCGACGCCAACGTCGAGCGCGTGGTGGCGCGGCTGCACGCCGTGGAGACCCCGTTGCCGGCGGCCAAGCCGCAGCTGGTGCGGCTCGCCGGCGCGCTTGCGGACGCCGAACGGCCCGGCGACTGGGCGCAGGCGATGATGGACCTGGGCGCGATGGTGTGCCGCCCGGCGGCGCCGCTCTGCGACCGCTGCCCAGTGGCGGACGCCTGCCAGGCGAGGACGGCGGGCGACCCTGACCGCTATCCGCGCAAATCGCCCAAGCCCGACCGGCCGCACCGGCACGGCGCTGTCTTTGTCCTCACGCGGGGCGCCGCGGTCGCGCTCGACCGACGCCCGTCAAAGGGGCTGCTGGGCGGCATGCTCGGCCTGCCGACGACGGACTGGGTGGCGGAGCGGCCGAGCGAGGCGGCCGCCCGCGCCGCGGCGCCCGCCGATGCGGCCTGGCGCCGGATCGGTCAGGTCGAGCACGGCTTCACCCACTTCTCGATCACTCTCGACGTCTACCGCGCGGAGGCCGAACCGGCGGCCGCGCCCGAGCTCATCTGGCTGCCCTACGAGCAGGCCCTGGCCGAGACGCCGACGCTGTTCGCCAAGGCGCTCCGCCTTGGCCTGCTAGGCTAGGGCCGCCTCGATCAGCATCGGGCCCTTGTTGGCCATGGCGCTCTCGAACACGGCGTCGAAGCGCTCGGCGGTCTCGCAGCGCTCGGCGGGCAGGCCGAAGCCCTTGGCGATCGAAACCCAGTCCATGCGCGGGTTGCCAAGGTCGAGCAGGCTGGCGGCCGCCGGGCCAGGGTCGCCCGAGCCGGTGCGCATGTATTCGACGCTGAGGATCCGATAGACGTGGTTGGCGAAGATCACGACGCAGACGTCGAGGTTCTCGCGCGCGATGGTCCAGAGCCCCTGGGCGGTATAGGCCGCGGCGCCGTCGCCGTTCAGCGACAGCACCTTGCGATTTGGGCAGGCCACGGCGGCGCCGACCGCGGCCGGAATGCCTTGGCCGATCGCGCCGCCGGTCAGGCCCAGCCAGTCGTGACGCCGCGCGTCGCGGGTCTGCATCACGGTCCCCATGCCGGAGGTGACCGAATCGTCCGAGATGATCGCTTCGTCCGGCATGTGCCGCCCGATCGAAGCGCCGACGCTGCGCGCGTCGACCGGACCGCTCGGCGCATCCGGCAGGTTGAGCGCGTTCGGCGCGGCGGCGGACGGCGCGCCGAGCGCGTCGGCCAGCGCGGCGAGCGCGCCCTCCGCATCCTCGTGCGGCTCGGCCAGCGTCAGCTGCCGGCAGCCGTCCGGAACGAGCACCGTGGGCGCATCGGGGTAGGCGAAGAAGGCGACGGGCTCCTTCGTCCCGGCCAGCAGCATGAGGTCGACGCCTTCGAGGTCCTTCAGCGCCGCCTCGCCGAAGTACTGCATCTTGTCGGGCGAGAAGCGCCCGGCTCCCCGGGGCTGCCGCGCGATGAAGGTGTCGGCGATCATGCGTACGCCGCTGGCGGCGATCCGGCCTGCGGCCTCGAGCCCCGCCTCGCGGCAGGCGGAGGACCCCATCAGCACGACCGGCTTCTTGGCGTCCCTGACGGCTTTCGCCGCGGCGTCGACCACATCGCCGCTCACGCTCATCCGCGAGGGCCGGGTGAGCACGCCGCCCAGGCGGCTCGCCGGGCTCCACGCGCAGTCGGCCGGCAGGATCAGGCTGGCCGAGCCGCCCGGCGGCCCGAAGCTCGCCTGCACCGCCTCGGCGGCGAGATCGGCGGCATCGTCGGCGCTCTTCGCCGACTTCACCCAGCGCGAGTTCACCTTCGCCAGGCCCTGGATGTCGGAGCCCAGCGGCGCGTCGTTCTTCTGGTGGTAGGTGGCGTGGTCGCCGATCACGTTGACGATGGGCGTAAAGGCCCGCCGGGCGTTGTGCGAATTGGCGATTCCGTTGCCATAGCCGGGGCCGAGGTGGAACAGCGTCACGGCCGGGTTTCCCGCCATCCGACCGTAGCCGTCGGCCGCGCCCGAGACCACGCCCTCGAACAGGCAGAGCACCGGGCGGATGCGCGGCTCGCGGTCGAGCGCGGCGACGAACTGCATCTCGCTGGTGCCCGGATTGGCGAAGCAGGCGCGAACGCCGTTGTCGGCCAGCGTCTGCAGGACGGCGTCTGCGCCGTTCATGGCCGGGCCTCCAGCGTCTCCAGGAAGCGGACCGGCGCGCCCGTCCCCTCGGCGATCACCTCGTCGTCGCGCATCACAATCCTCCCCCGGATGATGGTGGCCACCGGCCACCCCTTCGCCTCCATGCCGGCGAACGGCGTCCAGCCGGCCTTGTTGGCCTGGTCTTCGTTCTTGAACACGCGGCGCGCCTTCAGGTCCACGACCGTGAGATCGGCGTCGTAGCCGACCGCCATGCGGCCCTTCAGCGCCATGCCGAACACCCGCGCCGCGCCGTGGCTGGTCAGGTCGACGAACCGCTCCAGGCTCAGCCGTCCCTCCGCCACGTGCGTGAGCATCATCGGCACCAGCGTCTGCACGCCGGGCATCCCGGAAGGCGACGCCGGATAGTCCCTGGCCTTCTCTTCCAGCGTGTGCGGCGCGTGGTCCGAGCCGATCACGTCGGCGACGCCCTGGGCGATCCCACGCCAGAGCCCGGCGTGATGGCGCGCGTCGCGGATCGGCGGGTTCATCTGCGCCAGCCCTTTAAGCCGCTCGTACGCCTCCGGCGCGACCAGCGTCAGGTGCTGGGGGGTGATCTCGCAGGTGACGATGTCCTTGTTGGCGGCGAAGAGCTCGATCTCCTCGGCCGTGGTGGTGTGCAGCACGTGGATGCGCTTTCCGGCCGCGCGCGCCATGGCCAGCAGCCGCTTCGACGAGCGGATGGCGGTTTCGGCGTCGCGCACGTCCGGGTGGCTCGTCCAGTCGCCGGCCCGCGCCAGCGGCTTGCGCTCGTTCAGGCGGAAGTCGTCCTCGGAGTGGAAGGCGGCGCGGCGGCGGATGGCGCGCAGCACGCGTTCGAGCCCGGCGTCATCGGCGATCAACAGCGATCCGGTGGACGAGCCCATGAACACCTTGACCCCGCAGCAGCCGGGCAGGCGTTCGAGCGCGCCGAGGTCGTCGGCGTTCTCGTGCGTCCCGCCGACGTAGAAGGCGTGGTCGCAATGCATCCGCCCCTTGGCGCGCGCGAGCTTGTCGGCCAGCGCCTCGGGGCTAGTCGTGGTCGGATCGGTGTTCGGCATCTCGAACACCGCGGTCACGCCGCCCAGCACCGCGCCGCGCGAGCCGCTCTCCAGGTCCTCCTTCCACTCCATCCCGGGCTCGCGGAAGTGCACCTGGGTGTCGACCACGCCGGGAAGCACCGTCAGCCCGCTCGCATCCAACACCTCGCCCGCCGACGCGTGCGCGAGGTCGCCGATCTCGGCGATCCTGCCCCCCGTCACGCCGACGTCGGCGCGCCCCCGCCCGGCGTGGTTCACCACCTCGCCGCCGCGCACGATCAGGTCGAATGTCCCCGCCATCGCCCGCTTCTATAGGCGGGCCTGCACTGGCGCTCCAGCCAAGCCGGCGCCATCTCTGGCGCATGGCCGAGTCCGGAAAAGCCGCCCGCCTCGCGAGCCGCGCCGTCGTTGGCGTGATCGGCCCCGATTGGCGCGCCTTCCTGCAGGGCCTCCTCACCCAGGACGTCGAGACGCTGCAGGCGGGCCAGCTCCGCTTCGGCGCGCTCCTGACGCCGCAGGGCAAGCTGCTGTTCGACCTCTTCATCCTGGGCCGCGACGAGGGCTGCTGGCTGGACGCTGCCGCCGACCGGCAGCAGGCGCTGATCCAGCGGCTCACGATCTACAGGCTCCGCGCCAAGGTGGAGATCGCCGCGGTCGTTGCGGACGTCTGGGCGGTCTGGAACGGCGGGCGCGGCGGTCTCCCCGACCCCCGTCTCGATGGACTTGGCCGCCGGGCCTACGGGGATCCGCCAGGCGCCGGCGAGATCGTGGATGAGGCGGCCTACGACGCCATGCGCCTGGGCCTCGGCGTCCCCGACCCGGCGAAGGATGCGCCGGACGACTATCCGATCGAGGCGAACTTCGACCTCCTGAACGGCATCGACTTCCAGAAGGGCTGCTTCGTCGGCCAGGAGACCACCTCGCGCATGAAGCGCCGGGGCCAGATCAAGTCGCGCATGCTGCCGCTCAGGTTCGAGGGGCCGGCGCCGCCGTTCGGCGCGGAAGTCCTGGCCGGAACGCTGCGCGCCGGCGAGATCCGCTCCGCCGTCGACGGCCGCGCCATGGCGCTGCTGCGCCTCGACCGGATCGAGACGGCGAGCCTGACCGTCGCTGGCCATCCCGTCACCGCAGAGCAGCCGCGATACTTCGCGGCGCACCGCTAGAGGCCCTTCGCTCGCCGCTTCCGCCGGCCTAGGTTGGCCGCATGGGCGGAGCCGCGATTCGATGCGCCTGGGCCGACGGGGGCGACCCGCTGTACGCGGCCTACCACGACGACGAGTGGGGCGTGCCGGAGCGGGACAGCCGGGCCCTGTGGGAGAAGCTGGTGCTGGACGGGTTCCAGGCCGGCCTCGCCTGGATCACCATCCTCAGAAAGCGCGAGGGCTTCCGTAGCGCGTTCAAGGGCTTCGATCCGGACGTGGTCGCCCGCTTCGGGCCCGAGGACCGGGCGCGGCTGATGGCCGACGCCGGCATCATCCGCTCGAACGCCAAGATCGACGCCGCGATCGATGGCGCGAGGCGCTACCTCGACATGCGCGAGCGCGGCGAGGACTTCTCGGCCTTCATTTGGAGCTTCACCGACGGCAAGCCGGTGCAGAACCACTGGCGCGCGATGAGCGAGATCCCGGCGCAGACGCCGCTCGCGGCCGAAATGTCGAAGGCGCTCAAGGCCAAGGGTTTCAAGTTCTGCGGGCCGGTGATCGTCTACGCCTTCATGCAGGCGACCGGCGTCGTGAACGACCATGTCACGGACTGCTTCCGCCACGCGGCGGTCGCGCGGATGGGGGCGGCCTGATGCCGGCGGCGAAGGCCGCCCGCCGGCGCCCGCCCAAGCCGCACCTCAGGCTCGAGCGCGATTGTCCCGCGCCGGTCTGCGGGGTCGATGAGGCCGGTCGGGGACCTTGGGCCGGCCCGGTCGCCGCGGCGGCGGTGATCCTGAACCCGAAGAAGGTCCCGAAGGGCATCAACGACTCGAAGGTCCTCACCGCCCTCGCGCGCGAGCGGCTGGAAGGCGAGATCAAGGCGAAAGCGCTCGCCTGGGCGGTGGCCTTCGCCAGCGTCGACGAGATCGCATCGTTCAACATCCTGCACGCGACCGGCGTCGCCATGCGGCGCGCCGTCGAGGCCCTGGGCGTGCAGCCCGTCTTCGCGCTGGTCGACGGCAACTACCGCTTCGTCCTGCCGTGCCCGGTGAAGACGGTGGTCAAGGGCGACGCCACCTCGCTTTCCATCGCCGCCGCCTCGATCCTGGCCAAGACGGCGCGCGACCGGCTGATGGCCGAGATGGACGACGTGTATCCCGGCTACGGCTTCGCCGAGCACAAGGGCTACCGCGCGCCGGTGCACGGCGAGGCGCTCTCGCGGCTGGGGCCGAGCCCCATCCACCGGATGGCCTGGGCGCCGGTCAAGATCGCGCTCGCCGGCGGCGACCCCATGCTGGCCGCGAGCGATTTCTGGGATGACGCTCCAACCCTCTTCTGAGGCGGGCCAGACGCTGAACCTGCCGGGCCGCGCCGCCGGGACGATGGCGCGGCGCCTGCGCGGCCTGGTGCGGCGCAGCGAGCTCGTGCTGATCGTCATGGCGATCGTGCTCGGCGTCGCCGCCGGACTCGCGGTCGCGCTGCTCGGCACCCTCTCCAGCGCCCTGCACGTCCTCTTGTTCGGCGTCGGGGCCGAGCATCTCAGCGGAGTCGCCAAGCTCCCGCGCGGCTACGCGGCGCCGATCGCCGGCGGCCTCATCCTCGGCGTCGGCGCCTGGCTGTGGCGCAGCCGTCGCCCCACGACGCCGGTCGACCCGATCGAAGCCAATGCGTTGCACGGCGGGCGCATGTCGCTGCGGGACTCGCTCTGGGTGACGGCCCAGACGCTGGTTTCCAACGGGTTCGGGGCCTCGGTGGGCCTCGAAGGCGGCTATGCGCAGGTGGGCTCGGGCTTCGCGTCCAAGCTCGGCGTGCTGCTTCGCCTCCGCCGCAACGATCTCCGGGTATTCGTGGGCTGCGGCGCTGGGGCCGCGATCGGCGCCGCGTTCGGCGCCCCGCTTACCGGCGCCTTCTACGCCTTCGAGCTCATCATCGGCACCTATACGGTGGCGACGGTGGGCGCGGTGCTGGCGGCCAGCCTCGCCGGCGTGGTGACCGCCCGCGCGGTTCGCGCCACCACCTACGACCTGCACATGCCGGCGGTGGGCTCGCTGCACGTCGCCGATTATCCCAGCATGATCGTGCTCGGCCTGGTGTGCGCGCTGCTGGGCGTGACCCTGATGCGCGCCACCAGCCTTGCGGAGAACCTTCTCAACACGGTGCGCGCGCCGCGGCCGATACGCCCGGCGCTGGGCGGCTGCGTGATGACGGCGCTGGCGCTGATGACGCCGCAGGTCCTGGCGTCTGGCCACGGCGCGCTCGGCGTCGACATCGCCGCCCGGCTTTCGATCTGGGCGCTGGTGCTGCTGATCGCGCTCAAGATGCTGGCCTCGACGGTCAGCCTCGGCTCGGGCTTCCGCGGCGGCCTCTTCTTCGCTTCCCTGTTCCTTGGCGCC
>Ga0070734_10005307_pt1 | contig 11501 bp, 11 predicted proteins | sample Coa_R1_8_FD_66444 | JGI IMG/M metagenome (GOLD analysis project Ga0070734, IMG submission 66444) | Surface soil microbial communities from Centralia Pennsylvania, which are recovering from an underground coalmine fire - Coalmine... | ecosystem: Environmental > Terrestrial > Soil > Unclassified ...
CCTGACGCAGGAGATCCCGGTGTGGGAGCAGGATATCTGCATCCAATGCGGCAAATGCGTGATGGTTTGCCCGCACGCCGTCATCCGGGCGAAGGTTTGCGATCCTGCGCTGCTGGGCGCGGCGCCTGCGGGGTTCCGTTCCACGGTGGCTCGCTGGAAAGAGCGCCAGAACATGAGCTACATGCTGCAAGTCGCTCCCGAAGATTGCACCGGCTGTGGACTGTGCGTGGAAGTGTGTCCGGCCAAGAGCAAGAGCGAAGCGAAGAAGAAAGCCATCAATCTGGCGCCGCAGCCGCCGATTCGCGAGCAGGAAAGGCGAAACTGGGATTTCTTCTTGAGCCTTCCCGAAGTGGACCGGCGCACGGTGGCGATGCACAACGTCAAGGATGTGCAGTTGCTGCAGCCACTGTTCGAATTTCCGGGCGCCTGCGCGGGCTGTGGCGAGACGCCGTACATCAAAATGCTCACACAGCTTTTTGGCGATCGCACGGTAATCGCGAACGCGACGGGCTGTTCGTCGATTTACGGCGGGAATCTTCCCACCACACCGTACACAGTGAATCGTGACGGGCGAGGTCCGGCGTGGTCGAACTCGCTGTTTGAGGACAATGCCGAGTTCGGACTGGGACTTCGGGTATCGCTCGACAAGCAGGCCGAGTTCGCGCGGGAGCTACTTGCGCGGCACGCGGCGAAGATTGGCGATGAGTTGGTGCAGGCCATCCTGAAGGCGGATCAAAGCTCGGAAGCCGGTATTCAAGAACAGCGCGGCCGAGTCTCCGCTCTCGATGAACGCCTGCGCGCGCTGAACGATCCGGAGCTGCCCGATTTGAAAGCGCTCACCGGAGCGCTGGTACGCAAGAGCGTCTGGCTAATCGGCGGGGATGGCTGGGCCTATGACATTGGTTACGGCGGCTTGGACCATGTATTTGCTTCCGGCCGCAATGTGAAGATCCTCGTGCTGGATACCGAAGTCTACTCGAACACCGGCGGTCAGATGTCGAAAGCTACCCCGCGCGGCGCAGTGGCGAAATTCGCCGCAGCCGGGAAACCTGGCGCGAAAAAAGACCTGGGAATGATGGCGATGACGTACGGCACGGTTTATGTCGCCCATGTGGCCTTAGGCGCAAGCGACACGCAGACCGTCAAGGCGTTCCTGGAAGCTGAGGCTTTCGACGGTCCGGCCCTAATCATCGCCTATGCGCACTGCATCGCGCACGGTTACGATCTGGTGCACGGGCTGGAGCAGCAGAAGGCGGCCGTGCAATCGGCTTATTGGCCCCTGTATCGCTACAATCCGGCTCTGCCGGCGGAGGGCAAGAATCCATTCCAGTTGGATTCGCGTCCGGCGTCGCTGCCGCTCGAAAAATACGTCTACAACGAAGGGCGCTACACGATGCTGGTGCGGAGCGCTCCCGAGACCGCGGCCATGCTGCTCACCGAGGCGCAGCAGGACGTGAATCTGCGCTGGAAGATCTACGAGCATTGGGCGGGGATGTCCTATTCCAACGGAGAATCACACACATGATGGACCTCACAACGCACTATTTAGGCTTTGAGCTTCGCAGCCCGCTGGTGGTTTCCGCATCGCCGCTAGCGAAGGATCTGTCAAACCTGCGGAAGATGGAGGACGCGGGAGCGGGCGCCGTGGTGCTGCATTCCCTGTTTGAAGAGCAGATCAGCGCGGAAGAGAATTCGCTCGACCGGCTGCTCAGCGAAGGCACCGAAAGCTATGCCGAAGCGTTGAGCTATTTTCCGGAACTGCCCTCGTACGGAATGGGTCCGGACGCTTACCTGGAGCATATCCGCAAGGCCAAACAGTCGATCCGGATTCCCGTGATCGGCAGCTTGAACGGTGTTTCGACCGGCGGCTGGGTCCGTTACGCGCGCGACATTGAGCAGGCGGGCGCGGATGCGCTGGAGCTGAACATTTACTTTTTGCCGACCAGCGTGGAAATTGAGGGCCGCGAAATTGAAGCCAGCTATTGCGATCTTGTGGAAGCGGTCAAGAGTAAAGTCCAAATTCCAGTCGCGGTCAAGCTGGCGCCCTATTTCACCTCCATGGCGAACATGGCGTCCCGGCTGGATCGGGCGGGCGCCGACGCTCTGGTGCTCTTCAATCGCTTCTATCAACCGGACTTCGATTTGGAATTGCTCAACGTAATCCCGCACTTGACCTTGAGCACTTCCGATGAACTACGTCTGCGCTTACATTGGGTGGCGATTCTATCCAGGACCGTGCGCGCGGAACTTGCGATCACGGGCGGGGTGCACAGTCCCGAGGATGTGTTGCGCGGCATCATGGCCGGCGCGGACGTCACCATGCTGACGTCGGCGCTGCTGAAAAACGGGATCGGCTATTTGCGCGAGCTCGAAGCCGGAGTGGTGGATTGGATGGAGCGCCACGAATACGAATCCATTGGGCAGATGCGCGGATCGCTGAACGTCGCGGCGGTGCCGGAGCCGGGCGCGTTCGAGCGGGCGAATTACATCAAGGTACTGGGAAGTTATCGGGCTTAGCCCGCGCCTGCGGGTTTTCGCGCACCCTTCCGGTGGGTGTTGATTGGCAATCTGTTGAAAAACTGGGTCAAAGGAAACGGATTGAAAATTGCTGGACCAGGAATGGAGATTGAACGAAATGCGGAGCTTGATTCTAAAGATCGCAGTGCCCTCGGCGGTTGTGCTGGGCGGCCTGATGATGTCGTCTTTATCATTCGGGAAGGCCGAGTACACCAAAAAAGAGAAAAAGGGCTGCACGTTCTGCCATGTCGCGCAAGGCAAAAAGGATTTGAACGAGACGGGCAAGTGCTACGCCGAGCACAATCATTCGCTGGAGGGCTGCGAGCCGAAGAAATAGCGGCGCAAAATTAAGGGAGGTGGAACGTGATGCTCACTCTTTGGATTATCTGGTGCGTACTTACGGTGGTCGTGATTACGCTGGCGGTCTTACGGAAGGTTTCTGCTAGCAATGGCGACAGTTACGTGCATTTGTCGGACTCGGAAGCCGGCAGTATCACTCAACAGGTTTCGATCGCGGGGAAACTGGAGCGAATCGACACTTGGGGCAAAGCCCTGACGGTTTTGGATCTGGCGTTTCTGGCCGTGATGCTCGCAATCGTCCTCTATAACGCGTGGAAGCTGAGCAACCAAACCATTTAGTTGTACACCCGCGCGCGAAAAGGAGGCGTGGAGCGTGCGCCGCGCCTCCCTAAAACCCATCCCAAACGAACGCCGAAAAAACCCTCGTCTTCTGAAATCCCATCCGTTCGTAAAGTAAAATCGCGCTCGTGTTCGCCGCCGTTACCGTCAGACTCGCTTTGCGGCATCCCTGCCGTGTGAGCGCGGCCAGCGACCGGCGAATCAGCTCGTAACCCACTCCGGTCCCTCGCATGGAATGAGCTACGCACACCTGCGTGATATGACCAATATCTCCATTCACCAGGCTGCTCAGCGATATTCCGAGCAATTTTCCGGTGCTTGCATCCAGCGCCACAAAGGACGCGGGCTGGAAAAAGCTGCCGCACCCCGGATACTGAATAATATTCAACAAAAAACGCCGCGCGCCCGCGGGCGACCGGTACTGGTCATTGATCTGGCTGTCGATGTGGCCCTGGTACGCGCTGACGATGAGCGCGCCCGCGTCGTCCTGCTTGCGTTCGGTCCAATTGTCGATCAGCACGGATTGCGGCAGCTTACGTTCCGGCAACTGCGCCGCAACGGCCAGATCGATTTCCATGAAATTCCGCAAATGCGCGCGCACATATTTGCGCTGCGGCAGCGTGATGGCTTGCCCCGTGCGCAGCATCATCAATTGCGACTCGATGCGTTTGACGAATGGCGTCGCAATCAGGCGATCCACCACGGATTCGAGTAACACAGCTTCATTTTCCATGCTCACGAAATCCTTCATCACGTACAGGTCGCCGATCAGGCCTTTGCGCTCTTCGGAAACGAAATAGCAGTAGCCCACCGGATAGCCGTTCATGATAAGCGCTGTGCCGTGGAGCGCCTGCATTTCGAGGAATCGGCGGACCAGCGACGCGGATGCGCGAAAATCCCAATCCAGGGTCTCGAGCCAGGTTTGGGTTTCCTCAGTGAGCAACGGATCCAGATCGCCAGGCCGCAGCTCCCGCAAATCCACAATGCGGGCCGGGGGAGATTCCGAAAGAGCGGCCATATATCGTCAGCCTACACGAAAAGAGGTAGCCGGCACCGGCCCTAAGCGTGCTCTGTGGCCGTCCATGAACTGCGCCGTACCTTATTTCACCCCGGACCTACGGAAAGAAATCGAAATTCCCAAGCACGGGATCTTAAGCCGGACCCTTCACGACGCGAGCGATGTCAAAGTGGTCCTGTTCGGGTTCTCCGCCGGTCACGAGCTCTCGGCGCATACCGCACCGATGCCCGCCAGTCTCTATTTCCTCGAAGGCGAAGCCGACGTAACGCTGGGAACCGAGACTCACGCGGTAAGAGCTGGCGCCTTCGCGCATATGCCGCCGCACTTGAATCATGCGATCGTGGCGAAGACGCCGATGGTCATGCTGCTAGTCATGATGAAAGGACTCAAATGCTAGCATGTCCACATGGAGCCGCCCTTTTCTGCTTCGGGCAATTCCTTCAGCATCCAGGAGTGGCGAGGCAGCGGCCCGGCGGCGCTCCACGTACATCATTCGGATGACGAAGCGTGGCATGTGCTGGAAGGTCAACTGACGTTCCGCTTTTCCGATCGAACGGAAACCGCCGGCCCTGGCGCGACAGTCTTCGTACCGGCCGGCGTCGCCCATACCTACACCACGAGCCCGGAAGCGCGCTATCTGATCATTCTCACGCCTCGGCTCCAGGCTCTCATCGCAACCCTGCAGGCCGATCGCGATCCGCGACATCTGCGCGAAATCTATCGCCGGTTCGATTCGGAACTTTTGGAGTGAACGCAATGCAAAAACGCAAACTGGGCAACTCCGGCCTCGAAGTCTCAGCCATCGGTCTTGGCTGCATGGGGATGAGCTTCGGTTACGGACCAGCCGCCGACAAGCAGGAAATGATCTCGCTCATCCGTTCCGCCGTCGCAGGCGGCGTCACGTTTTTTGACACCGCCGAAGTCTACGGGCCTTTTACGAACGAAGAACTGGTCGGCGAAGCACTCGCTCCCATGCGCGATCAAGTGATCATCGCCACCAAGTTCGGATTCGCGCCGGATCCCAACGGCGGACCGCGTTGGACGGGACTCGACAGCCGTCCCCAGCACATTAAAGAGGTGGCCGATGGGTCGCTTAAGCGGCTCAAGATCGAAAGAATCGATTTGTTCTACCAGCACCGCGTCGATCCCGAAGTACCTATCGAGGACGTCGCCGGGGCCGTAAAGGATTTAATTCAGCAGGGGAAAGTAAAACACTTCGGCCTGTCGGAAGCCGGCGTTCAAACCCTCCGCCGTGCGCACAAAGTTCAACCTGTCGCCGCATTGCAGAGTGAGTACTCGCTCTGGACGCGAGGGCCGGAAAAGGAAGTGCTTCCCGCACTGGAAGAACTGGGCATCGGATTCGTGCCTTTCAGTCCGCTCGGCAAGGGATTTCTCACCGGAAAAATCGATCAAAGCACGTCCTTCGATGCCACCGATTTTCGCAACATCCTGCCTCGCTTCACTCCGGAAGCAAGAAAAGCCAACCAGGCGATGGTCGATCTGCTCAGCCAAATCGCCCAACGGAAGAACGCCACGCCCGCGCAGATCGCCCTGGCCTGGCTGCTAGCACAAAAGCCTTGGATTGTGCCCATTCCCGGCACCACCAAGCAGCGCCGGCTCGAGGAAAACAACGGTTCGGCCGCCATCCACTTAAGCCCAGGCGATCTGCAAGAAATCGAAGACGCTTCATCCAAAATCCCGATCCAGGGAGCCAGGTATCCCGAACATATCGAGAGAATGACTGGCCGCTAACCGGTCGAACCGGCTTGTCACCGCCGCTGCTAAGTGATAAGGTCGGATGCGGACAAACATCCGGAAAGCGAGGGCGTGAACATGACACGCAAGTCGTATTCTTGTTGCCTCGTAATTGCTCTGGCCGGATTGGCTGGCTGTTCCAGCAAGCCTTCGGCCACAACTTCCACTCCAAAAGTTCCTCCCGACAAAATCCAGGGGAAGGCCCAGGTTCTTCTCGACGAATCGAGTTCATCCGACACCGCGCTGAACGCCGGCGGCCCTTCCACCTATCTTCTTGTCGACAACCTGCATCGTTACCGGCTCTTTTTCAACAAGCCCTTCGAGGTTCAGCCCGGCGCGGAGTATGTCGTCGAAGGAGTCTATGCGCAAAAAGCGATCGACGCTATCGGCGATCCGGATCAGGGCAAGAACGGCTATCCGTTGCTGACCAGTTGTTCGAGCGTCATTGCCAAAGCGTGGCCTGGGCTGGCTATGGATCTGAGCGAATCGTATTCCAATAGCCTGCGCAACAAGGTCAATCGCTATCCCGCGCGACCCGTCTTCCTGGTAATGACGATCGAAGCCGCGAAACCGGAGAAGAAGGAAGCCGCAGCCGCGGAGAAGAAAGAAGCCCCGGAAATCTCTGTTCCGGCCGAAAAGCAGCGAGCGCTTCTCATGGATGGACCCGCCTCGCTCCCCGCGCCGCTTTGGGAACCAGCCGGCGGAACCGTGCACTGCAAAGTGCAGGTGGATGAAGAAGGAAAAATCGGCGAACTTCACAGCGGCTCGCAACTGTGCGAATCCGTGCCGTGGAGTCAGTTCCACTATAAGCCCACACTGAAGGCCAACAAACCGGTGAAAGTCAATACGGAAGTGGAAGTGCGGTTCGAGGCACGAAAATAGTCAGCGCACGACATCCATCTCGCGCGCTAGCCAGGCTCGTGCCAGCTTCCAATCGCGCAGCACGCTCGGCTCGGAGATCTTCAACACCGCGGCGGTTTCCTCCACGCTGAGTCCGGCAAAAAAGCGAAGTTCCACCACCTTGGCCTTGCGGGCATCGAACTTCGCGAGCGCCTCCAATGCGTCATCCAAGCGCACCATCTGACCGCTATCCAACGGAGCACCGTCCAGCGACTCATGAATCTCCACGCGCACCGCTCCGCCACCGCGTTTTCCGGCGACCCGTGTGCGCGCCGCATCCACCAGGATTCTGCGCATCAACCGCGCCGAAATGGCGAAGAAATGAGCGCGATCCTGCCATTCGGCAACCCGCGCATTCACTAGCTTGAGGTAAGCCTCATGCACCAGCGCAGTCGCTTGCAGGCTGTTTTCGGAACCCTCCCGCCTCAAATAACCGCGTGCCATGCGCCGCAACTCGTCGTAAACCAAGGGCGTGAGCCGGTTCAGAGCTTCCTCATCCCCGCCACCCCAGGCACGCAACAACTTCGTGATCTGCGCCTGCGAGGCCTCTTGCAAAAATTCTCCTGCTGGCCATTATAGTTTTGTCCGCTCTTTTCCGCTTACCGGATGACACGAGGAAATCCTCAAGGAGAAAAACATGTACAAGATCTTGTCAATAACCGTTCCCGGCCTGCTGGCCCTTGCATCCGTGGCGCTCGGTCAAACGACGACGCTTGACCCGGTCAAAGTAAAGCAGGGGATGGCCATCGCGCCGGTCCCGTTAAACCTGGCCGGCAAGGATCCAAATTTGGTCGGCTATGGAAGCTACCTGGTTAACGCCGGTGGCGATTGCAACGGCTGTCACAGCGCTGGTCCCCCCACGCAATACGCCAAAGGTGGGAATCCGTATATGGGCCAATCGCCCATCGTAAACCCCGCAACTTATCTCGGAGGCGGAAGAGATTTCGGCCCCTTTCCGAGCGCTACCGGCAATTTCCCGCACATCATCAGCCGCAATCTGACGCCGGATTTCACCGGCCTCGCTGCGGGCGGGATGTCCTGGGATCAATTCCTTCTCGTCATCCGAACCGGCGTCGACATGGATCACCGGCACCCCACTTGCACGGGCGCGCCCGACGGTACCTGCATCCCAGCGCCGTTTGACGGCAATCTTCTCCAGATCATGTCCTGGCCGGTCTATCGCAACATGACCGATGACGATTTGAAGGCGATCTACACCTATCTCAGTTCGATTCCTTGCTTGGAAGGCGGTCCGGGCGAACCCGCCAATCGTTGCACCGCTCCCACGCAAACCAAAGCTGTTGCCGATCCCAAGAACTCCACCGTGAACGCAAGCGAAATTCAACTGGATGGATCGATGTCCACTTCCGCCGATGGAAAACCGCTGACGTATCAGTGGAGCATTCCGCGCGGCAGCCCGTCGGCCGCGATCCTGCATGGCAACGGATCGGCGCCGCAAGTGCAATTTTCGCAAGGCCGGGGGCTCTATACGTTCCTGCTCACCGTAACGGACTCAACGGGTAAATCGTCGAGCGATCTGGCCACCGTGAACTACACCGGCAACTAAAATAGAGAGGCCGTGGCTCATGCGAGAGTGCGTGGGCCACGGCTCTTCATCGCAGCGCTCTCTTGTATTCGAACCGGGCAATTCCTTCCTGATAATCCAAGGTCAAGACCATTTGCCGCAGTACCGGCATTCCGAGAATCCCCCCGAACGTAATTCCCATCCCATCGCTCAGGCTTTCTAGACTGATCGCTATGACGTTTGCGTTGCTCTGCCGAAACCCGGCGAAGGCGAGCGTAACGTTATCGGCCATGGACGTTTTCTTGACCTCGCCTTGAATGCCTCGCACCCGAATGTGATCCTCGCGATATACCTTGGAAGCATCGCGCACGATTGTTTCGTCCACCAGGTTTGACGATGATCCGGAATCGATCAAAAACAGATTCGATTTCCCTTCGTTCATCGACACCGGAATCGCCAGGTGATTGCCGAATCGAAACACGCGCTGAAAGCCAAACGGCACGGCGGTTGCGGCATCGATCGGCCCGTTGGACTCGGCGAGGCCGGACGCACGCGGTTCCAGTGTGATCGATTTATCCGGAAAGTCGATGCTGACTATGAATTGCCGAAAGACATCCGCCCCGATCAATCCGTCAAAATCCGAAGTCCTGGCGGACCGAAATGCGGATATCGGGTAATCCGCGAACGCCACATCGCCCATGCGAATTTCGGCCGCCAAGTGGCGATACTCGGGATCGCCTGCCTTGTCCCCAATGCCTTTTGCCTCTATGCTTTCATCGCCGAGCTTCTCCAGGCCGGCATGCTCGGCGAATTTTGACGACACGGCGATTCCGGATGCGCCAGTATCCAACATCAGCAATGCATGGTCCCGATGGTTGAACTGCACGCGAATGCCGACGCCGCGCGGCTCCCGCATGCCGTTCTGGATCACTGCCAGCTTGATCGTGCTTTTCTCGTAGGCACTTACTAAGCGCCTCAATTTGCGATCACCCGCCGCGATATCGTCCGAAATGTGAGCCCGCAGGCCGCGCGCTTCCTCCGAATCCTCATCGTAAATCGCCAGCGCTTCGCGCAACGCTGCGATATGTTCGGCGCCGTTCCACGTTTGGGCATGCTCGATCATCAACCGAGGATCTCCGGGCGATTTCCGATACGCTTGGAGCAAAAGATTTCTGGCGGTCTTATAGCGCGAGACTGTTTGGTTAATCGAAGCCATCCCGCACAGCGCGCCGACGTCGTCCGCATCGATTTGGCTCGCTGCAAGAAAGTACTGTTGCGCTTTTCCGATTTCGCCTTTTCGAAAAGCCGCTAATCCCGCCGCCGACTGAACTGCGGCGTTCTTCGGAAACCTTTCCACCGCCTCCGCGGCTTTCGCGTATGCCTCCGCGCTGCGATGATCTTTGATCAGCGCACGGATCAGCCCATAATACGCCGCGCCATCCGCAGGATGATCGGCCAGAACCTTGGCATACAGATCGGCGGCCTTCTTGTACCGCGCGGCGAACAGTTCCTTGTCGGCGTCCTGCAAAGAAACCGTTTGCGCTGTACACTCCGCCGCGCACAGCACAAGCCAAATGAGAGATCTTGGCAGCATCCGGTTTTTAAATGCTATCACTCGCGGCGCCGCCCTCTCTGCGTTATATTTGGGAACCAAGGTCCCATTCATGACGGAGGAGCGATGGCGCCGCATCGAAGAAGTATTTCATGCGGCTCTGGAAAGGCCGCCGCAGGAGCGCGCCGGATACATTGGCGCGGCATGCGGCACAGACAGCGACCTCAAACGAGAGATCGAGTCGCTGCTTGCGAAAGACCCTTCTTCGCCGGATCTGGTCTTCAATAATCCGACGGCCGACCTGGCCCATTCCGCCATCCACCGCCTGGAAACGGGCGCGAAGCTCGGACCCTACCAAATTGAAATCCGAATCGGTGCCGGCGGCATGGCCGACGTTTGGAAAGCGCGCGACACCCGCCTGGGCCGGCTGGTTGCCCTCAAAATGTCGAAAACCGATTTCAGCCGCCGCTTCGAACAGGAAGCCCGCACCGTGGCGGCTCTAAATCATCCACACATCTGCACACTTTATGACGTCGGACCCAACTACCTCGTCATGGAGTTTATCAATGGGAAACCGCTCCAAGAGTTGATTCCCGCTAAAGGACTGCCGCTTTCGGACGCCTTGAATTACGCTGGGCAGATCGCCGACGCCCTGGCGGCCGCGCACACTGCGGGAATCGTCCACCGCGACTTGAAGCCGGGCAACATCATGATCACCGAAGATGGCACCGTCAAAGTGGTGGACTTCGGCTTAGCGCGCGTGGTAATGCCCGAATTCCCGAAGCCCGGCGATCCCAATCCGCTCACGGCCAGAGGCGAGATCGTCGGAACCGTCAGCTATATGTCACCCGAACAGGCGGAAGGCAAAAACGTCGACCCGCGTTCCGACGTTTTCTCCTTCGGATCGGTTTTGTACGAAATGCTGACCGGAGCGCGCGCCTTTCACGGCGCGTCGCTCGCGTCTACGCTGGCGGACATTATTCACGTCGATCCGCGCCCGGCGACGGAAATCGCCGGGCCTCTACCTCGCGATCTCGAAACCCTGCTGGCCCGTTGTTTGCGCAAAGATCCATCACGGCGCTGGCAGAGTATGGCCGACGTGAGAGTCGCGCTGCTCGATTTGAAGGAGGATTCCGCGGCGCGACGTGCGATTGCGGCTCCCTCGCCCGCGCCACGTGGTTTCCGCCGGCTGGCCGGATTGCGCGCGCTCCCTTGGATTGTCGCCGTCGTCGCGGTCATCGGGCTCGCGGTTTTAGCTGGAATCCTTTTTCACCGCCCGCCAGCCGAGCCAGCCGTGCTTCGCTACACGCTCCCGCTTCCGCCCAAGACCTCCGAGCTCCGTAATTTCGTTCTCTCACCCGACGGACACTATCTCGTTCTCGCTGCGGCGGAGCAGGGTGCTTCGACGACGCTTTGGGTGAGGGCACTCGATTCGCTCGATGCACAACCGCTCGCCGGAACCGAAGACGCCACCTATCCTTTCTGGTCACCGGATAGCCGCTGGATCGGATTTTTCTCGCATGACAAGCTGAAAAAGATCGCTGTAACCGGCGGCCCGGTCCAAACTCTGTGCGACGCTGCCACGGCCCGTGGAG
>Ga0070734_10005308_pt1 | contig 11501 bp, 14 predicted proteins | sample Coa_R1_8_FD_66444 | JGI IMG/M metagenome (GOLD analysis project Ga0070734, IMG submission 66444) | Surface soil microbial communities from Centralia Pennsylvania, which are recovering from an underground coalmine fire - Coalmine... | ecosystem: Environmental > Terrestrial > Soil > Unclassified ...
GAGCCGTGGAGGACGTCGAGGCGCTTCCCGCGCAGTGGCTCGAGCGAGAGGCGTTCGGGGATCCAAGGCGCCAGACCGAGCACGCCGACAACGGATGGCTCGTCGGCGGCTGAGATCGAGACCGCGCCGCCCATCGAGAAGCCGAGGAGAAGTGTCCGCTCGGCACCCATCGCGCGCACGGCTGCGCGCGCGTCGGCGATGCAGTCGTCGAGCCGCTTCCACGACTTGATCCGGTAGCGCACCTCCGCGAACGCCAGTGACGGGAGTTGCGGCGCGAGCTTCCCGACGAGCCACTCGAGCGACGCGCTCCACGTCCCCTCGACGAGTCCGCCCTGGCCGCCGTTCACGCACACGACCGCGGTCGGACCGTCGCCGGTCCGGCGCATCTCGGCGCCCGTCGACAGCGTGACGACCGTCACCGCGACAGGCGGGCGCGAAGTCCGTCGAGCGCGGCGTCGCCCATCTTCTTCATCGTCCCGCCGAGGAACGGCTCGGCCACGCGAAGGACGCCTTTGAGCCGGATGTCCGCCTCGTAGGCGATCCGCGTTCCGATGGCGCTCGGGGAGATGGTCATGACGTCGTCCGACATTGCCTTCTCACCTTCGCCGTGCAACGCGATTCGGTTGCCTTCCTCGAGCTCGGTGACGACGTACTCGAACCGCTGCCGCTTACCGCGGAAGAGGCCGATGACCTCGAAACGGCTGCCGACCGCGGTCGGCTCCGGCGTCAGCCGCCGCGCCTCGACGATGCCGGGATCCCACTCCGCCGCGCGCGAGAAGTCGGCGAGGTAGGCGAACGTCTCGCCCGGGGCCATCGGGACTTCGATCTCGCGCGCGTACCGCATCGCGGCGGCGTGCTACTGCTCGTAGTGCTCGACGACGTCGGCCGGACGCACTTCGGCGGCGTCGGGGTTGCCGCCCGCCTCGCGCCGCGCGCGACGCTGGCGGAGCAGATCCCAGCACTGGTCGAGCGAGACCCGCACCGCCTCGAGCCGGTGCCGGTCGGCGTCGGTCGCCTCGCCGGCGGCCTCGCGCTCCCAGAGCTGGTGCTCCTCGGCGACAAGCTTGTCGATCGAGCCGTGGATCTGCGCGTCGTCCATCACGCCACCATACGGGTTTGGGGCATTTCAACGTCGGCCACGAGAAGCGAAACGACGCGAAGGAGGTCGACGGTGGCTAAGAACCACGGCCCGCAGATCAAGGACGACGCGCAGTACGAGGCGCTGCGCCGTGAGGGCGCGAGCAAGGAGAAGGCGGCGCGGATCGCCAACGACGGAAGCCGAAGCTCCACCGGCCGCAAGGGCGGCTCGAGCTCGCGCTACGAGGACCGGAGCAAGAAGGAGCTGCTCGAGAAGGCTCGTCAGATCGGGATCGACGGCCGCTCCAAGATGGACAAAGGAGAGCTGATCAGCGCGCTACGCAACCATTAGGCGCGTTCCGCCCAGATCGGCGGAGTCGGCGGGCACCGGCCGGCCGTAATGCCATCCCTGCCCGTACTCGATGCCGAGCGCCCGCGCCCGCGCGTCACCCTCCGCGGTCTCGACGCCCTCGATGACGACGCCCTTTCCGTATGCGTGCGCAACGTCCGCGAGGGCGCGCGCGACCGTGTCCGCCGCGACGCCGTGCCCGGAGGTGTCGGCGAGCTCGGCCGGGATCTTGATCAGGTGGCACGGCAGCGAGGCGAGCTCGCCGAAGGAGGTGAAGCCGAGGCCGAAGTCGTCGATCGCGACGACAGCGCCGGCGTCGATGAGCCGAGAGAGACTGAAGGCAGCGGCGGCCCGGTTCCCGAGCGCCATTCGCTCCGTGACCTCGATCCCGATGGACCGGGGCGGCAACGAGGCGACGGTGGCCTCGAGCAGCCGGAGGAAAGCGCGGTCGTGGAAGCTCTGACCACTGACGTTGACGAAGATCCGGACGCCGTCGCTCCCGGCGATCGCGGCGGCGCACTTCGCGAGCATCACGCGGTCGATGTGGCCGACGAGCCCAAGCTCTTCCGCAGCCTCGATGAACTCCGCTGCGCCGGCAAGTGTGCCGTCGGGCATGCGCAGCCGGCACAGCGCCTCGAAGACGCGGGGCCCTGAGTCGTCGAGCGAGACGATCGGCTGGAGGAAGAGCTCGATGCGATCGTCCGCGAGCGCGTCCTTGATGATCGGCGACCACACACGGACAGCGTCGCCCGCCTCGATCGCAGGAGACCAGCTCTCGAGACGGTTCTTGCCGAGCCGCTTCGCCTCGTGGAGCGCGTCGTCGGCCCGCGCGAGAGCTGCCTCCGCACCGACATCGGGCGCGAGCTGGGCGAGTCCGCCGCTCATCGTCAAGTCCACGGTCAGCGCCCCCGGCCGCAGCAGGCGGTAGTCGCGGGCGCGCCGGATGAGACGCTCGGCAAGCTCGGTCGCCGCGCGGACGTCGATCTCGCGAAGCAAGACCGCAAACTCGTCTCCGGAGAACCGCGCGAGGAGACTACCCGGCGGGAGCTCGCTCCCGAGGACGGCCGCCAGCCCGCGGAGCACCTCGTCGCCGCCGCGCTGACCGACGGAGTCGTTGACCGAGCGGAAGCTGTCGATGTCGAAGAGTGCGATCCAGTCGGACTCGGCGCCGTCCCGCTCGGCGGAGGCGAGCTCCTCCTCGAACCGGACGAGATTCGGAAGCCCGGTCAGCAGATCGGTTCGCGCCAGCTCGTGCATCTCGACCTCGTGCCGGCGCTCGCGCGTGACGTCCTCCCACATGACGACGACCTCACTGTCGGAAAGCCCTGCGGCGAAGAGGCGCGCGTCGACCGGCGAGCCGTCGCGGCGGAAGAACCGCTCCTCGACGGCGTCGGGTTGCTCGCCGGCAAGCGCCGACGCGACCATCGCGCGGACCCGGTCCGGGTTCTCCCATCTGACGACGGGCGTCTCGTTGCCGAGGACGTCGTCTCGGTGGTAGCCCGTGAGGCGTTCGGCGGCGGGATTCCAGCCCCGGACACGAGAGTCGGCGCCAATCACGCTGATGGCAAGCGGGTTCGCTTCGATGATCGCGGCAATCCGGCGCCCTGCAGCGTCGCTCTCCGCGGCGACGCGTCTCAGCACCCGCACCAGATCCGCACCTCGCGCGATGACGAGCAGCGGGATGAGGATCACCGAGGCGGCGAGAACGGCCCTGTCGTCCACGTCATCGACGCGGCCGGACGAGAACAGCATTACAACGCCAGGCACCGCGGCGACAACCGCGAGGACGATGAGGCGGCGCCAGATCTCCGACCCTCTGTCCGACCAGTCGGACGACCGGACGAAGCCCTCGACATCGAGTGCGCTCGGATGGAGAGCAGCAGCAGCGCCCAAGAGGTACGCGGCCATGTACGGCGTGTTGATCCACGAGTTGACCGTGTAGGTGCCGTTGGCGAGCATGATCCGCCAGCCCAGGTCGGCTCCGAAGATGACCCCGAGCGAGATCGCAAGCAGCCGGTAGCTGACCGGCCAGCGCCCCGAGCCGAACACGAGGCGCGCCACGAGCGCGGCGTTGACCAGGTCGAGCAACGGATAGACGAGCGAGAAAGCGTGGCCGTGTCCGGCGAGCACGTGGTCGCCGTAGAAGAGCCAGAAGGCACAGAACCCGGAGACGAGCAGGACGGCAGCGTCGAGGAGCTGCCGGAAGACCGTCTCGACACGCACCCGGCGGTGAACGAGCATCGCGAGCAGACCCGCCGTGAGGAACGGGTACGCGGCGAGATACAAGCCGTTCTCGACCGTCTGCGTCGCCGTCTTGACGCCGAACGCGTCATGCAGCAGCCAGGCGAGATCGCCGCATGCCCAGACGGCGAACCCAAGGGCGCACAGCCGCCACGCGAGCCCGAGACGCCTCCGACCGCGGAAGACCACGAACGTCAGGGCACCCGCGCCTCCCAGGGCAGCAACGAGGTAGATGCACGCCGCCGCGTGGACGTCCGCTTGGGCAAGAAAGTAGGCGCCGACGAGGAGACCGAGGGCGGCCGGCGGGACGATCCAGGCCGGCGGATGAAAGCGTGTCCCCATTCATGGACGATGTGCGAGGCGAAGCTCCTCATCGTCCGTAGCCGGCCGTCGCGGCCGCTGCGGGAAACTACTGCCGCGGCGCGTCGCTGGTCAGCGCCACCAAACGCTTTCGCGTGCGCGCGCCGTCTCGCCGGTCGTGTCGAGCGCGTCGAGCTCCGCCATCTCCTCTTCGGAGAGCTCGAAGTCGAAGACAGCGCCGTTCTCCTCGATCCGCTCGCGGTGCACGGACTTCGGGATGACGATGACGTTCCGCTCGAGGCACCAGCGGATGAGGACCTGCGCCGCCGTCTTGCCGTGGCGCTCGGCGATGCGTGCGGCGGCATCGCTGCCGAGGTGCTTGCCGGTGCCGAGCGGGCTGTACGCCTCGAGCGCGATCGCGTGCTCGTTGCTCCAGTCGAGCAGTCCCTTGCGGAACTCGTACGGGCTGAACTGCACCTGGTTCACGACCGGCGGAGCGCTCGCGATCTCGAGCACCTGCTCGAGCTCCTCGACGCTGAAGTTCGAGACGCCGATCGATCGCGCGTGCCCGGCTTCCTTCGCCTGCTCCATCCCCGGCCACGCCCACGTCGGCCCGCCTTCGGGCCAGTGGATGATGTAGAGGTCGACGTGGTCGGTGCCGAGCCGCTCGAGGCTCTGCTGCACCGCGGCGAGCGGATCCTTGTTGCGGGGATAGAACTTCGTCGTGATGTAGATCTCGTCGCGCGGGACGCCGCTCTCGCGGATGCCCTGCCCGACGGCCTCCTCGTTGCCGTACGCCTGGGCCGTGTCGATGTGGCGGTAGCCGAGCTCGAGCGCCCAGCGCACGGCGTCGACGCACTCCTGCGCATTCTCGACCTGCCAGACGCCGAGCCCGAGCAGCGGGATCTCATTGCCGTCAGCGAGGAGGCGTTTCGTTCCGTCGGTCATCTACCGCATCGTAGGCCGCGTCAGTGGAGCCACGGCGAGAGACTCTCCTCGAGTTGCCGGCAGCCACGCGGCGCAGGGATCCGTTTCACGAGCTTCCGGCCCTCGACGACGACAAAGGTCGGCACCTCCTCAATCCGAAAGCACTCGACGAGGTCGGGGCGCTCGTCGACGGAGGCGCGCAGGAGCTTGAAGCTGTCGTGGTTCTGACGGCGCTGCAGCACCTGGGCGAGGAACCCCTCGACACGCCGGCAGCGTCCCGAGTGCGGAGAGTGGAAGAAGACGAGCTTCGGCGGATCGGCAACCGCCTGCTCACGTGGAGCTTCGAGAGCGATCATGCGTCGTTCCTTCCGGTGAAGGTGTAACGGCGCGCCCCCGACAGCACGGACCGAATCGAATCCGTTACGAAAGGGGGGGCACGGAGGAAGACGCGTCGCCTGGTTGGAGATGTCTTCCCCGCCGAGGCAACAGCAAACCGTCACGACGGACGTTCGCCGATGCGCTCGAGCGTTGCCCGCGCGACGCCCGGCATGGCGGCCTCGGGGAACGCGAATGTCGAGCTGACATTGATCTCGCACAGGACGTAGTCCCGATCGCCTTCGCCGTGGAGGAAATCGAGATCCCAGATCACGGGCAGGCGTTGCGTCTCGAGACCGAGGATCCGCTGCAGCTCGGGCACCCACTCCGACTCGGTGCGCTCGCGTAGGTCTTGGAAGCCAGGCGCCTCCGGCGACTCGAACACCTTCGTCGCCGGCGGCAGCTCGGTGCCGGGCGGGACAAGCCCGCGCGGGTACTGCTGCGTGAATCCGACGACCCGGTCGTGGGTGAGGTAGACGCGCTTCATCCCTTCGTTGAGACGCCGCTGGTACGGCTGCTCGACCATTGCGCCGTAGTCGCGACACCGCTCGAGGAAGTCTTCGAGGGACATCGTCTCCGGCGTGGCACCGCCGGCTGCGTGCTGGGCGACTACGGAGCCGTCGCCGGCTAGCTCCACCTTCCACACGCCGTGCCCACCCATGCCGCGCATCTGCTTGAGAACGAGCGGGGCGCCCGCCTCGAGCCGGCCGGGAAGCTCGGCATGAAGGTCGTCCCAGGTGCGATACAGCCGCGTGTCCGTTCCCCAGCTCATGGAGCTCGTCGCCACGAGCACCTCCTTCGTACCCATGCGCCGAATCACCTCCGGATGCGCGCTCACGAAGACACCCGCGTCGGCCGCCTCCTGCAGGAGCGGATTGAGAACAGAGCGGTCGAGTCCGTTCTCTATCGGGTTCACCCAGACCAGCACGCCGTCGAGCCCGAGGATTTGCTCGCGCACGTCATCGACCGCGTCGTCGGAGTAGAGCACCGGTTCCGCCTCTACGCTGAGCCTCGAAAACGCTGCGAAGACACCGTGCAGCTTCGGCGGGTCCGCCGACGGCGGATCCCATTCTCGGCGCCACAGCAACCCAATCCGCGGCTGGGCCTCCATGCCGTGACCGTACTGATCAGCGGGGTGGATTCGTCCGCCCCGCCGAATCCTCTGCGATGGAGCTAGCCAGATTCGAACTGGCGACCTCCTGGGTGCGATCCAGGCGCTCTCCCAACTGAGCTATAGCCCCGCGGGTGTAAGTCTAGCCGCGTTTCTCGTCGAGCCGGCCGGCGCGAATCGTCGCCGCCATGTCGCTCGACTCCTCGCGGTACCACGTTCCGTCGTCGAACTCGATTGCCGGATAGGCGCTCTGGCCGGTGTTCGCGGAGACGATCTTTCGCTTCGATCGCAGCCACGGGCCGTGCACCGCCTCGTACTCGATGCCCATGTCGATGAGCGCCTTCTCGACCTTCCAGCAAGGTTCCCACTCCTGCTTCAGCCAGCCTTTTGAGCAGCGGTGGAGCTTTACGGCCATCACCGCCGGTGTATCACGCGGCGAAGAGCGTGAGCTCCGGTTCCCGCTCACCGCGCAGGACCGCGAGGTCGACAGTCGCGCACCGAATGCCGCGCGACTCGGCGAGCGCGACGGCCTGCGGCTTGATCTGCTGCGCCGCCAGGATCCCGCGGCAGCCGGCCTTCGCCGGATCCTCGCGGATGAAGGCGAGGTAGCGCGTCAGCTGCTCGACCGCCTCGATCGTCCCGACGCGCTTGATCTCGACGGCGACCCACTCGCCGGCCTCGTCCTTGCACATGAGGTCGACGGGGCCGATCTCGGTCGCCCACTCGCGCTTCACGAGCGTGAGCGGCTCGCCGAGCGCCTCGGGTGTGTCGGCGAGCGCGAGCTGGAGATCGCGCTCGACTCCGTCCTTCTGCAGCGCGGCCGACTCGCCCATGTCATGCACGACGTCGCTCAACACTTCGACGAGACGGATCTCGAGCTGGTCCTCGGTCTTCGGCTTCGTCACGACGAGCTTGTCGCCCTCGTCCACCACGAAGGTGGGCGCCGTCATCCAGTTCAACGGCTTGAACCCACCGGCATCGTCGTGCACGAGCACCGAGCCGTCGGACTTGAGGATCAACAGCCGGACCGCCTCGGGGAGAACGGCGGAGAGACGGCCGGAGTAGACGACCTCGCAGCGGGCGACGATGAGACGCACTCGCGGAACCTACTGTCTCTTTCGGACATGTCCGCGCCGCCACCTCCGGGGTCAGACCCCGGACATGTCCCGACTAGGCGCGCTCGACCCGCGAGCCGCCGACAATCGCTTCGGTGCCGTCTTCGAAACGGACTTGCGCCTTGCCCTTGCCGTCGTAGTCGGGCGACCACACGACGAGCGTCGCGGCGCGGCCGACGACCCGCACCGGCTCTCCGAGCTCCGGCTCCGCACCGCTCCACACGCGCACAAACGGGTTCTCCGCCCGCTCGCGACCGATCGTCGTCTCCTCGGTGTGGCCCGGCAGGACACGCGTCGAATCCGGCAGCGCAAGGAGAACATCCATCACCGAGCGCCGCACCGTCTCGAGATCGCCGCCACCGACGGCGTCCCGGAAAAGGACGTCGCCCGTAGTGACGAAACCGTCACCGATCACAAACGAGATGTGATCGCCGGCGTGGCCCGGCGTCGCGAGACCGACCACGCGGAGCCCGTCCCATTCCCACTCGCCGGGCTCGGCGATGACCGGAATCCCGTACCGCCCGGCAAGCTCGTCCTCGTGCACGACGTGGTCTGGATGCGAGTGCGTCCGCAAAAGCGCCACCGCTCGCGCGCCCCAGTCCGCGACCGCCGCCACCAGCGGCCCGATGTCGGGGCCGGAGTCGACGAAAACGGCCGGCCCGCCCTCCTCGAGCGCGATCGCGTACGCGTTCGAAAGCCACTCGGGATGCATGCTCCGCGCGACCAGCATTGCGCGTTAGGCTAGTCCCCATGGCCGGACTCATGGGACGCACGGCGCTCGTCATCAAGTCGAAGTACTCGAAGCTCCTCAACAAGGCCGAGAACCCGACCGAGACGCTCGACTACTCGTACGAGCAGATGCTCGAGCAGCTCCAGAACATGAAGCGGGGCGTCGCCGACGTCGCCACCGCGAAGAAGCGGATCGAGCTCCAGCAGCAGAAGCTCGAGCAGAACGTAGTCACGCTCGAGAACCAGGCGCGCCAGGCGGTCGCGGCAAACCGCGACGATCTCGCCACGCAGGCGCTCCAGCGCAAGGCGGTCGCGCAGCAGCAGCTGCAGGACATGGACGTCCAGGTCAAGCAGCTCCAGGACCAGCAGGACAAGCTCGTCGAGGGCCAGCAGGCGCTCGAGACGAAGATCGAGTCTTTCCGCTCGCAGAAGGAGATCCTCAAGGCGCAGTACTCGGCCGCCGAGGCGCAGGTCAAGGTCGGCGAGGCCGCGACGGGGATCGGCAAGGGGATGCAGGACACCGGCCTCGCCATCCAGCGTGCGAAGGACAAGACCGAGGAGATGCAGGCGCGCGCGTCCGCGATCGACGAGCTCACGTCCGCCGGCGCCCTCGAGGACTTCACCAGCGGCGACCAGGATCAGCTCACGCGCGAGCTCGCGCAGGTCTCCCAGTCGAACCAGGTGAGTGACGAGCTCGCGAAGCTCAAGGCCGAGGTCGGGAGCGGCGACGCGCCGAAGGAGATCCCGGCCGCGAGCACCGACGCGCCGGCCGACGCACCCGAGCAGACGAGCTGAGCCCGCTCGGCGACATCCTCTTCGGCCGTAAGAAGCTCAAGGAGCCGGCTGCGGAGAAGCTCTTCGCGCTCTCGACCGCGGCGGTGACGCTCCAGACCGAGTGCTCGCTCACGACGGCGGGCGACTCGGCGCTCATCTTCAAGCCGCTCTCCGCCGGTGAGTTCACCGCGACGGAGAACGACGCCGAGGAGCTTCTCCGCGCCGTCGCGAAGGGGCAGGGCTCGGACATCGATCGCAAGACGGACTCGTTCGGGTTCGAATGGGTGATCGTCCGTGACCCGCAGCTCGACGACCAGGTCGCCGGTGTGCACGCGCTCGCGTCGGAGCTCGAGCAGCACGGCTTCGGCGGCCAGCTCCTCGCCGCCGCGTTCAAGTTCGACGGCAGCTCGTTCGGCTCCGGGAACCCCGTCTACTGGATCTACGGCTTCAAGACGGGCACGTGGTGGCCGTTCGTTCCGAGCGGCGAGAAGCAGCAGCGCGACAACGCGCTCGAGCTCGAGCTGAAGGCGAAGCTCGAGAAGGAGCTCCCGGTCGAGCAGGATCTCAGCAAGTGGCTCGGGCTGTTCGACGCTCCCATTTGAGCGAGCTCCGCACCGAGCGCCTCATCCTGCGGCAATGGCGCGAGTCGGATCGCGAGCCGTTCGCCGAGCTCAACGGCGATCCCGAGACGATGCGCTTCTTCCCCGCGCCGTTGACGCGGGAGGAGAGCGACGCTCTCGTCGACCGCGCGAGCCGGCACATCGAGGAGCACGGCTGGGGCTTGTGGGCCGTCGAGGTCGCGGGCGGCGCGCCGTTCGTCGGCTTCGTGGGGCTCGCGAGGCCGCGCTTCGCGCCGGAGCTCGTCGAGATCGGCTGGCGCCTCCATCGGGAGCATTGGGGCTACGGGTACGCGACCGAGGCGGCGCTCGAGGCTCTGCGGTTGGGGTTCGAAGACCTCGCGCTCGACGAGATCGTCTCCTTCACGACGGTCGCGAACGAGCCGTCACGGCGCGTGATGGAGCGGATCGGCATGACGCACGCCCCTTCCCGTGACTTCGACCATCCGAACGTCCCGGATGGCCATCCCCTCCAGCGCCACGTGTTCTACGCGGTATCGAGAAACGGCCCGGGCTAGCCGCGGCGACGCAGCGCGATCCCGTTGAGGATCTCGCGGACGATCCGGTCGGCGACGAGCGCTGTGATGTCGGCTGAACCGACGGCGGTCGGGATCACCTCGACGACGTCCGCTCCGACGAGGTCGAGCCGGGTCGCGACCTCGCGAACCGCCCGCAGGAGCTCGAGGCTCGTCATGCCGCCGGGCTCGGGCGTGCCGGTACCGGGCGCGAACGCGGGATCGAGGACGTCGACGTCGACAGTGAGGAACACCGGGCCGTCGCCGACGATCCCGATGGCGTCCGCGACGACGGCGTCGACGCCACGGTCGCGGACGTCGTGCATGAAGAACGCGCTGATCCCTTGCTCGCGCTGCCACGCGAACTCCTGCTCGCCGGGCCAGTAGCCGCGGAGCCCGATCTGGACGTAGCGCTTCGGATCGACGTGGCCGTCGCGGACAAGCCGGTACATCGGCGTGCCGTGCGAGACCGCCACGCCGAACACCTCCGTCCCCGTGTCGGTGTGCGTGTCGAAGTGGACGAGGCCGACCGGGCCGTGACGAGTGGCGCAAGCGCGCACATCGGGCTCGGCGATCGAGTGGTCGCCGCCGAGCACGATCGGGATCAGCCCGGCGTCGAGCACCTCGCCGACGGTGGCCGCGATCGCCTCGTGCGTGCGCGCCGGATCGGCGGGCAGCACGGGCGCATCGCCGTAGTCGACGATGCGCAACTCCGCGAATGCGTCGACTCCCGTCTCGAGCTCAGGCCCGGCCGGGCAGCTCGCGGCCCGGATCCCCCGCGGCCCGAACCGCGCACCGGGCCGATCCGAGACGAGGTCGTCGGTCGGCGCGCCGACGATTGCGACGTCGAAGCCGGCGAGGAGCGTCGGATCCTGCGTAAGCGGCGCACCGCCGTAACTCAACGGCCCGGCGAAGTCGGGCTTCTCGCCGTACTGCCGCCAGCGCTCAAGCGGATCGATCATCGAACCTGACGTAGTCGAGCATGAGATAGCCGCCCGGCGACACGGCGCTGCGCTCGAGCGAGAACCGCGTCTGGGCGACGTTCTCGAGGAGCCTGCGTCCGCTCAGCTGGATGACCGGAGCTACGACGAGGCAGAGCCTGTCGACGAGGCCGGCCTCGAGCAGCGACTGCGTGAGCGAGATGCTCGCGTGCACGCCGATGTCGCCCCCGCTCGTCTGCTTCAGACCGGTGACGAACTCGAGGAGGCCGCCGCCCGCAACGGCGGCGTTCGCCCACCCGCCGTCGAGCGGCGTCGAGGTGAAGACGAACTTCTGGACGCCGTTGATGAACGGCGCGAACGGCTCGATCTCACTGCCCGGCCCAGGCCAGAACCTCGACCACTCGTCATAGCTCTTCCGCCCGAGAAGCAC
>Ga0070734_10005310_pt1 | contig 11497 bp, 8 predicted proteins | sample Coa_R1_8_FD_66444 | JGI IMG/M metagenome (GOLD analysis project Ga0070734, IMG submission 66444) | Surface soil microbial communities from Centralia Pennsylvania, which are recovering from an underground coalmine fire - Coalmine... | ecosystem: Environmental > Terrestrial > Soil > Unclassified ...
GGGCGGCCGGGCCCTGTGCTGGTGGACGTTCCGATGGACATCTTTTCGGCCGACCTGCCCGTGGATGCGTTCCAGGCGATGCCCGCGCCGCTGGCGCGGCCGCCGATCAGCCCGGAGACAGCAAATCGAATTGTGGAAGCCCTGGCAAACGCCGAGCGGCCGGTGCTGTACGCGGGAGGCGGAGTTTTATCGTCGCGCGCATCGGCGGCGTTGGCCGCGTTGGCCGACGAACTAGAAATACCCGTTGCGCACACACTAATGGGCAAGGGTTGTCTAAGAGAGGATCATCCTCTGCTGTTGGGGATGACCGGTTTTTGGGGAACGCCGGTCGCCAACGAGCAGTGCCGTACTGCCGACCTCATCGTCGCGATCGGAACCCGGCTGGCTGAGGCGAACTCCAGTTCCTGGGATAACAATTTCACTTTTTCCATCCCGCCCACGCGGCTAATCCATATCGACATCGATGCGGCCGAGATAGGGCGCAATTATCCCACCGAGCTTGGAGTGGTTGCCGACGCCAAGCTGGCAATCGAAGCGCTGGCGGCCGCCGCGCGTGGCAAGAAACATCGCAACCGTGATGGGCTACGCGTGGAGATCGCTCGCGAACGAGCGGCCTTTGCGGCGAATTGGGATCAGCAATGGAGCTCCGATCAATATCCGCTGCGCCCCGAACGCATCCTCGCGGAACTGCGCAAGGCGCTTCCGGAGGACGGCTTCATTGTCACCGATGTGGGCTGGAATAAGAACGGCGTCGGCCAGCAGTTCCCGATCAACGTTCCGGGAACGTTTGTGACACCGAGTGGACTCGCCACGATGGGGTTCGGGCCTTCCGCGGTCCTAGGGGTGAAGGTCGCGCAGCCGGATCGCGCAGCGGTTGCTCTGATTGGCGATGGCGCGTTTAGTAGTAACCCCTCTGTCGTCGCCACCGCCGTCGAAGCGGGAATTCCTGCGGTGTGGCTGGTGATGGACAACTGCGGGTTCGGCACGATCGCGGGCTTGGAAAGCATGCATTACGGCTGGTCGTTCGGTTGCATGTTTGAGAAGGAGGGCCGGCCGTATCAGGTCGACTATGCGGCCATGGCCCGCGCCTGCGGCGCTCGTGGGGTCATGATTCAGGCTGCCGCCGAATTAGGCCCGGCGCTGAAGGAAGCTTTGGCCTCAGGCCTCCCCTCGGTGATCCAGGTTCCGATGGAAAATGTCCCCACGCCCACGCCCGGCCATTGGAACATCAACGATATCTACCGCAAAGGCGATTAAGGGACTCGAAGAATGTCGCTCGTCAAAGCGCCGGCTCCGGTGCGAGGCGCCGCCCCCGCCTGGCTTTGCTGGTCTGTGTGGGGAATCGCGGCGTTCTTTTACCTGACGGGTTTCTATCAGCGCGTGTCCCCCGCCGTGATGACCAGCGAGTTGATGCGCGCTTTTCACATCGGCGCGGGGGAATTAGGCAACCTCTCGGCGTTTTACTTCTACACGTACGTCGCGATGCAGATTCCAGTTGGACTCCTAGTGGATTCGTGGGGCGCCAGGAAATTGCTGATCTGGGGATCGCTCTCGGCGGCGGCGGGGACGTTTCTATTTGGGTCGACGAGCAACTTCGCAGTCGCATGCCTGGGACGCGCCATCATCGGAGCGGCGACTGCGGTAGGCTGGCTCGTCGTGCTCAAGCTGGCGACGCACTGGTTTCATACCGGACGTTTCGGAATGCTTTCCGGCTTGGGACTCTTCATCGGCAATCTGGGAGCGTTGCTCGCACAGGTTCCCCTGCGCCTGGCGATCGAACGCTTCGGTTGGCGCAGTGTCGTCGTCGCGTCCGCCGCCATGATTTTGGGTGTCGGCGCCCTGGCCTGGGGCTTTTTGAGCGACGACCCTGCCGACAAGGGCTTTGAGAGTTATGCGCACTCCGCCATCCAGGAACAGCGTGGCGCGACCTTGTCGAACCTCGTTAAGGGGTTCAAGAGCGTTTTCGGATATCGCAATACCTGGCTGATTTTTTTTGCGCAGGGCGGCATGGTGGGGCCGATTTTGGCATTCACAGGATTGTGGGGCACTCCGTTTCTGAGAGCTCGCTTCGGGTTGACGGCCACCGCCGCGGCCGCCGTGTGCTCCCTCATGATCGTTTGTTGGGCCGCGGCGAGCCCGATTTGTGGACACCTGTCGGACCGCATCGGCAAGCGGAAGCCCATCTACTTGCTGGGAAGCGCCGTATCGGCGACGGGATGGGCCGCGATGTTTTATATCCCTGCGCTGCCGCTTGCGGCATTCATCGCAATCGCAATGGTGACCAGCATCGCGATTGGCGGAGTAGTTCTTGGATTCGCCTACGGCCGCGATTCGGTACCCCCGAAGTTTCTGGGCACGATTGCCGGCGTTGTAAACATTGGCAACATGGGCGGCCCGGCGGTTCTTCAACCGGCCATTGGCTGGGCTCTCGACAAGAGATGGTCTGGCGAAGTACTCAACGGAGTCCGGATCTATGACGCGGGGGCTTTCCAGACCGCGTTCCTTTTGATGGTGGCCTGGTCAGTTCTTTCGTGCGTGCTGATCAGCTTCACGCGCGAGACGTACTGCGAGCAGCGCGCCTGAGTCGGGAGGGCTGATGAAAAGCAAAAGCTGGCCGGCATTTATTTTGGTCGCGCTATCGATAGCAATCCCCTGTACGGCGCAGACCGATTTGCCGGATGGTCCCGGAAAGAGCACGGTCGAGAAGCTCTGCAGCAGTTGTCACGGCATCGCGACCGTTATCGGACTCAGGCGCACCAAAGAGGGCTGGCAGGCAAGTGTCGACGACATGGTGGCCCGCGGCGCAACCGGAACCGATGAGGAATTCGATGCCGCGGTCACGTACCTGGCACGCTTCTGCGGTAAAGTGAACGTCAACACCGCTGCTTCACAAGAACTTCAAGAGGTGCTCGGGATCCCTGGCGAACAGGCTGACGGGATCGTGAAATATCGAACGGTAAACGGCGCATTCAAGGATCTGGAAGCGCTGGGTAAAGTTCCGGGAGTCGACGCAAAGAAGCTGGTCGAACGAAAAGACCGCATCGTGTTCCAATAACCTTAGTTGTCATGGAGCCCATCGACGCCCCCCTGGTCCAACGCATCGAGGCCTGTATCGAGCAGCTTTTTGTTCCACCCGATGAAGCGTTCGCGCAGAATTTAGTCGACGCCGATGCGGCCCATCTGCCGTCCATAAATGTCACGCCGAACCAGGGGAAGCTGCTGCACTTGCTCGCTAAAATTACCGGTACTCGGCGAATCCTGGAGATCGGCACGCTGGGAGGGTACAGCACCACCTGGCTTGCGCGGGCTTTGCCGCGTGACGGAAAGCTCGTCACGCTGGAGATCAATCCTGACCATGCCGCCGTGGCGCGCAAGAATCTGGAGCGCAGCGGTGTCCACGGCGTTGTCGAGGTTCAGGTGGGAGACGCCTCGGAACTGCTGCAGCGCATGATCGAACGACGCTTACAGCCCTTCGATCTGATCTTTATCGACGCCGACAAGCCGCGCTATGTGGATTACCTTCGTCTGGGATTGAAGTTATCTCGAATTGGAACGGTAATCCTGGCCGACAATGTGATCCGGCATGGCCGCGTTTTTGAGGATCACCCGGAGGACCCCAATGCGCGAGGAGCCAAGGCATTCAACCTCGCTATCGCGTCCGATCCGCGCCTGGATTCAATTCTAATTCCGGTCTTTCGCGAGAAGGTCGACGGTTTGTCCTTGTCGGTCGTGCAATCGTTGAATGACCCATCAGCCCCGATGTGACCGCTTCGCTTGATTACTGCGCAGAGGGCGCAGCGGACGCCGGGAAGGGTCGCGGCGTCACGTCCGCCTCCGTGAGCCCCAAAGCCCAGCGGATCGCTTCGAAGTACATGTGGTAGATATCCGGGTTGTCCCATGTCTTGGCGTCATGTGCGAACGATCCATAAAACACCCGCCCCTTGCCATACATCTTGGCCCACGCCAGAGGGAAATCGCCATTCTTATTGACCAAATTCTGATTTGGAGGCAATTTGGAGGTGTCCAGCCGCAGCAACACCCGGCTCTCTTCGCGCGAGAAATTCTTCACCTGATAGAACTCGTCATTGAGCTTGAATGTCGGCGGCAGATGCCGGGTGGCGGGGAAACTCGGGTCCTCGTTGATCAACGTTCCGTCAACTGTGCCATAAGGATGGTCTTCAAACTGCCCTCCCAGCATGGCCCCGAACTCCGGCCATGACATGAGGGCCGTAAGGCCGGTGTGAGCGGCGATAAAACCTTTGCCGTCGTCGTGGACAAATTTCAGCAAATCGGCCTTCTGCTTGTCGTCAAGGGGCACATCCCGGTGCCCCATGAAGAAAATGGCGTCGACGTTGCTCAAGCTAGGCCCACCGCTGGCCGGTTGGCCGGTAGTCATTTGCGGTTGATACGAGATGATATTGGAATCCGTGCGGATGTAGGTATCCCAGAGCCCGGATTCGTATCCGAGTCGCTCAATCCAGGCGAGAGCGTGCGATACCGAGTCGTGCTGGGCGATTCCGTTTCGCGTATCGGCCCATGCCAGCACAACTTTGCGTCCGGCAGGACGGCCCCTTCCGCCGCGGCCTCCTGGCCCTCGTCCTCCCCGCCCCGCCTGCGCATTCTGACCGCCGGCCGCCGGGGTTTGCTGGGCCACCATCGCAGGCAGGCAACATAAAACGCCCAAGACAAGGACCGTGAATCGCGCTCGCCTCATCGCAGAATCCCCCTTTGTTAGATCGGCTACCGGCCGGCGTCCTCGACTACGGGAGCGTGTAGGACACGATCGACGCGTTGATCGGACCGGCGGGCTTCGGTTTTACAAAGTCTTCTAGCCCGCCTCCGGCTACGGTGGCTACGTATTGCTTGCCGTTCTTTCCTTGGTAAGTGAGCGGCGTCGCGACAGCATTATTTGCGAGCGTCGCCGACCAGAGTTCTTTACCGGTCTTGGAGTCCAAGGCGCGAAACTTGTAGTCGGTGGTGGCGCCGATGAACACCAGGCCCCCGGCCGTCGCAATAGGTCCACCGGCATTCGGCGTACCCGTCTTCGGAATACCCTTTGCGGTGAGCTCGCTATACTCGCCCAGCGGCACGCGCCAGGCGATATCGCCGGTGTTCGCGTTCACGGCGGCGATCTCACCCCAGGGCGGCGGGCTGCACGGATAGCCGTCCGGGTCGTTAAAAGGAATCTTGCGTTTCGCGTAGGAGGGAAACATGCCGGACGACATCGTCGGCTGCAACTGCCCCACTGTTCCCAAACTTCGCGTGTTGACGAAGATCAGCCCGAACTGAGGATCGAATGAAGCGCCGCCCCAACTTCCGCCGCCTTCTGAGCTCGGAAACACCAAGCTGGGCACCATCAAATACGGCGTGTCTGGTCCCTCTTGCACCAGGTGATCGTATTGTTCCTTGCAACTCTTCTCGGCTTCCGGAGAAATCTTACTGACTTCTTCTCTCGTCATACTGAGTCGGGCCAGGGGCTCGGGCTTCACCGGAAACGGCTGCGTAGGCCATGCCTTATCTCCCGGCGCATCGGTAGCGGCAACGGGCCGCTCTTCCACTCCGAAGATCGCCTCCCCGGTCAGCCGGTTCAGAATAAAAAGCAGCCCCTGCTTGGTCGACTGCGCGACGGCAGGAATCCTCTGACCATCCTTATTCACTGTGATAAGCGTCGGCGGCGCATTGATATCCCAGTCGAAGATGTCGTGGTGGGCTCCCTGGAAATACCACTTGAGCTTTCCGGTATTGGCGTCGAGAGCAATGATGCTGCTCGAATAAAGATTCGTTCCGGGGCGGCTCCCGCCGTAATTCTGATCCGTGGGATTGCCCAGCGCGACGTAAACGATTCCGTTTTCCGTGTCGACGGTCATGGGTACCCATGTGCCCGGGCCGCGCCGATCCTGCCATCCGTCCGGCCCCCACGTCCCGAAGTTTGGCTCTCCCGGCCGCGGCACCGTGTGGAAGGTCCAGACCTCCTCGCCGGTGTGAAGGTCAATAGCCCGTGGATCGCCGCCGATACCGTATCGGCCCTGCTCTCCGGTCGACGGCGCAAGAATCGCGAAATTCTTATAAATCGCCGGAGCCGCGGCGACATTGTAGCCTCCGCCGAATTTCTCCGTCACTCCGACTTTCAAGTCGACGATTCCGTTCTTGCCATATTCCTTGGCGAGTTGTCCGGTCTTAGCGTCGAGTTCAACCATGAGACCGTCTGTGGTGGCCGCAACGATACGCGGAGAGATCTGCGCGTCCCCGGGCCAATACGCAACCCCGTGTTGCGAAAAGCGGCCGGTCTGCGTGATGGTCTTGATGTCGAGTTTCCAGACTTCAGTGCCGGTGGCCGCGTCCAGCGCGACAACCTTGCCGCTCAGCGTCGAGAAATACATGACGCCATTGATCACGATGGGAGTCACTTCCCACCCGCGGAAGCCTCCACTCTTGTCGCCAGTGTCGTAAGTCCACGCAGGCGCCAGTTTGTCCACGTTCGCGGCAGTAATTTGCTTCAGCGTGGAATACTTCATGCCTCCGGGATCATTACCGGCATTGGGCCAATCTGCCTGGCCAAAAAGGCAAATCACGGAAGCCAGGGCGAGTGAAACCGGACGAATTATGGTCATCAATCCTCCGGGGCTAAAGTAATCCCGAGGGCGCAAAAGCAGCCCGGAGCGCGAGCAGATCCCTCTTCATCGCACCGAGAACGATTGCGCGCGGAAGTGTAATTTTATCCTGGGCGTTTTCTGCCCCGCCGTTTGGGTATTCCGCCTGGACTTCGAGCGATCCCTCAAAGCCAATCTCTTTTAGAATGGTCGCTAGTTGCGGCAAATCGTCCATGCCTTCGCCGAGTGGCACCTGACGGACTCGCCAAGGATTTGCCTGGCCGCCTCCGCCGCGACCACCGGATACACCCGGACCCCCTCGGCCCCTTCCACCGCGACCGCCTGCCTCCGCTGGCCCCGCTGATCCTCTGCCGGCACCAGGCGCCGCGCCCGGATTCGCTGGCATCGCTCCGGCCGGAGGCGGCCCCCCTCCCCCTGGCCCTCCGCCACCCCGTCCGGCGAGCTGCGACGGATTCCCGGTGAACGGGCCGCCTTGCTCGACGGGAAGATTCAATTCAAAAATGGAATCTTTCACCGAAACTCCGGCGATGTACGGACCGGCCGCGCGCAGATTGACGGCCCAGGTTCCGTTCCCTCCGGCGTTCGTCATGTGACCGAAATCGTAATGAAACCCAACCTGTGCCGGATCGAAGTTCTTGAGCACGTACAGCATGTCCCAGATGGCGGAGCCGATCGTGCCGCTGCCGGAGTACGTGTGGTACATCGCCGTCATTTTGTACTTTGCATTCAACGCCGCCAGTTTTGCGACGCGCGGTTTTAAGGCGTCCAGTTGTTCCATCTCTGGTTTGCCTTGTTCATATCGAAAGGTTCCCCACCAGTAATGTTGGATCCCGAGCGACGACGCCGTTTGAAGGATGCGCTCCGCATTTGGCGAATCGGCATCCGTGATGGGACACGTGATCGTGACGACCTGGAGACCATGCTTGCGGATGGTGTTCACAAATGGCGGCAGATCCGTCGCGACCTTCTCGGGGTCAACGTGACCAGGATACGGGCGGACGGTAATGTCCACGCCGTCGTAAGCCATCTCAACAGCCGCTTCGGCGACTTCGTCCGCCGTACGAAGCCACTGGAGATGTCGCGAGTATGCGTCGACCTTTAGCTTTCGCGCTGCTGCAGGCGCCGTCTGCGCCGGAGAGGAATGCCGCAGCGCGCCGACAGCCAACGCCGCCGCACTCACCTGCAGGAATTCACGTCTTTGCATTAGTCATTTCCCAACCTTAGGAAGTCGGCAATGTCCCAATACCCGGTCCGCGGCATAGGGACATCACCGCGCGTCCTAACTTCCAGGAGATACGGACCGTCGAACGCGAGGGCTGCTCGAATTGCGCCCGACAGGTGGCAAGGCTCCTCAACCAGCGCGCTCTCGATCCCAAAAGATTTTCCAAGAAGAACTAAATCCGGATTGTACGGGGAGCCATCGGGCCGCGTGAACTCAGTTCCGTAGGTGTTGTTGAAATAGGTGGTCCCAACGGTCCTGATGGTGGAGAAGCAGAAATTATTGAACACGACCCAAACGACCGGGACATCGAGCTCCACAGCCGTGGCGAGCGCACCCACCACCGATAACAATCCGCCATCGCCCACAAGGCAGATGACTTTGCGGTGCGGCGCGCCGAGTTTCGCGCCAATCGCTGCAGCAGGCGAGAAGCCCATAGTCGCCAGGCCACCGGAAGTAATAAATGAACCCGGTTTGAGAGCTTCGATCTGCTGCCCTGCCCCGTTCTTGTTCCAGCCCACGTCGGTAACAAAGACGGCGTCTTCCGGCGCCGCATTCGACAGTTCCGCGAGCAGCCGTGCGGGATGGATGGGCTTACCGTTGTCGCTTTGCTCGCGCCCGACTTCCTCGCGCCACCTACTCTTTCTAGCAGCGATCTCGGCCAAGCGTGATGCCGGCGGCTGTTTCGTGCCTCGCTCCCGCAAGATCCGGGCCAAGGCCGCAAGCGTTGCCTTGGCATCGCCGACGATTCCGACTTCGACCGGATAGATTTTCCCGATCTCCTCGGGCTCGATGTCGATCTGAATCAGGCGGGCCGGAGGAATCGAAAATGTGTAATCGGGTTTCCAGGAACTGCAATCGGCCTCACCGAAGGCGGTCCCTACCGCAAGGATGACATCCGCTTCACGAGTTGTATCATTGGCCGATCGCGTTCCCCAAATGCCGCACATTCCCAGTGCAAGCGGGTGGTTCTCTGGGAAGGCTCCCTTCGCCATGAGAGTGGTTGCAACCGGAGTCCCGGTCAATTCGGCGATCTCCTGTAGCTCGTCTGAAGCTTCGGAAAGCAGCACGCCGTTCCCGGCGAAAATCACTGGCCGCTCCGCCGAAGAAAGCAGCTGGGCCACTTTGGCGAGGCCTTCCAGACTGCCAGTAGCACGCTCGTAAGTCGGCCGCCGGGCGATCGTACCGGGTGCGGCGTCTACCTGTTGTGAGAACACATCCATCGGAACGTCGATCAAAACCGCTCCGGGCCGGCCGCCCATGGCCACGTTCACAGCGCGAGGCATGACGTCAGGCAGGAACTTGGCGTCGTCCACCCGCCAAACGCGCTTCGAGATCGGCTTATAAATGTCACCTTGCGAGGCGTCGGCGTGGAACCGGATCCCTTGGTGCGGCTCCCGCGCATGGTGATAGGACGGCGTGTTACCCGAGAACACCAGCATGGGAGTGGAATCGGCCGCGGCGGTCGCCACTCCGGTCAACGCATTGGTGAGCCCCGGAGACAGGTGTACGTTCAGAACCGCAAGCTTATGGGAGGTACGAAAATACGCGTCTGCGGCGTGCGCCGCCATCTGCTCATGCCGGAAGGAAATAAATTCGATACCGAGGCGATGGCAGGCGTCGATCAAGGCATAATTGGTGTGACCGCACTGGCCGAACACCTTGGTGACGCCTTCCTGCTTCAGACACTCGGCGATGTACATCGCTCCGGTCATGTTTTGTTTGCGTCTCCTTCAATAAAGACTGATCGTTACCAGCCGCTCTTCGGTCATTTCCCTCATGGCGTATCGGGGACCTTCGCGACCGAGGCCGCTGTCCTTCACTCCGCCAAACGGCATCAAATCCACGCGGCTGGTGGACGATTCGTTAATATGAACCGTCGCGACATTCAGCCGGCGAGCCGCCCGCATGGCCCGGTTCACATCTTTCGTAAAGATTCCGGTCGCGATCCCGTACGGCATAGCGTTGATTTCATCGATTGCGTCGTCGAGCGTCTGAAAGGGAATGATCGTGACCACCGGCCCGAAAACTTCCTCGCACAACACTCTCATCCTTGCCGGAACGCCGCGTCGCTGAGGATCGTAGAGAATCGTAGGCTGGAGCACTGCGCCGGTACGCTGGCCTCCATAAACCAGTTGAGCGCCCGCGGAGACCGCTTCCTTCACCCAGGATTCAACGCGCACCGCGTCGTTCTCGCTGATCATCGGCCCTATCGCCGTGGCCGGTTCGCGCGGGTCGCCCACTTTGAGTTTCTTCGTGGCGGCGACGAATAGATCCAAGAAACGACCGACCACCGGCTCCTGCACATACATGCGCTGCGTGGAAGTGCACGCCTGACCGGCCCGGCGAAACGCGGAATTCACGCAGCGGGGCGCAGCTCGTTCCAGGTCGGCGTCGTCGCAAGCGATGGTGGCTGCAATGCTGCCGAGTTCCAAAGCAATCGGCCGCATGCCAATCGCGTCTCGGATCTGCTTTCCGACCGCGGTGCTGCCGGTGAACGTGTAAAAGGCAATCTTCGGATTTGCCGTGAGCCAGGATCCGATTCGCGCACCCGAACCATTCACGAGATTGGCGTGGCCCGCGGGCAAACCCGAATCGAGGAGGATCTGGAACAGGAGCGCCGCGCTGAAAGGAGTCGCCTGCGGCGGCTTCAACACTACCGTATTCCCCGACGCGAGCGCAGGCGCAACCTTGTGCGCAACCATATTCAGCGGGGAATTGAACGAAGTGATCCCGCAAACCACGCCGCGCGGGGCGCGAATGGTGAAAGCCATCCGATGAGCGTTGCCTGGCGCTCCCTCGATAGGCACCACTTCACCAGACAGCCGCTTGCCTTCCTCCGCCGACGTCAGGAAGGTTTGGACAGCACGATTGACCTCATTGTCGCCGTCCGAGAGCGGGAACCCGGCTTCCGCCGCAATCAACGCACAGAACTCAGCGCGGTGTTTGTCGATCAACTCGGCAACGCGGCAAAGGATGCGGTAGCGGTCCCAAGGCTCCAGAGTGTTTCGCTCAAAGGCGGTGTGCGCGGCATCCACCGCCGCATCCACCTGCTGGCGGGATGCAGCTTCGGCGTGACCAATCAGAGCCTGCGTGGTCTTGTCGAATACTTCGAATGAGGATTCGCCCTGAAGCCACTCACTCCCAATCAGGAGCTTGGCCCGTCTGGTTTGAAGCGAATTTTCTGCGACCATCATTCGACGCTCGTTCCCGATGTGCGCTGGACTCGCCGCACCACGCCCTCCACTCTATTTTCACCCGTGGATTTCAGGGTCGCAGGACCGGAGCAAAAGGCGCAAGGAGCCAGAAATCCGATGCTAACACCAGGCTTGGCAACTCACAACGGATTTACGGTGCGAATACCGTAAAATGGCCGTGAACAGACAACGAAAACCGAGGTGCCCAGTATAATTGAAATGCTTCCCCTCGGTCACAGAATCGTGTTATCCACTAACTCCTCCGAAGGAACTCCCCAGACGGAAGGCCCGCGCGGCCCCCTCAGCGGGATCACGGTCCTGGATCTAAGTAGCTACATCGCCGGCCCGTACGGCTGTTCGCTGCTCGCCGACATGGGGGCCTGCGTGATCAAGATCGAGCCGCCCGCAGGAGACACGCTGCGCCTATATCCCTCCACGCTGGCGCAGGAATCACGTGCCTTCCTGGGAAC
>Ga0070734_10005312_pt1 | contig 11494 bp, 10 predicted proteins | sample Coa_R1_8_FD_66444 | JGI IMG/M metagenome (GOLD analysis project Ga0070734, IMG submission 66444) | Surface soil microbial communities from Centralia Pennsylvania, which are recovering from an underground coalmine fire - Coalmine... | ecosystem: Environmental > Terrestrial > Soil > Unclassified ...
TTTAGCCGAGCGCGTTTTGGCGCACAATGATCATCGGGTTTTCATGGTGCACCGCGAATACCGACGGCCGAGCATGAGCATTGTCGGCGGGCGTACGTTTTTTCAGGAAAATCTTAGTATTGCCCAGCGAATGGCCGCGAATGGCCGCGGAACTGGGCGATTTGTACTTGTAGTTTCACATTCACAGGGACATACTTCGTCTTCCTGGCGGGGCCCTCAGAACAAGACTTTACCAGCAGGGGAAGCCATGGCACTCGAGTTAGCAATCATCTGCGCCGCGGCCGGCACAGTTCTCGGTCTGCGATGCAACGTTCTGGTCCTCGTGCCGACCATCACGTTCGCGATGCTGATAGCAGGGATTGTTGGAATTGCGCATGCCAAGGGCGTCTGGTCCATGGTCGTGATGACGGCGGCGCTCGGATCGGCCGTTCAGTTGGGTTACCTTGCTGGAACAACGACGCGTGCGCTGATCGGTTCATCTGCGCGGCTCTGGGGAAAGCCCGCCGTCATGAACTCAGCCCCGCGCTAGGCCAACCTGGCTGCCGACTAGGCGCGCATATTCCTTGCAACTCCCCAAGCGCTGCTACCCGCCGCCTTCACCAGCTTCGGCCGCCGCCAGTCTGGAGCGCCAGTCCGCCCGCTTGCGGATCACGCCGATGAGCGAGAGCGCCAGCAGCGCTCCGGCCGTCAGGAACAGCACGAGGGCGATCGGCCGTGAGAAGAAAATCGTCCACGAGCCGTTCGACATGATGAGCGACTGGCGCAGGCTCAGCTCAAACGTTGGCGAGATCACGAGGCCCAGCACCAGCGGCGCGGGATCGAGGCTCAGCTTGCGCAGGACGTAGCCGAACGCGCCCATGATCAGCATGATCCACACGTCAACAACTCGGTTGTCGACGTGTGGATCATGCTGATCATGGGCGTGCTCGGCTATTTTCTTCGCAAGCTCGGCCTCGATCCGGCGCCGCTCGTGCTGGGCCTTGTGATCTCGCCTACGTTCGAACTAAGCCTGCGGCAGTCCCTCATTATGTCGAACGGCTATTGGACGATCTTTTTCACGCGGCCGATTGCGCTGGTGCTGTTCCTGATCGCAGCGGCCTTGCTTTCGCTGTCGCTGCTCGCCCTCGTCCGCAGGCGTACCGACTGGCGCACGAAACTTGCTGAGGCAGAGGCCGGTGAAAGCGCGCAATAGCTACCGCTCATCCGTCGGCAAATTGTTCCCACCGGCCGTCCGCATAAAGATCGAACCCACAGCGGCCCGCATCAGGATTCCAATAAAATAGCCGAATTGAACGGCGGTCCCGAGCAGCGCCATCGTCAGCAGCGTCGACCAGAAGCCGGCAGACTGCGCGATTCCGGCAATCACGGCGAATGCCAAGGCGAACGTGATTGCAGGAACGAGGATCAAAACCTTATACCGCACGCCGAGAGCAATGCCTATCAGAACGGTGACAATCACGATCTCAAGCGACATCGCACGCGTCCAAAGCGGACTGCCCCCGCAATTTCAAATCGGAAACCACGAGGTCTCGTCCTCTTCCCCAAATGGGCCCATCAACCAAGCAGCAGAAGTGGCCCGAGATGTGGTCGCGCGTTGGACGAAATGGTTCCTTTTTGAAACATGTCTGTTTGTTCGGAACGCCGAAACACGACAATTCTTGCCCAGAAAACAATTCATGCAATATGAAGCTTTAAAATAAGCTCAATGCCCGACAACTGTGGCGGGTACAATCTTGATACACGTCGATTGGCGCTATCCCGGAAAGGTAACCGGAGCAGATGCGTCGGCAGTTCGACTCAATGTGCAACGTGTCGACGCGATGTCAGATCGCCGACAATTGAGCGTTCTTCAGATCGGTCACCAGCATGCGGCCCGGTGCGTGAGTAATGGCAAAGGGGGGCCGCGCCGCCGCGATGGCGGCTTGGGGCGTCACACCGCAGGCCCAGAACACCGGCAGTTCGCCGGGCTCTATCGGAACCGGATCGCCGAAGTCCGGCTTGGCGAGATCCGAGATGCCGATGGCTTCCGGGAAGCCGATATGTACCGGCGCGCCGTGCGCGGTCGGCAGCCGCGATGTGATCTGCACGGCCCGAATGGCGTCTGCCGGCTTGAGCGGCCGCATTGAGACGACGAGCGGTCCGCACAACCGGCCAGCCGGCGTCGTCGGCACATTGGTGCGGTACATGGAAACGTTGCAGCCGCGGGCGATGTGGCGGATCGGAATGCCAGCCGCAATGAGGGGCTCCTCGAACGAAAACGAGCACCCGATCACGAAACTCACGAGATCGGCGCGCCACGCCGCGCAAATGTCGGTCGGCTCATCCACCAGTTCGCCGTGCTGCCATACCCGATAGCGCCCAAGATCGGTGCGGATATCGAGGTCGTCTCCGAGCGCCGGCAGCCGCGGGTCGCCGGGCTCTGCAATACCGATGAGCGGACACGGCTTTGGATTGGCGACGCAGAACCGCAGGAATTCATCCGCCCAGTCGCGCGGCAGGATGGCGAGATTGCCCTGCACGAAGCCGGGCGCCAGCCCCGTGGTGGGTGCGTCGAAGCCGCCACACCGGCAGGCGAGCCGTACGGCGCGGCCAGATTGAAGCGCGCCGCCATCGTAAGCAGGCTCGTCCCTACGTGAGACCATTCGGCACCACACAGTCGCCTTGCGGCTCGTTCAGGTCCGTTGGACAGAGTGATCGAGAGATGTTTTATCGCGCCTGCAGGCCAAGGGACAGTCGCTAGCCTGGCAGAGCGCCGCACGCTCTTCGCCTGCGGTCTGAGGTCCTGGCGGTGCCGGGCGACGGGCGATCCCGCCGAGGTGCCGCAAGGCCGGTACTTACTGCAGGCCAGCTAACGCAGTCGGGAACATTGATGGCGAATACGTGGGAATTCTGGATCGACCGCGGCGGCACCTTCACGGATGTGGTGGGTCGGCGGCCTGATGGCGCGCTCGTGGCCCATAAGCTGCTGTCGGAGAACCCGGAAGTCTATCGCGACGCCGCGGTACAAGGCATCCGCGATCTCCTCGGCCTCGAGGCCGGCGACGCCATTCCGCCCGGTCTGATCGGCGCCATCAAGATGGGCACCACGGTCGCCACCAATGCGCTGCTGGAACGCAAGGGCGCCCGCACCCTGCTTGTCACCACCGAAGGGTTCCGTGACGCGCTCAAGATCGGCTACCAGGCGCGGCCCAAAATCTTTGCGCGACACATCGTCAAGCCCGACATGCTGTTCGAGCGAGTGGTCGAGGTCACGGAGCGCGTGCGCGCCGACGGAACCGTCGAAAAGGCGCCCGACCTTGCTGTGGTGCGTTACCACCTCGAACGAGCCCGCGCGGACGGTTTTACGGCCGTGGCGATCGTGTTCATGCACAGCTACCATTATCCGGAGCACGAGCGTCAGGTGGCGTCGGTCGCGCGCGGCCTGGGGTTTCTTCAAGTCTCAGTCAGTCATGAGGTCTCGCCGCTGATCAAGCTGGTGGGTCGCGGCGACACCACAGTGGTCGATGCCTATCTGTCGCCGATCCTGCGGCGCTACGTGGCGAGTGTCGCGCAAGAGCTTTCTAGCGGACGACAGACCACAGACGACAGAGGGCGGATGAGCGAGCCCGCTGCTCCGTCCTCCGCCCTCCGTCCTCCGTCTTCTGCTCCCCGCCTCATGTTCATGATGTCGTCGGGCGGGTTGACGGCGGCGGAGCTGTTCCAGGGGAAGGACGCCATTCTTTCAGGTCCTGCCGGTGGCGTGGTCGGAATGGCGCAGACCGGGCGCGAGGCCGGCTTTCCTCGCCTCATCGGCTTCGATATGGGCGGCACCTCGACCGACGTGTCGCATTTCGATGGCGAATACGAGCGGGCCTTCGAAACCGAAGTTGCCGGTGTGCGCATGCGCGCCCCGATGATGCTCATCCACACGGTGGCGGCCGGCGGCGGCTCGATCCTGCATTTTGACGGCGCCCGCTTTCGTGTCGGGCCCGACTCGGCCGGCGCCAATCCGGGGCCGAAATGCTATCGCCGCGGCGGCCCGCTCGCCGTCACGGACGCCAACGTGATGCTCGGCAAGCTGATGCCGGATTTCTTCCCGCACATTTTCGGACCCGGGCAGGATCAGCCGCTTGATGCCGAGGCGGTGCGGTCTGCCTTCGCGGATTTGGCGCGCGAGGTCAACCATTGCCGCGGTGGCGAGCGAAGCGCGGAGGATGTTGCCGACGGCTTCATCCGGATCGCTGTCGAGAACATGGCGAACGCGATCAAGAAGATCTCCGTTCAGCGCGGCTACGACGTGACGCGGTACGCGCTCAACTGCTTCGGCGGCGCGGGCGGGCAGCATGCGTGCCTGGTGGCCGACGCGCTCGGGATGACGAGGGTACTGATCCACCCCTTCTCCTCGCTGCTGTCCGCCTACGGCATGGGCCTCGCGGATATCCGGGCCACGCGTCAGCAGGCGATCGAGGAGACACTCGGGGATGCGGCGCGCGCGTCAATCAAGGCCGTTGGAGAGCGGCTCGGTGCAGAGGCACGCGCCGAGGTGAGCAGCCAGGGCGTGCCGGACGCGGACATTATCGCGTATGTGCGTGCACACATTCGGTATGCCGGCACCGACACCGCTCTGCTGGTGCCGGCGTTCAGTTTACCTCCTCCTGAAGGGGAGGGTGCTACGCCCGACCTCGCAAGACTGAAATCCGCCTTCGAAGCCGCTCACAAGGCGCGCTTCGGTTTCATCGATCCCACCAAGGAACTCGTTGTCGAAGCGGCGTCGGTGGAAGCGGTAGGCGGTGGGGCGAAATTTTCCGAGTCCAGCTTGGCAACCACCTCGGCGGCGTTGCCCACACCCAAGCGGCGCACGCGCTTCTTCTCCGGCGGGGCGTGGCATGAGGCCGTCGTCTTCACCCGCGATCAACTCGTGCCGGGCCATCGGGTGGCGGGCCCCGCTATCGTGATCGAACCGCACCAGACCGTTGTGGTGGAGGCTGGTTGGCAGGTGGAAGTGACCGCGAAGGACCACCTCGTGTTGACCCGCATAGTGCCGCTTGCGCGCGCTCACGCGATCGGTACCGCGGCCGATCCGGTGATGCTCGAAGTGTTCAACAACCTTTTCATGTCCATTGCTGAGCAAATGGGCGTGTCGCTGCAGAACACGGCCTATTCGGTCAATATCAAGGAGCGGCTCGACTTCTCTTGCGCTGTATTCGCCCACGACGGCAGCCTCGTGGCCAATGCGCCCCACATGCCGGTCCATCTCGGGTCAATGGATCGCGCCGTCGAGAGCATCATTCGGGAAAATGCCGGCCGCATCCGGCCGGGCGACGTCTATGTGATCAACGCCCCTTATAACGGCGGGACCCATTTGCCGGACATCACGGTTTGCACGCCGGTGTTCGACGATGCCGAGCGGGACATTCTGTTTTGGGTCGCGAGCCGCGGCCATCACGCTGATGTGGGCGGCATCTCGCCGGGCTCGATGTCGCCCAACGCTCGGACCATCGAGGAGGAAGGCATCTATATCGACAACTTCAAAATGGTGGATCGCGGCCATTTCCGCGAGGCGGAACTCTATGCGCTCCTTACACGCGCCAAATATCCTGCCCGTAATGCACTGCAGAACGTCAACGATCTTAAAGCCCAGATCGCCGCCAATGAAAAAGGCGTGCAGGAGCTGCGCAAGATGACGGCGCAATTCACGCTTCCTGTCGTCAAGGCCTACATGCAGCACGTCCAGGACAATGCGGCTGAAAGCGTGCGGCGCGTCATCGACCGGCTCCACGATTCCGAATTCGCCTACGAGATGGATCAGGGCACCGTGATCCGCGTTAAGATCACGGTCGACAGAGAAAAGCGGGAGGCGACGATCGACTTCACCGGTACGTCGCCGCAACAGCCCACCAATTTCAACGCGCCGGAACCAGTGACACGCGCGGCTGTGCTCTATGTATTCCGTGTCATGGTGGACGATGAGATTCCAATGAATGCCGGCTGTTTGCGCCCGATCAACATCATCATTCCGCGGCGTTCGATGTTGTCGCCTGAGTATCCGGCCGCAGTGGTGGCCGGCAACGTCGAGGTGAGCCAGGCGGTGACCGACACTTTGTTCGGGGCGCTCGGCGCCCTCGCGGCGGCGCAGGGCACCATGAACAATCTCAATTTCGGAAATGCGCGCTACCAATATTACGAGACGATCTGCTCGGGCTCGCCGGCAGGTCCGGGCTTCAATGGCACCGATGCGGTGCATACCCACATGACGAATACGCGCCTCACGGATCCGGAGGTGCTGGAATTCCGATACCCGGTGCTCCTTGAGGATTTCCATATCCGGCCGGAGTCCGGCGGACGCGGGAAATGGCATGCCGGTGACGGCGTCCGCCGCACCATCAGGTTTCTCGAAAGAATGGAATGCACCATCCTGTCTGGCCATCGCCGGGTGCGGCCGTTCGGGCTTGCGGGCGGCGAGCCGGGCCAGGTGGGCGAGAACTGGGTGCGTCGCCGCGGCGGCCGGATGGAGCGTTTGCAGGGCGCCGACGCCACGACGCTGGATGCAGACGAGGCGATCATCATCCAGACCCCGACTGCGGGAGGATACGGGAAGGCGTAGCGAGAGGCCTTACCGCGCCGCGACGGCTTGCAGGCAGCGGCGGCTTGCCGCGAGCTCGGCCTCGTAATAGCCGACATCCGCCAGCAGCAACGGGTTCTGCACCGCCATGCTGCGTGACTTCTCGACAAACTCGACGAGCTGTTTGACGCGAAGCGCTTCCTGGTCGGCGGGACGCGAGCAGCGGGCGGCCGGAAAACCGTTCGGCGCAGTGGCCGCCTGGATTGGTCCTGCGGGCTGGGCGTCGGAGCTCGAGACGACACCGAATACGATGGCGAAGAGCGCAAGTCCGGCGAACAAACTGGCGCGAGGCGAACTCATGGCGACTTCCCGATCATAGTGATTTGTTATGGTCAGTATGTATTGGTCGTATCGATCCTTCGGAAGGTTCATTAAGGTTAACAAAAACGTTACCTCTCGGGCCGCCGCTGGCCCGGGAGGTGCAAGCCGGAATCACACGAAGGTCGAGACTTTGGGCTGCGTCATGCGTGTGCACGTTGATGCACGTTGTGCGCATGACGTCTTTCGTGGCCCGACCTTCCGCAAACCGGACCATCCGCAAAAAAAGGTGATGGCCGGGACGAGCCCGGCCATCACGCCGACTAATGATCAAGCTGATCTCGGAGTACCGCTACCGCGCCTGTTGGATCGCAGACAGCATCCAAGGACCTCCATGGGAGCGCCGGAAGGTCCATGATTCCACGACCTCCTGCGGCCCACCCTCGACGATTCGCCCGCTGGCGCGGTCGACCATCGTGTCGTTCAGCGCGAACCGCATCGCGACCGTCGCATAGTCGGTGCTGCCCTCGCGCCAGGCTTCGGCAAGATCGCCCTGCTTGAGTTTGACATCGGAGATGCGGTTCACGACGCCGCGGGTCGCATTCTCTGCCAAGTCCTCGGAGAAGAACGACACCATTTCGGGCGTAGCGCGCGCCCGCAGCGCATTGATATCCTCATTGCTGTAAGCGGTCTGAATTTCGCCGAGCAGGCGTTCGAACGCATCGTAGTCGGCGTTCCCGATGCCGACGTCGTCGCTGCGTTGACCAGCGCCAGCACGGCTGCCACCGCCGCCGCCCAGGATTCCACCGAGGCCCAGGCTCCCGGGAGGTCCGCTTGATGCGCTGTCGCGATAGAGCGATCCCGCGTAGGCCGGCTCGTTGCGGCGTTGGAACCAGCGCCACAGAAACATGGCAATGAGCGCGATCAACCCGAGCTGGAAGATGAGCCCGAGGAATGAAACGAAGCCGCCGAGCCCGCCCAAGATGCCGTGGCCGAACAGGAGTCCGAACAGGCCCGCGCCCAGGAAGCCCGCCGCGAGGCCTCCCCAGAAGCCAGAGCGGCCGAAGAACCCCGGAGAGGGTGCAAGGCCGGGCCGCGGCGTTCCGATATTAGGTTGCGTTATCGTACGCTGCATCGGGCTTGCCGACGGCATTGTCGAGGTCGATGGCGGCGCCGAAAACGTACGGGTTCCCCGGCTGCCTGAACTCAGGCCCCCGCCGATGCGCGCGTCTGCGCCGGATATCAAAATACCCGACGTGGCCGCGACAATCGCAACGACCGTCAGAGCCCGATAAATTTTACGGAACATGAAGTCCTCCCACAGGCGGCCGCACCCCGACGGGGCTGCATTCGGCCGCGGCACTGACATGTCGCAATATTGGTATGTGACGGGTGGTTGATAAGGGGTGAAGCATGTTGTCGCAGGCATGATGGTACGGTTTGCAGATGCGCCAGCACGTTACCGGCGCCGGCTCGCTATATGCTACGTTGCGCATCCGTGTGTCGGTTGCAAATCCGCTGCGGCCGATGCAGCACTGCAACCAGATCGGAGGAATCGCCGTGAAACAGAGCATGCTGACGGCCGCGATCGGATCTATCGCGATGCTCGCCGCCAATGTCGCGGCGAGTGCTGTCGAGATCAAGGTGATCAGCTCGAACGCGCTCAAGACGACGCTGGAGCAGCTCGCGCCAGAATTCGAGAAGACCACGCAGCATAAGCTCGCTTTCACTTGGGGCGCTGCCGTTCCTCTCAAGGCCGAAATTGAGAAGGGCGCAACGTTCGACGTGGCGGTGCTCACCACCGCGGCAGTCGATGACCTCATCCGGCAAGGCAAGCTCCTCGCCGCCACCCGCATGGCGCTGGCAAACTCGGGCGCTGGCGTCGCGGTTCGCAAAGGCGCCCCCAAACCCGACATCAGCACCGTCGATGCATTCAAGAATGCGCTCCTCTCTGCCAAATCGGTTGCGTATGTGGAGCAGGGCGGCACCGGCATCTATTTGAAGGCTTTGCTCCAGCGCCTCGGCGTCGCCGATGCCCTCAAGGACAAGCTCAAGCTGTTGCCGCCCGAAAATCCCGCCGCGAACGCGGTCGCCAATGGCGAAGCGGAAATCGGCATGACTCAGATCAGCGAAATCTTGCCGTACACTGGCGCCGAACTTGTCGGCCCGTTCCCGAAGGAAATTCAACTCACCACATCTTTTGCGGCGGCGGTTGGGACGAGCGCCCAGCAACGGGATGCCGCAAATGCGTTGATCAAGTTCCTGACTGCGCCGTCCGCGGCCCCGGTGTTGAAAGCCAAGGGCCTTGATCCCGCGGGATGATGCAAGCCGAATGGATAACCTCCTGAAAGTTCACGGCTAGCGTGTTTCACGGACCAGGGAGCGACAACGGCAAGCCCGTTCGTTGAATCGGCTGAGGCGGAGATGGCTTCTGGAGAAGCCAAATCAGACAGGAGTCGCGTGATCAGGATGGGAACGCGTTTCAACAATGATTGCCGCTGCGATTGCCTAATGCGGAGGCCGGACGGCGGCGCAGCGTGGCGGCGGCGCGGGCGTAGCTAGAAGGGGTCAATGCCCGGCCCTGGCCGGCCGGCTGCCTAACGTTTGACCGCCCACACGACGTCTTGATTGGGGCCGCAGGGAAGCGGACCGCGGCGTGCTTGATCTCTGCAAAACCTTAGTGTTTCGCCCGCTACGGTCCTTTGTTTCCGGCACGCAATGGTCTCTGCTGGCGTTCTGTGCCCCCCGCCCGGGTAAAATTGGCAGGAGCGTACAGTGTACCAGTAAACGCCTTTCGCTGAGGCGGAAGATGTAACAAGCGTCAAGCCCACGATGAAGCCTACGGCACCGAGCAATGGCGTCATAGTCATGATTGTTCTCCACCGGCTGTGGTAGCGAGGAAATTATCGGAGTATTTTCTGACATCGCACGTGATATGGGTCCTGAGTGGCATAGCGCCCCGAAGCGACGGACCTGATACGATCGTGGAAATATGCCGCGCATAATCAGAGCCCGCTGTGATGAGGATCACAGATTTGCGCATTCTGTCCACGCAGCTGAAGCAGCGCAGCGAGCCGGCGCGGCTGGCCCAACGGCTTGGCGCGGCGGCCAACGGGCTGCCGGCAGCAAGCCGCAGAGCTAGCCGAGGCGCTCAGTAAGCTCGCCTGATGGCTTTGCCCGGCAGGCCATCATCCCCGGCGGCCCACCTAGGAATACGCTTGGGCATGAGCCGCACGGTGTGGGATTTGGTGCCCATTCGACAAGGTCGGTATAGAAAGACGATCGCCTAGCCCTCTCCCCGCGGGAGAGGCTAGGCGTTCAAATGCAATGCCGCAGTACGCGCTCAAGGAGCCGGGGCTTGCTATTCCACCAGACTATTTCTTCGGCTCGGGGGCTTTGTCGAGGCGCTCGATTTTGGCGTCGGCGCGCAGCTTGGTGACGAGGTCCACCTGTGCCTTGCGGGACGCGAACTGCTCGATCTCGCCCCGAACCTGGTCGAACGGCGGAGGTTGGCGCGTGCGCTTATCCTCGACCTTGAGGACGTGCCAGCCGAACGGTGTTTTAACCGGGCCGGACACCTGGCCCTTTTCCAACGTGAAGGCAACTTCGGAGAATTCCGGCACCATCTGGTCGCGGGTGAAATAGCCAAGATCGCCGCCATCCTGTTTGCCGGAAGGATCTTCTGTGAGCGCCTTCGCGAGCGTTGCGAAGTCCTCGCCCTTTTTGATGCGGTCGATGGTGTTCTTCACCTTGTCCTCGGCGGCCTTGCTGGCGGCCTGGTCGTTTGGATCGTTGACCCGGAACAGGATATGGCGGGCACGGACTTCCTGCTGGCCGCCCATGTTCTTGGTGGCATCATCGTAGATCTTGCGCAGTGCCGGCTCGGTGACGGCGGCCTTGGATTCCTGCCCCAGAACGACTTCCATCAGGGCCTTGTTGCGCACGAAGGCAAGGCGTTGCTTGAATTCGGCACTGTCCGGAATCTTCTTTGCTTCCGCGGCCTTGGCAATCAGCAGCAGGTCGGTAAGATAATTGACGAGGTAGTCGCGCTTGCCGGCTTCGTCGTTCGCCGGCATGTCGCGGCCGATGTCGTCCTCCGCGATGTTGAGGTCGCTTTGGCGGATTTCAACGCCGTTGACTTTGGCAATGACCGGATCGGAAGACGGCGCCTGCGCAGGCGCGAGCGCCGTCGTGGCCATGAGGGCCGCGAAGCCGACCGCGAAAGCGGTCAGGAGGCGGCGCGATGCCGAGGTCGATGTGACCACGGCAGAATGATAGGTAGGAGGAGCCATAGGGTATCCTTGATTGTTGGCGCCGCAAGCAACGCGGGGGAACACCATCGACAGTCGCTTAATCGGCCTCGATTGGCAACAGAAGGTTGCGGTCTACGCGTTAACGGAGGCGTGATTGCGGCCATAAGGCGGCTCTGCCGATTGACAAGAGTCCGACCCCCTCCTATCTCTCGACAGCCTACCGGTCCGCTCATCGGGGCATTCGCGATCGCGCCCTGATGGCGCGAAAAGCACCGCAATTCAAATGCCTTGAGGACGATTGCCGGTCGAGCGCTCATCGGTTAGGCGGCACGCCCCAGCGGACGAGAAAGGAACTCCGGCATGTTCGGCGCCGTAGCCCGCA
>Ga0070734_10005313_pt1 | contig 11492 bp, 6 predicted proteins | sample Coa_R1_8_FD_66444 | JGI IMG/M metagenome (GOLD analysis project Ga0070734, IMG submission 66444) | Surface soil microbial communities from Centralia Pennsylvania, which are recovering from an underground coalmine fire - Coalmine... | ecosystem: Environmental > Terrestrial > Soil > Unclassified ...
TCCCGTCGGCGGCGGTGAAGTGATCGCGCGCGTTGTTCCACGAGAAGCCGACGCGCCCCATCCACTTGTTCGACATCCGCTTGATCAGGCCGACTTCGACGCCGTGGTAATCGGTGTAGTAGTCGGGGATGTTCGTCGTCAGGAAGCCGTTGCCGCCTGCGGCGACCGCGGCCGGATTCGGAATGAACGTCGCGACGTTGTACGGCGTGCCGTCGGGCAGCGTGCCGCTGAAGCCGGCGCCCGGCGCGTAGTTCGCCAGGGTGACGCCCGTTCGCGGTGTGATGCGGCCCGTGAAGTTGCCGAACAGATCGCTCGTCCGCGTGTAGCTGTAGTTCACCTGCGCCGCCAGATTCGGCAGCAGCTCCCGATCGAAGCCGGCGACGACGCTCGACGTCTTCGGCGCCTTGAGGTTGGGATCGACGACGTTCGACGAGGTGACGGCGGTTGGATTCGCGGGGTTGAAGCCGCCCGCCGCGGTGATGAACTGGTTGAGCAGCACCTCGTTCGATTGCGCGAGGTGGTCGCCGTTCGAATCGACCCAGCGGTACGTCGCCGATCCGATCGTCGTGCTCGGGTTCGTCGCGCCGACCGTGCCGGTATCGAGCTGGCCGGCGTAGCGGCTGAAGCTGGCGCGGACGACGCTCTTGCGCGCCTCGTCGAGCGCGTAGGTCAGGCCGACGCGCGGCGAGATGTTCTTCCACGTGAACGGCGCGTCGTACCCCGCGAAGACCAGGCCCGGCACCACCTGCGGGAACGCGGCGTTCGCCAGCGTCGTGCTCGGCAGCGCCTTGCCCGACTGCTGGTCGTAGCGGAGGCCGGCGTCAATCGTCACCGGACCCTTCGCGATCGTGTCGCCGACGTAGAGGTCCGTGTAGAAGACCTTGTTGCTGCCCGCGGCCTGCCGGAACACTTGCGCGCGCAGGTCGGTGGGCGAGTTCTCGATCGCGAGGATCATGTTGCCGGGGTACACGTTCCCGGAATACGCCTCGGCGGTGCGATAGCCGAAGCCGTATTTCAGATCGTGCGACCAGCCCATGCCGTTCAGGAACGAGTTCGCGTCGACGTTGTAGATGTGCTGCGGCCGGATGTTTGTCGTCTGGTTGATCGATCCGAACGACTGCGACGTCGTGAAGCTGCGGCCCGCCTGCGTGTCGAGGCCGCCTTCCGGCGCGAGGATGAACCCCGTGTTGAAGTAGGCGACTTTGCCCGACACGAACAGGTTCGATCCGAACGTGCGATCCTCGCCGATCTTCCACAGGCCGTGCAGCGGGCTGTCGGTGTACGCGTTGTCCTGGTGATAGGTCGCGGACGGCGCGTCGAACAGAATGCCGGAGATGCCCGGGCTGCGGCCGTCCTTGATCTTGAAGCCGTCGAAGTACAGGAAGCTGATCATGTCCTGCTTGGTCGCCTGCCAGTTCAACTTCACGTCGGGGTTCTTCAGCTTCGTCTCGTCGACGAACGAGCCGGCGCGCCGCACCAGCTTCACGTCCTGATACGAGTACGAGTTGTAGAACCACGCGTGATCGCGCCAGATCGGTCCGCCGATGTCGTAGCCGTAGTCCGAGATCTGCTTGTTGTGATCGGCGGTGTCCGGCGTGACGCCGATGGCCGCCAGTTCGTCCGGCACGTTCGACGATTCCATCGCGTGGTTGTCGAAATAGCCGCGCACGCCGCCGCTCAGACGATTGGTGCCGCGCTTGACGACAAGGTTCAGCCCCATGCCGCCGGTCGGCTGCTTGATGTCCTGCCCCGCGGTCGAGACCTGGATCTCCTCGAAGTTGTCGTAGTTGTAATAGCTCGGCGACGCGCCCGTCGCCGCCATGTCCGTGATGTTGATGCCGTCCATCGTCCACACCGCGTCCTGCGGCCGCGTGCCCTTCGACGCGAAGTTGGACTGCTGGCCGGTCTCGTTGCCGCCGATGTTCACGCGGTCGACGAGGACGCCGGGGACCGAGCGCATCAGCGCGAACGGATCGCGCGACGTCGGGATCTTGGTCAGCTCGTCCGATGTGAAGTTCGTCGCCGTGCCGGTCGCCTTCGTGTCGACGATCGGCGATTCGCCGCTGACGGTGATCGTCTCCGCCACGCCGCTCACTTTCAGCGTCATCGGCAGCTCGACGTTCTTGCCGACCGAGACGATGACCTGATCGTGGACGACGGTGGCGAAGCCTTGCAGCGCGGCGGAGACTTTGTACGGTCCGGGCGCGAGCTCCAGGAATCGATACTCGCCCGTGGCGTCGGTGACGGCGGTGAGCGTCGCGTCGACGCCCTGCGCGGTGACGGTCACGCCGGGCAGCACGCCGCCTTGTTCGTCCTTGATGGCGCCGGTGATGCTGCCGCCTTGCAGTTGTGCGAACGCCGGCGCCGCGAATGCGAGCGCGCACGCGAGCACGAAGAACCATCGCTTCATGCGGACTTCTCCTCTCCGAGAAAAGATCGAGATCGTTAGACGAATGAAATGCAGCACGCGATGTGCCACTGTCCGCGCAACGCGCGGACAGTGTTCGCGTTGACCATCGATGGGAATCGTCAGCTGGTTGCAGCGATCGCCGCGACGCGCGCGCGTGACGGTTGACGAACCGTTGAATCGCGTGATCCAAAGATCACGGCGTGTGCGATCTGATGCACTGTCCGCAGTCGGGACGGTGATACAGTGACGGCGTGTCGAAGCTCGACGCGATCGTCGACGCGCTGCGGCGTTTCTACGGACGGTTGCCGGCGCCGCCGCGCGATCCGTTCACGCTGTTCGTGTGGGAAGTGCTGTCGGTGCATTCGACGCCGCAGAAGCGCGATGCCGCGCTGGCGGCGCTGAAGCGCATTCCCGCGCTGACGCCCGACGCGATGTGGCGCGCGCCGCAGAAGAAACTGCTCGACAGCGTCACGCTCGCGGGGCCGTATGCCGAGAACCGGCTGCGCGCGCTGCGGACCGGCGTCGACATGTTCCGGCGCAACGCGGCGCTGCCGCGCATCGTGCGCGGGCCGCTGGCGCCGGCGCGCCGCGCGCTGAAAGGGCTGCCGCAGATGGGCGAAGGGGGCGCGTACCGCATGCTGCTCTTCGCCGCCGATCATCCCATCCTGCCGGTCGACGCGCGCCTAGCCCGCGTGGCGACGCGGCTCGGCTACGGCGATGCGCAGACGGTCTTCGCGAAAACGGCGAAGTCGGTGCGCGATGCGCTGGCGCCGGAACTGGCCGGGTCGCTCGAGGCGTACCGCCGCACGTTCCTGTACTTGTCACACCACGGCGGGGCGACGTGCACCGATCGCGATCCGCACTGCGGGGTATGTCCGGTGGTGGAGATGTGCCCGGAAGGACAGCGACGGGTCAATCCACGAAACGCACGAAAGCACGAAACACACGAACCGCACTAATAGTCTTTTTCGTGTCTTTCGTGTCTTTCGTGTCTTTCGTGTCTTTCGTGTCTTTCGTGGTTTTCGTGATCAATTCAGCGAAGCGACTCGACGCCTCAACGTCTTCACGTGCTCCCAGATCGCCGTGTACTCGTCCTTGTCGTCCTCGTCGACGGTTCTTTTCCCCGACAGCTGCAGATAGCGCTGCAGATCGCGCAGCGCGGCGCCGTAGTCGTGCAGGTGATACGCGAGCAGACCGCGGTCGCGCAGCTCCTCGGCGGCGGTTGGATCGACGGCGAGCAGCAGTTCGGTGATATCACGCGCCTGCGGGAACGAGTGCATGTTGACGTAGAGGCGCTTCAGGTTCACGAGCATCCTGACCAGAATCTGCTCCTTCGTCGCGCGCACGAGGAGCTGCGAATCGTAGACCGCGCCGTCGCCGGCGTGGTGCCGCAGCAGCGACCGGCAGGCGTCCTCCGACAATAGCGCGCCGCCGTGAAACGCGTCGATGATCAGATCCTCGGCGTGCGCCAGCCCATGCCGCGCAGGACACCGCAGCAGGAAATGTCCCGGAAAGTTGACGCCGACGGCCGGCAGCCCGGCGCGGCGCGCGATTTCGAGGTAGACGAGGGCGAGCGAGATCGGAATGCCGGTCCGGCGATCGAGCACTTCGTTCAGGCAGCTGTTCCGCGGATCCTCGTAGCGCGTCTGGTTGCCGCTGAAGCGCAGCTCGCCGAACAGGTAGTCGTTCAGCGCCATCACCTGCGCGTAGCGGATCGGGTCGGCGGACGCGGGCGCGTCCGCGCCGGCGATCTCGGCGCTCGCGACGCGGCGTTTCGCTTCCTCGCCGATCGCGTCGAGCCGATCCAGATACGGCCCCGCGTCGAGGAACGGATACTCGACGCGCGCGATCATCAGCGCGGCGACGGCGAGGTCGGGATCGGGACTGAGCGCCGCCTGCCCGAACGCGTGCACGAGATGATCGCGGACCACGGAGGGGATAGTACCAAAAAAAAGGGGCGGGACCTTGCGGCCCCGCCCCGACTTGCGACTTGTGACTTGCTGCTTTGTTTACCAGCTGACCCGCACGCCGAACCGCACGACGCGCGGCGGCGTGATCGCCTGGGGCTGGTTCGCGTTCGTCGCGTTCTGCGTCACGCGGACGGCCTGCAGCGTGTTGCCGTTGAAGATGTTGAACACATCCATCTGCGGCACGAGGCGAGTGGCTCCGAGCTTGATCGGACGATCGATGTGGAAATCGAGGTTCTGATAGTTCGGCAGACGGGTGTCGCCGACGCCGTTGAGCAGGAACGTGGCGATGCCGGCGCCGTTGGCGCGAGCCGGGCTCTGGACGGCGAACTCTTCCGGATAGCCCTGACGCGCGTTGTAGAAGCCCGAGATGTTGACGTCGAACGGCAGGTTGTACACGCCGCTCAACTTGTAGAGCCACTTCGCGTTGATGTAGACGTTCCCGAGACCGCTGCCCGACGTCGCGTAGTCGTACTGGAACCCGTTGCGCACCGAGCGGTTGGTCGGATCCTCGCCGATGGAGTTCACCGGATCGCCCGCGAAGCCGTTCATGTTCACGATCGTGTTGTTGTACGCGAAGCTCGTGTTCATGAGCCAGTGGTTCGACATGCGCTTCCGAGCGGTGACCTCGACGCCGTTATACGCACGGTTGTACTGGTCGCTCGTGAAGTTGGTCAGCACCTGCTGCACCGGCAGCTGGAAATTCGGTTGGTAGTACGTCACCGTCGGGCAGTTCGCGGCCGAAATACGCTGGCCGTCGTTGCCCGGGCACGTGCTGGCCGCCGGCGTATAGCTGACCGCCGAGTAGTCGGTCGGCTGCAGGCCGATCGTGTCGGAGAACTGGAAGTTCGAGTACCGCCGCCAGATGTAGTTGGCACCCACGGCGAAGCCCGCACCCACCTCGCGATCGACACCGAAGATGATCTCGTCGGTCCGATCGTTCTTCAGGTTCGGATCCACCGAGTTGATCGTCGTCGGCGAGCCCGGAGCCGCCGGGTTCCAGTTGCCGGTCAGCGCCGCGAAGCTGCCCGGATTGCCGCCGCTGGCCAGCGCGACGCCCTTCGTGTCGAGGATTTCGTTCGCCTGCACGAAGCCGTCGTGGTTCAGGTCGACCCACGGATAGCGGATGCTGACGCGCGTCACCGGGTTGACTTCGAACGACACGCCGCCCGTGCCCACCTGGCCCCAGTACGTCGCGTAGTTCGCACGGAGGATCGTCTTGCCATCGCCCGTGAGGTCGTAGGTGAAGCCGAGGCGCGGCGACAGGTTGTTGAACTTGACGCCCGGATCCGCACCGGCGAAGGTCACTGCCGGCAGCACGTTCGGCAGCAGGTAGTTCGCGCCGACGGATGACGTGAGCGCCTGGTCGTGGTTGTAGTCGTAGCGGATGCCGAGCTGCAGCGTCGTCCGGCCCTTCGTCACCGTGTCCTGCACGTACATCGCGATGTTCGTCAGGTCGTAGTCGGTGATGCCGTCGCGCGTCAACTGCATCTGGCAGCCCGCCGCGAACGTCGAGCAGTCGCTGCCCGCGGCAACCGCCGCGTAGTCGGCCGGCGTCGGAAAGCGCGCCACGGCCATGCCCGGCGTGTGCGTCGAGCTGTAGCCGTTGTTGTCGCGCCAGTAGCCGCCGAACTTGAACGAGTGATCCGCGCCGCCGAGCCCAGGCAGGAAGTACGTCGCGTTCATCGTGTAGCTGTTGACCGGTCGGATGTTCACCGACTGGCTGCCGTCCGGCGTCGACCGGCCGTTGAGGCCCGTCGAAACGATCAGGTACGGCTGCAGCCCCTGCACGCCCGCGGCGGGCGATTGCGTCACGTACGAGTCGTCGTGGTAGTCGAGGATGAAGTTGTTGCCGACGTGCGCGTACGTCGCTTCGACCAGCAGGCGGTCGCTGATGACGTACTGATCCTCGAACTTGTAGGTCGGCGTCGGGCCGGTCACCCAGTAGCTCGTGCCGTAGGTGCTCGGCACCGCGTCCTGACGCACCGTCGACTCGATCGGCGTCAGGTCGCTCGCGTTGCGCGCGTTGCGCTGCTTGGCCGAGAAGAGCGCGTAGGCGCTCGCCTTGTTGCCCTTGAACAGCTGCACTTCGCTCTTCAGGTTCGTCGTCTTCAGCAGCGTTTCGTCCGTGTTCAAGCAGTCGTTCACCGCCTGCACGGAGTTCGCGTTCACGTTAATCGCCTGCTGCGCCTTGAGCGTCTGGCACGCCGCGGTCGGCTGATAGAACCCGACGACGCCGACGTCGATCGCCTGCTTGCCGAAGGCGCCCCAGATCCAGGCGCGACCCTTCTTGATCGGACCGCCGGCTTCGACGCCGTAGTCCTGGATGTCCTGAATCGGGTTGCTCGACGACGCGCCCTGCGAGCGCAGCGTGCTGTCGATGTTGTTCGACTCGAAGCGATGGTTCGTGTCGAAGAGGCGTCCGGATCCGCGGAACTTGTCGGAGCCGGCCTTGGTCACGAGGTTGATGCCGACGCCGCCCGTCTGCTGCAGCACGTCGACGCCGCCCGTGCTGACGGCCATCTCTTCGAACATGTCGAAGTCGTAGTAGGTCGGCGACGAACCGGTTGCCGAGAGGTCGGTGATGTCGATGCCGTCGAGCGTCCACTTGTTGTTCGTGGGGTTGCCGCCGCGCGACACGTAGTTCGACTGCTGGCCCGACTGGTTGCCGCCGATGTTCTCGCGGTCCATCGCGATGCCGGCGGTCTGCTGCAGGATGACCCACGGGTCGCGGGCCGACGGAATGCTCTGGAGCAGCTCGTTGGTGAACGTCTGCTTCGTGCCCGTTTCCTTCGTGTCGACGATCGGGCTCGCGCCCGTCACCGTAATCGTTTCCTGCACGGTCGATACGCCGAGCTGCGCGTTAATCTGCGCCGAGAACCCGGCCGTGATCATGATCCCTTCGTTGACCACCGTCTTGAAGCCCGACAGCTCGAACTTCACGGTGTACGTCGCGACCTCGAGGCTCGGGAACTGATACGTGCCCGTTTCGCTGGTTATCGCGGTCTGCGGCTGCAGCAGGATGGGGCTGGTCAACGTGACCGTTACGCCCGGCATCACCGCGCCCGACTGGTCCGTCACCTTGCCAAAAATTTGGCCGGTGGGATTTTGCGCCGTCGCGAGCGCGGACGTGGCAAACAGCGCCACGAGCGCTAGCACGATTGCTCGAACTCTCATCCTTCCTCCTAGAAATAGCTGATACGCCTGAAGCTAGTGCCCGAACGAGAACACTGGTTCAAATCGAGCACTGTTCGGGTTCGCTTGAGTATCGAGCGCGATGATTGGGGAGTAAAGGTGGATCGGGTATGAAAAGATCCGTAATTGTCACCGGATCCAAGGTGTTGGATTAAGACGTGAAGAGCGAAGCAAAAAGGTGTAGATCGAGCGCGGCGATCGACGGGATCGAGAGGTCTGCGTCGAGCATTCGGACGTCGTAGGTCTGACCCACAGCGACCGTCTTCAATCCCGCGGCGCGTGCGGACTCGAGTCCCCAGCGCGAGTCTTCGATCGCGATGCAGTCGCCGGGTTCGATCGACGTGCCTGATGCCGCGGCGACGAGCGTCACCGCGCGCGCGTACGGATCCGGCGCCGGCTTGCTGCGCGCCGTGTCCTCGGCGGCGACGATCGCCGTGAAGTGCTGCGTCAGTTGCTCGCGATCGAGAACGCGGCGGATCTCGGGACCGATCGCGCCCGACGCGATCGCGATCGGAACGGCGGCGGCGGCGCGGCGGATGGCGTCGGCGGCGCCGGGGAACAGGACCGACACGTCGCGCTCGATCTCCTCCATGGTGATCGCTTTCAGCGCGACGAGATCCGCGATGTGCCGATCGTCCCACGCGATGCCGCGATCCGCCGCCATCGTCCGGAAGGCGCCCACGTCGTCGTAGCCGAGATAGCGCGTGTAGTAATCCTCGTCCGTCAGCGTCACGGCTTCGCGCGCGAGCACGCGCTGAAAGGAGCGGCAGTGCAGCGGCTCGCTGTTGGCGATCACGCCGTCGAAGTCGAAGACAATCGCGCGGAGTGGCATCGAGGCAGAATCACCGCGAAACGCACGAAAGCAGGTCGGCTCGCATCACGTGTTGGGATGCTTCAGCTTCTCGCCGGCGCGGATCGGGACCTTCAGGTTGTTCTCGGGCGGCGGGATCGGGCACTCGTACGTCACGTTGTAGTAGCAGTACGGCGTGTACGCGCGGTTGAAGTCGATCTCGTAGATGCCGGTCTTCGTGCGATCGAGATCGAGATAGCGTCCGCCCGGATACGTTTCGGTGACGCTCGTGAGATCCCTGAAGGGCACGAAGAGCTTGTCGAGATTCGGCGCGCCGACCTCGACGAATGCCGTCAGCTTCAGCGATTGCCCCTTCACGTTGAAGGCGAGCGTGCCGACGCGGCGCATCTTGCGCATCGCACCGGTCGACGTCGGCATGTCGATCGGCGTCGGGTCGTCGATCGCCTTCAGTTCGGCCGGCACGTCGTACTCGGGATCGATCGGGAAGTACGCCAGCGGCAGGAGCTCGGCGTGGCGGTTCGTCGGGACGGGGTCGTCGCTCTTCGCGAAGGCGGCGTCTTTGGCCGCCCGGTCGGCGGCGATCTTGGCGACGTAGTCCTGCGTCGATTCGGGCGGCCTGCTGGCGCACGAAACAATCAACGCAACGCACGCCAAGCTCGCAAAGATCACGGTGGCGGTCTTTGCGCGCTTAGCGAGCTTTGTGTTGTACGTCCGTGACATCATCACCCGAAAATATATCCGCCCTTGGCGACCGCCTCGTCGGCCAGCCGCCGTCTCAGCTTCACAGTATTGATCGGCGTGACCTTGATCAACCGCCGCAGCGCCGCCAGCAGCGTCCGCAGCGTGTCGCCCTCGACGGTCGCGGCCAGCGCCTGGCGCGCCGACGCCTCGATGCGCATCGCCGCGTCGTTGATGAACACGCGCGCGGCGGCGGCGTGCAGGTCCGCCTTCGCGTCACGGCGAGCGGCGGCCGCCTGCGCGCGGAGCAGCGAGCTCTCGGCCGAGTACACATCCATCAGCACGTCGGCGACGTGCATCAGCACTTCCTGCTCGTCGGTCAGCTTCGTGCCGAACGTCTGCATCGCGAGGCCGAGGATCATCAGCGCCGTTTTCTTGTAGGCGGCGACGGCGCGCGTCTCCTCGGCCAACGGCGCGTCAGACAGGTCAGGCATCGCCGGCGGCCCGAGCAGCTCGTCCTGCAGCGCCTTCGCGGCCGGGATGATCGCGAGATCGCCTTTGAGCGCGCGCCGCACGAGCATTCCCGGAATGAGCAGCCGGTTGATCTCGTTCGTCCCCTCGAAGATGCGGTTGACGCGCGCGTCGCGGAAGTGCCGCTCGGCGGGGTAGTCCTTCACGTAGCCGTTGCCGCCGTGGATCTGGATGTTCTCGTCGAGGACGAAGTTCAGCGTCTCGCTGCCCGCCACCTTCGCGATCGATGCCTCGACCGCGTATTCCTCGAACGCCGCCACCGACGCCGAGCCGTCGTTCGCGTCGTGCGGCGTCGCGGCGATGCGCGCGTCGACGAGGCCGGCGGTGCGGTAGGTCGCGCTCTCGATCGCGTACGCCCGCACGACCATCTCGCCGATCTTGTGCTTGATGGCGCCGAAGTTGGCGATCGGCTGATTGAACTGGCGCCGCGCCGCCGCGTACGTCGCCGACTCGCTGATCACGTTCGCCGCGCCGCCGGCACACATCGCGCCGAGCTTGAACCGTGCGAAGTTGAGGACGTTGAATGCGACCTTGTGCCCTCTGCCGACTTCGCCGATCACGTTCTCCGCCGGCACCTTCACGTCCTGAAAGATCAGCGCGGTCGTCGACGAGCCGTGCAGGCCCATCTTGTGTTCTTCCTTGCCGCTCTTCACGCCCCAGCCGCGCTCCACCAGGAACGCGGTGAACTGTTCGCCGTCGACCTTGGCGAAGACGACGAAGAGGTCGGCGAAGCCGCCGTTGGTGATCCACATCTTCTCGCCGTTGAGGACGAAGCTGCCGTCGGGCTGCCGCGTCGCGCGCGTGCGCGCGCCGAGCGCGTCGGATCCGGATCCCGTTTCGCTGAGCCCGTACGCGCCGATCAGCTCGCCGGTCAGCAGCTTCGGCAGGTACTTCTGCTTCTGCGCTTCGGTGCCGAAGAGCGCGATGGGGATGATGACGAGATTCGCCTGCGCGCCGAACGTCGCGCCGAACGACGCCGACCGCGACATGCGATCCGAGACGATGAGCGAGGTGACCTTGTCGAGGCCGAGGCCGCCGTACGCCTCGGGGACATCGACGCCGAGCAGCCCGAGCGCCGCCGCCTTCTTCACGAGCGCGCGCGCGAGGTTCCAGTCCTTCTGCTCGAGCGTGTCGAGGACCGGCAGCACCTCGTTCGTGATGAACTCCTCCGCCGTGCGCGCGATCAGCCGGTGTTCTTCCGTGAGCTGCTCGGGCGTGAAGACGCTCGACGAGTCGGCCGCCTGCAGCAGCCATTCGCCGCCGCGCTGGATCGTGGTGTCAGCTGCTGTCGTCATCATGTCGCTCCTACGACGATCAGCGCAGAGGCCGCCGAAATCGCAGAGAGAACCTGACTCTGCGGGTTCTGCGGGCTCTGCGCTGATCGTCGTCACATCCGTTCGAAAATTCCGGCGGCGCCCATTCCTCCGCCGACACACATCGTCACCATGCCGTAGCGGGCGTTACGGCGTCGCATCTCGTAGAGCAGCGTGGTTGTGAGCTTCGCGCCGGTGCAGCCGAGCGGATGGCCGAGCGCGATCGCGCCGCCGTTCACGTTCAGGCGATCCGGATCGATCGGCAGCGCCTTCAGGCACGCCAGCACCTGCGCAGCGAACGCCTCGTTCAGCTCGACGAGATCGACGTCTCCCACGTCGATCCCCGCCCGCGTGAGGAGCTTGCGTACCGCCGGCACGGGCCCGATGCCCATGACGCGAGGGTCGACACCTGCGACCGCCGCCCCGGCGAAGCGCGCGAGCGGCTCGATCCCCATACGCTCGGCCCGCTCGGCGCTCGTGACGACGACTGCGGCGGCGCCGTCGTTGACACCGCTCGCGTTGCCGGCCGTCACGGTGCCGCCTGCGCGGAAGGCCGGCGCGAGAGCGGCGAGCTTCGCGAGCGAGCT
>Ga0070734_10005314_pt1 | contig 11491 bp, 5 predicted proteins | sample Coa_R1_8_FD_66444 | JGI IMG/M metagenome (GOLD analysis project Ga0070734, IMG submission 66444) | Surface soil microbial communities from Centralia Pennsylvania, which are recovering from an underground coalmine fire - Coalmine... | ecosystem: Environmental > Terrestrial > Soil > Unclassified ...
TGGGGCCGGTTCCGGTCAGCGCTGTCCCGGCTCTCCGGGAGGCCTTGAAGGACGCGGACATGACTACCCGGATCGACGTAGCGATGGCCCTTTGCAGCGTCCCCGAGCAGGTTTCGGAAGCAATCCCCGTGCTCATCCCCACGATCAAGAACTTGAGGCAGCGACCGCAAGCCATGCGCACCATCGAGGCGCTGGCCAAGTCCGGTCCACAGGCCAAGGATGCAATTCCGGCCCTCCTCAATGCGCTCAACGATGACAATGTCGATATCGACGCCGCCGAGCGGATCGGGTCCGCCCTGAGGCAAATCGGCGGGCCCGAAATCGTGGAGACTGTGGAACGGCAGTATGCGAGTTCGGTCAAACGATCCCGGCTTCGGTGTGCCCATGCCCTTTCGCGGACGGGACCGACGGGCAATGCGTTCCTGGCCAAACAGATTGAAGATGGCGATCCGCTGATTCGTTTGCAAGCGGTTCGGGCGCTCGGACGGCCGGAGCGCAATGGGGCCGACGGTGTGCCGGCGCTCGTCCGCGCGCTCAAAGACAAGGACGCGCTCGTCCGTCAGGAAGCAGTGAAGGTCCTCGGACAGCTGGGCACGGCGGCACGGGCTGCGATCCCGGCGTTGACCGAACTGTTGCGTGGCGATACGAACTTCGACCGGATTTTCACGGCGGAAGCGCTGGCCTATGTCGAATCGGGTAGTCCTGCGGCGAACTTGGCGCTGGTGGAGATGTTGGGCAACCGCGACTTGGGCTGGCGCGGCCAAGCCGCGGCCGCATTGGGCCGCATTGGCCCGAACGCTCGAATGGCCGTGCCGGCACTGGTTGAGGCTGCCGCCAGCCAGGACCCCGCCATCCGAGCCGAGGCGGCCCTGGCGTTGGCCGCGGTGGAGCCGAGCGCGCCGGGCATCTTGCCGGTGCTCCTGGAAATTTTCCGGGAAAAGAACCACCCCTTCCGCGTTCGCGCTCTGGATGCCTTGGCCCGGCTTCCTTCGCCCGGCGCCGAGGCCATCGGCTGGGCCGAGCGCATCCTGTGGGATGACGCGCCGGCCCGCACCAAAGCCGCTCAGGCCCTTGGCCGCATTGGTCCAGCCGCCAAGTCCACCGTTCCCGATCTTACCAACGTGGCGATTGGATCCGATAACCAAGCCCGCGTCCAGGCAGCGCTGGCCCTTTGGCGGATCGATCATCGAACCGAGGGAGTGATTGGGGTGTTGGTCGCGGCGCTGAAGAGTCCGTTCACGTATGTTCAACCGAACATGTTAATGATTCCTGGCCCCTACGGCGTTCCCATTTCACGACCGGCGCCGCTCTGCCAGGAGGCGGCCCGCGCCCTGGCCATGATGGGTGCAGAGGCGAAGTCGGCGGTGCCGGCCCTGTGCGACGTGTTGAAGGATTCGCAGCTCGCGGATTGCCATCCGTACTTTGCCCTGGCCCTTGCGAAGATGGATCCTCGGGCGGCCAAGCAGGCGGTTCCTCCGCTCATCCAGGTATTGGAAGGCAAGGGACCGGCGGCGCGCTTGCCGCAAGAGGCTTCCGCGGCCCTGCGGAAGGAAGCCGCCCAGGCTCTGGGCGAAATTGGCGCTGAGGCTCAGGAAGCGGTTCCGTCGTTGCGGAAGGCTTCTGTAGACCCCGACCAAGCTGTGCGGGCGCAAGCGGAGCTGGCGCTGAAAAAAATCGGCGGGTGAGGACAGGGCGGGCGGAGTCAACGGCGGACGGTAACACTTGAAGCGCTTCGCCTCCGCGCTTCGCGCTGGGCTCACCCGCTCTTACCGAGTCGTGCTGCTGCCGGTGTCCGCGCAACAAAGAAGGCCACCCGTCGGGTGGCCTTCTTTGTTGCGAACAACGCAATCAGTTTCGGATGCCGTTCCCAGTTACGGAATGGCGCTGATCCCGAACACGTTCGCCCGATTCGTGCCGGAGTCGGGAGGAGTGAACGTGACGCTCACGATGTTCTTCGTGTTGTCGGTCGCGATGATGGTTTCATAGGCTTCGAAACCCTGAGGACCGCAGGTGAACTGGTAGGAGAACTTCGAAGAACCGGTGGCCGTCAGACCGTTGCCGACGCGGCCAATCCCGCCGCTTTCCGAGAACGGAGCGACCGGGATGACGGAGGCGGGGCTTGTCCCACCGCACCAGTCGTGTGCATCGAAGTTGATGGGATCAGTAGAGGTGCCGTCGGCATAGTTGATGACCAGCTGCCCCTGAGCCGTGCCATTCGAATTGCCGGACGATGCGAAGACGGCAATCTGGCTATAGGGGGCGGGGGTGACCAGGGTCAGCGTGCCGGAGGCGGGCACACCCTGAGCCTGGGCGCCGGCGTTATTCGAAATCTGGAGCACGTTGTTGTAAACGGCTGGCTGAATGAGGTAATTCACGCCGCTCCCGGTCAAGCTCGGGAAGGTCGAGCCGGCGGGAATGCCGTCATCGTGCTCGGTGCCATTGTCATCGATGGCGCCCGTTTCGAACCATCCGCAGCAGCCCGAATCAAAGAGCTGGGCAAACCGGACGTTCTGATCGGCGTCGGTGATCACGTCTGCATTGTAACCGAACAGTTGCAGCGGCAGCCATACACCACTCGGTTGCGCAGCCGCCTGCGGCACTGCAACGGTGCCCAGGGCCACGACCGCTACTGCCAGGGCAAACATCACTTGGACCCGGCCGGATCGAAACATAGCTACTTCTCCTTGTGAAACAGGGCGTTATCCGCCCGGGCTCCACACCCGGATGCGGCAACGCAAACTACGGTGAACACACGAGACAAAACAATCGCTGCGACAGCGAGTCGAGACCGCTTCCCAGTCCGCGGTCATGGACGGCGTTCAATGTCCGCGCGGCGCGCACAATCGAACGTACCGCCCTTCATTGTTAAACGTAAATGCAGGGGCAAAATGAGCGCATTTTCTCAAAAATTCTCTGGTTCCTGTTCCGTCATCCGCTCGATGTCCAGTCCCAAGGCCAAGAGGACCGCGAATGTGGACTGGCTTCGAGTCAGCAGGTTGGGCGATCGGCCCGAGTCGCTCTGCCGAAATCCACCCACCACGGGGGGCAGAACAATTAGTATAACCGGCTCGAACCATCTGTCAACCACTTCAAATTTGATTTTTTCGGAACATCCCCACCCCCACTTTTCTGTTGACGACCACGTTGTCGCCGCCCACAATCGAGTTGGTAGCAAGCGTCGGCTGTGATTTCCTCGATCTGCTGACATCTCGATGACACCGGTTCGCAATCTCCTGGTATCGGCCTCCGTTGCGGTCTTGGCCCTCGTCGGCGGCGTGGGCCAAGGGCTTGCGCAACCGAGTTACGGCTATACCACGCTGAGCGTCCCGGGTTCGATCTTCACCGAGGCGTTTGGGCTCAGCGACGCCGGTCAAATCGTGGGTGAATACCTGGCCGGCGGCGGCAGCCATGCCTTCCTCTTGCGATCGGGGGTCTATTCCACCCTCGACCAACCGGGCTGGAGCAATCCATACGCCTCCGGGATCAACAACCTGGGCCAGATTGTCGGCGCTTATAACACGGCCGGCGTGCAGCACGGCTTCCTGCTCAGTGGGGGCACGCTCACGACGGTCGATCCGCCTGGATCGAGTTCCGCACAAGCCAACGGAATTAATGCGCTGAGCCAAATCGTGGGCGTCGTGCAGGGAGATCCAAACGGCCCGTACCACGGTTTTCTTCTGAGCGGCGGTCAGTACACGACGTTCGACCCGCCGGGGGCCATCAACACCACCATCGCTCATGGCATCAACGCCTCCGGCCAAATCGTGGGGGTGTACTTTGATACGGTCGGCAATGAGCACGCGTTTCTGCGTAGTGGCCAGGACTACACCACGCTCGACCCGCCCGGCTCCATCGAAGCCAAGGCTGAAGGGATTAACGATGCGGGCCAAATCGTGGGGGTGTACTTCGATGCTGCGGGACGGCAGCACGGCTTCCTGTTCCAAGATGGGAGCTACACGACCCTCGATGCCCCTGGCGCAGCGGGGACCTATGCCTATGCAATCAACAACTCGGGCCAAATCGTGGGAGCCTACGACCAAGGCCACGGTCTGTCAGGCTTCCTTGCAACGCCCACACCAGAACCCAGTGGGCTGGTCTTGCTGATCGTTGGCACGCTGACCGGGATCAGCTGGGCTTTGCGACATCAAAGACAGATCGGCCCCACCGTCCGGGAGGAGCGACCCTCGAGCGCTTTGCATCCGCGTTAAGCAAGGAGAACCAAGGCCGGAGCGCGAGCGGCAGGTTGGCATACCGGAACCTGTCGCTCGCGCTCCGGCCTTGGTTCCGCGGCCCGCACCATCCGGCCACATAAGGCTCGAAAATGATCAGCCCCGACCGTCCGGGAGGAGCGAGCGCTCCCTGACGTCGGGGCTGGTCAACCGTTAGCGACTGGGCCTTCGGTTAGGGATTCTCGATGAACGTAAAGTTGCTAAACGTCTGGATCGCATGAGAACCGCCGGTTCCCCCGGTGAACCCGACAAATGCGGTCCCAGGCACCGCGGTCACGAGATTTCTGCTATCCGCACCGACAATGAGCGAAATGTCGACATTGTAGGTGTAGCTGTCGGTGCCTCCTGTGGCGGTGTCCAACAAGGTTTGTGTCAGGACCGCGGCAATCGGGTCGTAGGTCAGGGTGACCTGAATCGGATCACCGCTTGTGATGTCGAAAGGCGGAGTTCCGGTCACGGTGGGGTCATTCGGGTAGGTGTGGTTGCTGCCGAGGTCGGTTGTATTCGAAGATCCAAGGGTGAGGCTCTGGAAGAGCAGGTCCGTCTCGCCGACGTGGCCGGTGCCCTGATGAAGGGAATTGGACTGCGAATAGACGTTGAAGGCGACCGCAACGCTGTTGTCGATGCCAAGATAGCCCAAGGCGCTGCCGCCGTTTTGAGGCGTGCCGGCGTTGGCTCCAGCCGGATCATTGTGGATGACAAACGCCGCCCCGTCGGCTAACCTGGTCCCACTTACCTGATAGGTGAAGCTGGCGATCCACGCGCCCGTCACCACCTGGGGGCTCAGGTAGAAGACGGTGTTGTGTTCGTTACTGACATCGTCGGTGATCTGGACCGAAGCGCCGCTGAAAGTAGGCGGATTCCCCACATTGTTTTTGTTCGTGGTCCAGCCCTCGCCGCTCTTGAAACCACCCAACCCGGCATTCTTGGTCCCCGACCCGGCCGGGCTGCCGACGATGTCCGCCAAGGCTGCCGGCACAAGTAGCAGCGCCCCGGCGCATACGGCCGCTGCGGCGAGCGGGCCACGCCATGCACACCCACGAGTTCTCTGCGACATGTCCCTTCCTCCCACAAACATGAGGAAACAAGGCATTGTTCCTCTCACCTTGAAAAGAAGCGGCCTTGTTCCGATTCTGCGTTCTGGGGGTTCCCCGCGTCGGCTCGTATTGTGGTCAAGCGAATGGGGGATTGCAAATAAAAACCCAATGAAATTCGCGCGCCTCTCCAACCGCGGTCGCGAGTGTGGTTGGAAGGGGCGGGTCCGGCTTTGGCAGTGCGCAACGTCCCAGGTATAAACGCACGAGCACCAGCAAACCGAGCGCAGTTTTCCAGAAGCAAGCCGACGCAGGATCCTGGAAGAGCTCATGCGCCACCGTACCACGACATTTTGCTTCTCAACCGGGATGGGCTGCCGTAGAATCTATAGCGCCTTGCCGGATTCAGCAGCCCACGAACCCGACGCGCTGGCGGAGGACCGCGGCGGTTCGCTGGCGCGTCCGGCTTGTGAACTCCATGATCCTGCACGGTCGACGTACCCGTTATGGACCCATTCGCCTTGACGCAACGGCTCATTTGGCTGGTTGGTTTAATCGTAGTGCTCGCGACATTGGGGAACGGTTGTCGCCAGCGGGTCTCCGTGCCATCTTCCGAGCGGGATCAGACCGCCGCCGTATCGGACGGATCCAAGGAGCCACCGTGGTTTCGGGACATCACGGATGAGGTGGGGCTGAATTTCGTTCACGATGCGGGCCCGGTCGGCCGCTATTTCCTGCCCCAGGCGACGGGTTCAGGCGGTGCGGTTTTTGATTTCGACAACGATGGCCGCCTGGATTTGTATCTTCTCCAAAACGGAGGTCCCGACTCGCATTCGACCAACCGCCTCTTTCGCCAAGGTCCGGATGGACGGTTCACCGACGTCAGTGCCGGATCGGGGCTGAATGTGGCCGGCTACGGAATGGGCGTGGCCATCGGCGACGTCAACAACGACGGCTGGCCCGATGTCCTCATCACCGAATATGGTCGGCTCCGGTTATTCCTGAACCGTGGCAACGGCACGTTTATGGACGTGACGAAGGAAGCCGGTCTCGATAGCCCGCTGTGGGGAACGTCGGCGAGTTTCCTGGATTACGACCGGGATGGTTGGCTCGACCTGGTGGTGGTCAACTACGTCACCTACGATGCGGCCCGCTGGTGTTCAGGATCCGATTCACAACGGGACTTCTGCGGCCCGGAAGGGTTTCAGGGGATGGTTACGAAGCTGTACCGGAATCGCGGCGGCCGAGGCAGACTGGAAGTCAAGGAGACAAGGAGAGAGGGAGAGCAGCGGGCTGTCTCTCCCGCTAGTCTCGAAGTGCCGCACTTCCAGGATGTCACGCTGGCATCCGGCTTGGGTCGGATGCGCGGACCAGGGTTGGGAGTCTTTTGTGCCGACTTCGACGGCGATCACTGGCCCGACATTTTTGTCGCCAATGATGCGAAGCCCAATCACCTCTGGATTAATCAGCGCGACGGCACGTTCAAAGAGGAAGCCGTTCTGCGCGGGATTGCCTACAACTGCCTGGGCAATACGGAAGCCAACATGGGGGTAGCTGTGGGCGATGTGGATGGCGATGGGCTGTTTGATGTGCTGGTCACGCATCTGACGGAGGAGACGCACACACTTTGGCGGCAGGGACCCAAAGGATTGTTTCAGGATCGGACGGCCCAGGCTGGATTGACCCAGCCTTCGTGGCGCGGAACGGGGTTCGGTACGGCCCTGGCAGATTTTGATCACGATGGCGCGCTCGACTTGGCCGTCGTCAATGGTCGGATCCGGCGCGCCAAAGCCACGGCCGCGAAATCGGTGGCCGCGGCCGATTCCGGCTCCTTCTGGAATTCCTACGTGGAACGCAATCAGCTTTTTGTCAACGAGGGCCAAGGCCGATTCCGCGATCTTTCGCTCGCTAACGATCCGTTCTGTGGACCGGCCCGGGTCGGACGCGGGCTCATCTGTGCCGATCTGGATGGAGATGGAGCCCTGGACTTGGTCGTGACCAACGTGGCCGGCCCGGCACGGATCTACCGCAATGTTGCTCCCAAGCGCGGGCATTGGTTGATGGTCCGCGCCCTGGACCCCGCGCTCCATCGGGATGCCTATGGTGCGGAGGTGACCGTGCAGATCGGTGCCCGCCGCTTGATGCGGTGGATTAATCCCGCATACAGTTACCTGTGCAGCAATGATCCGCGCGCCCATTTTGGCCTCGGGCCGGCCGAGCGCGTGGATGCCATCGCACTGGTTTGGCCCGATGGAAACGCGGAGATGTTTCCGGGGCAGGCGGCCGACCAGGTCGTCGTGTTGCGGAAAGGAACCGGCAAATCGTTACAGAGGAATTGAGGCGTGGAACATGGCCGCTGGTGCACGCAAACGCCGACGCCGCAAGGCACCTCGCGGAGCCAAACGCTGGCGCTTGGGGTTGATGGCGGCGCTGCTCGGCGGGGCGATCTTGACCATTGGGCAAAGCCTGTACCAGCGGTTTCGGACGTCGCCGTCCGAGGTGCTTTCCCGAGTTGCCGTTCCTGAGCCGCCGTCCCTGGAGGGCGTTGCGGACCCGGCCGTCAAACGGCTCTTGACCGATTGCCGGGTAGCCTTGCTCCGGTCCCCTCGAGTAGCCGCGGCCTGGGGAAAGCTGGGCATGGCATTGTTGGCTCACGATTACTACGATGAGGCCAAAGGTTGCTTCGTCACGGCCGAACGCCTGGATCCCCGTGATCCGCGTTGGCCGTATTTCCAGGGGACGATCCAAACCGAAAAGAACCCCGATGAGGCAATCCAAGCGCTGGAGCGGGCCGCCAAGTTGTGCGCCGAAACCCCCGATGCGCCCCGGCTTCAACTCGCCGAGCTCCTGTTGGCCAACGGCCGGCTGGATCAAGCCGGTGCGCAATTCCAGCTTGTCCTCCGCCGAAGCCCCACCAATGCACGAGCCCACCTCGGCCTGGGCCGCGTGGCATGGATGAAGGGCGAGCTGGCTGCCAGCCAGGCCCACCTCGCCATTTCCGTCCGCGATAGCCATACGCAGAAAGCGTCCCATCTCTTGCTGGCGCAGATTCACGAACGGCTCGGGGATCCAGCGCATGCCGACCAGGAATCTCGCCAGGCCGGCGTTCCGAACGATCCCGCCTGGCCGGACCCCTTTCTTGATGAAGTCCTCAAGTTGCAGACGGGGATGAAGTCATCTCTGATCGGCGTAAATTTGCTGCTCGAGCAAGGCCGACTTGATCCTTGCATTGCCCAGTGCCGAAACCTGCTCCGCGACTATCCGGATTCTGACATGATCTGGCTAACGCTGGGCAAAGCACTCGTGCAGAAGCGAGATTTTCCTGCGGCCCAGGAAACCCTTCGCAAAGTATTGCAGCTCGTGCCCGATTCCGTGCAGGCGCACTTCCAGCTTGGATTTGCTGCATATTTGCAGCGGAATTATCGGGATGCCGTGAGCTGGTATCGCAAGGCCACGGAGCTGAAACCCGATTTTACATTTGCTTACCACGACCTCGGCCATTGCCTGATTTTGGTAGGGGACCGGACGGGGGCCATCGAGGCGTTTCGAGCCGCCCTGCGCTGCCAACCAGACCTGGCCGACGTTCATCGGGTGCTGGGCGATCTCCTTCTGAAGGACGGCCAATGGACCGCGGCCGTCGAGCATTTGCAGCTCGCCGTGCAGCTGAAGCCGAGCGATGCAACCGCCCGGCAACTCCTCCAGCAAGCGCTCCAGCGGCTGACGATTCCAGCAATTCTGTGAAGGTCCATGTTCGTGCCGCGGTGGTTCACTGAACCGCCGCGGCACGAACATGGACATTTAGTCCCCCCTGGCCCCGACAAAGTCTACCGCTGGAGCGGTTCAATCGGCCTCGATCCGTAGTGCCCGGCCGTCGCGCTCACACGAGACTGGAACTCTTAAGCCGAAGTGGTTATTAATCAATAGATGGAGGTTTCAGAAGCAGCTCCCGTCTTGGAGGCAACGAGGCCTGGGATCTGCCTTAGACCTTTCTGCCATTCCGCTGAGCTTCAGAACAGAGGATGTGATGCTTCGCCCAGCGCCCGGTACCCCCCGCCATTGCCGGACTCCGTGGATGTTCAGGGAAGAGATCGGGAGGTTATGCCGCCCAACGCTTCGTCACCGCTGCGCCGCCTCATCAGCGAGCGTGTGCGCACCAATCCAGTTCACTCTTGATGGAGAGGCCCACCTAGGGAGGGAGACTACGTCATGCTGTTTAAAACGCTGCCACGTGCTCGCCATTCAACCCGGAGAAACACGCCGCGATCCTCGCATCGGCTGTCATTGGAAAGATTGGAGGATCGGCTCGTCCCGACATCTGCCATCGACGGCGATGTCCTGGTCGCAACCCTTCCTTCGCAAGGCTTTACGCAGGCCGACCAGTCCGGATTTCCAACCGGCCTGGTGGGTGTCCGACTGAACCCAACGCCGCCGCCTACGACCACGCAGTATCAACTCTCCACGGACCAGGTTCTTGGCAGCGGCAATTATTTCATCTTTCCGACGTACACGGCTCAAGCTACCAATTCGTCCAACCAGTTCCTGCCTCAGCTGTTTGAGACGGATCTCCAGTACAACCTGGGCAATGCGACCGCCGGCGGTACGGCGACCGCGCTCAACGATACCAGCAAGAGTTGGCGAGCCAACCAATTTGCTGGCGGCATTTTCCAGGTCCTCGACAACAATGGCAATGTGCTTCAGCAGCGGTTCGTGATCTCCAATACCGCGACCCAAATCACGGTCGACCACGCCTTTAGCCCGATTCCGCCCACGGGTCAACGGTACCAGGTCTACGGCCTGGGAGCGATCATCGCCATCGATTCCAACAGCGGCGCCCAGAGCGTGCTTGCCCTCGGCGGCGGTACGTCAAGCGGGGGCAATAGCTCGACCACGCTCAACGATACCACTTCATTCGCGCCGTGGTTACCGAACCAGTTTGCCGGGTTAACGGTACAAATCACCAGCGGCACGGGAGTTGGCCAGAGTCGCGTGGTTAGCTCGAATACCGCCACGCAGCTTACGATCGGCACGGCGTGGGCCACGGTCCCCGATGCCACCTCGACGTTTCAGGTGGGCTACATCAACGGCCCCAACGCCCTGCTATTCAAGAATGGGTTTCTCTATGTCGCCAATGAAGCGCAGGCCACCGGCGCGGTCCACAGTTTGGTTCGCGTGGATCCGAACACCGGCGTCCAGAAACTCATTAGCGATGGCAGCAGCGGAGGTTTCAGCATTGCGGTCGGCATGGGGCAGGTCCCCAACAATGGGGATCCCAACAATCTGTATGTGGCGGACGAACCGGGAAATGTCCAGGGCTCCGATCCGGGAAAGGTCTGGAAGATCAATATCAACACCGGAGTCCAAACCATCATTAGTCAGAACGGCAGCCAGGGTTTTCTTTTCAATCACCCTGTGGACATGGCCGTCGAGGCGAGCGGCAGCATCCTGGTCGTCAACACTGGGGCCGGCGGTTTCAATGGCAACGTGTTCCGGATCGACCCAGCGACCGGGAACCAGTCTCTGGTTGGTAGCTTCAGCGGTGCGGCCAATGGCGGGCTCGACAGTATCGACGTGGGCGCCGGTCCCTTTGGTTCGGGAACTATCTTTGTCGGTGCCATCAGCTACACGGGGGCGGACGCCCGCATGTACGCCGTGGATCCTGTTGCCGCCGACAATAACACTCCCACCGTCATCGCGGACGACACGGACCTGAGCGAGGTGGAGGGCATCCGGGTCTTCCACGCCCCAGTGCAGAGCAATAACCCCCCAAACGTGACGGCACCCTCGAATCAGACCGCCAGCGAAGGAAGCCTGCAACCCTTCAATTTGGGGAGTTTCAGCGACGCGAGCGGAGGTACCTGGACGGCCACGATCAACTGGGGGGATGGCAGCTCGAATACGATCTTCAATCCGAGCGCACCCGGACCGCTGACCGGTCAATCCCACACCTACGCGGAAGAACGCACGTTTGCCGTTACGATCACGGTCACCAACAACAGCGACAATCTCTTCGGCTCCGGCATGTTCCAGGTATCCGTGTCCGATCCGAACGTGATGGCCACAGGCGGGTTGGCCATCTCGGCTACCGAAGGAGTGCTGTCGGCGGTGCAGACGGTGGCGACCTTTACCGATCCCGCGGGCCCCGAAGCCGCCGATGGCACGCATTACTCGGCCAGCATTAATTGGGGCGACAACACTGCAGCCACGGTGGGCAGTATTGCCCTAAACGGC
>Ga0070734_10005316_pt1 | contig 11490 bp, 11 predicted proteins | sample Coa_R1_8_FD_66444 | JGI IMG/M metagenome (GOLD analysis project Ga0070734, IMG submission 66444) | Surface soil microbial communities from Centralia Pennsylvania, which are recovering from an underground coalmine fire - Coalmine... | ecosystem: Environmental > Terrestrial > Soil > Unclassified ...
CGCTTCCGGATCGCGCCTGGCCTTGCGCACGTCGAATGCGCTGGTGGTCTTGTCGACCGAAGCAAGCGTTGCGGCGTGGTCGATGAAGCCGTGCCTCACCATGCCGCCGGAGGCATGGCCGGTCAGCAGCGCATTATCGGACAGCTTCATGCGCGGCGCCGTAGCGTGGCCAAGCCGTTCTTCTGGCACGAAGGCGGCGCCAAGGCGCCGGCGGTCCGTGATCGACAACTGCCCAGCCGGACGACCGTCGATGACAATGTCGTCAGCTTCAGGCGAAGCCCGCTCACCCGATAAAGCAGCGAACAGTTCATCCTGGCCGTTGCCGGAAACGCCGGCAACGCCCACGATCTCGCCGCCCCTGACTGCGAGCGACACACTGTCGAGCCGCATGCCATGCGGATCGTCCGCATCGAGGGTGAGATTGCGAACGATCAGGCGCGGCGGGCCGGCTGTGCGATCAGCAGCCGCGTGGACCTCGCCGATGTCGGCGCCCACCATCATGCGGGCAAGCGACGCCGCCGTCTCGACGCGCGGGTCGCAGGTCGCGACCTTCCTGCCGCCACGAAGGATGGTGGCGGTGTCGCACAATGCCTTCACTTCGTCGAGCTTGTGGGAGATGTAGAGAATGGCGCGCCCCTCGGCCTTGAGGCGCCGCAGCGTGATGAAGAGCTGGTCGGTCTCCTGCGGCGTGAGCACCGACGTCGGCTCGTCGAGAATGAGAAGCTTCGGATTCTGCAGAAGCGCCCGCACGATCTCGATTCGCTGGCGCTCGCCGACCGACAGCCGCCATACCGCCCGCGCGGGCTCCAGCGGCAGACCGTAGTCGCGCGAAAGATCGGCCAGGCGATGCGACACGGCCGCAAGCGGTTCTCCGGCTGAGAGGCCGAGCGCCACGTTCTCCGCCACGGTCAGGTTATCGAACAGCGAGAAATGCTGAAACACCATGGCAATGCCGAGCGCACGCGCCGCTGCCGGACCGGCCAGCTCGATCTTGCGGCCCATGAACCGCAGTTCGCCGCGGGTTGGCTGCAGGAGGCCATAGATGATCTTGACGAGGGTCGACTTACCGGCGCCGTTTTCGCCGAGCAGCGCATGGATTTCGCCCGCATAGACATCGAGGTCGATGCCATCGTTCGCGGCAAACGAGCCGAACTGCTTGGTGATGTGCACGGCCGACAGCAGCGGCGCCCCTCCCCTGCCCTCCCCGTCACGGCGGGAAGGCTGGGGTGGATGTGGCGGCGTCGAGTCAAGCATGCGATGCCCCGCTGGGGACGATCGCTGTGTGCTCTGCGGGCGAATTCGCTGCCGCGATCGCGTCGCGCCGGATGAGAAGCTGCGCCGCGACCGCGGCTGCAATGGAGGCCGGCGCCTTGTCGCGAATCTCCGTAAGGCCGATCGGGCAAATCAAGCGCGCGATGTCGTTGTCGCCGAGACCGAGCTGGCGCAGGGCGCCGGCAAATCGCGCGCGTTTGGTGGCGCTGCCGATCAGCCCCACATAGGCAAACCGGCGGGCCAGCAGGCCCGCAGCCGCCACGTCGAGATCGAGGGCGTGACTGTGGGTCATGATTGCTACGAAAGCGCCGGTGGGCGCGGCATCAAGCACGCGCACCGGCTCCGTGCCGGTGCGGCACTCTACATTGCCAGGCACATGAGACGGAAAGGAGCCTGGGCGCGGATCGATCCATGTCACGGAAAAAGGGAGCGGCGCAAGTGCCAGCACCAGGCTCCGGCCGACGTGGCCGGCGCCAAACAGGTAGAGCGGCGTTGAGGCGGGACCGAACCGCTCGACGATGCGGCCGTCAGGGAGCCTGGCATAGCTCGGCCCTTCCGGAGAGCCTTTTGCAAGCGTACGGCGCGCGGGCTGTCCGGGCTCCGATATGGTCAAAAAGCGCCCCGCACGCTCGGCGGTCGCGAGCGGAACGACCTTTTCAAGGTCACGCCCCACGAAACGTTCCAGCGTCACCACCACCCGGCCGCCGCAGCATTGGCCAAGCTCGGGCCCGAGCGCCTTGTTCAGCCTCCGAAACTTCGCCGTCTTGTCGGCCGCCATCATCTGCTGCGCCTCGGCGAGCGCCAGCCACTCCAACGCTCCGCCCCCAATCGTGCCGGAAAACCGGCCATCGGGGCGCACCACCATGCGGGCGCCGACCTCGCGCGGGCTCGAGCCCGCCGACTCCGCGAGCGTGACCAGCACGGCAGCGCCGTGCTCAGCCAGAAATCGCTCGATCATGGGCCAGACCGGGGTCATCGCGCCCTCGATGGTGCGCCACCAGCCCGATGGCATGCAAGACCGATTCCGCGGCAAGTACGCTTTTCGTACTTGAATGCTTGCGCCCTCCTGCGATCATCCCGCACACACAGTCGAAGGGAGAAACAGTCATGCGAACTTCGTTGCAGGCCGTGGGCGCAGGTTTGGCGCTGATCCTCCTTTTTTCCTCACTGGCGCCGACCGCCTCGGCCGAGCCGAAGGACGACGTGGCAGCGGCGACCTCAGCCTGGGCGCGCGCGCTCGGCGAGGATGATCCCGACAAAGTGCTGCCGCTTTACGCCGAAGATGCTGTGCTGTGGGGGACCCTGTCGCCCACGGTGCGGGCCGATCCGGCGGCCCTGCGAGATTATTTCGTGACCGCCTTCAAAGTTCTTCCTGGCCTCAAGGTCAACTTTGGCGATCAGTTGATCCGCGTCTATGGCAGTACGGCCGTCAATACCGGGTATTATACTTTTTCCTATACCCAGAACGGCGAGAGCAAGACTTTACCGGCCCGCTACAGCTTCACCTTTGTGAAAAGCGGCGACCGTTGGCTCATCGTCGACCATCATTCTTCGGCGATGCCCTCGGTGGCGAGATAGCTTTCTCCGGATCATAGGCCGAACATCGGCGTCCGACAGATATGGCGTCGTCCAATACCGATTGGCAGCAAGATTGCGCCACTCGGTGAAGGATAGCACCGCACACGAGAGGGCGGAGGTGGCCAGCCGCCCTGTCGCGCGAAGACCGCCGTCTAAACCGATGCGGGCCGATGCGCCCGCAGGAAGGAACGTATCTGGCGCACCGCCAAAGGTATCCGCTCCTTGGGCTCCTTCCACGGGAATATGCTGACTTCGGCGTTCGGCGCGAGCATCGCGCTCTCCATAGCGACCGCGTAGGGGTGCGCCGGGATATCGTCCGGGAGGATCAATACCGGTGTCCGGCAATTGCGCACGAAATCACGCGTGACCGTTAAGACGAAGTCGGGATTGGTGCGATACATTCCGGTCAGATATTTTTTGGATCATCTCCATCGTGATGTCGGGCCGGCGCTTGACCAGCTCGGGACCCCAGCCGTTCATGCTTCCGTCGTAGAGGAGCGTGGGTGCTTCCGGCCGGAACCCGACCGGCTGCGCCAGCACGGCGGCGACAACGCGATCGGGCGCCCGCTTCAGCAGGTTCCAGATGAAGGGGCCCCCGATGCAGAAGCCCAGCACCATGAACTTGTCGATCCGCAAGTGATCCATCAGGCCGAGCTGGTCGTCCGTATGTGAATCCCACGGCCGGTCGATCTCAAGCGGACCGGACGACTCGCCGCCATTGGCGTTGCGCAGGTCCGCCGCGATGCAACGGTACTCCCCCTTGAACTCGTCGATCGGGTTAAAGGGGGCAGTGCGCGTGAGGTTGGAGATCGATGAGTTCAATCCCCCGCCGGCGATGAGCAACAACGGAAAGCCGGAGCCGGCCTCCTCATAGCGGATGCGAATGGGGCCTTTTTCGAAAAACGGCACGACGCAGGAAATGGATATGGCGACGCATTTCGTCCCGCGCCTTTCGAGGTCGAATTCTAAGCCGCTTTATGATCCGCGAATTCCCAGAACCGCGAAAGTATGGAAAACCGGCACATGCTGCCTTTCCGAGCGCAGCTCCGTCAGTACCAGAATGTCAAATCAGACTCGAACAAGTGACACGCTCATTTTTCCAGACGTTTGCAGGTGTAATTCGACAAAATACATCGGATAGCTGAATTGGATCCGCATATTGGAATGAAGCGGCGATCTCCGATGATGTTCTTCAGTTTTGCCAAGACAAAAGGTCCTTTGAAGATTGTTGTTTTTTTGTCACATTACAACAAAAACACTAAGTGCGCCAACCGGTTGGGCATTTTTTAAGCAAGTGCGATTTGATCATGGCACGGCTTCTTTACTTCACCCGATAAATGTCGGTCACCAGACATAACGAATTGCGAAATCAACTTTTTTGTACTGTCACGCAGGCCAACCGGAACCATTTTTGCCCGCCATTGAGCGCTGAAAAAGGTCCGGCGTTGCTTAAAACACGTGTCAAATCAGGTGAAAATAAAGGCTTCGCAGTATTGCCGCCCCCCGCCACTGTGCATGAGGCAACTCACTGGCCAACTTGGGGGATTTTTGATGTCCATCGGAAACAGGCCCGCCTTCGCTGCCACTTCGCTGGCTGTCGTCGTCGCGGCAATTACATCGGTCGGCTCAGCCGTTGCGGCCGACATGCCCGTCAAAGCGCAGACGCCGCCTCCTGAGCCGCCCTTCTTCTTGGTCAACCAGAACTCGCTCAGCTATTCCTACGCATTTACGGCGAACAATCCGGGTGCTGGCAAGACGCCGAAGGACATCGTTACCTTCACGCACTTCGATGTGTGGGCCTATGGCACGAATTTCTTCAACGTCGATTGGCTGAAGGCCACCAACGGCGCAGCTCCGCCGAACGGCACGCCTGCGGCGCCATGCGACTTCATTGGCACCAGCGTGTGCTCGGGGTACACCGAAATCTACGGCTTGTTCCGGAGCACATTCGGCTGGAACCAGATATTCAATACCAAGGCGTTCGCCATCGGCCCGCTGACCAATATCGAGTTCGTCATCGGCGCCGACGCCAATACCGATAATACGACCCTTGGATCAGCCAAGCGCGCGATCCAAGGCGGGCTGCAATTCGATTTCGTCGCGCCCTACAAGGGATTCATCAATGTCGGCGCCTTCGTCTACAAGGAGTGGCAGAATGACGGGTTCGCCGCCAACGGCGTCGGCGGCGGCCTTAACCTAAGCGGAAAGGTGGATTTCAATGCGACCTGGGCGATCGAGGCGCTCTACGTCCAGCCGTTGGCGTTCCAACCGCTCCCGCTGACATTCAAATCTTTTGCCGTGATCCACGGGCCGAAAGGCTGCGGAGAGCCCTGCAATCCTGGCCCGGGGCTTCAGCGCACCACCGAATATCTCACGCAGCAGACGCTGCTGCTCGACGTCGGCAAGCTAGCCTGGGGCAAGCCGGATCAGTTCTCGGTGTGGGGAGCCTATCGCTGGTGGAAGAACAAGTTCGGCATTGATCCGAACCAGCCCGGCTTCTCGTTCCCCTTCACGGTCGAAAGCACGTGGTTGACCGGCGCGACTTGGACGTTCTGAACACCCTCCAGCCGTGATGCCCGCGCTCGTCGCGGGCATTCACTCAATATCTGATTTTATCGAGTTTAGCTGCCCATTCGGCAAACGGGAGCCGGGATTGCGGCGTGCGTAAATGCATACCTGGAATCGCGCGTGCGGCAGGCGCCAGCGGTATCTCGCGATAGATGAGTTCATCGTCGAAGCCGGCTGCGGCGCTTCCTGGCGTGTGTTCGCGTAATAGAATGCGCGGAATCGGGCCCAATAGATAGCGCCGAGGCACATCGGGCACGGCTCGCAGCTCGCGTAGATCTCGCAATCCGGCAAATGGAAAGTGCCAAGCTTGGTGCAGGCGCGCCGGATGGCCACGATTTCGGCGTGAGCCGTCGGGTCGCAGGTCGAGGTGACCTCGTTCCAGCCTTCCGCCACGATAACGCCATCGCGCACGATCACGGCTCCGAATGGCCCGCCCTTGTTGGCGCGCATGCGTTCCAACGCGAGGTCAATCGCGCGCCGCATAAAATCCTGCTTGCTCATGCTGCGCTCAAAATATCATGGTTGCGCCGCTCACGGACGCTTCTTCGCGTGAGCCTCACTCCACAACTCTCGCTCGCCTCGAAGACGCGGACCTGTGACTATGATTCCCAGCTCAGGGCTTGCCAAATGCCTCGGCGCCGGCCTGCGCATTGCCTACGTGATCGCACCTCATGTGCGCTCCGGATGGCTGTTTGCATCGTCCGTACGCACCGCGACCGTGGTGGCGTCACCCGTCACGGTCGCGCTTGCGACGCGCTGGATCGCCGATGGCACCGGCGATGCGCTGCTCGCCGCGGTGCGCTGCGAGTCGATCGACCGCCAGAAGCTCGCGGCCGCGATCCTGCCTAAGGCCATGCCGGGTGGCGGCATCCGCCCCAATCCGATCGGCTTTCATCTCTGGGGCTCGCTGCCCGAGCCATGGACCCGCTCCGCCTTCGTTGGCCACATGCGCTCGACCGGCATCGGTGTGGTCGCGAGCGATGCCTTCACAACCGACGGCACGCCACCAGAGGCCGTGCGCGTCTGCCTCGGCGGCCCCCGACCGCACAGCGGTGCGCGGCGCGCTCGAGTTTATGGCGCACGCACTCGCGGAATCGCGGACACTCACGTCTACTTTTTGTAGAACCGTTAAGCTTGCGGCGCGCGACACGGATCGGCTTCACATCGACCTTGCCGCCGCCACCGCCCGCAAGCTACCGGTGTTGACGGCGGATCCTGCCGATTTTCACGCTGCAATCCGGTCTCTCTGTTCCAATTTTGTTGGAAGCTAAGTGCTTGATTTTATTGGTGGAGCAACCAATGTCAAACTGGGCACTGGGTTTTGGTGATCCGCGTGCCTAAACTGACCCGCCATGCGGTACGACCTAGAACTTATCATCCAACTTTGCCGAGAAATCGGACTACCGGCTCGTACAACCGCCGATCAACGTGTTGACGTTGACCTGGGCCAAGGCGCCGTCCTCTGTTTTCAGAATGCCGAACGCGAGGAAGACTGTCTAATCGGCTTTCTCGGAATGCCTTGGCACACCCACGATAATGTCATGTTCGGGGATGCTCGCGGTAACTACGTTGAACTCGACTACCTCAATCTTCTGACCGGCCTGAAGGACGGTCGAGTTCTGATTTGTGAACGGGGGATGGACGGGCGAATAGTGGATCGTTGGCCGGTCCATAGCGAGTACAATGACGAGTTCAAGTATTTTGAGGAAGGCGAGCGGATGATCGTGCGGCGCGCAACGATCCCGGTGCTAGGCAAATAGGATCGCGCTCGTCAGGCTGGACATGCAATTTCGGGCTCGCTTCACAATCGCTTTTTCGCGAATGCCCTGCCTGATGCAGACTTGAGATATTTTTAGAATGCGAATGCCTGCTTGTCGTCCGAGAACGCGATATAGGTCTTGATCGCCCAAGGAGCATATTTCGACGTATGGGGAACGTCACCGGCATTATGCCGAGCCGTAGCTCGCGAAGCGAGCGAAGGCTGGTGGGCGCACAAGGACTCGAACCTTGGACCCGCTGATTAAGAGTCAGCTGCTCTACCAACTGAGCTATGCGCCCGGTACGTCGCTGTCCGTTAGGTTGCGTCCTGTACCAAAGGGATGCCGTCCTGTCCAGCAGACCCGGCGGGAACCGGGACAGTGGTCCGACCCGTGACTTGGCAGCTCGGCGCTAGGATGGCCGAACGGGGGCGGCCGGCTCTTTGTTGCCAATGTGGGGCCATCCACCGTCGCCCAGGGCTGACGGTCCGCACTGCTGCGATGCCTGAGACCACAGAGCTCGGAACTCCTCTGCCAACGCAAGAACCTGGCGGAAAGCCGCAGGAGCCCCAAAGTTGCGGCGTGAGCCCGGGCCCGTTAACCCGCCGTAAACCATGAACTAGGCAAATCTTGCCGGTCGGATCGTGATGGAGCATTCGCGGCCGGCTGTTCAACGCTGCAGGGGCTTGTTGAGATATGGCTGAGGCGACAGCACAACCGGGCGGCCAAACGCTGCTGCCGAGTCTCAGTCAGATCGGCGAACTGCTGCGGCGCGGCGATATCGCGCTCGCCATCGGGGTAATGGCGATCCTGGTCGTCCTTATCCTGCCGCTGCCGCCGCTGTTGCTCGATTTCGCCCTCGCGACCTCTATCATCCTGTCGGTGCTGATCCTGATGACGGCGCTTTTCATTCAGGCGCCGCTTGAATTCTCGGCGTTTCCGACGGTGTTGCTGATCTCCACGATGCTACGGTTGTCGCTCAACCTTGCATCGACCCGCCTCATCCTGGCCCATGGCCACGAGGGCGCGAGCGCTGCCGGCCATGTGATCGAGGCGTTCGGCAACTTCGTGATGGCGGGCAACTTCATCATCGGGATCATCGTGTTCACGATCCTGGTGATTGTGAATTTCGTGGTGATCACCAAGGGCTCGGGTCGCATCGCGGAAGTCGCGGCGCGCTTCAACCTCGACGCCATGCCGGGCAAGCAGATGGCCATCGATGCCGACCTTTCGGCCGGGCTCATCGACGAGAAGGAGGCGCGCCGGCGGCGCAAGCAGCTCGAAGACGAAAGCTCGTTCTTCGGTGCCATGGACGGCGCCTCAAAATTCGTGCGCGGTGACGCCATCGCGGGCCTGCTGGTCGTGTTCATCAACGTCGTCGGCGGCATGATCATCGGCATCGCCCAGCAGGGCATCAGCTTCGCGGACGCCGCCTCAAGCTACACCGTGCTGACTGTCGGCGACGGCCTCGTGACGCAGGTGCCGGCGCTGATCGTTTCAACGGCTGCCGGCTTGCTGGTGTCGAAGGCCGGCCTCGGCGAGGCAGCCGACAAGGTTCTGCTGAGACAGTTGTCCGGCTATCCCAAGGCGGTCGGCATGTCGTCGGCCGTAATGATCGTGATGTCGCTCCTGCCCGGCATTCCGACACTGCCCTTCCTGCTGCTCGGCGGCGGCGCCGGCGCGCTCGCCTACATGATGGAAAAGCGCGGAGCCGCGGCGGCCGCCGCGGAAACCAGGCAGGCGGAGGCCGCAACCCAGGCGGCGCCCGCCGAGGAGCCGATTTCGGCGTCACTCAAGATCGACGATCTCAAGATCGAGCTCGGATACTCGCTGCTGCCGCTCGTCAATTCGCCCGACGGCACCGACCGGCTCACCGAACAGATCAAGGCGCTGCGCCGTTCGCTCGCGGCTGAACTCGGCTGCGTGATGCCGGCCGTCCGCATCCTCGACAACGTCCAGCTCGAATCCAATGCCTACGTGATCAAGATCAAGGAGGTGGAGGCCGGCTCCGGCCGCGTCTGGCCTGGCCAATTCATGGCCATGGACCCCGCCGGCGGTCAGGTGCAGCTGCCGGGCGTGCATACCGTCGAACCGACGTTCGGACTGCCCGCCACCTGGATCGACGCTGATCTGAAAGAGGAGGCCTCGCTCAAGGGCTACACCGTGGTGGATGCCGCGACCGTTCTCGCCACTCATCTCACCGAGACGCTGAAGGCCAACATCGCCGACCTGCTCTCTTACGCGGAAGTCCAGAAGCTTCTCAAGGAATTGCCCAAGGAGCAGGCCGACCTCATCAAGGACATCGTGCCGAGCCAGATCACCAACACGGGGATCCAGCGAGTGCTGCAGATGCTGCTCGCCGAGCGCATTTCGATCCGCGATCTCGGCACAATCCTGGAAGGCATTGCGGATGGCCTGAGCTTCACCCGCAATTACGCAGCGCTGACCGAGCACGTGCGCACGCGCCTCGCCCGCCAGATTTGCGCCCAGCATACGACGGCGTCCGGATACCTGCCGCTGATTTCGCTGTCCCCCAAATGGGAGCAGGCCTTTGCCGAGTCGCTCACCGGCCAGGGTGACGACCGCCAGCTCGCCATGGCGCCGTCGCGCCTGTCGGAATTCATCACGCTGGTGCGCGACCGCTTCGAGGAAGCGGCGCGCCAGGGCGAATCGCCGGTGCTGGTGACGTCGCCCCCGCTGCGGCCCTTCGTGCGCTCGATCGTGGAGCGCTTCCGTTCCCAGACCAGCGTGCTGTCGCAATCGGAAATTCATCCGCGCGCACGGCTCAAGACGGTGGGGAATATTTGACGAGGCGATTCTGGCTTGACGAACGCCCTATCGGTATCATGGAAAGCGATAGGCAGGCGCAATATGGCTCAGATTCTCGTCCGCGGTATCGAAGACGCCGTCAAAGAGCGCTTGCGACGTCGGGCCACCCGGCACGCCCGCAGTGTGCAAGCGGAAATCCGTGACATCTTGCGGGATGCCGTCAAAGAAGACGTCGAATCCGCTGGTGGCCTCGGAACCGAGATTGCCGCGCTGTTCAAGGGCATTGGTCTTCGAGAGAGCGAGGAGATTTCTGAGCTGCGTGGCTATGGTGGGCGACGCACCTGACGGCGTATTCCACCTGCATCTATTCCACCCTGATGCCGGCCGCCCTGATGACCGGCAGCCACTTCTCGATTTCGGCCTTGTGGAATGCGGCGAGCGCCTGCGGGGTCTGCTCCTCACGCGGCACGATTTGTTGGCCGAGGTCGGCCAGGCGCTGGCGCACCGCCGGATCGGCGAGCGCATCGACGGCGGCGGCGTTGAGGCGGGTGATGATATCCTGGGGCGTTCCCTTCGGGGCGAAAAGCGCGTTCCAGACCGAGCAATAGAAGCCCGGCAATCCGGCCTCATCGACCGTCGGAATATCCGGCGCCGAATTCAAGCGAGTCTTCCCCGTCACCGCGAACGCCTTGATGTTGCCACTGCGGACCTGCGGCAGGGAGGTGGTCTGGTCGGAGAATATCAGGTCGATCTGACCGGCCACCAGGTCCTGCATCGCCGGCGCACCGCCGCGATAATGCACGAAGCGAAAGCGCGTGCCGGTGGCATGCTGGAAGAATGCCCCATCGACCTGCTGCGGACTGCCGGCGCCGGCGGTCCCGGCCGTGGCGGCGTCCGGATTGGCCTTCAGCCACGCGATCAGGCCCTTGAGATCGTTCGGCGGCAGAGTTTTCCGGCCGACGATGACCTGCACGTTGTTCGACATCTGCAGAATGGGCTCGAAGTCGTTCACCACGTCGTAGGGGAGGGCCTGGGTGGCGGCATTCACCACGTGGGTGCCCCAGAAGCCGGCGACGAGCGTGTAGCCATCGGGCGCCGCGCGTGCGACGCGGCCGGCGCCGATGCTGCCGGCTGCGCCGCTGACGTTTTCAATCACGACCGGCTGACCGAGCGCTGGCCGCATCCGCTCGGCCACGATGCGCGCAAGCGTATCGATCGGACCACCTGCCGCGAATGGGACCACGATGGTGATCGGTCGCGACGGAAACGTCTGGGCCATCGCGCGATTCGCGCCCGCAAGTGCCAGCATCGCCCCCAGGACGGCACCGATCATCAGGCGCTGCCTAGCGATTGGGACAGGCTTCCATGACGTGACCGTTTCGTCAGTCATCTATTCCCCCCTCGTTTTGGGAATGCCGGGAGCCCTCTAGTGGCCCGATTCACTTAAAGTGAAGGGTAGAGATGTTTGAGTTTGACGCGGGCCTTTTCGGTTGTGAAGTGCCAATCTGCTTTGGCGTTGTGGCGGTTGCGGTCGCGCTGCCACGCC
>Ga0070734_10005319_pt1 | contig 11487 bp, 12 predicted proteins | sample Coa_R1_8_FD_66444 | JGI IMG/M metagenome (GOLD analysis project Ga0070734, IMG submission 66444) | Surface soil microbial communities from Centralia Pennsylvania, which are recovering from an underground coalmine fire - Coalmine... | ecosystem: Environmental > Terrestrial > Soil > Unclassified ...
GCCTATCATGACATTACCGGCGATGAGGTCCATCATCGCTTGCGACGAGCCTTTGTGCGGGATGTGCTGCACCGCGATCCCGGCCTTCTGGGCGAAATATTCCACCAGCAGATGGCCGAGCGTTCCGACGCCGGGCGACACGTAATCGATCGGGCGCCCCTCCCGCGCGAGCGCGATCAGTTGAGTGATCGACTTCACCCCGAGCGCCGGATGCACCACGAAGGTGTTGGGCGGCCCGCCCAAAAAGGCGATGTGCGTAAAATCGCGGATCGGATCGAAACCCGGATTGGGGCTCACGGCCGGCGCGATGGCGTGATACGCCACGCTCGCGGTCACGAGGGTATAGCCGTCAGGCTCCGCATGGGCAGCAGCCGCTGCCCCGATCAGCCCGCCGCCACCGGCCCTGTTGTCAACGACGAGCGGCTGGTGCAGCAGCGGCGGCAGGAATTCCGCAAGCAGGCGCGCGAAGGTGTCGGCAGCGCCGCCAGGCGTCGACGGCGCGATTATCCGTATCGGCCGCGTCGGCCATTCGGCCGCGGCGGCTGCGCCGGACATCGAGAGGACCACCAGGGCGAGTGCGGCGAACCATCGTCTTGTCATCGGCCTACCTCGATTGCCAAGCGATGATTCATAGCACGAGGCGTGTCCTTCCTCACCGGGCGACCACAAGGGTCGCCCTAAACCGGCCGAGGTAACGCATGCTCCATTCCAGTCGGGAGAAACTTCCGATATGCTCCGCACGAACAGCCGATAACCGTGGCCGAGAAGGAGAAAATGGTCGAATGAAGTCCTTCGTGGTCGGGCGCGTCGAGGAGTTGGCCGAGGGCGAGCGGCGGGTAATTTCCTGCGACGGCACCGAGGTCGGCGTTTTCAACGTCGATGGCGAGCTGGTCGCCTGGTATAATCAGTGCGCTCATCGCGGTGGACCGGTGTGCCAGGGCCGCATCTTTCGTCAGGTCCGCGAACCGGTGGATGAGAACGGCGAGACCCGGATACTGCAGCACGATCCGAAGCAGAAGAACATCGTGTGCCCGTGGCACGGCTGGGAGTTCGATTTGCGGACCGGCCGTCATGCGGCCGGCGCACGCTTCGCGCTGCGCCGGGCTAAACTCGAGATCGCCGACGGACACGTCTATGTCGTTGTCTGATCGTGCCAGAAGTCAGGAGGCGGGCACCAGGAGTCAGGAAGACAAGGCGGCTGATAGCTCGCTGACGCCTGACTCCCGCCCCCCGATTCCCGACTACGCATGGATCGACCGCTTCGCGGCCGACCTGCATGTCGCGGCGCGCGATCTCGTCCGCGAGGGCGAGGCCGCGCGGGTATCGGACGAAGCCGTGGCGCGGATCATGACGGCGGCGATCCGGCTCTATGTGGCGAAATCCGACGGCGAGGAGCGCACCTTTCGGCCGATCGTTCGCGACGACAACGAGCCACTGACGGCGACCGAGCTCCTGTCCGCGGTATCGGAGTTGCTGCGCGCGCTGCGGCTTGGGCCCATGGAGCTTGCATTATGGTATCGCCGCCGGCCCGATGAGCCTTAGAGGATCTGAGTTGCCGCGGCACCGCAGTATCGGAGGACACGACCATGAACGCACCGACCACATCCGTGCCGCAACTGCTCACCCCGCAGCAGGCCGATGTCTACACCGATACCCGCGACCTGCTCGCCCATGCCAAGCGCGACGCAATCCGGCGCAAGTATCACGACTGGCTGATCTGCGATATCGACGCTCATCACGTCGAGACGGTATCGTGGCGCGAGATCATCACCTACATCGAAGATCCGGTGGTGCGCGAGCAGGCGATCCACTTCCAGAACGAGCGCATCAACGCGCCGCCCTATGGCCTCAACGGCGATCTCGGCCTGCGCTACCAGAGCGTGGGCGGGCGCATCCCCCACCAGGACGGCCAGCGTGAGCCGGTGACAGAGACCGACGTACATCGCGACGTGACCCTGACGCGGCGCGCCATGGAGGCGCTCGCCGTCGACTACATGGTGGTGTTCCCGACCCCGATGCTGATGCTCGGCATGCATCCGCAGCCCGAGATGGAGGTGTGGCTCGGCAATGCCTATAACCGCTGGCTCGTCGACAAGCTGCTTTCCGCGGACGACCGCATCAAGTCGCTCGTCTACCTGCCGTTCAACACGCCCGAGGAGGCGGAGCGCACCGTCGAGGAGTTCGAGGATGTGCCGGGCGTGATCGGCTATTGCATCACGTCGACACGCTACAAGCCGGTGCATCACAATCACTACATGCGGCTCTACCGGATGCTCGAGGAGCGCGGCAAGCCGCTCGCCTTCCACGCCGGCTATCACTGGCAGGACCCTTCGCTCGCCAGCATCAACCGCTTTCTTGGCATGCACGCGCTGGGCTTCGTGTGGTCGAACATGATCCACGCCACCAACTGGATCCTCAATGGCATTCCGGAGCGTTTCCCCAAGCTCAAGCCGATCTGGATCGAAAGCGGCCTCGCCTGGGTGCCGTTCCTGATGCAGCGCCTCGACGATCAGTACCTGATGCGCCCGTCCGAAGCGCCGCAGCTGCGCCGGCTGCCGAGCGAATACATGCGCGAGCATTGCTGGTACACGACGCAGCCGATGGAGACCACGAACCTCAAGGCGCTGGAAGTCACGCTGGAGATGATCAACGCGGAAACCCAGCTCCTGTTCGCGTCCGACTGGCCGCATTTCGACTTCGACCTGCCCGGCGCCATCATCGACCTGCCGTTCCTCTCCGAGCAGGCAAAGCGAAATATCCTCGGCCTCAACGCGGCGCGGATTTTCGGGCTCGACACGCGGATCAGGAAGCAGGTGTAGCGGGCGGATTACCTGCCGGCAGGGAGTTTGGTAGGGAAGTTTCGTTGTTTCCGGCGGCTTCGATCAGATTTGACGTTAAATCGTGCTGCTACACGCTTGCCGCTTAGGCAATTCCCTGCTCAAGGAGCGTAGGGAATCTTTATAGCTTGCGCAGAGAATCTGCTCCGCCAACTCGAACCGAGCGTGATTCCCGAAGTTGAGGCAATGTGATATGGTGCTGCGATGGTCAAGAGTCTCGAACTAGCAATCGCCGAAGTGGCAAATCTGCCGGACGCCGATCAAGAGCAAATCGGCCGCCGATTGCTCTCGCACGTCGAGAAGCTCCGCAAGCTCCGCGCCGAGGTCGACAAGGGAATTCGCTCGCTCGACCAGGGCGAGGGCAGGCCCCTCGACGTCGAAGAATTTCTCCGAGAGAAGAACGAACGGTATGGCGGAGCGTAGGCGCGCGATCATTTGGTCGCCCGACGCGCGCGCCGACCTTTCGGAAATCTGGGACTACTACGTGGGGGTGGCCGGTCGGCACACTGCTGACGGAATCATACGCGGCATCGCTGACGTGTGCACTCTGCTCGAAGAACATCCGTTTGCCGGTCGCGCTCGCAACGAGGTGCGGCTAGGCCTGCGATCGATGGCAGCCAGTCCTCATATTGTCTTCTATCGCGTAAATGACGACGTTGCTGAGATCGTTCGCGTCTTGGATGGACGGCGAGATCTCGATGAGGTGTTTGCACACGAGCCTTAGCAGAGTATATCGGCCGAACTGAGAATTTGGGGTGTGGTGATTGGCGTCGATCTGCCGATTTGAAAACAGCTAAACAAGAAAATCGATTGCCCGAATCCTCCATCGCTGTGACACTTGAGAAGCTTGACCAAAACAGCATGGCAAGGAGTTGCGATCGGAAGCGGCACAATGGTGGCGGCAACGAAACCTGACTGACGTTTGTACCCATATGCAGCCGTCCGCTGCCAGGACGAAGCGGACACTTGTAATGGCTGGAACGACGGCAATTGACCCGCTGAGGACGTCCTGATCATTTTCATGATCACTGTGTGGGCCAGGGCTCATAGGAGCCTGGATGATAGAGGTAGTCGTCCACAATGGCCTCTTTGGTCAATGGATTGCACGCATAACTGCCCAAACCTTGCATGGGCGAACTGAGTGGCATGAATCGTCGTTCTCGAAATGACCAGTTCCAATATCGAACAGTCTTGTCGTCCTGAACAGCAAGCACCGCGTAGTGTTGAGACATCATCGGAAAGCTGAAACCTGCGCCGGGACCGATAAAGTTCTTGCTTCGCACCAGCTGTAGTCCCGATGCCTCCGAAAAGGATTTGAGTACCCGGCCATTAACAGCCAGACAATACGGGGCGTTGTGGCTCAGCCTTTGAACTTGATCTGCGATTTCGTGAGAGATTTGTGTGGACCACAAGAGTAGCGCTACCGTGGTGCCGACCGTTGGAGCCGCAATGATAGAAAGGGTATGCGGGCCTTTTAGCGGCTGCCAGTCTGGCGAACGTATCCGGACTGCTAAGATTCCATTTAAGAGAAACAAAACGTCCAAAACGGCCTGAATAATCCTGCCAGCTATCGTGGCTGGCACATCCAAAATCAGACCATCTCCCCAAAGCGTGAATAGGCCCACTGTCCACTTTGCAAGGACTAGGGCAAGCCACAGGGCCAAATGTGCCCTGCGCAGCGTAAGTGGCATCAGCCAGCAAAAGGGAGCCGCCAGATACAGAGCCCCAAGGATTATCCATTGGAAGCCGACCAATCGCGGTTCGTACAGCGCACTCATGTAGGCGCAGACTGCTATGCCTGCTGTCAGCACAGACGCTTCTATCAGCTCGTCACGCATGAAGCGCGGCCACGCAGCGGTTACGGCATTGATCTTCAACATGGTCGCATCATTCGTGGTCCAGGGCGCAACGAGCAAAATCGTCCGCCCATTTACTCCGGCTTCTTGATGAAAGTCAGCTGTTGGCCCATCGCGTCAAGCCGTGCAAACGCGGTGCAGGAGCGAAGCAGATAAGCCGCGCATACGCGCAGCGGATTCATCCGAGTACACAGCGTGCCAAAGTAGCGCTGGCTCACTGCGCGTCGCCGATGACCGGCGGTGCCTCGCGGTCAGGATCGGCGCGCAGTCGTGCGGCGCGCCGATCCCGTGAGCCTCGGCCGACGCCTACTTCGCCTCCACCGTAAATGGCCCGATCGCCACCACGCGGCAGGCGCGGTCGAAGCGGGCGCAGTCGGCGAGCGCGCCGTCGATGGCGTCGCGCTCGTTCGCGGCTCGCAGCATCAGTCCGGGCCGGCCGGCGGCGCCGACCGCGACCGCGCTCCAGCCGCTGGTCGCGCCGCTGAGCCGGTGGGCGATATCGTCTCTTGCCTCCGGCACGATGGCGGGGTTGGCGGTGGCGCGGAACAATCCGACGGCCTTCATGGCCGACGGGATCGGGACCACGAATGCGTCATCGACCGCCACGATAATGCAGGCGACACCGGCACGGCTGCCGCATAGCTCCAGCGCCCGCCGCACGGCCTCCTCGGGGCTGTTCTGCCTGAAGTAGAACCCGGCGAGCCCCTGTGGGGAAATGGCCAGCGCTTTGGCGTTGCGCGATCTGGAGAACGCGTTGCGCAGATTTTGCCGAACCTGATCGGTGATAAGGGGAATGGATTCGACATCGAACGGCGTCTCGATCGTCGCGTCATGGACGACCCACGGCTCCGGCGGCATCGGCGGTCGGCCGCGGCCATAGACGACGATGTTGCCTACCGCGTAGACGGCACAGCGCTGGCCCTGAACGATCGTATCGGTCACCCGCTGGCAGGCCTCCAGCGCGGCGGCCTTGGCGGTCTCCTCATCCTTCTGGTCGGTAATGAACGAGGCCTGGACGTTGCTGATCGCAATCGCCTTGTGGTCAGGCGCCGACATATACGCGGTGCGGATCGCGAGCCGCTGACGGTCCGCAATGAGCGGGATGATTTCCGGCACCAGCACCTCCGGCGGACGCAACGCCGGCGGCACCGTCTGCTCGGCAATGGACGGTCCCGCGGCCGTTCCGCCGACCGGGTCGCTGGGCCGCGGTCGCGCAAAATGCAGGACACCCGCGACCGCCATAGCCGCGAGGCCCGCCGCCGTAAGGCCCGCCACCCAGATCGTGGGAGCCCGTTTCTTCTTCGACGCCAGTTCGTGGAGACGGCGATCATCGCCTCCGAGCGCCAACGCATAGACGTGGATCGGCGTCGGGATGTTCTTGACCGCCTGCTCGCCGATGTCGATGAATTCGACCGACAGCTTGTTGGCCACCTGCTCGTAGACGGTGCGCGCGACGCACAGGCCGCCCGGCTGGGCGAGGCCGCTCAGGCGGCTCGCAATGTTGACGCCATCGCCCAGGAGATCGCCGTCGCGTTCGACCACGTCGCCGATCGTGATTCCGATCCGGAAGCTCATTTGCCGGCTCGCCGGATAGGCGAGATTGCGGGTGCGCAGGCTCTCCTGAACATCGATAGCGCAGCGCACTGCCTCGACAGCGCTCGGAAATTCGGCCAGAACGGCGTCGCCGGCGGTGTTAAAAATGCGTCCCGAGAAGCGGGTGACGAAATCCTGAAACACGGCCCGATAGGATTCGAGACGCCGCAGCGTCTCTTCCTCGTCCTCTGCCACCAGCCTGCTGTAAGCAGCCACGTCGGCAGCCATGATGGCCGCGATCTTGCGTTTCATGAACAGGACTCGATCGTCGCAGTCGGATTTTTTGTATGCCGACATGACGGTGATCAGCGGGCCAAGCCCCGCCGCAACCCAGTAGAAAACCTGACCACCGGGGTGTCAATTTAATTGGAATTAATTGGAAACGCTTTAATTGGCAACATCGGTTTAGCGCACCCGCACCGTCATCTCACCGATCCGTTCAAACGCCACCGTCATCACGTCACCGGGCTTCACGGGCCCCACGCCCTGACATGTTCCTGACATGATGATGTCACCCGGATAGAGCGTATAAACCGAGGACGCCCAGGAAATCTGGCGGGCGATGCCGATGATCATCTCGCGCGTGTTCGCGGCCTGCCGCAGTTCGCCGTTGACGTGCAAGGTGAAGTCCAGCGCGCCCGGGTCGCCCAGCTCGTCGGCCGTGACCAGCCAGGGGCCGAGCACCGCATAGGTATCGACCGACTTGCGAAAGCTGCGATCCTCCTTGCCGCGCACCGTCATGTCGAGCGCAATGGCGTAGCCGGCGACAACGCCGAGTGCATCTGCCTCGGCGATCGGCCCGGTCTTGCGCCCGATCACGACGCCAAGCTCGGCCTCGTGGTCGGTGCGGCGGTCCGCGAATCTCACCGCGACACCTTCGGAAGGGCCGACCAGCGAACTCGTTGCCTTCAGGAATAAGCCCTGCTCCTCGATGTTGCGGTGCTGTCCGCCGTGAAACACCGAGATCTGCGGATCGCGACGCGCCTCTTCGACGTGCGCCTGGTAGTTGACCGGCGTCCCCATGATCTTTGAGGGATTGGCGACGGGACTCAGAAACTGCACCTGCTCGATCGGCTGCGGCGCGGCATTGTCCGCCAGCCGCTCCATCCGTTGCCGCAGCCTTTCGAGATGCGCGATCAGCTGGTCTCCGAACGGCATCGGATATCGCAGCGGCGGCAACGCGTCGAGAATATCCGAGACGTCATGGACGTTGCGGCCGCGAACGAGGCCGATCCTGTCGTCATCGTAACGGCAGAGTTTCATGACAATGCGGACCCATTGGTTTTAACTTCGGGCACCCTGCCGGCACGTTTGGGAGCCCTTCGGATCGCGCCGACACTCACTGCGCTGGCTTATTCAGTGTAGTCGAAACAGTTCGAAATCAAAATACCTGCCCGGCCCGGAACATACCACGCGGCGTACGATGCAGCGACTCAAACCCCGTCGCGGTGACGCGGACGAGTTCGCCGAACTGGACGCCCGCCTTGAGGTCGCGCGTGATCACGTTCGGCTGCACCACGAGGCACATGTTCTCCTGCAGCGGAAACGTCGGCATCTGTCCGGCCGGACGGCGCCTGGAGCCGATGATCGGAGGCAAGTAGCCGCCGCCATAGCCATGCACGAGATCATCATAGGTAGTGAAGCCGTTCTCTTCGATGACACCCGAAGCATCGATGAGGTCCTGCGGCACCGCGCCCGGCCGGATCGCTTTCGTGATCGATTGGAATGCCGCATACGCGGTGGCGTGCAGGTCGCGATAGAGCGCGGTCGGCTCGGCCTCAACCGTCAAGCCGCGCAGCACCTGGCCTGAGTAATCCCACCACGCGGCCGACAGCTCGCAGAACACGAAGTCGCCGGCTTCGATCTTGCGCCACGATGTGAATTGCCGCGGCACGCAGACGTCCGGCGCCGCCATCGGGGTCGAGCCGATGAAGTGGATCACATGGGTGCCGCCGTGACCGACGAAGGCGCGCTCGATGATGCCGCCGAGTTCATGCTCGGTCATGCCGGGTCGCGTGCCGGCGATGAGCGCCGCCATTCCGGCATCGCTTAAGGCGGCGCCGATGCGCAGCCACGCGATTTCTTCCGCCGACTTGATGAGCCGCTGCTTGATGTATTCGGCGTCGAGACTGACGAGCTCAAATTTCGCTTCCAGCGCCTTCCAGCGCGGGCCGCTGAGCGGCCCGATCACGCCGACGCGCCGCGCCCCGCGCCGCGCCAGTTCCTCCATCGCCTTGGCGAGGCCCTTTTCTTCGCCCCACCGCACATCGGTGTCGCGGGCCATCAACCGCGCCAACGGCAGATGATTATAGTACTCGACGAACATCACCATCTTGTCGCCGGGCCGAAACAGCAGCAGGGCCTCAGCGGTACCTGGCCAGCCGGTCATCCAGCGCGTCGCGTTGCCGATGTTCTGGACTGTGACGATCAGCATATGGTCGGCGCCCGCCGCCTCCATGGCGCGCGCGGTGGAGGCGTGGCGACTGGCATATTCGGCATCGGAGAAGCGCGGATAGCTCTGGGCGAAGATCGCCTCCAGGTCCGGCGGGAGCCGCAGCGGCGGTGACGGTAAATCGGCCGCGCCGAGACTTGCGGGGCTATACCCGGTGGCAGTTGTTTCGCTCATGGACTTTTTTGCACGCAGCGCCGAAACCGTTGCGGCATCGTAGCCCGGATTGAGCGCAAGCAACGCCTCGCCAACATGGCAACGCCCCACAGCTTCGATGGATCAGCTCGCGATACGCGGCCTTTCCTTTGCGAACACGCTCAACCCCAGCCAATGATGCATGGATCGCGCAATTGCTCTGTCGCCAGCCAATTCGATGTGACCGGCTTCGATCTCAGCCTTCAAAGTCGAATGCCCCATCCAGACAGCCGTCATGCTGCGCAGCTTGCTGGTGACATAGAGATCGACGTCGTAACCCGGGTCAATCGCACAAAGGTCGACAGCGCCGCGCTCGACCACAAGCCACCAGAACCTCCGCCCCGCGCTCATTTCCGGATAGTCGAACTTGATGGTGCATCTCTTGCGATCGGGAAGCGCCGAAGGCGCCAGGTTTCGTCGCATGTCCCACATCAGCAGCGCCGGATCGAGATTTTTCAGCGACAGCGACGACTCCACCCACCGTTGACCCCAAGCGCCGAGCGACATGATCGTGTCGCGTAGCTCTTCACCGGCCCTCGTCAGCCTGTATTCGACCGCACCCGCGTGGCGGGCCGGACGTATGGCGATAATGCCCGCCCCTGCGAGCTCCTTCAATCGTCTCGACAGCAGCGTCGGCGACATCCGCGGCACGCCCCGCCTTATGTCGTTGAAACGGACGGAGCCGCAAAGCATCTCGCGGAGTATCAGCGGTGTCCATCGCGAACAGACGATCTCGGCTGCCATCGCGACCGGACAAAACTGTTTGTAGCTCCCCCGTTCGGCGTGATCACTCATTCTGCTTCTCCCGGAAGGACCAAGTCTCGCCACGGTGGATAGTACGGGCCGGGCTATCCGGCCAGTACAGAAAGTGTACCGCTAAAACCTGGTTCCGTTCCCCCCGCGCAAAAAACAGAAGAGGCCTTAGGGCCTTGTGCCGCGCTCCTGGACGTCGACCGCGCCAGCAGTACAGCCCGTGGACTGGAACGAAAGGGGGCACCGCGGCGATAGTCCAGGACATCATCATCTCGGACAAGGAAACACCATGTCACACGTCGGAAGCTGTTTTTGCGGTGCTGTCGAGCTTGAGGTTACCGGCTCGCCAGCCGCCATGGGCTATTGTCATTGCGGTTCCTGCCGCTCGTGGTCCGCTGCGCCCGTAACCGCCTTCAGCCTCTGGGAGCCCGAGGCCATTCGGGTCAAAGCAGGGGCTGAGCATGTCGCAACGTTCCAGAGGACAAACTTCAGCCAGCGTCGGTACTGCAAAAAGTGCGGCGGGCATCTGATGACCGATCATCCTCCACTGGGCCTTGTGGACGTATACCCGGCGGCGATTCCGACCCTCAAGTTCATCCCGGGCGTTCACGTCAACTACGCCGAAACGGTGCTGCCGATGCGGGACGGACTTCCCAAGCTCAAAGACTTCCCGGCCGAGTTTGGCGGTTCCGGCGCGACGATCCCGGAATGAAACGCGCCCCGCCAGCATGTACCTACAAGGAGTGAAATCATGAATGTTCAAACAGCCCCCGCAACCATTGACCTTGCCGCCATCAAAGGCCGCCAGCAGATTGCCTGGGGGTCTGGCGACTACGCCCTAATAGGCGCCACGCTGCAGATCGTCGGCGAAACGCTGTGCGAAGCCGTCGATCTGCGCAGCAACCAGCGCGTCCTCGATGTCGCGGCCGGCAACGGCAACGCGACGCTCGCCGCGGCTCGGCGCTTCGCCGAGGTGGTGTCGGCCGATTACGTCGGCGCACTCCTCGACCGCGGGCGCGAACGCGCCGCAGCCGAACGCCTGTCGGTTACATTCCAGGAAGCCGATGCCGAAGCGCTTCCGTTTGCCGATGCGAGCTTCGACGTCGTCCTCTCGACTTTCGGCGTCATGTTCACGCCGAATCAAGAGCAGGCTGCAAAAGAACTCAAGCGCGTCTGCCGCCCAGGCGGGAAGATCGGACTCGCCAACTGGACGCCGCAGGGCTTCATCGGCAGTCTGTTCAAAACCATCGGCAGATACGTTCCGCCGGCGCCCGGCACGAAATCGCCAGCGCTGTGGGGCGAGAAGGCGCATCTCGACACGCTGTTCGGCTCACAGGTGACGATCGCGGCGGAGCGCAAGAACTTTGTTTTCCGCTATAAGTCACCCGCCCATTGGATCGAGGTCTTCCGCAACTACTACGGCCCGGTCGTGAAGACATTTGCGGCGATCGATCCCGCCGCGCGCGAGGCGCTGACCGCCGACCTTCATGTTCTTATCGGCCGATTCAACACCGCGGCAGACGGCACGCTCGTCGTCCCGGGTGAATATCTCGAAGTGGTGATCACCAAAAAGGACTGATCGCGAATGTTCTGTCGAAGCGGGCGACGCGACCGCAGCCCGGATTGAGCGCCAGCGAAATCCGGGACTGGTTTATGTATTCGGCAGTACCCGGGTTTCGCTGACGCTCAACCCGGGCTTCTGTAACGGGCCTTGGTTTGTCAATCCCCGCTTTGCCACTTGCGAGGAATCCTTCCGCCGGGGTCTTGCTTCTGTCCGGGGTCGGCGCGCGGCCGCCACCTGATG
>Ga0070734_10005320_pt1 | contig 11484 bp, 9 predicted proteins | sample Coa_R1_8_FD_66444 | JGI IMG/M metagenome (GOLD analysis project Ga0070734, IMG submission 66444) | Surface soil microbial communities from Centralia Pennsylvania, which are recovering from an underground coalmine fire - Coalmine... | ecosystem: Environmental > Terrestrial > Soil > Unclassified ...
GGCTCAAACCCGGGAAAGGGCTCGAAGACCGTTCGAGTCCATTCCCATCCGTTGCCGACGATATCGTGTACACCGAACGCGCTTGCACCGCGCGGGTACGCGCCCACGGGACTTGGATCCCAATGGTGAAAATCGAAGTTGCCGTACTTCTCGCTGGGCGATTCGTTGCCCCATGGATAATCGCGCTCGACCCCGTCTTCCGACGTCCCGTAGGCTGCGCGATGAAACTGCTCTTCGCTCGGCAGTTTGCGCCCGAGCCAGTTCGCATACGCGGTCGCTTCCGCATGGCTCACATATACCGGCCAATCCAGCGGTAACTGGATGTCGCCAAACATCGTGCGATACATCCACAAATTTCCCTCGCGCCTCCAGAACGTCGGATGAGTAATCCCGTCCTCGTTCTTCCACTTCCAGGCTTCGTCGCTCCAAAGCGACCGATTCTGATATCCACCGGCCTGCATGAATTGCAGGAAGTCGCGATTCATCACGTTGTACGTGTCGATCGCAAATCCCGGTACGAATGTCTCGAATCCTTCTAGTTCGTTATCCCAGCCAAACTCCGAGTTGTTTTCGCGCTTCAGTCCAAGCGTCGCCGTTCCAGCAGGGATATCCACGAGGTGCGATTTCGCGCGCGCCGTCTTCCACACAGGTTCCTTGGGCGCTCGAACCTTACGGTTTGCCGGCAACTGGTGCAGCATGTAGGCCAGTGTTTCCGCATGCATCAATCGGTGTTCGATCGCGACTTCGAGCATCGAGAGCAACAGCGGATGCCCCTCGGACGGATTCGCGAGTGTGCGCGCGATCGCTTTGTCCAATTCGTCACGCAAGCCCTGGTTATACGCATCGATCTCTTCGCGTTTCGGCCAATCGGATGGCTGATCGGTCGGCAATCCTCCCCCGACGGGATCGATTCCGAACGCGAACAACTTATCGAATGTCTCGTTGAAGGATTGCAGGCCGAAGGCCCTTTGCGCGAGCAAGTTCCAGTCGAACGACTCCACGTGTCCAACGTAAAAAATAATGCGGTGACGTTCGGCGATGGGACGGTCATACATCGCTTCTTCGCGCACGATCTTGAACAGATCGTCGGTTCGCTTTCGCGCTTCAATTAGTCGGAAATGTAAGTCGTGGCGGATGCGGACGGCGCTGTTGAGGGCTCCCATGCGATCGTTCTCCGGTATGGTTGGATGCCGCGTTCGCCTCAAAGATGCAGCGAAATGCTACCGCTCGCGGGGATGCAGGGCGCTACCAAGTTCACGCCCTTTCTGAGACGATGTCAATCGAAACGCTGGCGAAACTCGTATCCTGAATGCGATACAAATGAAACCTACCATCCAGTTTCGCGACGTGACATACAGCGTAACCCGTAATCTTTCTGGGGTTTCCGGCGATCTCTCCGCACTCGATATCGTGAGTGCCGTTTCGCTGGAAATTCATGCAGGAGAAACACTGGTCCTCCTGGGACGCAGCGGGAGCGGCAAAACGACGCTGCTGAAACTGATAAACCGGCTACTCTTGCCTCAAAAAGGGGCGGTATTCGTGCAGGATCGTGCAACTTCTGAGTGGAACCCGATCACCTTGCGCCGCAGCATTGGATACGTCATCCAGGAAGGCGGACTTTTTCCGCATTTCACAGTTGCGCAAAATATTTCCCTCGTCCCTTCACTCGAGAACTGGGACTCCACAAGGACGAGTAAACGTGTACGGGAGCTACTGGAACTCGTAGGCCTAGAGCCATCGCAGTTTGCCGACCGTCGTCCCAATCAGTTGTCCGGAGGACAGCGCCAACGAGTTGGCGTTGCGCGGGCTTTAGCAGCCGACCCTCCAATTCTCTTGATGGATGAGCCCTTCGGCGCTCTTGACCCGGTTACGCGCGCCGAGATGCAGCGCGAATTCGCTGATATCAGCCGCCGCCTCGGCAAGACCATCGTATTCGTCACGCACGACCTGCGTGAGGCTCGCCGCCTTGCGACCCGTATCGTTCTGCTGGAGTCGGGCCGTATCGTCGCTTCCGCAAAGCCTGAAGAATTTCTCCGCATCGACCACCCCGAAGTGCGGGCGTTCGCAGCCACGCTCGATTCAGCTCCTGCCGATCAACTCCGGCGAGCGCAGCAGCAACTTCCGACCGAGCCCGGAGCTGGCGCATGAGCCGCTGGCAATTCTTCGTGACGCACCGCTCCGACATTTTTCAAGCCACGCTGACTCACCTGACGCTTGTGTCGATCTCGATGATAATTGCGATCGCCATCGCGGTTCCGCTGGGGATGTTCGTGGTCCAGCGGCCGGCGTTACGGTCCATCGCTTTGGGAATTGCCAGCATTCTTCAAACGATCCCGAGCCTGGCGCTGTTCGGTTTCCTCATTCCGATTCCGTTCATCGGCGGCATCGGCACGCGCACCGCGATCGTCGCGCTGGTTCTCTACGCGCTGCTGCCGATTCTTCGCAACACCTACGTCGGCCTTACGAATATCGATCCCTCCGTACTGCAAGCTGCCGAAGCGATGGGAATGACCGAGACTCAGATCCTTTGGCGCGTCCGCCTTCCTCTTGCCCTTTCCGTGATTCTTGCCGGAATTCGAACCGCGACGATCATCACCATCGGCGTCGCTACAATTGCCGCGGCAATCGGCGCCGGCGGCCTCGGCACATTCATCTTTCGCGGGGTCGCGATGGTCAGCGATGCTGTAATCCTCGCCGGCGCCATTCCTGCCGCAGCTTTGGCAATTCTTGCTGACGGCCTCCTCGCCCTACTCGAACGCCGCCTCAAAGTCACTTAGTATTCGCTGTGTTCTCTGTGATCTCTGCGTCCTCCGCGGTGAAATTCTTTTCCTCTGAATTTCTCAGTTCATGAGACATTGCCAACCATGCGGCGCGTTCTCTTCTTTCTTCTTTCCCTCTGCTTTTGTCTGGTTGCATGCGGCCCATCGCAACCGCACATTACCGTCGGCTCCAAATTTTTCACCGAGCAGGTCATCCTCGCCGAACTCCTCGCGCAACACATCGAAGCCCGCACCGGTATTCATGTAAACCGAAAATCCAATCTCGGCGGCACGCTCCTCTGCCAGAAAGCACTCCTCTCGGGTGACCTCGACCTCTACGTCGAATACACCGGCACCGCCCTCACCGCCGTCCTCAACGAAACGCCCACCGACAACTCCGACGCGCGCGCCGTCTACGAGCGCGTCAAACGAGGCTATGCCGAGCGCTTCCATCTCGATGTCACTGAGCCTCTCGGATTCGAAAACACGTTTGCGATGGTCGTTCGCGGCTCCGACGCCGAGCAATTCCATCTCAAGACAATTTCCGACATCATTCCGATCGCTGCGCGCTGGCGCGCCGGTGTCGGCTACGAATTCCTCGAACGCCCCGACGGCTATCGCGGCTTCGTCCAGCGCTACGGCCTTCAGTTCGCCGCGACTCCGAGCGTTATGGATCTCGGCCTTATCTACCGAGCGCTCGTCGACAAGAAGGTCGACATCGTCGCCGGCAATTCCACCGACGGCCTCATCGACGCGCTCCATCTGGTCGGCCTCTCGGACGACCGCCACTATTTCCCGCCATACGATGCCGTACCGATCGTTCGTCAAGACACGCTCGCGAAATTTCCACCTCTTCGCGCCGCTCTCGCCGACCTCGCCGGAAAGATCTCCGTCGCCGACATGCGCCACCTGAACGCCGAAGTCGACGCCGACCAGCACGACCCCGCCGCCGTAGTCCGCGCCTTCCGCGCCGCCAAAAACTTGTAGGGCTATTCACCTTCACCAAAAACAAGTGGGGGCGCAGCATGCTGCGCCCCTACTTGCCCTGACTGTATGATCCATCTCGCTCTGGTTTTTGTTGATTTGTCGTTGGATCCAAGAGCCGGGCGCCGTCTACGGCAGCGCAAACGCCACCACAAAATCCCCCTGCTTTGTCCCCAACTTCCCATGCCCGCCCGCCGCAATCACCACGTACTGCTTCCCGCCAGTAACATAGGTCATCGGCGTCGCCTGTCCGCCCGCCGGCAACTCATACGACCAAAGCTCTTTACCCTTCTCCGCGTCAAAAGCGTGAAAAAGGTTATCCATCGACGCCGCCGTGAACACAATGCCGCCCGCCGTCACAATGGGCCCGCCAAAATTCACCGTGCCGGTGTGCCCACCTTTCACATAACTCCCCAGCGGCACATCCCAAACCTTCGTGCCACTAAACAAATCCACGGCCTCCGTGGTGCCCCACGGTGGAGGTGTACACGGCGTCCCCTTCGGCCCCAGAAATGTTTCACGATACAGCCCGTAGGGCGCGCCCGACTGCCGCGCAAATTCGCCGGTCATCCGATTCTTTTCCCGCTCGTCGTAAACGGCACCCAATTTGTCTCGCTCGATCAATTGCACCCGCATCGCCAGATGATTCGTGTTCATGATCAACAAATGCCGCTGTGGATCGAACGCGGAACTGCTCCAGTTCACTCCTCCCGCGTTGCCGGGATAAACGATCGTACCCTGTAAACTTGGCGGCGTGAAAATTCCTTCCGACCGGGAAGCCCTTATTCTGTCCTCACACCACTTGCGTTCTTCTTCGGTTTTGCCGAATGCGTCGCTCGGCTTCAATCCTTCAGGTACGGTTGAAATGCCGGAAGGTTGTGTCGGCCACGCTTCATCTCCGGGAATATCCGTTTTCGGCACTGCGACTTCCTCGACCGGCAACAGCGGCTTACCGTTCAGCCGATTGAGCACGAATACGCGCCCCATCTTCGTCGTAACCGCGATCGCGGGTGTTTTATCTTTCCACGTGAATAGCGTCGGCTGCGACGCGACGTCGTAGTCCCATAAATCGTGGTGCACCACCTGGAAGCCCCACACGAATTCTCCGGTCGATGCCTTCAGCGCCACCACCGAGTTCGCCCACTTGTTGTCGCCCTTGCGAATTCCGCCGAAATAATCCGGCGACGCGCTCCCGGTCGGTACAAATACCAGGTCGCGCTCAGCATCCACCGACAGCGTCGACCAGGCGTTGCCCGCCCCGGTTCGCGGCTTCGTGTCTTTCGCCCACGGAATCGGGTCCCAGCTCCATCGCTGTTTCCCCGTCCGCGCATCGAATCCACGCACGATTCCGCGCTCCAGCCGCACCGCCCGGTTATCGCCGATCGACGATCCTGTGATCACCACATCGCCTGCGATCGCCGGTGCCGACGTCACCTGGTAATCGCCCACGTCGCGCAGCTCTACATCGCGCGTCAGATCGACTTGCCCATGCTCTCCAAAATCGTCGCAAGGTTTTCCCGTCGCACCGTCGAGAGCAATCAGACGCGCGTTGATCGTCCCGATGAAGATCCGCAGCGCGCACACAGAGCCGCGCTTGGCCTTCGCGTCGTGCCACGCCGAAACCCCGCGCGACGAGGCCTCGGAGTAACCGTGCAGCAAATCCAAGTCCGGATCGAATTCCCAAATCTTTGTTCCCGTCGCCGGATCAAGCGCAAATACTTGGCCCCACGGCGTGCTCAGATAAAGTTTGCCGTCCACCAGGATCGGAGTCGTCTCGAACGTCGCCTTCTGATTCAAATCCCGCTTATCATCGAGCGCCCCGGTGCGAAACGTCCACGCAACTTTGAGCTGTCCGACGTTGCTCGCATCAATTTGCTTTGCCTCTGAGAACCGCCCGCCGCCCGCATCATTTCCATAATTCGGCCAACCGACGTCTCTCGTCTGACCGGTGCAGTTTCGCGCACCGAGTCCGCACGAAATCATCATCAGTAAAGCGCCCAACGCCCTGCCCACGCTTGTCATAGCGAATCTACCCCGCTCTCGGAAGGCTCCGAATGAATCACTTCGGCGACTCTCATGCGCTCAGAATCCGTTCGAACACTCGCCTCGGCAACATTCCAGGGACAACCGGGCCCATTGCGTGCCGACCGGTCCCAGTACCAATACCAATTTTGCTGACGCCGAACGCATCCTTCCCGCCACGCCAATCCATCTAACCTGCGGTAACCTAATCTCACATCGCGCCTTCCAGTTCGAGGCGACACTTTCGCAGGCGGACATTCCATGAAAATAATTCTGTTCACCGCACTCATCGCGAGTTCGTTTTTCGTTATCAGTGCCCAGGCCCAGAAGCCGGCTGGGGGAGGCCAAAGCCAAGGCCAATCTTCGCCAAACGCTGGCCCCAACTCCGGCAGTGGCAACGCCAACACGAATCGCCAGCCCGACATGGATTCGCTAATCCGGCAAGGCCGCGCTGGGAGCTATTACGGTGGCAACGTCAAAGTTTCCGAGGGCGCCCAGCCGTGGGACCCGATTCTCGTCAATGTCATTTGCAATGGCGATACGAAGTACACCACCGCGACCGATCCCAAAGGTAATTTCCTCATCGCGCCAAAGACGGGCGATGCTTCTGCGAACGCCGCGGCTTCGACTCCGAATGACCCCACTGCCGACCAGCAAAACAAATTTGCCGCGCAATATGTTGGCTGCAACGTCCAAGCGGCGCTTCCCGGCTACGACTCCAGCACCGTGACTATTGCGAATCGCAACCTCACCGACGATCCCAATGTCGGCACCATTACGCTCAAGCGCGCGGAGAAATCCCCGGCCTCATCCACGAGCGCAACCACGGCCGCCGCTCCCAAGGACGCCGTGAAAGCGTTCGAAAAAGCGCGCAGCGAATGGATCGAAAATAAACCCGATAAGGCGCAGAAAGATCTGCAAAAGGCCGTACAAATCGATCCGCAGTTCGCCGAAGCCTGGTACCAGCTTGGCAAATTGCAGGAAGTTCAGAAATCTCCTGACGCCGCGAACTCATTCCAGAAAGCCGTAGCCGCCGACCCGAAATTTATGCCGCCCTACGAGCATCTAGTTCAGAGCCAGGTACAGGCCGAGAAATGGCAAGACGTTCTCGACAATACGAACAAAGAGCTTGCAGCGAACCCGGCTGGATCGCCGCGGCTCTTCTACTACAACGCAATCGCCAACATGAAACTCGGTAAGAACGATGCTGCCGAAGACAGCATCAAGAAAGCGATCGCCGCCGACCCTCAGCACACCGAGCCAAACGCCGAGCAACTATACGCGGTGATTCTCGCGAACAAGCAGGATCTTCCCGGAGCGCTGGAGCATTTGCGGACCGCGATCAAGTACCTGCCGCCCGGCCCGAACGCCGACCTCGTCAAAAAGCAAATTGCTCAGCTCGAGTCCGCAACCCAGTCCACCTCAAAATAATCTCCGTCCACAAAACCGAATTTCTTAGGGGGCGCGGTCGGCCTGCGCCCCAGCTTGACTAGACGTAGCCTGTGTTCGAACCTCGACAGGTCATAAAGTCAATCGGTTCAATCAAGTTGTTGGCGTAACCAGGCTCGCTATTCCAGTCGGCTCCCTTGTGCCGAAGCACCGGGCACGCCGACCCTCAGACCAACTCAAGAATCCAAACCTAAACTCCGCGATGAATCAGATAGACAACAGTCCCGACCGCCGCTCCGCCCAGAATGAGCCACGCTGAATTCACCCGCCATCGAAACAAAGCCACCGCCGATACGATTGCCAATCCCCCGGTGATCCAATCCACCAGCGCCGCTTGGCCAAGCTGCCAACTGACATACGCCATCAACGCTAGCGAACCAACATTAACCCCATCGAGAAATGCGCCCGCGATCTTCGATCTGCGAATTCGTGGGATCAATGGCCCGCTTGCGGCTACCAACAAAAACGCCGGCAAAAAGATGCCCACCGTCGCTACAACTGAACCAGGCAGCCCTCCCAGCAGATAGCCGATGAAAGTCGCTGTCGTGAATACAGGGCCTGGCGTCAGTTGTCCAACCGCCACCGCATCGATCAACTGTGAATCCGTAAGCCAGCCGCGATGTACGACCAGGTCGGCGCGGAGAAACGCCAGCAAAACGTACCCGCTCCCAAAGACCACGCCGCCAATCTTCAAAAAGACTAGAAAGAGCGATCCTAGGCTGAAAGACGCCAATGACGCGCCAGCGCCCCCAAGGCCAACGAACGAAACAGGGAAGCCCGAAGCCGTCAGCTTCCTTTCGCGAAACCTTATTACCGTCGCCGCTATTCCTGCGACCAAAAGCAGCTCCAGCGGATGCAATCCAAGGAACGCCGCAACAAGCGCGCAGACTCCGATGATTCCAAGGAACGTCGTCTTCACCGCGGTCTTCCCCAGTCCCCAAAGCGCCTGAAGAACAACCGCGATCACCACCGGTTTCACCGCATACAGAATCGCGGATGCTGCGCCGAGCCTTCCAAAGTGAACGTAAAGCCAGGCAAGCGCCGCCACAATCGCAGCCGCCGGCAGAATGAAGCAAACACCCGCGACGACCAATCCAATCCATCCGGCGCGCAAGTACCCGATGTGAATTGCTAATTCGCTGGAACTCGGCCCAGGTATCAGATTGCTCGCACCCAGTAAATCCAGAAATGACTCGCGAGAAAGCCATCGCCGGCGCCGTACGAGCTCGTCCTCCATCATCGCGATGTGCGCCGCTGGTCCGCCGAACGCGGTAGTCCCCAGCCGCAGAAAGAACGCCGCAAGTTCGCGTAGCGAAGTCGCTCGCGCTGTCCCTCCTCCATCTGTAATGTGAGTTTCCATGCTTCCGCAGCTTGAGTTCGGGACCCAGTGTGCTAGAGACCAATCACTCTTTTGGCCCGACTCGTCCGGGCGTGGGGGGATTCAGGTCGCGCGATAACATCAGCTTGAGCGTCAGTCTGTCGGCGCCTCCACTCCATCCAACGCCGACGCCGGTTTCCACGTTCAGAAACCTGCCGCGCCAATTCATGACCGCCCACGTCTCGTGAAATTGCTGATTGTGAGCTACGAATGCGTGCAGCGGGCCGAACCCGTCGTATTCCTCCATCGCTAAAGCCCATCGGTCGTTCAGATTGTAGGCGACGCGCCCCGCGGGATTGTAAGAAAGTCCTTTCACACCGCCAACGTAGTCGGTATCCACAATCGGATTGTAGATAAGTTCCCATTGATGCAAACGCACTCCGATGATCGGGCGAATCTCCGAGGTAATCCGTCTCGATTCCCAATACAGCGCATTCACGCTGAATTCAAAGTTCAATCCGTAGAAAAATTTGTGCTCCGCCGCATGCGGCCGCACAAACAGCTCCCGAATCTTGAATCCATTGATCGTCGCCCCGTGATTCTCCGAATGGAAGCTGTACACCGGTAGGTACAGCCCTTGCTCAAACCACGGCTTGACGCCGTATGCCCATTCCGCGGTTCCATTAAAAGAGTCATTCGCAATAATCGCGCCAGGATAGGCGGGCGATCTTCTTCCAATCGGGGTGAAGTTGCTGTGGATCATCAGGTTAAACACGCCCGGCTCAGCAATCTCGGCGTCGTAAACCTGAATTTCGTCTGTTTGCGCTTGCGTTCTCAGCGGGATCGCAGCCAGCACCAATAGAAACAACAACAGTCGGCCGCGCGCGAACACTGCCACCAACAATCCCAAGTGAGCCCCCAGGCCCGCCGCGCTCTCAACTCGCTTCGGTCCCGCTCAAGCGTAGTCAAACAGCGTCATGAATCCAAAGTCCATATGCAACTGCTGATGGCAGTGAAAAAGAGTCAGGCCGGGGTTGTCGGCAACAAAATCCACTGACGCTTCCTGATACCCTCCCAGCATCACGACGTCCTTCATTATTCCCGCCGTCTCTTTTCCCGCCAGCTTCGTCAATTCAAAGCTGTGTCGATGCAGATGGATCGGATGAATATCATCGCTCGCGTTCCGCATCTTGATCCGATATCGCTTGCCTTGCTTCAAGTGAAAGCTTGCCGGCGCCGGCGCTCCATTCATCGGATACGCCGCCCCGTTGATCGTCCACCGGTTGAATCCCTCTTCAGCGGCGTTCTCTTTGGCAAAAATCATTTCGATCGTTTCGTCGGGTGTCGTCGCCGTAGCTTGGGCGCTTCCGAATCGCGCATAACTCCACTTGAACGCCGGCGGCGCCGTCCACTGCGGCTTCCCGCCTCGTCCCGCATACTCGACGACAATCCCCATCCCGTGCCCGCGGTCCCCATCGTCCAGATCGCCGAGTATCCAGACGCCGGGATGCGTCATGTGTACCACCGCCGAAACACGCTCCGCCGTCCCGATCCACAGCCCGGGAACCGTCATCGGTTTCGGCACCCTATTCCCGTCCAGCGCCACAACCTGAAACGTGTGCCCGGGCAGTGCCAGACTGCGAATCTCGGTCGCGCTTCCATTTAAAAGGTGAAACATCACGCGCTCGCCTTGCTTCACGCGAATCGGCTCTCCATGACCAAGCATCCGCCCATTGATCGTGAACGAGCGATATCCAACCTCGTATCCGTGCGGCATCCCTTTCGCGAGCGATGCCTTCATCGATGACTCACCACTCTTCTTCAATTCCGGATTAGCTTCGCCCGGCGACAAAAAGTCTTGTGCCATGTCCCCGCCGCGGCTGAATTCGGGCTCGAACTCCTTCAGCACCAGAAATACTTCGCGGTCATACCCTCCCGGCTCTGTCGCCGGTTCGATATACACCGGGCCGACCTCGCCGCCATACTGTCCCGCCGCCAGATTCGCTCCCGCTCGATTGTGCGTGTGATAAAAACGAAATCCCGACGGGCCTGGCGTGAATGTGATCCGCCTCTCGCCATGCGCCGGAATGAACGGCGTGCCCTCTTCCGCGGCTCCGTCCACATCCACTCCCACCCGTTGCCCGTGCCAGTGAAGCTGCTCCGGCGTGTCGGTGTCATTAAAAATGTCCACCGTCGCCGCGCGTCCCTCTTTGAATCGTAAGAGCGGCCCCGGGAATTGGCCGTTGTAGGTAACCGCAGAAATGATTCTCTTCGGCGCGATCTCGATCGCCGAATTCTGGATGTGGAGCGTGTAGTCCGATGGGCGTTCGTCGCCAACCAGCAAGGACTCCAACGCGCCGCTGCTGGCAGCGCCTCCTGTCGACAGCCCGGCGGCAGCGGCAAACGCCGCTCCCGCTTCGATAAATTTGCGCCGTGAAATGAAACTCGAACCCACTGGGCCTCCTTGCGGCCCGCCGCGCGACTCTACCTAGCCCAGCCTTATATCCTTTTTTTCAGGATCTCCAGCGCTCGCTCGGCTCGCGCTAGCGCGTCATGTTCTTCACTATCCGCGTCCAGCGAACTCAGTCGTCGCTGCTCGATCGCCGCGATCGCTCGGTACACGAGCCGCCGCTGTTTCTCCGGATCCTGCTCCGCGAGCGCCGCGATATAGTCATCTTGCCACGAATACATGCTTCGGCACTCCCCAGGCGCACTGCTTCCCGACTGGTATCCAGAAAACTGCGAAAATTCGTTAGCGGGACGCTCATTCTGCTTCGCCAAAGATAAACGTCCGATAAATTCCCATCCGGCCCCCCTGGGCCCCGCGAAATCGCGCCCCTTTGCCGCCAAGGGCAGCCCCTACCAGCCCCACGCGGATGCCACTTGACATCAATCCATATTTCTGCAATTATCGAAATATGCCCTGCGCGCTCTTCAAAAAATCTACCGGAC
>Ga0070734_10005321_pt1 | contig 11484 bp, 9 predicted proteins | sample Coa_R1_8_FD_66444 | JGI IMG/M metagenome (GOLD analysis project Ga0070734, IMG submission 66444) | Surface soil microbial communities from Centralia Pennsylvania, which are recovering from an underground coalmine fire - Coalmine... | ecosystem: Environmental > Terrestrial > Soil > Unclassified ...
CGCGCGGGCAAGCCTCTCTTGGTGGTCTGCGAAGAGGTAGAAGGCGAAGCGCTGGCCGTGCTGGTGGTGAATAAACTCCGCGGCTCGCTGAATGCGTGTGCCGTGAAAGCACCTGGCTTCGGCGATCGGCGCAAGTCCATGCTGGAAGACATCGCTATCCTTACGGGCGGCAAGGCCATCTTTGAAGAGACCGGCATCCGGCTCGAAGGCGTAGTCCTCGAAGATCTGGGCCGCGCCAAGCGGATCACGATTTCGAAGGAAGAAACAACCATTATCGACGGCGCCGGAACCCAGAAGGAAATCGAAGGGCGGATCAAACAACTGCGCACGCAGATTGATGACACCACGTCAGACTACGATCGCGAAAAACTCCAGGAACGGCTGGCGAAGCTGGCCGGCGGCGTCGCGATCGTAAAAGTAGGCGCGGCGACCGAACTGGAGATGAAAGAGAAAAAAGCTCGCGTAGAGGACGCTCTGCACGCAACACGCGCGGCAGTGGAAGAGGGGATCGTTCCCGGCGGAGGAGTCGCGCTGCTGTGGGCATCCACAGCGCTTCAGTCGATGAAACTCGAAGGTGACGAGGAGATTGGCGTGAACATCGTGCGCCGCGCCTGCGAGGAGCCCATGCGCCAGATCGCTATCAACGCCGGCGCGGAAGGCGCGGTGGTGGTCGAAAAGGTCCGGGTTCACAACCAACCCAACTACGGCTACAACGCGACGACCGGCGGGTATGAGGATATGGTCAAGGCAGGCGTGATCGATCCCACCAAGGTAACCCGTTCGGCCCTCCAAAATGCCGCCTCGATTTCTTCGCTCATGCTCACCACAGAGGCGATGATCTGTGAAGCTGCCGAAGAGTCGAATGACTAGGGCGCGTTAGGGAGAGTTCATATGCTCGGATGGTCCATTCTGTTCGCGTTGGCTTCGATGAGCGGCTTGGTGGCGACGCTGGCTGCGCATCCAGCTTCCTTCGTGCTCAAAGCGGCCACGATTTTTTCAGCCACGCTGTTCGTTCTTAGTTTGCTGACGCGTGAAATTGGTTTGGCCCGGAGATAGCCGCCGGAACGCCTGGGAAGGCAGCGATGGCATATGCCCTTTGACCAATTCATTCCGCGACCATTTACGGCGGGCGCGATACGCACTTACGCTCCGGCTTTATCAGGCGTCTACGGAATCTCGAACGCCCGCGAGTGGCTCTACATCGGTGAGACCGAAAACATACAAAACACGCTGCTGACTCATCTGCAGAACTCTAAAGTCTCGCTGATTAAACTGGAGCCAACCGGGTTCGTCTTCGAGGTTTGTGATGGAGTCCAGCGGCTGGCTCGGCAGGATCGCTTGGTTCTTGAATATGAACCTACGGGTAACCGGCGCTCACCGGCGCGGGTTCTCTTCTAGCCAGGATGGCTTTGTAGCCGGGATCATTCATAATCATCGATCGCACCTGATCGCGCAGCTCTTGCCAGTCGTGGATGAAGTAGCCGGCATCCTCCTTGTCCATTACTTCGGCGCGCTTCTTTTCCAGAATAGCGATCATGGCGAGAGTGTCCGAACGCTGTCGCTCCGTCTGGCTTCCAAGCCTTGCTTGAAGAGCGCTGGCTACGCGGTCAAACTCCGCGCTGACGCTGGCTCGAATTTGCTCGGCCCACGCGATCTGATTCGCCGTGCCCGCCAAGGTCGCTTTCGTGGGGCTTGCCAACGCGCCGCCCTCGCCTTCCCAAATTTCCAATGCTATTTCCATTGACACACTCCTCAGCATTTTGACCTCCAGGGCCGATCGATGTTCTGCTTCTAGCGCTCGGCTGAATGACCGAGTTTGGTCATTGTGACCACTGGCGGTCACGGGGCGCTTGGACGTTTTGGTTTAAGCAGGGAAATGATTGGGCCCTGGAATGCCCTGAGTCTCTCCAAATGGCTCAACTAGACTACAAGCAAACTGCCCAGAGCGTAATCCCCGACGATCCGGAAGCCAGCGCCTACCGGTTCATCATTGTTGCGGCGAAACGTGCCCGGCAACTGCAAGCTGGCGCGCGCGCGTTCCTTCCTTCCACGAGCAAGAAAGTGACGGTGATCGCAATGGAAGAAGTACGCCGCGGGCTGGTGCAATACGAAGAGTGTCCGTTGGCACATCCGGCGCAAACGGCGCCGGGACTCGATTAGAGGTCAACGCACTTCTCCGACGGCAACGAAGCGCATCCCGGTTTTCGACGCCGATAGTTCCGCCTTGTGTCCCATAATTAGAGCGGAACCCATACGCTTCGGGTGGTTTTTTTCCCGCGCGGTTAGCACCTTGCTGAGGAACGTTAACGGTTCATAACGTTCCGTATCGTATGGTGTCGCGGGCTAAAAATGGAACCCCACGGTTCCAGTCACGGCGCGCGGCGTCACGTAGTGCGTCCCGCTAAAGGTTGATAGGAAGTTATAGAGCGCATAGTTGTTGGTGAGATTCACCACCGACAAACGCACGCTCCACTTTTTCTTATCGCCGTGAAACAGGTTATCGTGGCCTACGCCGAGGTCGAAGAGACTTCGCCCCGCGATACGGGGTGGGTTGTGGTCGTCGTTCTCGGTGCCGGGAGCGGGAATCTGAAGCAATGTAGATCCGAACTGATTCGTGGGGCAGGTACTGGTCGGACTGATCGGCGTCGTGGGCGTGGCGTGCACCGCACCGCAAAAGAGTCCGGCTTGGAACTGCTGATCAGGCGTCAGGTATGACGCGTCCACAACAGTGTCGCCCGGACCAGCGAACGGCGCGGCGCCAGCCACCAGCCCGCTGTCATAACGCCAGTTGAAGCTCAACCAAGGCCCTGTCCTGAAGGGCTGGTATTGCACGTGCGTGGTCGAGTTGAACTTTTCGTCGTGATCGATGCGGAACACCGTGCTCCCGCCCGGAACCGCTCCGATGCCCGACACTTGGGGCGTGAAGAAACGCGCGGCTACGCTCGACATGACCACAAACGCCGTAAGGCCGTGAAAATTGGGAACCGTAGCGCGGATCGCATAACCCGGAATCTTCGAGTTATTCCACTCGACCGGGAAGGTGATCGGCGTGTTCCCGAGAATACTGAAATCGTACGCCCTGTGCGTGTATTTCCAAATATACTCGGCATCCACTACCAGATAGCGTCCGAAGGCCTGCTCAAGGCCGGCGTGGAATTCATTACGCCAGCCGGGCCCGAGCGGAGCCGTATTGCAGGGACCGATGCTGGACATGATCGCGTTTACCACCGGGTCGTTGCATCCCACGCTAGAGAGGATCAGGTTCTCGTTGAATGGAGTTTCGAGCGTGCGTGCGTAAGATGCCCGAATAACGGTGCTGGTGGGCTTGATCTTGTAGGAAAGTCCAAGCCGCGGCTCAATCTGGTTCTTGCTCGCAAGGCCGTTGTAAGATTCTCCCCGAACTCCGAGATTGGCGGTCCAGTTGCCGATCGTGATCGTGTCCTGAATATAGGCGGCGAATTGGTGGATGTCTGTGTGGCCGCTATAGGTGTATAGACCCGCAGTGGCGTTGGGGCAACCGTTCGAGAGTGGCAGCGTGGCCGTTCGGGTCAGGTCGTAACAAGCGAGCAAGGGATTGAAGTTCGGATTGGGCTGCAGCGCGCCGGTGCACGCATTGGGGTTTACAACAGCCGGATCGGTGATGGGGTTTCCGCCGGAATCGAGGCACACAGGATTGTATGTGGGATCCACAATGCCAAGCGTGTCCTTCTCTGTTAGGATTGTGTCCTCAAACTGGACGCCTGCCTTCAGGTTGTGATGGCCTTTGGAGTACGACACGTTGCCGCGGAGGCCCAGATTCGTGAGCCTCCGGTCCTGGCCAACGGTTTGAAGTTGCAGACCACCTGGCGTGAGGTCCGAGAAGGGATCGCTGCTGGGATAGTAATTGAACTGGTCTTGTCTGGCGAAACCGGCGAAGGTAAACAAGGTGGACGCATTCAATAGGTGCGTCCACGACGGCGCGATGTTGAAGGTCCGGATCTTGGAACGCTGGTCCTGGGGTCCCACGACCCGCCCATCGGGGCCAATTCCGTTGTTATCTACCACAAGGCCTGACCAGGCAGTGGCGTTTTGCGCATCGAAGGAGTTCGGCGTTTGGAACCAGGACCGCGTATACCCGAAGTTCAAATTGACGGTGTCCTTGGAGGAGAACCTAAAATCGACGCGGTCAAAGAGATTCTCCTCATTGCCGTGATCGTGCATGACGGTAAACTCCGGCGGATCGAGGAATCGCTGCGTGTTCATGCCGTTCAGGGAAATGAAGTTGCCCCAACTCTTGCCGCCGTAAGCCAGGTCGAACGCCTCGCTGCTGGTACCGAAGCTGCCGAAGGACGCCGTGGCGTCACCATGCGGTTCGGTGATTCCCATACCGGACCGTGTGGTCGCCACGATCACGACGCTGGTCTTGTCTCCAAACTCAGCCGGAGGTGCGCCCTCGATCACCTCGACCGACTGAATTGCATCAAGCGGAACCTGGTTGGAGAAGACCTTGCTCTGCTGGTCTGTGATGGGCTGACCATCGAGCGAAAAAGAGTTTGAGGCGTGATCGCCAAGGCCGTGAAACAAGCCATTCGAATCCGCCGCGATTCCTGGCGAGGCCAGCGTCACGAGCGAGCTGAGCGATGAGGATTGGCTCTCCAAAGGAAGCTTGTCGAACAGCGCCCGATCGACGTCCGTGTGGGTGACCGGATCCACCTCAACCAGATCGCCAGCCTCAGCAACAACCTCGACGGTGGTCGACAAAGTCCCGAGCTTCAAACTTACCTTGACTTCCTGAGGCACCGAGGACCGCACGTCAATGTCTTGAGTGCCCAGGGAAAATCCAGTTGCGGCGGCGCTAAGGTGATAGTTGTTGAACGGAATGTTGTTCAATTCAAAGTTGCCCTGAGCGTCGGTCTGCACCGTTTGGTTGAACTTGGAAACAGGATTCTGAATTTCGACGGTCGCCCCTTTGACCGCGCTTCCGGTGGGATCGAGAACTGTTCCGCGCACCGTCCCGGAATTACTGCTTGTGGACTGACCGAGCATGTGACTAGCGAGCGAAAAGGCGAGTAAGATGAGTGTCGCGAGCGGAGCGGTTCTCTTCATTGCCACAGTATGAGGGACGAACCATTGCCGGCCTAAGACTTTCGTACTGACGGATTGCTTTAGCAATTTTGCGGGCCATAAACGGCAACAAACGGACTAAGGCCTTTTCTGATCTACCAGCGCAAGATGGTGCGGATGCTATGGGCTTGCCTCTTGCTAACGATGATCTGATGGGAGTTGCTGAGCGTAATCATCCAGCGCTGGCTACTCAATGCGCTCATCTTTCGGACATGATTCACGTTAACGATCGCGTTGCGGTGAACTCGCCGGAATGGGTGTTCTTTCAGGCGAGCCTCGATCACCTTCAGCGTCTGCGTGGCCAGGAGCCGTTGTTTGGCGGTGATGATCCATACCATCACTCCCTCAGCTTGAAATGCCAAAACCTCGTCTGTGTCCAGCAGGAAATACTCATTTCCGCTCCGGCCCACCACTTTGCGGCTGGTGGCCGAATTCGGCAACGGAGTCGCAGCAATTCTTGCGACTTCGTTGGCGACTTCAACCGGTTTGTTCCGCAAGCTTTGGGCGCGTTCTACGGCTTTTTTTAACCGCGCCTCACTGACTGGCTTCAGCAGATAATCCAATGCGCCGGCCTCGAACGCTTGGATCGCGTGAGCATCGTACGCCGTAACGATCACGATCACTGGCATGTGGCCCTGCCCTAGGTTGCGGACGACCTCAAAGCCTCCCATCACGGGCATCTGGAGATCCAGGAAGACGAGGTCTGGCTGAAGCTCCGAGATTCGTTGTAGGGCCTGCTTTCCGTTCTCGGCTTCCCCGACGATCTCGACTTCTGGATAGGCCGCCAACTCCTCGCGTAGAACGCGCCTGGCAATCGGCTCGTCATCCACGATCAGAGTCTTCATCGGGTGAGGATCCATTGTGGTCTGGTTTACACCAACTCGTCGGAATGCCCTAGAAAATACTTACGAATGAACAGTTCCTGCCGACACGCGGGATAAATATGGATGTGACCGGAATTGGCGTACTCGGGGGCCGCGAGACTTCGTAAGTTCCGCCTCAGTGTCGGCGCGTTGAAGGCGCAATTTACCTGGAGAAGCCGCCCTTCCTCTGGTAAGCTAGCTGAAAAATGAGTAGTCCTCCACGATGTTTGGAGAAAGATCGGCTTGTTCAGAAGGTGGCCGAAGCGCGTGCCTCCTGCCTGGCGTCAATCAAGATTCTGTCGGAGTCGGAGAGCGCACGATTCGACGAAGCCCAAGAGAGTGCAAGATCGTCATGCGCCGTGTACGAATCGGCCGTGGCCGAACTCAAACGGCACATTAGCGCACATCATTGCTAAGTCTGCCTTCCGGAGGGTGATGGCAAGATCTCGATTCAATTTCTGAAGTGAGATGCGAGAATAGGCGAGAGGATCGTGGGAGCGTGAATATCTCGGGTTTCTACCATGCCGGATTGCTTGCGGCCCTGCTGACTGGTTTGCCAATCGAAGCTCAGACCTGGGACACCAGTGGAAATGGCATGCTCAACGGGACCTACTACTTCCGAGACGTCGGCTGGCAAGGCCAATACGATAAGACCAACAACCTGCAGTTAGCCGAAGCGGCGTACGGCACGATTGTTTTTAGCAATGGAACGTACACGATTACGAACGCGAACGAATACGACAGCGCCGGCGAGGCCGCTATACCCTTCTCGTTCAGCGGCACCTACTCGGTTGGCGCGAACGGGTATGGTTTCCTGAGTAGCCCCCTGGCGGATGGAATTAACGTCAGCATCCTGGTGTCTTCGACCAGTGGAGTCGTGATAGGCAGCACAACGAGCGGCGCTGGATACAACGACTTGTTTATCGCCGCGCCGGTGACCTCCCAAACCAGCGCAACTTTCAGCGGAACATACTCGATGATCGGCCTGGACGCCCCTACTCTGAGTGTCGCGGACACCAGGGCTTATAGCTTCAACTTGACCGCCGGAAACGCCTCGACGCAGCTTTCGGGATACTTGGCGATCCAAGGCGGCACGGTCATCAGCCAGAGCCTCTCCAACTTGAAATTCGCCTATAGCGACCAAGCTGAAGCTGTCAGCTTCGGCAGCGATTTGACGATCTACAACGTCGACACCGACTTGATAGGCGGCACCAAATACTTCTATATGTCCCCGGATGGCAACTTCCTCTTCGGCGGCTCTCCAACCGGATGGGATTTCATTGTGGGAGTGCGCCAGTCCTCGGCAGGCAACTTGAGCGGGCTTTACTATACGGCGGGGATGTCGCAGGATGACTCTCCAGCGGCCAGGGACAGCTTCGTGAATCTGATGAGCGAGTATGGAACGGTGGAGGCGATGGTGAATGGCGCCCTCCTCGCGCATCAGCGGGTGCTCGAGATATCGCCGGCTGCAATTCGGCTCAACGATTTCACCTATTCGGATTCCGTCACAGGGTCGGGAGGCGCCTTCACCGATTCGCTCAACCAATATTTCTTTAGCGCAGGAGGCGCCTTCGGAATTGGGTTTGAGGGGCTCGGAAAAGGCGCCTCGTTGGGAATCAAAGTTCTGGTGCAGGCCCCGCCGCCGGCACCCCCGGTGGGAGGGGTTTTCATCAACCCCGCCGCTGTCGTCAACGCCGGCAGCCTCGCTCCCTTTACGGCAAGCTGGGCCCCAGGAGAACTGGTTTCGATCTATGGCGCGAATCTCGCGCAGACGGCAGCCTCTGATGCCAGCTTACCCACAACCTTGAGCGGTGTACAGGTGCTGGTAAATGGTGGGCCCGCTCCCATCTACTCCGTTTCGCCCGCGCAGATCAATGCGGTTATCCCGATTTCCCTGAACGCCAGCACCACCCAGGTTGCAACCATACAAGTCGTGAATCAGGGCGCCGCTTCGAACACCGTTTACAACTACCTTTCAAAGACGCAGCCCGGTGTTTTCAGTAGTGCCGGGAACCTTCCCGCCGTCCAGCATGCCGACTACAGCATGGTGACTTCATCCAACCCTGCCCAGATTGGCGAAACCCTGTTGGTGTATCTCACAGGTCTGGGCCAGGTCAATTCGGGAGGGAGCCCGACGAATCCGATTACGGCTTCGATCGGCGGAGTGCCCGCCATGGTCCAATTCGCCGGGACCGGTTCGCCTGAGGGTGGCTCGTATCAGATGAACGTTACCGTGCCCAGCGGGATCAGTCCGGGAACCGCCTATCTTTCAATCTCGGGGCCGGACTCCCTCAACTCATCGACGCTGCTGCCAATCGGCACATCTGCCGCTCGTTAGTGAACATCGAACGTCAGCTCTGTCGTCTCAGTGGAATTCGAAGCCTTCTTGCCAAGTTCATACGATTCGCCGGTACCCGAAACCTCGAACTTTGATCCGTTGAATCGTCCTACCGCGGTCACTGTCGCTTCCATGGAGCGAAACCCGTTTTCCTTAATGCGCTTACGCAGATCGCTCATCTTGAACATGTTTCCCCGAGTAAGCACAATATCCAGTAAGCCAGTCTTCAAACTGACGTTGACGGACTCGATGCCCGGCAGCCTTCCAACAGATGCGCTTACGCCTCGCGCGCAGACTTCGCAGTCGAGACCATAGACTTTCAGGTGAATGCTCAAATACTCTGCCCGGGCAGCCGGAGCGGAGATCAAGATCGCAGCGGCCCCAGCGATACGCAGCGCGTTCTTGAGCACGAAGTTCATTTGCGTCCTTTCAAGAAGAAGTAGGTAATGCCAACGACGGCCCGGAGCCTATCGGCTGGTTGCGTTCCATTCGGGTCCCGCCAGACCGCAAACAGCACGCCGCCCTGAAAGGCCATCCCGTGGGTGGTCAATAGAAATGTCGGTCCCGAATACACAGCCTTGCCTCCCGAGTTGGGCAAATTGTAGTTCCCGCTGGGATTGGGCAATGGGTTTGGCGGCACTCGCGTCGGAAGCGACGGTGTATCCGAAGTGACAGCCAGACTATCGGCGACGGCTTCCGCGTCTAAAACATCGTGACTATGGATCGAAGTCGAAGTAACAGCGGTGCTACGCCAGGCATAGCCGATCCACTCGCCCGTCGACTCCCAGAAAAAGCGCAGGTCCGGCTTGGGGTAATCCATATCCCAAAGCGGCGGCCTCCATCCGAAGACCAGGCTGCCTAGTAAGGAGTCGCTCTGATGGTCAACGCTCGTGCTGGCGTAGTGTTCATACCCTGCGCCTGCCCAAACATAGTATTTTCGCGAAATGTGGCCCGTGGCGGCTGCAAAATAGAATCCCGGCGCCCGGCCCAAAGGAGGGCCGTCGGTTCGAGGCGGAAGCTGAGTGGAAATAGAAGTCCCCACGTAAAGAGTACTTTCCCACCTGGTCCCGACTCCGGTCAGACGGTGGTGAAATCGCCAGGCCGCCAACACCTCCGCTTCCGGATTGCCCGGCATCATGCTGGTGAACCGGCCAACCGGATGCTCACCGTGGTCCAGGTGGAAAGGCGCGGAGACAGAGATTTGGGTGTTCCCCGTCAATCCATAGCTGAACTCTGGGCCCAACATCGATACACCGGAACGCCACATATATTGCGTCTCCACGCTCGCGTCTCCCGCGCCCAAGACCGCGGTACCAAAGCCAAACGCAGGCCCGTGGCCATCAGCCCGAGCGATGACGGCGCCAAGCAAGAACGTGCCTAAGACACGCCTCATCGTCGATGCCTCAGCTCGCCACGTGAGCACAAAATGCCAGTGTAGCGAAACCGGGAGTCACGCGAGGCAACGGAACACCGTTTTCCTCCTATCATCTCCAGCGGCTGAGACGCGGATTGTCGACTCCGCGCTCTTGAAAGGCTGCGTCCTGATCGAATCGAATCAAAACTCCAATCTAGCCTGAAACGCGATCATTCGCGGGGAACTGTCGCCGCCAAGCCCGACGCCAATCAATCCTGTCGGTGGCGCGGTGGTGTAGGTAAGCGCTCCGAATCCCGTTTGGGTCGAAGGTCTTCCGGGAATGCCCGCATACACGACCGTTGGTAATGCGAAGTTTGGATGATTGAAAAGGTTGAATGCTTGTCCCTCAAGGCGAAGCTTAACGTGTTCGCGCAGCGCAAACCATTTGGTCAGATAAAAATCGGCCCATACAAAATCGGGGCCGCGCAACGAGTTTCGTCCGAGATTGCCGAACTGGCAATTCTGCGTGTTATCTCCGCCGGCACAAGCTCCTGTGCTTGGGTCCACAGCCGAGACGAACGCGTCCGGATTGAGCCACTGCACTGTCCCCGCCGGCGTCACGCCAGCAATTGTCTGATGCTCATAGAGTGGAACACCGGCGACCACGCTCGCAAATTGCGGGCCGCTCCCTTGCACAATGCCGTTGCCGTTCGCCGAGTACGGCGTGCTCAAGACCGAAAACGGCACGCCGCTGTGCCAGAACGCCGTTCCCGAGACTTGCCATCCATTGACGACTAACCCTAGCGCTTGGTTCCGCGCCTTAAAAGGCAACTGATAGACGTATTGCGCGGTGAAATTGCCGCGCACATCGTAATCGCAGGGACCGTATTGCCGCCCCAGTTGCCCAGGGAGCGGCGTGAGGATTCCTCCGGCGGAAAACGGCAGGAATCCGCCGTTCGAAACCGTATCCATACAACGGCTCCAGGTGTAGTTGGCCAGCACTTGCAGCCCATGCGCCAGCCGCTTATCGGCTGTCAGTTGCAGCCCGTTGTAATGACTGTTCGCGCCGGTGCTAAGCTGCGTCACTGCGCCGAACCTGGCATCCGATGGCTGGCCGTACGGAAATGGAGCAAAGCAACCCTGGCACACTGTCTGATACCCGTTGACCTGCGTTTCATAGGGCTGGTTCACAGCGCGCGTGCCGGCGTACTGCGCGCGCACGTTCATCGTCGTGCCGACCTGCCGTTCCAGCGCGACGCTCCATTGCATGAAATATGGCGCGTGAAGCTTCCCATCTGGAACCGCCGTGATCGCCACCGGCTGTAAGCATGTCGCCGGATTCGAGAGGGCCGCCGCACAGGATAACTGCCCTTGCGCGAACCCGGACGTGAACATCTGGTTGGCCGTGACTGTCGCGGCAATCGCACTGTCGATGTTCGATCCGCCGGCCGTGCCCAGCAGACCGCCTAGAAATGTCTTTGAGTAGGGCGGATTGATCCCCACTAGATCCACCACGCTCCCCGGCAGAATATCGCTGAATAAACCGAACCCGGTTCGTAACACGGTCTTCGAAGCAGCCTGCCAGGCGATAGCCGTTCGAGGTTGCAGGATCGCCAACGGGGTCGACGCGAAAATATTCCCCAAGTTCGTCCTGATCAAGGCATCGAGCGGTTGATCGACGTTGTGCGAAATTGCGTCCCACGAACCCGGCAGCCGCGCCACTGCATCGTGCGCATTCCCCGGATTAGAATTATGCGTCGCACGGAGACCGAAGGTCCAGGTTAGCGTTTTCGTAATTTTCCAGGTGTCCTGCGCGTAAACATCCA
>Ga0070734_10005323_pt1 | contig 11475 bp, 10 predicted proteins | sample Coa_R1_8_FD_66444 | JGI IMG/M metagenome (GOLD analysis project Ga0070734, IMG submission 66444) | Surface soil microbial communities from Centralia Pennsylvania, which are recovering from an underground coalmine fire - Coalmine... | ecosystem: Environmental > Terrestrial > Soil > Unclassified ...
CGCGCCGCCCGCAGCCGCCGAAGCCCGTGCAGATCGCGCGCCGGCCGCCGCCGCAAGGCGCGCACCTGCACGTCATCACGGCCCTTCCTGATAAGCATGCGCCGCCACCCCAGCCGGACGACCATACGGCCCTGGCGGATGGCAATGCGAAACAGGGCGTGCCGATAGACAAGCAGAATCTCGGCAACGCGACGGCGAATCCGCCGGAGCCGGCCAAGACGCAGCCCGCGCCCAATTCCAACCCGGCGCCGCAGCCGCAGCCGCCGCCCGCGCCCGCGCCGGTCCATAAGGAGGAGCCTGCGCCACCGCCGGAGGTCAAGCCCGCGCCGCCGGAACCGCCCAAGCCTAGGGGGCCGACCAAAGACGCGGAGCCGGAAAATCAGGTCCAGCCGGCGATACCTGACGATCTGAAAAACGCCGACTTCAAAACGTTCGTGCGGGTCAAGGTCGAGGTCGAGGCGGACGGCAGCTTCACCCCGATCCTGCGCACCTCTTCCGGCAATACCGAGATAGACAACCTCGTGCTGGAGGCGCTCAAGAAATGGAAGTGGAAGCCGGCTCTTAAAGACGGCGTCCCGGTCAAGAGCACGCAGCTATTCAAATTCGAGTTCGAGGTGAATTAGAGGATGGACTATCCATAGAAACGCGACTGAGGAGGACGCAAGAGGTGAACGGCTGGTAGCACAGCCGTCCACCGGGCGATTGCAGCGAGGCCGCAACCGTTGACCAATGGATTATAGCACGTCTCGCCTCTCCAACGCATCCTTGCCCCTTCCCGTCGTCGCCTGTCATCCAATGATAGGAATGCACGACAGAATGCAGACCGATACTCTATACTCTGAAGGCAAACAGGCATGGCGGCCCAGACTCCGGCTCGCCGCCATGAACGGCGCCGCAACACTTACCTTCCTGCTCGCCGCCCTGCCGGCCGCGCAGGCCCACGACGATGCGCCGACCGCGGCGCAGGTCTTCTGGGGAATAGGCGCCTGTCTCTTCACAGGGACCTGGCTGGCGCTGGCCTGTTTTCGCGCCCTGCGGCCGGGACGCCATAGCTATCTTCAGATACGCCTGGGGCGCATACTGCCCCGCCGGCTGTATCGCGAAACACCGACATTACACCGACGCCTGCCGCGCTTTCGCGCACGCCAGGCAAGCCGCGCCGCGCTGAGGCGCAGGCGTTAACAAACAGAGGATGACGACAAAAGGCGCATGGGCGCTGCGAACACCCATGCGCCGGGCGAGCATGATTCAATCACACCCGCGTCTTCCGTGATTGTAGCACGTTATCGCCCTTTCGTCTACTCCCATCACCGACCGGGCGCTTTTGTGCGCCGCCGGCCGGCTATAAAACTGGAAGGCGCGTCTGCGCCTCATCTCAAAAACGAAAGGGTACGTACACATGAAAGCCTGCAAGCATGGCTTTACGCTGATCGAGCTGCTTATTGTAATCGCCATCATCGCGATTCTGGCGGCGCTGTTATTCCCGGTCCTCGCCCAGGCACGGTCCGCTGCCCGTAAGACCGTCTGCATCTCCAACATGAAGCAACTCGTCCTGGCGACCCGCATGTACAGCGACGATTACGACGGCTATTTCCCCCGCATTCAAGCCAGCAACGGGACCGGCGCCTGGACGGTCATCAGTTGGTGGGCCGTTCACTTCTACCAGCAAGCCCTGGACCCGTACATCAAAATGGGACGCGGCACGGCAGACAAGCAAAACGTCTGGTGGGATCCTTCCGACCCCTCCAAAAACATGCCCTATATGTGGGGCTCCTTCATCAACAACGGCCTGCTCACCTGCAACAACACGAGCGAGGTCTCCATTGCCCAGCCTACGGCCACCATCTTCAGCGGCCTGCGCGCCAAAGACTGGGATGTGGTGACCGGCACCGCGCCGCTGCCCGTTCCCGCGCCGCCTCCCTCCGACCCGTTCTGGACTTCGGAATACTTCGACTTCGGCATAGACCCTTACGACAAGACGGACCCGTCCAGCCCTTACTGGTGGAGCAACGGCAATATCTTTCCGCCCTGCTCGCTCTTTCCGGGTAATCCCTACTGCGTCGATTGGGAGCCGCTGGTGGACACCCACCGCTACGCCAATATGGCCCCCTACTCGTTCGTGGACGGTCACGTGAAAGTGATGACGTTCGCCGCCACCTATCGCGCGGCGCACTTGCCGGCGCAGCCGGACGACAATATGTGGGACCTGCACTAGCGGGGACCGAACAGGCGAAAAACGGGTGGGCGGCTGCTTCCAACAGCCGCCCACCTCCCTGACGGGGCCAACGATTTTCATGCAGGGCGAGAGGTTGTGTGCTATAATGCTTTTGTTGCCCTTCGAAGGGCTTCCTGTATACACTGCAGCCTTTTGCGCTCTTTACCTACAATAGAGGCAGAGAAAGCAGGAGCGTCGACGTCCTTGCGTATGCTCAGGCTCGCCAACCGAAAATCTGTCCGCCCGCAGGCGATGCTTGTCGCCGTGCTGTATCTGTTTTTGAGCACGGTGGGCATGCTGACGCATTCGCACGCCAGGCCAGAAGACGCCTGTAGCCTGGCTGTGGCCGCTTCGGCGGCAAAGAGCGTCTTGCATCATGCGGCCCTGCAAAAGGGGCATGTCTCCGATCCGGCGGACTGCCTCTTCTGTGACTGGCAGGCCAACAGTATCTCGGTGGCGCTGACGCCGTTCCGCATTCTCTATACGAACCCGGCGCCGGAATCGCCTATCGGGCGGTCCGGTGGCGTTCATACCGCATTCCTCGCGCGCTTTTCCTCACGCGCTCCTCCCCGTGTCTGACCTTCCTTTTATGTGCCCCTGACAATTCCTGACACCTACTGCAAGGCGATGTTCCAGGCTGGAATCGGCATGTCCTCATGCCTGTCTGCCGCTCGCCTTTGCAGGGCTGTTGATAGGAAAGGGGGCAAGGATCTGTCTCTGCGCGTGTACGCGCTTCTTATTCATCCATTCTGAGGAAAACCGAAACCATGTCTGAGGTAATGCGATTTATTCATGGCGGCGGGTTTATGATGTACCCGCTGCTGCTCTGCTCGGTCGTGCTGATCGCCGTCGCCATCGAGCGGGCGATCTCCCTGCGCAAAGCCGCCGTGGACGGCGACACGCTGCTGGATGAGGTCAAGACCGCCTATAAACCGGATAAGGACGCCGATCCGACCGGCGCCATCGCGCTCTCCATGCAGGCCGGAGGGCCGGTCGGGCGGATGTTCGCGCGCGGCCTGAAGAACGCCCACCGCTCCGCAGACGCCATCGAGATGGCGATGGAGCAGGAGGCCGCCAACGAGCAGCCGGCCCTGGAAGCCAACCTGCCGGTGCTGCGCACCATCGTCAATATCTCGCCCCTGCTGGGACTGCTGGGCACCATCGCGGGCATGATCACCTCGTTCCGCGCCGCCTCGCAGGTGGGCCTCTCCAATCCGACCCAGATCCTGGGCGGCATCGCGGAGGCGCTCATCTCGACGGCCACGGGCATCAGCCTGGCGGTCATCGGCTTCATCTGCTACAACTACTTTGCCAACCTCTCCAAAAAGATCATCGAGGACATGGAGTACTACGGCTCCGAACTGGTCAACTACCTGACCGGGCGCGTGGATTAGAAGGAGGCGACCTCATGGCCATGCGCAAACGGGTGCGGATCGCGCGGCGCAAGCCGGTCGAAGAGGCGGAGATCATCGTCATCCCCATGATTGACGTGATGATGTTCCTGCTGTTCTTCTTCATGGTCGCCTCGCTGGCGATGGTGGTCCAGGCCGGCCTGCCGGTGGACCTGCCCAAAGCTTCGACGGCCAGCCAGCACTCCTCGCAAAACGTGACCATCACGATCATGCAGGACAATCGAATCTTTTTGAATACGACGCCGACCTCGCTGGACAGGATCAAGAGCGGTCTGGAAGCCCTGCACGTCGGCCCGAATAACCTGGTCATCATCAACGCGGACAAGCGCGTGCAGCATGGCTACGTCGTCTCCGCGATGGACGAGGCGCGCAAGGCGGGCGTGACCCGCTTCGCCATCGCCACGGATCAAGGGTAAAGCAAGGAAGAGGGAACAGGGAAAAGATAAAGCCATGCTTTTCCGCAGTTCCCAGGGAGATATAGTCATGCGACGCAGACACCAGCGCAATCCTCTGCTCATGCGGATCATCGGCATCTCGATCCTGCTGCACGTGCTCGCGCTGCCGGTCCTGGCCCATTACGGCGCGTTCAAGAAGATTCAGCGGGAGTTCAGCACGCCCATCCAGACGCAGTTGATAAAGCTGCCGCCGCCGGAGAAAGAGAAGACCGAGGCCAAAAAGCCGCCGCCGAAGCATATGGCGCACCGGATGGCGGCCCATAAGAGCGCGGCCTCGACCTCGCATCCACATCAGATGGCGTCGCGCTCGCACTTCACGCAGCCGAAGGTGGTCGCCGCTGCCGGCGGCCCTGGCTCTGGAGGCGATAACGGGCCGACTGTGGACGCCAACGGGACGGGCAAAGCCGGGCAGTTGCCGCAGGCGCTGAGTGGCGGCGGTCCCAAAGCCACCGCAACGGCGCCTCCTGTTCCGACGCAGCCTCAAATCCAGCCGAAAGCGACGCAGCCAGCCCCGCCGGTGACCCCGCCGCCGGTCGAGACGAAGCCTGCGCCGGTCACGAAACCTATGCCGTCCGCTCCTGCCACGCCGGCATTTACCCAGGCCGAGCCGCTCCCGGACCATTCCCCGCTGCCGAGCATTCCCGACGACATGCGCGGGGATTCGCTGGATAAAAGCTGCGTGGCCGAGTTTACGGTCGAGCCGGACGGCGCCCCCAGCGACATCAAGATCGTTCAATCCAGCGGCTACGAAGAACTGGACCGCATTGCCCTGGACACGGCGCGGCAGTGGCGATTCAAGCCGGCCACGCGCGAAGGCCAGCCGGTCCAGAGCCAGGTGCGCCTGCATATCGAATTCCAGGTGAGCTGATACGATGTTTCTCCACGTGTCTTTAAGCCGTTCGTTTCCTCAACATATTCCGTCCGGCAGGACGGTTCTCCGCGAGGCAGGCGCAAGCGAGATTGCGTGTCCAGAGCGAGCTGGCCTGGCTCCTCCAGGCATCGCTTGTCGCAACCCATCCGCTCGCTACGCATGCCGAAGGCCCTCCAGACGGGTATTTCAATGCCCGGCACTCATGCTAGGGCTGCTGTTGGCAGGTCCTGCGCTGCCGGCGGCGGCTTGCCGCCTGGAAGAAAGCGGCGGCAAGCCGCCGCACTCCATACAGATCGCAAACCTGGAGCGTGTGCGTTTTGTGGTCGTGGACCCGGTGACACATCAGCCGATGGTGGGCGCGTGGGTGCGCGTGGAAGATCTCGATGGCCTTCATGCCCCGTTGGCGCTCTGCACCGGGCCGCTGACGGCCGCTCCCACGGAGGCGCTGGACCTGCGCGCCTGGGCGCGCGCAGCGACGCCGCTGCCGGGAGAGACGCCGACCCTGGTCGCCATTCCCCTGGGCGCCACGGTGACGCTGCAGGCGACGACGGTCCCGCAGGGACAATCGCAGCCGCCGGTGCGGGACATTTATGTCCGCGTCACGGCCACACGCCTTATTCCCCAGCACGCCAACCCCATCGCGCCCGGCACGACCATCAACCGGCAGCAGATCGAGAACAAAGCCGGCGTCGGGGGCAATCTCAATAAGGTGATCTCTGGCACGACCGGCGCCGCCTCCGACTCCGCCGGACAGGTGCATGTGCGTGGCGAGCACGCCGATATCTCCTACGTGGTGGATGGCGTGCCGCTGCCCGATACGCTCGCCGGACGCCAGGGCTCCGTGGTCGTGCCCTCGACCATCCAGCGGCTGGAGATCCTCACCGGCGGCTTTGCGCCCGAGTTCGGCGGGCAGACGGCGGCGGTCCTGAATGTTTCCACCCTGCCGATCCCGCGCCGCCCCAGCGATGACTTCGCCGGGGAAGCGGGCACCTACGACACCACCAGCGGCGATTTCACGGCCATCGGCCCGGTCGGCACGCGCCTGGGGTATGTGTTCGATATCGGCGCTACCCACACCGCTAACTACCTGGAACCCCAGCAGCCCGGCGATCAGACGGCCCACAACGGCGGCGTCACCGAAAACTACTTCTCCAAGCTTCGCTACGAACCCAGCCGCCGGGACGTGATCCAGTTTACCGCCAGCAGCAACCCGGACGCCCTGCAGGTCTCGAACCGATCCGGGCTGCCCGCCTCCTTCGCCGCAGCCGGGCAGGGGTTCGGGTTTCTGGGCCTGCGGGATGCCAATGGCGCGCTTCCCGATACCAATCAGATCAATCCGGGCGGACTCGGCTCCCAGACGATCCCGCTGCCCTCCCAGCAGGCGGAGGGGCAGGACATCTACATGCGTGAGGCCAACGAGTTCGGCACGCTCTCCTGGCAGCGGCAGTTGTCCTCCAGCACGTCCGGCCTGCTGGCGCTCACGCTGCTGCATGCCGGCCAGGATGTCAGAAACCACAATCCGGCGGTCAATCTCCTCAACCTGCCCGTTGACAACTCCATCGAATACAACCCGACGGCCACGCGCAACATCCATCACGTCCAGGAGACCGGCAGCCTGGCCTATACGCGCGGGCGGCATGCCGTCAAGGCCGGCTTCCTGCTGGACGATCAGTTCGGCAATGAGAGCTACAACATAGTGCCCGCCAGCCAGTTGGCCCTGGACGAATTGGCGGCGCTCGATCCCCGCCTGGTCCCGGCGGGCAGCGTGCAGATGAACGTGCAGGGCCAGCCGGTCAAGGATGTGAACGGCAACCCGGTCTATATTCCCACCTCGGGAGTGACGCCCACGCTCAACGTCCACCGCTCCGGCTTCTACCGGGCCGCCTACCTCCAGGACACCTGGCGGGCCTCCCACCGGCTGACCGTCAACTATGGCCTGCGCTTCGACTGGTTCAAGCAGTCCCAGACCCTGGGCCAGCCGGTCGTGGACGTCAAAATCCTCTCTCCGCGCGTCAACCTGTCCTACACCCTGGACCGGCTGACCGTGCTGCGCGGGTCCTACGATCATCTGTTCAACACCCCGCCGCTGGCGCAGGGCGCCATCGTGGGCGAGCCGATCCAGCCGGAGACATTGGACCAGTATGACCTGAGCCTGGAGCGTCAGGTCGCGCCCAATCAGACCATTGACATCGCTTACTACGTCAAGCAGATCCACAACCAGGTGGATACCGGCCTGCTGGTTCCCGGAAGCTGGATCGGCCTCTACTCTGCCGTCAACTTCGAGATCGGGGCGGTGCATGGCATCGAATTCGCCTATGAAATCACCCCCCGGCGCGGCGTCGGCTGGGACGCCGATCTGAACTACACCTACTCCATCGCCGCTCCGAACGGCGTGGACAACACCGGCGCGCATGTGCCCGATTTCAACGACCACGACCAGCGCAACACCATCGGCATGGACCTGGACTACGACTTCAAAGGGGGCGGCCTGGCCGGGCTGACCCTCTATCACGGCAGCGGCCTGGCCAGCAGCATCGTTCCGCCCGGCGACAAGCGCACGCCCAACACCCGCGTTGATCTGAACCTCCAGACCGGCCCGCGTCTATTTCACGGGCACGCCGGCCTGGGCCTGAGCGTCATCAACGTGCTTGATGAGCGCCAGGTCCTCAACTTCCTATCGGGCTTCAGCGGCACGCGCTTCATGCAGGGGCGGCGCATCCTCTTCTCGCTCTTCGCCCATTTCTGAGGCTTCCACTCCGAAACCCTTATCATAAACAGGGAAAAGGCGTTTTTCAAGGATCGAGGGCGTCTTTGGGCAGGCCCAGGGGCAGTGGGGCCGGGCGCTCGCAGACGCTCTCCATCTTATAGTGCCGGCCCAGGTCGGAGGCGTCGTGGAAGCCGTGCATCGCCTCTAAAACATGATAGGCCATCTGGCTGTTGGCGCGATGGGGCCGGCCGGACTGGATGGCGTAGGCCATGTCGGCCACGCCGATGCCCCGGCTATTCTCCGCAAAGCCGTGGGTGAGCGGCACCTCGCTCCAGAGGGAAGCGCCCATCCGATGCACGCGCACCGGTCCGCCGAAGCCGTTGGGGTCCGGCACGTCCAGGGAGCCTTCCGAGCCATAGATCTCGATGCGCGGCAGTTGGGAAGCCCACACATCGAAGGTCGTGAGGATGGTCCCGATCGCGCCGTTGGCAAAGTCCATGATGCCGGCGACGTGGGTGGGCACGTCCACCTGGACCTTCGTGCCGTACTTGGGCGCGCTGGTGATGGTGCGCTCGGGGAAGGAGATATGGGTCGAGCCGGTGACGCGGCGGATGGGGCCGATCAGGGCGATAAGGGCAGTGAGATAGTAAGGCCCCATGTCGAACATCGGGCCGCCGCCGGATTTGTAGTAGAACTCCGGATCGGGATGCCAGCTCTCATGGCCATGGCAGAGCATGAAGGCGGTCGCCCCGACCGGCTCGCCGATCCAGCCGTCGTCTATGAGCTTGCGGCAGGTCTGCAGGCCGCCGCCCAGGAAGGTGTCCGGGGCCGCGCCGACGCGCAGGTTGCGGGCGCGCGCCGTCTCCAGCAGATCTTTGCCCTGCTCGCGCGTGATCGAGAGCGGCTTCTCGACGTGGACATGCTTGCCCGCCTCCAGCGCCGCCTTGCAGACATCGTAATGCGCATCCGGCGTGGTCAGATTGATGACGATCTGGATCTCCGGGTCCGCCAGCAACTGGTCCACAGTCACCGCCCGAACGCCATGCTCCTCCGCTTTGGCCCGCGCCCGCTCCATGACTCGGTCCGCGCATGCCACGATATCGAGGATCTGAAAGGTCTTGCCTGCCTTGAAATAGATTCCGCTGATGTTGCCACACCCGATGATGCCGACTTTGACTGGTTGCATGAGAGCCTATCCTTCTCTTCGCATAATGGCCTGCGCCGGTATAGAATACCGGCGCAGTGTCAGCAGCCAGTTTCACCGCCTCTTCGTCCGGTTCCTTCCAGCGATGGAAAGCCGTCTTAATGGCGGCTCTCCCTTTGCGTTTCGACTCGAAACCAACCCGGCTCAGGAAGATATCCCAGCCTGGCATTGATGCGCCGCATGGGCACGTTTTGGGAGTCGTTGTTCGTGCGGATCGTATGGGCGTTGCGCCTGCGGCAGAAATCGAGGGCCAGCAGCTTGAGCGCCAGCGCGATATGGCGCCCGCGATATTCGCGAAGCACGCCGGTATGCATATTGACCATGATGCCGGGGTGGGTTTCCCCGACAGCAGCCATGCCGACCCACCGCTCGCCATCGGCGGCAAAGATCTGACCGTCGGGCCGGAACCAGTAGCCCCCGAACACATCCCTGGCAAACTGCTCGAATGGCCGGGGAATCTCTTTCTCATCCCCTGGGATATCCATGCCTGTGAGGGTGTTCAGTTCATAAAGCTTGCGCTGCGCCGCCTCCGAGCCGTCCGTATCGGCGAAGGTGAAGAAATGGATGCCCATCGCCTCGACCTTCGCGAGGATTCCTGCGAAGGGAGCAGGATCGAAGGCGGCGACATCCAGCGCAGACTCGAAGATGTGGCGATCCACGGCAAAGCCACGACGCCCGGCAAAGCGCAGCCCGGCCGCATCGCCCTCCCGGACCCATGCGAACAGAGATCGAGCCTCCTGCTTCCCGGCCAAGTCGTTCAGGGCGTCATATAGCGCGGCGCCGGCGCCCCGTCCGCGCCAGGCAGGATCGACGGCGATCCCGATCCGAAAGCGGCCAGGCGCCTCATACGCGCGGCGCAGAAGGCTCCCATACCCGACGATCTCGCCTGTCGGCGAACAGGCGACGATCCGTTGGCAGACGCCATTCGGATCGCTTTTCCGTTCCCGGTCACGCAGAATCTCCTCGGTAACCGGCTCCGATTCCGTGAGGCTGGTCAGCCTGGCAAGCCGGGGCAGGTCCCTCTCGAAATCGAGAGGACGCAGGACAAACGTCATGCCGACCCTCCCTATCGGCCCCGTTCTCCGACCGCAGGGTCAGTCTAGTGGGGCAGCTCTTCTCCATATCCCAGATAGAGCAGCGTATCGGGGCCAGGGTGGGCGAGCAGGCTCACCTTCCCGTCCTCCCACACGGCGACTCGCTGGACCTCCGGTTCCCCCGCGGAGGAATCGAGCTGGGCAAAGGGAATAGTTCCGACATCCCCGGTTCCCCGGACACCGCTATCCAGCTCCGATGCGTCCAGCTCGAAGCGGGCGCCGTAGGGCACATTCAGCTCGATACCCGTGTAGACCCTGTCATCCCCATGCTTGTGCAGATACAGGCCGCCGCCACTGTCTTCATATAAATAGACCTTGCCCATTCCGTCCCTCCTGTGGCTCCCACCCTGCCGGGCAGAAATGCGTTTGTCGCCTATTGGACGGGATTCCCTGCCCCCTCGTTCCCTTCCTAAAATCCATCGTTGATCCAAAACATGGGGCCGGCGAGAAGGTCCACAAGAGCCTGGTAGCCGGCCTCCTCGTGGACCTGCAGCCGTCCCCAGGTGCGCAGATCGGAGACGGCAGGCGTGCCGAAATAAGCCTGCGAGAGCGCCTGGATGTCCAGGCTTACCTGCGGATCGGCAGAGGTGGAACGCGCTTCTACCCGGCCGTCCGAAAAGTCGATCTGCCAGGTGGCTGTGTTCCAAGGCGCGCATTCATCGTGGACGCCAAGCTTCAGTCGGCCTTGTGCAGCATGAGCGGGCCGCCAAGCTTGCAGAGCGGCAGGGACATCCACGACGCGTCCCATCAGTTGGGGCCGCGTTTTTGTTTCGATGTCCCAATGATAGTCACGGCTCCAGAGGCCATCGTCAGGGGGGGCCGACCAGGTGAACTTCTCGACCTGCATCTCATGCCGGCGAAGAAGGCCCAGCAAGGCCCGTTGGGCGCGGGGCGTCAGGCTGATAAACTCGCGAAGCCGTGTCTCTTCTCCCTTGCCGCCGCGATAGGTCAGGTAGCCTTCGGCCTGGCCTTCCGGCTCATAGAGATAGGTGTAGGTGAACTCCTTCTTGCTATCGTCCAGGATCTTTGCCCAGTGCCTGTCGGTACGGACCACCAGGCCCCGATAACGGGCGGCAAACCGGGTATAAGCGTCCATGATCTTCGGGCGGTCCTGTAACGTGGCAACCCGGACGCGCTCAGTTTCCGGAGAGGCTTTGAGGATCCGCGCGGGAACGGCATAGCTGCGACGGGCGCCGATCCATTCCCATCCGAAGCGGCGGTAATAGTCCCAGCTAAACGGCTCCAGCAGCGAGGTGACCTGCCCGGCATCGCGCATCTGTTCCAGGACATGCTTGAGCATCGTCCCGGCATAGCCGCGTCCCCGGCTGGCGGGCAGACAGGCGACCCCCTCGATGGCGCCCATCAGCACGAGGACGTCCGGGCCGAAGTGGAGGCGGTAGTCCACCACGACCACGGAGGCTTGCAGCCCGGCCGCATCATGCCCGCCATATACCACCATCCGATCGGCGTTTGCCGTGAGCCACTCCTCCGGTTCTTCCAGGTCCCGGCTGCCGTGC
>Ga0070734_10005325_pt1 | contig 11468 bp, 8 predicted proteins | sample Coa_R1_8_FD_66444 | JGI IMG/M metagenome (GOLD analysis project Ga0070734, IMG submission 66444) | Surface soil microbial communities from Centralia Pennsylvania, which are recovering from an underground coalmine fire - Coalmine... | ecosystem: Environmental > Terrestrial > Soil > Unclassified ...
AGGTCGTGGGCTGAGCCGACCGGCCCTGTATATCCCGCTTTACGCAATTCATCGATCAACACAGCATCTACATTGCTCTCATCCTGGGGCCTGAATAGCTGGTGGTAAAGCACGAGATGTTTTGGCTTTGCTGCATTGGCGATTTCGGCGAGCGCGGTAGTGGATGTATGGAAAGTTGAATGGTATTTCTGCCATGCGGGCGTGCGCTGCTGAAACCAGGCAGTTGAATAGACCTCATGCAGCAGAAGGTCGCAGCCATGACAGGCGCGGGCGATTGCCTGCGTGGGAGCCGTGTCTCCGGAGATCACGATGCTGCGGTCGACGGTGTCAAAACGGTAGCCGTAAGAGAAATTCCATGTGCCGTGGGCGACGGCAAAAGCACGCACGGTTACGTTCGCGTCTTTATAGACGATGCCGGGATGAATCTCATGCGCGTTGATGTGATACGCCTTGGCGTTGCCGTGCTCCAGGCCGTGGACGCGAATGTCGACGTCTTTCACGTAAGCGGACTGAATGTGGCGTGCCATCGCGGCGATTCCCGGCGGGCCATAGAGTTCCAGCGCTCCCGGGCGGCCTTCCACGGCGGGTGTGAGATAAAGGTCTGAGAGGCCGGCGGTGTGGTCAGAATGCAGGTGCGTTGCAAAAACGACTCTCAGGTTCTTCGGCGTGAGCGCAGTGATGTGTTTATCGCGGGCGGCAGCAGCGGCGCGGCGCACCACGCCCGGACCAAAATCGACGAGATAGGCGGAGCCGTTCACCACCACGGCAACCGATGGTCCGGAACGGTCAGGATTGATGATGGGCGTGCCCGTGCCAAGAATTACGAGTTGGGTATGAGCGTCCTGAGAAAGCGCGACGGTCGCATAGAGAAAGAGGATGGCGAAAAAACGTGTGACTGCGGTCATTGGAGTTTAAAGCATAGCGGTTCGCGACAAAAAAAGAAGGGGCCTGGGTCGTTTACCCAAGCCCCCTCTTCTTTTCTGCTAGATGGCTGCGGGAATTGGGACTGCAAAATTCCCAAGCAGGGAGATCTCAAGATGCGGCCGTTACCTTGCTTGCAACCGGGAGATTCTCATGGATTGTTTTTGTCCATGTTCCGTCGGGATACCCAGTGCCGCTCGTCGGTTTGTTCGGGATGGGGCGTACCTTGATGTCATACGAAAAGGTGTAAAGCATGGCGCCCTGTTTTTGGCCCTCTTCGGGCTCCCATTGGCAAAGCTTGATCAAGTCCGGCAAAGGGGTAAAGTTTGCGCTGGTGGAGGGGCCCATGCAACTGATGCCGATGGCCAGCCTTTCCGGACCGCCGATGGCCTTGGCATATTGATTGAAGTACTCAATGGTCGTCTCGAACCCTGGATATCCCGTGTAATCCATTGTTGTAAGGTAGTCGAGGGAATCGGCAAACTGCCCGAGGAAGTCCAGCATGCCCAGCCATGCGCTATAGATAGGAGCAGTCAAAATCACTCCGCTGCCCAGGGTCGAGCGCAGTTGCTTGACCACGGTGATCAGCGTCTGGCTCTGGAACGGCGGTTCAAAATCAATATCGATTCCGTCAACTCCCCATTCGGTTACGGCGCTTTGCACTGTTTGCGCAAAGCCCAATGGGTCCTGGATTGACGCAAACTGCTGTGAGTTGATGGAAAGAAGAACCTTGGTGCCCTGGGCGCGAACAGTCTTGATCCATCCCTGGATTGTGGGCGCCGAGTTCTGTTGTGTAAGAAAACTGAAGTCAAGCTGATCATCGTCAGTGATTCCAACGAAAGCCAGCGGAGCGACGTCAACATATGCGGGCATTTGATTCAAGGTGGGGGAATGACCAGGACCAGTAGGTTCCTGCCCGATCCAATAGTTAGTGAAATACTCAGTGTTCATGTTTTTTGCTCCGTTCTCCACTCGCCGCTGCGGCGAATGGGACTGCGTCGGGCAAGTATAGTCCCGGCATAAGGCCATGAACGGGGACGGCAGGAGAGAAATTGCCTTAGTAGGCTGGGTCTGGCGCTCAGGATTTCTGCTGCAGAATCGGCTCAGGGGTGGCCGCGAGCAAAGTGCGCGTGTAGTCGTGCTGGGGGCGAGCGGTGATTTCTTCTGCGGGGCCGATTTCGACGATTTCTCCGCGACGCATGACGGCGATGCGGTCACACAGGTAGCGCACCACGGGCATGGAATGCGAGATGAAGAGGTAGGTAAGGCCGAAGTCGCGCTGGAGCTTTTTGAGCAGGTTTACGATTTGCGCGCCGACGCTGACGTCGAGCGCGGAGACGGGCTCGTCACAAACTACGAATTTTGGGCGCAGGACCAGCGCGCGGGCAATGCCGATGCGCTGACGCTGGCCTCCGGAAAATTCGTGCGGATAGCGGCGCAGGGCGGATTCGTCGAGGCCGACGGCTCGCAGGATTTCAATGGCGGCATTGTGCAGATTGGTAGTGCTGGTTGAGGAAGCAGATGATTGATGGCTGTTTGTGGCGGTTGTGCCGTGGATCACCAGCGGCTCGGTCACGATTTCTTCCACGCGCATGCGCGGATTGAGCGAGGCAAAGGGATCCTGAAAGATGATCTGCATGTCGCGACGGAGACGGCGCAATTGGCTGCCGCCGGCTGCGAGCACGTCCTGGCCGTTAAAGGTGATGCTGCCGGAAGTGGGTTCGATGAGGCGGAGAATCATGCGTCCCAGGGTGGTCTTACCGCAGCCGGATTCGCCGACGAGGCCGAGCGTTTCCCCCTGCGTGATGTCGAGCGAGACACCGTTCACGGCGCGAACCTCGCGCTGGGTCTTGCCGAACATGCCTTCGTCAGTCTGGTAGACCTTGACCAAGTCGCGGATGGAGAGCAGAGGCATGGGATGAATATAGAGCAACACGCATGATATTTTTTGTTTGATTCAATTCCGCATGACTTGTAGAGTGTCACCACAACACCCAGGTTCCTGCGTTCCAGTCCCTTCGGAGGGTAGATGTTCCAGAAGCAAATTTGTGCTCATTTCATGTTAATGCTAGTTGTTATGACTGGCTTGCTAGCGCAGTCAGCTAAAAAGCCCCTGACAAACACTGATGTGGTAGACATGGTCCACGCGGGACTGGCTGATAGCACGATAATTCTTGCCATCAAAAATAGCGGGACAAATTTTGATACTTCACCCCAGGCGCTGATCGAACTCAAGAAGAGTGGCGTAACCCAGGCCGTGATGGACGCCATGCTGGGCGCCGCCAATGCGAGTCCGGGAATGGCCACGGCTTCCGCAAGTAGCCCGGATGCTCAAGCGCTTATGGCTAAAGTGATCCATGCTTTAGGGGGAGAAAAAGCCATCCAGGCGGTGAGAACGACCAGAATTACTTCAATCAAAGAAGTCAAAACACCGGCCCTTAACACAACTTTTGAAGTGCAGCTGACGAATGTTTTTCCGGACCGAGTCAATCTCACAATCAAGTCGCCGCAAGCTTACAGAACGACCGTCTATCAACCGAATGGCGCGTTTATTCTGGTTGACGGTAAGGTGCAGCCCTTTCCGGAAGCGGCGCAGCAAGAAACACTCAACACACTCAGGATGGGCATCATCTATATCGCCCAGCATGTGAACGATCCACAATATAGTTTCGCAATCGGTGGCACGGAAAAAATTGGGAAGATAGAAACAACGGTCTTGCAGATTTCAACCGGGAAAATCCAAGCCAAATGGAACGTTGATCCAGAGTCAGGGAGGCTTATCAGGGTAACGCGGGCGATGGGAGGAGCGGACGGCAAGCCGTCGGTTATACGCTTTGAGTATGACGATTGGCGAACCGTTAGCGGAGTAAGAGTTCCATTCAAAGTCTTCCAGAATGACGTACTCGCAACAGAAGTCAAGTCTTACGAAATCAATCCTGAGATTCCCGCTGGGCTGTTTGATAAGCCCGGCGATGTTTCTGGTTCTACCACCTCGTCTTCACCCAAGGCGTCTTCCGAGGTGGCGTCGCGCAGCAATGCTGTACCTGATGGAGGCACACGCTCCGCCTGGAAGGCGCCGTTGTTCCGGGATGTGCGCAAGAAATATGAGAACACCAGCGTGATGGTGCTGGCAAATCCCAGCAGCCTGCGAATATTAGGGCACATAACCGAGTGGCAGTTAGCCAAGGAGAAAAAGGGCCGTTATGCTGGAACCGGCAAATACTTAGATTTTAAGTATGTAGGGCAGAGCGCAAAGGTGGTTGCGGTACAACTAGAGCACAATTCGATTGAGGAGGCGCACCGGCTTGGCCCGAGCGAGGACGACACGCTCGATCCCTATTTCAGCCTGATAGTGCGCTTTGACGACGGCACCACCGCGATAGCGACGACTTTTCCCATCAGTGCGAAAGACATCGCGGTACCGGCCGAAGATGCCGCGCGCAATCTGGCGGCAATGCGAGCGGGTGCGACTGCCATGCTGGGGAAGAAGGTCTACGCAATCGCTTATTCGCATTTCTACTATCCTGACCTGAAAGTGGCCGATGCCGTGGAGGTGGTACAGAGCGGCTATGCTTCCACTTCGGTCGACCAGGTTCGCGATGTGCCTCATCTTCAACCACTGACCGTGACCAAAGCCGGCTTTCTGAAGCCCGCCAATGCTCTTCTGCTCACACTTACACTACCCGATGGCCGCAACGTTATTTCCATGGTCAAATGCGATGGCAAAGACGACTCCTGTTTTGGCAATTATGGGAGTGAATTGTTTGCTGAGATACCGTCCGGACTGACCGCGGGAGAGGTTGAGGCTATCCGCCACGGCACCTACTTCACCGGTATGTCAAAAGGGGCCCTGTATATGTCCATAGGTTTGCCAGATCGCGAGAATGACTACGGACGGGGCGGCTATCAGCTGGTTTATGCCGACGGTAAAGTACTGATTTACACGGATGCCGACGGCAAGATCACGGATTCACAGTCGTTCAATTGAGTGTTAACGCTCCGCGTTGCTGGTTTTTGATGTTGTCGTTGCGGCCTTCGGGCTGCACGACGGCCTCCACCCCAATGCGCGAAAACCGCGCGCCTTGGGGGCCCCGGGCCTGCGGCAGCGAGGAAAAAATCTTTTCTTAGCTCACCCGGCTTTTCGCTTCGCTCAGTCTGGGCTCAAAGCCCAGACCTACCTCTTTGCTTAGACACGCCGGGACTCGGAAACGTACCGGGCTACTATCGATCGTCCCTGACGGGACTGGATCTTGGTCATCTAGGACTGCTTGGCCTCCGCAAACCGGCACGCAGATCTTGTAACAGGGTTTGGTGGCCATCCATTGCTATTAAGCGTGTCGCTGCACTCCGCCATCAAACCTCGGAATCGAACTTCGGATCGGCAACTTTGCGGGCGGTTTCGGCGCCGAAGACGGGCAGTCGCGCGTCGGTGAGAAGCCCGATCTGCTTGAGCACGGAAGCCTGGTCCCAGTAGATGTGTTCATGCGCGAGCTTGCCGTCGCGGAACCCCACAATGGCAACCAACGGCACCTCGACCCGGCGATGCGTGGGAGGAATTCCGGGCAGCATCCAGGGCATCTCTTGTGTGTGGGTGAAGGAGAAAATCATCTCATCCACAAGCTGATTCTCGCCGATGGTGCGTGAGATGGGCGTGAGCGTGGTATCGGGCGGCATGCTGGGGATGAAGTCCCGCGAGTAAAAAGCGCGCAACTGGTCTTTCCCGCAGCCTCCGGTCATTACCGGCACATGGTTGACATGCGCGTCGTCCACCATAGTGGCCAGCGTGGCCTCGGCGTCACGGGTGGAGAACTCGTGGGCGGTGTGCTCTTCCCAAAGCTGGGCAAGATCTGGTTTCGGCATGGCAGAGGATTATATGCGGGGTATTGCGTCCGATTTGGTAATACTTTTTGGTTCGAATCGTCGGACGCATTGTTGGTTACCTTTCAACTTTTCCCTGGTTCCATAAGTTGTCGTAGGTAGCAAGCACTGCTGCGAACGCGTCAGTAATCTGTGTCAAGGTAGTCGGTGCTGATCTGGCACCATCCTTAAAGGAGGGGTCCTAGCCAACTTAGGTTCTCCTCGATTTGGTGCCGTATGGTCGGTCGGGGCGGCATGGTTTTAAGAAGATCCTCAACCTCCGCAAGAAGTTGCTCCTTCGTCATTCGTGCGTACTCCTCATACGCATCAGTATATTGCAATGTTTTCGCGCTCCGCTGCGCTGCGCGCTGGCCAGCGGCAGCAAGGAAGGATTTCTTTCTTAGCTACCCGGCCTTTCGCTTCGCTCAGTCTGGGATAAATCCCAGACCTACCCGGTTTCGGAAACGTACTGGGCTACTATCAGACCGCCCCTGGCGGACTGGTTCACGGAGGTGTCCAGTGAAGCGCTATATCTGCTTATACGTTTTTTAGGTTGTGTATCCGCGTGCATGTACCTCAGCACAATGACATTTGCATTTGATCCCGGCGAGGCAGCAGTGTATTGGAGGTTTTTCCTGCAACGTTCTTCTCTGTTTTGTCACTAACCATCAGAGTCTATCTTTTTGGAATCAGGAGGCGCTTACAACAAAGCAGCGATCAAGATGTTCCCATATTCACAACTGAAAAAGCGGCCATTCAGCCCGATCTATACCGGTGACGTCTTTTGGGGAAGAACTGTTGCTGGAGACGTTGCTCCTGCGTTCTATCCTCGGCGTGTATTCAGGGAAACTAAGCTGCGGGTGCTGGCTTTTTACATCTTGGCGCCGTTGCTATTCTCATCGCTTTGTCCAAAGGTTCTGTGGGCCCAGCTTGGCCAGTCTGAGGACTATGCGATTAGGCAGATGCGTTCCTTCAATCTGGAGAATTCCCAGCCCCACTTAACGCCGACCTTTCGTTATATCGAGTTCTCTTCATCGAAGCTGACAATAAGGCAGTACATAAATCCGGAAACGCAGACGGTGTTCGGAATTACATGGAAGGGCACCCGAATGCCAAGCCTGACGCGTTTACTAGGGTTCGATCCCCAGCAAATCACAGGAACGATGGTGCGTCGGTCACTTCATTCTGCTCATATCCGCACCGATATCTTGACCATCGACTTGATTGATATCCTGGGTCACCACGCGGGCAGAGCCCTTCGAACTGACCTTCTCCCCAAAGGTGTATCGGCGGAAGCGATCACTCCGTGAGGACGGGAATGGCCAAGCGTTTTTTGCGGAAATTGACGGCGGATTTCTTCGTCTTGTTATTCGCGGCAGCTATGCTGGGCTGTAATCCGGGACAAGGTGGCCAGGGTGGACTTCAAATAAACAACGTCCTTGCCATCAATGTGTCGAAGGGACCGGGAGTCAATTCCACGTTTAATGTTCCGTATACTTCGGTCACCGTCTGCAATGGTCAGTCACAGTGTCAGACGATCGACCATATTCAAGTCGACACCGGAAGTCAGGGCTTGAGGCTGTTTAAGCAGGTGTTGACCGTCACCTTCAGCCCGCTGCTCAACAACTCATCCTCCATTGCTGAATGTGAGAATTTCGGTAGCGGTAATGCCTGGGGAGAGGTGGTAAATGCGTCAGTAGGCCTTGGCGGGGAACCGCAGATCGCCATTCCCATACAAATCATTGATGCGTCCTTTGGCACACAAACCCGCCCGAGCCCCTGTGATGGCTCGGTTTGGAATTCCCCCGACAATGCTATCTCAAACGGCATCCTTGGCATCGGTGTCGAGGGTGGAGGCGCATACTTTACCTGCACGGGTGGAACTTGCACGGCCTGGTCGTCGCCCTCTGTTTTCGTCGGAAATCCGATAACCTCATTACCCCAGGACAATAATGGTGTAATCCTCAACTTCCCAGGTATTCCTGACACTGGCGCACCCACGGTTTCCGGTGAAATGATACTCGGAATCGGTACACAATTCGATAACGATCCAGCCTCATTTTCCGAAAATTATCCCGTTACGCTCAAGCTGGATCCTTCAGACCCTTTTTTTGGACCGACTACTACTGACGGGCAGTCGTTTGGATCCTTTGTGCCGGACACGGGATCGAACGGGTTCTTCTTTAACGATCCGAACATCGCCCAGTGTCAAGAGTTCATTTCCGTTGGTCCGTGGTATTGTCCCGGCAGCACTAAGAATCTTGGAGTTCAGGTGCAAGGATACACTGCCGGATCACAGTATAGATTTCAATTTTGGCTTCAGAATGAAACATCGTTGTCACAAACAAATGATCTTGCTTTCAATGATGTCGGCGCGGCGGTGCTTCCAGACTTTTTCTTAGCCGGCTTGCCCTTCTTTTATGGGCGAGACGTCTATATCGTCTACGACAAGCAGTCGAGTCCTTTAGGGCAGGGTCCTCTTTATGCGTTCTCAGACCACTGGCCCCCACCCAGCTACTACCAGATCGAGATCAACGTGGCAACCGGCGCGGACGATGCCAGGCACAACAGTGAAGTGGATGCTACGTTAAAGACATCGAGCGGAAGTTCAATTCCGATCATGGCTCCTCCAGGAACCATATCAGGTTCGTTCGTCCTCAAGCCATCGGATTCAGCGGATCAGTGCGGCAACTCGTCGGGCGAATGGCAGGGCTGGACCAGTTGTGATCAACACTTTACGTTGACAGCTCCCGTTCCACGCGATTCTTTCCAGAAAATGGTCCAGGGAGGCGCGCTCACCCTGAATCTTGTCCAGCACTACAGCTTTCCTGACACAGGTGATAATTGGAATATTGAAGGCGTCAGTGTCAGTGCCCTGGAAACGGATGGCCAGCAACTATGCCTGTTGAAAGCGGGGATTCTCAACAACAACTCTGCCGCTAACCTGCCGCCGATTATTCGGTTGACCGAAGGCGGAAGCGGCCTGCCTACGTCGCTCACACTTACTTTGAGCCCAGCCTCAAAGTTTGATCCCTGCCCGTCTCCATGAGGGACGCTCGGCTCGGCTTCGAGCAGAGTGTAACAACCCAGCAGCCCCTATCTCCCCGCCTTCAGCGCCGTTTCCGCTGCGAAATAGCCGCACATGCCGTGCACTCCGGGCACCGGCGGCGTCGAGGCGAAGCAAAGATAGGCCCCTTGGAGCGGATTGGGGTCACACCAAGAAATGCTTCCGCAGACATGCTTTGTCAAGATGTCCTTTTTCCTGCTTTACGGCGAAGAAAAAGTGAGCTAGTATTGGGTGTCGGCTATGTATCAAGTAGTAATAATCGTGAGTTGCCGGTGGCGGGCAGTGCCGGGATAGGTCCTGGGATGACCTTGGGACAAACCTACGCCAATCCTGGGTGATGTGGGATGAATGGGGAGGGGGTAGGGGAGGATCTTGGTGTTAACCAAAAAGTAAATTTTTAGATTGCCAACATTGCGCAGGTCAGTCGGCAGAAAGAACCCAGCACCAGGCAGCAGCAATACTGAAAATGTATTTTGCGGTCCCTCGACGGCAGCGGAGCCGATCCCTCGGGTCCTGCTCGCAAGCTGAATAAAACGCTTGCTCGCGGACGGACCTCTTCGGGATGGCAACTCTCGGGTTGGGCATTTTCGAGAGGGCATAGCGACACGATGAAGGACGCCGGATGGCTCTGCCCATTCACGCCAAAGGCGGGCGCGAATGGGGCCCGAAAACGGCTACCAAATTCACGGACCTCTCGGGATGGCAACTCTCAGGTTGGGCATTTTCGAGAGGGGATAGCGACGCGGATAAGCGAAGCGGATGGAAAGCGGATCGACGCGGATGAAGGACGCCGGATGAAACGAAGACGGTCCTTAATCCGATTTGGCGCAAGGGACGGAAGGAAAGATCGTTCTTCGGAAGGAAAATCGGAAGGAGATCCCACAAATCGGGAAAGGAGATCCCAGAGAAGTCGGCGATCCTGCGATTCTGGAACTAAGGCTTTTTGAATCAGCTTTTAGGCGTAAGCACTGGCAGTTCAGCGTGCTAGAATTTGAGTAACCCTTCGGCCCAAAGAGACATTCTGAAGAGACGATTCTATTGATTGAGCTAGCGCCCTCCATATTGTCGGCGGATTTTGCCCACCTGGGAGACCAGATCCAGGCGGTGGCGGAAGGCGGCGCAACGGTGCTGCACGTTGACGTGATGGACGGGCATTTTGTGCCGAATATTACGATTGGGCCTCCGGTAGTGGCCAGCGTGAGGAAGGTAACGAACCTGCCGCTGGACGTGCACCTGATGATCGAGAATCCAGACCAGTACATTCCGGCGTTTGTGGATGCCGGAGCGGACTGGATTTCTGTGCATCAGGAAGCATGCGTGCACCTGAACAGGACGATTGAGCTGATAAGGAGCCACGGAGCGAACCCGGGAGTGGTGATCAATCCGGCAACGCCTGTGGGGACGCTGGAAGAAGTGCTGGACATGGTGCATCACGTTCTGGTGATGTCAGTGAATCCGGGTTTTGGCGGGCAGAAATTTATTCCTTCGTCGCTGGAGAAGGTGCGCAAGCTGGCGCTGATGCGCACGGCGCGCAACGCGAATTTCAGGATTGAGATTGACGGCGGCATGGCCCCGGACACGATTGGCCAGGCAGTGCGGGCGGGAGTTGAGGTGCTGGTTGCCGGAAATGCCGTGTTTGGCAAGGGAAATCCCAGAGAGAACACGCAGCGCCTGCTGAAGCTGGCGACGGAAGCCACGCTGCAAAGAGTCTGACGCTACAGTGCAACGAATCGGCCTGGAAAATGTTGGCCCTGGGATCGTTGATGCGAAAGGTCGTTAATTCAAAAGAGCGTTAATCGAAAGATCGGTGATTGAAAGATCGTTGATTGAAAAGATCGTGGCCAGCAAGACCCTTGATCGAGAAAGCTATTTTGGCCAGTAAGAGCGTTTGGTTCGTAAAGGCGCTGATTCGCAAGACCAGATTTGTAAAACCAGGTTCGCAAGATCGTAGTTCCGTTCAGAGCACGTCCTTAGAACTTTGAGGTAGGTAAATGGTGCGAAAAATTCTTGTTTTAGCCGTGTTGGCCGGCGCAGTGCTGGCCTCAAGCGGATGCCATCACAAAGTCCAGAACCCCCTGGCGAACGTTGATTCCAAGCAACCGGATAAAAGCCTGTTTGACCGTTCCATGGAGTCGATGAAAAAGGCACGTTATCAGGAAGCCAGGACGCTGCTTGAGACACTGATCAACACGTATCCTGATTCCGAGTACATTGCGCGGGCCAAGCTGGCGCTGGGCGACGCCTGGTATAACGAAGGCGGCAAAGCGGCATGGCAACAGGCCGAATCGGAATACAAGGACTTCCAGACCTTTTTCCCCAACCTGCCGGAAGCATCCGAGGCGCAGCTGAAGATTGCGTCAATGCATTATCGCGAAATGGAAAAGCCGGACCGCGATTACGCCGAGGCGCAACGCGCGGCGGACGAGTATAAGCAGCTGATCCAGCAATATCCTGACAGCCCGCTGGTGCCGCAGGCGAAGCAGAAACTGCGCGAAGTGCAGGAGATCCTGGGTGAGCGGCAGTATCGCATCGCGCACTTCTATTACCTGCGCGATAATCTGGCGGCCTCGCAGGCGCGTCTGCAATCGCTGACGGAATCCTACCCGCTCTACTCACAGTCCGA
>Ga0070734_10005326_pt1 | contig 11457 bp, 11 predicted proteins | sample Coa_R1_8_FD_66444 | JGI IMG/M metagenome (GOLD analysis project Ga0070734, IMG submission 66444) | Surface soil microbial communities from Centralia Pennsylvania, which are recovering from an underground coalmine fire - Coalmine... | ecosystem: Environmental > Terrestrial > Soil > Unclassified ...
GCGCGCTTCGACCTTGAATGAGAGCCGAGTCCTGTTGTCGAGAGAAAAAATGACTGGTGGCGTGAACTCTTCCTGGGCCGCGATAAAAGTGATCCGCGCCATGATGTTCGATGGACAACCATCGCAAGACACGCGCACGCGTTCACCCAGATGAATCTTCGACAAATCGCTTTCCGGCACGAAGAAGCGGACGTAGACGTTTTCGGGCGGGAGAATATCCACAACAGCCGTCTGCGCAGGCGCATACTCGCCCGTTCGGAAATAGATGTCCTGGACGGTTCCGTGGACCAACGAAACGACAGAACGCTGCGCAAGTTGGTAGCGCGCATCCGCGAGAGCAGCTTGTTCCTGCTTGATTTGACCCTCGAACTGCTCAATGCGCGCGGCTGACGCCTGATGACTCGCAAGCGTCTGACTGTATGTCGATTGAACTCCGGCACCATCGCGCCGTAACCGCTCCTGGCGCGCGAGCTCTCTGCCCGTGTAGCTAAAGTTCGCCTGCTCCTGCGCGAGCTCGGCTTGTGCCTGGGCGATCGTCGCCAAAGTCTGATCACGTGCCGACGTCTCCCGGGTGTTGTCCAGCGTGAACAAAAGGCTTCCGCGCTCGACCTGATCGCCGCGCTCGACAGTCATGCGGGAAATCCAGCCTGCTTGCGGCGCCGAGACAAAAACGTGATCGCCTTCGGCATATCCGAGCCATGCATGATCTTCATTCCTGCCGCAGGCTGAAAGCAGCAGGAGAGCAAGCGATGCGAAGAAGTGGCGAGGACTTGATCGCACTGGCTTCAGTCCCGGTTCGCTGCAGCGATACAATAGCCGCAAGGTCTGTCAAACGAGAACGCGTGTCACTGCCCCGCCCTCGGTCAACGCGTTTCGTTTGGCGAAGGGAAAGCTGCTTCACAAATTTGCCCCAACCGCTCTTTAGTCTGTGTTTCGTCACGTGTTCAGGGAGCTTGGCCAATGACTGAGTGCAGCCGGGTGTGCATGGTTGGAAGCCTGGTGTTCGCGTTTTCCGTGCTGGCCGGCTGCGTGTCTCCGGCGGTGTATGCACCGCGCGACGGCGGTTCGACCGGTTATACGGACCAGCAACTGAGTGCCACGCGCTGGCGCATCACCTTCGCGGGGAATTCTGCGACACCCCGCCAGACCGTCGAGAATTATCTGCTTTTGCGTGCGGCGCAGGTCACTGAGCAGGCCGGATATGGCTGGTTTGTCATCGATACGCGCGATACCGAGGCCGACAAGCGCTACTTCACGGAATTCGAGGGCCCGCCTGGCTGGGGCTTTCATCGCCACTTTGGCTGGTACTGGGGCGGCTTCGATTACGCGGAGACCTATCCGGCGCTAACACGCTATAACGCCTACGCCGAGATCGTGTTGCTCACACCGGCGCAGGCGAAGGCGGAGCCGCGCGCGCTGGAAGCGCGCGACGTTATTGCGCACGTCGGATTGCCACCTGCCGCTAATCGTTGAGTCGGCGACTCCGAGGCCGAGCTACGCTCGCCGGATTAACATGTGAAACACGCCACGCTCTCGACTGCTCGAGAGAACGGCAATCCCTTCGCGCTCACACATATAGGTCAAATCGAGTTCGGCCAGCGGATCGTCGGCGAAGATTTCGAGCAGTGTTCCTTTGGGCGCGCGCAAAGCCGCGCGTTTTGCGATCAGGGCTGGAAGCGGACATTTAAGCCCACGCAGGTCTAAGCGCGCAGGGAGATCGGTCATTGCTGGTCGGAAGAGCGGGAGACGGACAGCGTCAGAACGAATCTTTCCGCCGGCGCGTCTCCGCAAAGACTGCGAGGTCGCTCGCGTCCTCGAGACCGAGCGTTTTTCGAATTTCGGGCGAACGCGTGCGAAGGAAAGGATTCGTCTGCTTCTCGAGTGCGATGGTCGAAGGGATGGTGGGCACTCCCCGTGCCCGTGCCCCTTCGACCTCCAGCATCCGCGCCTTCAACCTCTCGTTCCCCGGTTCCAGCGTGAGCGCGAAGCGGCCATTGTTGAGGGTATACTCGTGACCGCAATAAATTCGCGTTTGGTCTGGCAGAGAGGCCAGTTTGGAAAGGCTGGTCATCATCATGTCCGGTGTGCCTTCGAAAAGGCGCCCGCAGCCCATCGCGAAGAGTGTGTCCCCGGTAAAGGCCGCTCCGTCCAAGACGAAGGCAATATGCGCTTTGGTGTGAGCCGGGATCTCGATGACCCTGACCCTTCGTCCACCGAAACTCCATCCGGTCTCTTCATCCACGCCGGTATCGATCGCAGGAATACGGTCGCGGTCCTTGCCGGGGCCCACGACCTCGGCACCGCTTTTTTCCTTTAAGGGAATGTTACCCCCGGTGTGGTCGTAGTGATGATGGGTATTGAGGATGTGCGTGAGTTGCCAGCCACGGGCGTTCAGAGCGTCCAGGACCGGAGCCGGTTCCGAAGGATCCACGACGGCGCACAGCTGCCGAGCTTCGTCGCGAATCAGGTAGGCGTAGTTGTCCCGCAGGCAGGGGACGAGATCGATCTGCAGGTCGGACAATGGGGCTGCTCCAATTGTTTGGATCGAACCTACCAAGCCGCTACTCTGCTTTGAACCGGTAAGGCGCCGATGCAGCTCGAAGCAGCCGATTTGGCGGAATTCTACGACACGCCGATGGGGCAGGCGGCGCGCAGGGCAATTCAGCGACGCATCAAACTCATTTGGCCCGAGGTGCGGGGCTTGAGAGTTCTGGGGTTTGGCTTTGCCATTCCCTACATGCGCCCGTGGCTCTCGGAAGCCGAACGGGTCGTTGCGTTGATGCAGGCCCAACAGGGAGTGATTTCATGGCCACAGCCGCGGAACCTCGTCGTGCTTGGGGAGGAGAACGCTCTGCCTTTGCCGGATTCCCTCTTTGACCGGGTTCTGGTCGTGCACGGACTTGAAGGGGCGGAGTCGGCGCGTCCGCTTTTAAGGCAGCTGTGGCGAGTCCTTGCTCCCGAGGGGCGCATGATCGTGGTCGCGCCAAACCGCGCCAGCTTGTGGGCTCAGCTCATCCATTCGCCTTTTGGACTCGGGCGGCCTTATCACCGGCTCGAACTTTCGAATCTCCTCAAGTCCGCGATGTTCGAACCGCATCTCTGGGATCGCGCGCTGCATGTGCCCCCGCTGCGTAGCCGGCGGCTCGTCGGAACCGGGACCGCTTGGGAGAATGTCGGCCGTCGCGGTTGGCCCGCACTCGCGGGCGTTCATCTCGTTGAGGCGGGCAAGTCATTGTTCGCACCTCTTCCCGCACCGGCGCGCGTACGCGGTAAACGAGTCCTGAAGCCGGCAAGGGCCGGCATCTGACCTGCATTGCCGGCAAATCCTAAAATTTTGTCATGCTCGTATGAAATTCGGGCCGGAGATCATGGCAGCTTCCTTCGCATGGCTGTCATGCATCGATCCCATCGGCGTCAATAACCGCGAACTGAGGCGCATTCGATCGCGCAGTCACGCGTCTGTTATTGAACGCACGCTTCGGTGATTGGACAGCTACTTTCAGAACCGTTTTTTGTTCCTACCTCGATATCGTCGATCGCGGCGGTCGGCGAAGATTACGAGGAGGCAATACAAATGCGTTCGAGCAAAGTCGTTCTTTCCGTTCTTGCAGCGGGAAGTTTCATCGTTGGTTCAGCAGTGGCGTCGGCTCAGGAAGCAGCAAACCTGAGCGGATGTCTGCACATGTCGAAGGAAGTGCAGAGCGCCTTCGCCGGCGCCCAACAGTCGCAAAGCTATGACGCGGCGCGCGAGGCGCAGAAGGCCGGACAGGAGTTTTGCTCGGCTGGCTTCTATGCCCGCGGCATCGCGAGCTATCGCGATGCGCTAACCGATCTCGGCCAGGCCATGAACAATTCCGGTCAGAACAAGAGCTGACTGGTGCGCGATCGCGGTGTCGCAATCCCCCCTTGGGGCACCGCGATCGTCTCTTTTCCCTTCAGCAGAAAAAGCGCGCGCTCCGCGAATAGGTTAGGCCCCCATGCGTCGGGCCGCATCGCGACCGTCCGTCCGGCAGATTGCAGCGCGAGCGCCCGCTCGATCGTGGCTCCTTCTTCCCGCGCGAGACTCACGAAATCCGCGATCGTGCAGAGATGGATATTTGGCGTCTCGTGCCAGGCATAGTCGAGCGCGGGCGTTTTCGGCATTCGTCCGTTCCAGAGCAGAGCCAGGCGGACTCGCCAGTGGCCAAAATTGGGAAGCGAAACGATCGTCCGTTTCCCAATGCGCAGCAGATGTCTCAAGACAGTCCGCGGACTTCGCGTCGACTGAATCGTGTCGCTCAGGATCACGACGTCGAACACGCCGCTTGGGTAATCCGCCAGATCGGTATCCGCGTCGCCCTGGACCACGGAAAGCCCTCGCGTCACAGCGGCATTGACGTCCACTTGCGACAGCTCGAGGCCGCGGCCATCGACACCTTTCGTGGAAATGAGGTGTTCGAGGAGCGCGCCGTTTCCGCATCCCACGTCGAGCACATGGGCGCCTTCAGGGATCATTGCGGCGATGGCGGCGAGATCCGGCCGGAGAACGCCTTGCCGTGCGCTCATCGAATCCCGTGCTCGGCGGCCACGGCGCCGAGAAAGCCGCGCACCGTCGCAAACATTTCCGGTTCCTCGAGCAGGAACGAGTCGTGCCCCTTGTCCGTCTCGATCTCGACGAAGCTGACATTGGCGGCAGCCGCGTTCAACGCGTGCGCAATCCGCTTGTTTTCGATCGTGGGAAATAGCCAATCGCTGGTGAATGAGATGATGCAGAAGCGCGTCTTCGTGCCCCGAAAAGCCTCGGCGAGAACGCCATTATAGTCCGCCGCGAGGTCGAAATAGTCCATCGCGCGCGTGATGTAGAGGTAGGAGTTCGCATCGAAGCGATCGACGAACGTCATGCCCTGATGATGCAGATAGCTTTCGACCTGGAAGTCGGGCGCGAACGCAAAGGAAATCGCCTCGCGATTCTGAAGCGAGCGGCCGAATTTCCGCTGCAGCGCCTGCTCGGAAAGATAGGTGATGTGGGCGGCCATGCGCGCAACGGCGAGGCCCTTGGCCGGTCGCGTTTTGTGCAGCTGGTAGGATCCGCCGTGCCAATCGGGATCGGCCATGATCGCCTGGCGGCCGACTTCGTGAAAGGCGATATTCTGAGCGGAGTGGCGCGCTGCGGTCGCGATCGGCATCGCAGAGACGACGCGCTCGGGATAACTTGCGGCCCATTGCAGCGCCTGCATCCCGCCCATCGAGCCGCCGGTCACGCACAGAACCCGGTCTATGCCGAGCTCATCGAGCAGCATCGCCTGCGCACGAACCATGTCCCGGACTGTCACGAGCGGAAACGAGAGCCCGAAGGGCTCTCGCGTACTCGAATCGATTTCTCCCGGTCCGGAGGTTCCCATGCATCCGCCGATGACATTTGCGCAGATGACAAAGAACCGGTTCGTGTCGATCGGTTTTCCCGGACCGACCATCGTCTCCCACCAGCCCGGCTTTCCGGTGATCGGATGCGGGCTTGCGACGAACTGGTCTCCCGTCAAGGCGTGGCAGACGAGCACCGCATTGCTTCGTGCCGCGTTGAGTTCACCGTAGGTCATGAAGGCGACTGTAAGCGGCGCAAACGAGCGCCCCGCGTCGAGCAACAAGGGTCTATCCGGCGCGAAGACAACGGCCTGCCCGACATCCGCATTCGCGATGCGGACAGGCTGGAGAAATTTCGGGTTCGCAATCTCCGCCATTTTTGCTCGGACAGCCACACTCGAAAATACGCCTCGCGTTGCTAGGGCGAGTTGGCGCGCCCTGTCAACGAATAGGCGCTCTGCTTTGCCTTGCTGGCAGGCGCCGCTATAACGCGCTTCCTTTCGGGATCAGGAAAATGTCGCTCGCGCCGAAGCCAGGCATACTCGACATCAAGCCCTATGTGGGCGGGCGCGCGCATGTTCCCGGCCTCGAGTCCGCCACCAAGCTGTCTTCGAATGAATCTGCCTTGGGGCCGAGCCCGAAAGGCCTTGAAGCCTATCTCGCCGCCGCGCGCGGAATCGCGATCTACCCGGAAGGAAGCGCGCCCGACCTGCGCCGCGCCATCGCCGAGGTTTTCGGTCTGGATGCGGAGAGGATTGTATGCGGCAACGGCTCGGACGAACTGCTCACCATGCTGGCGCATGCTTACCTCAGGCCCGGCGATGAGGTGATGTTCACCGAGCATGGATTTCTCGTCTACCGGATCGCCGCACTTGCGAACAGCGCAAGCGCTGTCGTCGTGCCGGAAAAGAATCTGCGCGCCGATGTCGATGCGATGCTCGCGCGCGTGACGCCGAAAACACGAATCGTCTATCTCGCCAATCCGAATAACCCGACCGGCACCTACCTTCCCCACAACGAGGTGCGGCGGCTCCATGCCGGCCTCTCTCCGGACACGCTCCTTGTGATCGATGCAGCCTATGCGGAGTACGTCCGTCGCAATGATTACGAAGCCGGAATCGAGATGGTCGCGCAGTTTCCCAATGTGGCGATGACGCGCACCTTCTCGAAGATCTACGGCCTCGCCGGGCTCCGCATCGGCTGGGCCTATTGTCCGGCGGCCGTTGCCGATGTGCTCAATCGCATTCGCGGGCCGTTCAACGTTTCCGTACCCGCACAAGCCGCCGGTGCTGCCGCGCTCAAGGATCGCGCGCATGTCGATGCCGGGATTGCACACAATGAGAAGTGGCGGAGCTGGCTCGCGGAGAACATCCGGAAACTCGGCTTTGATGTCAGCGAAGGTGTTGCCAATTTCGTTCTGATCCGATTTTCGGGAAAGGACGAAGCGCGCAAGGCAGACGCTTTTCTCTCCCAGCGTGGCCTCATCCTGCGCGACGTGACGAACTACGGCTTGCCGGATTGCCTGCGGCTGACGATCGGTCCAGAAGATGCCAATCGCGCTGTGGTCGGGGCATTGGCTGCGTTCCGGGCAAGCCGATGACCGGGGATTCGAAGCCGCTCTTCACCAAAGTGGCCCTGCTTGGCATCGGCCTGATCGGATCGTCGATGGCCCATGCCATGCGGCGGGCCGGGCTCGCCGCCCATATTGCGGGCTACGCGCGCACGAAAGAGACTCTCGAGCGGGCGGCCCGGATCGGTTTTGCGAATTCGCTCCATGACGATGTCGCGGCCTGCGTGCGAGATGCCGATCTCGTAGTGCTCGCGTCGCCTGTCGGAAGCTTTGCCACGCTTGCAAAGGCGATCGCACCATACCTCGCGCGCGGCTCCATTCTGAGCGACGTGGGCTCGGTCAAGACAGCCGTGGTAAGAGATGTCGGACCGCATGTCCCCGAAGGAGTCCACTTCATTCCTGCGCACCCGATCGCAGGAACCGAAGAGTCGGGACCCGATGCCGGGTTTGCGGAGCTGTTCGATGGCCGCTGGTGCATCCTGACACCACCGCCGGGAACCGACGCCGCCGCAATCGAGAAGCTCCGCACCTACTGGCGAAGGATGGGAAGCGAAGTCGATGTCATGGATCCGAAGCATCATGACATCGTGCTTGCGATCACCAGCCACGTGCCGCATCTGATCGCGTACAACATCGTGGGCACCGCCGACGACCTAGAGACCGTGACGAAGAGCGAAGTCATAAAATACTCCGCGGGCGGCTTTCGCGATTTCACCCGCATTGCCGCCTCGGATCCCACCATGTGGCGCGATGTGTTTCTCAATAACCGCGAAGCCGTGCTCGAGGTCCTCGGCCGCTTTGGCGAAGATCTGAGCCTGCTCCAGCGCGCGATCCGCTGGGGCGATGGCGACGCCCTTTTCAACCTGTTTACGCGGACGCGCGCCATCCGGCGCAGCATCATCGATGCCGGTCAGGATAGTGCGACTCCGAATTTCGGCCGGAACCGGCCGAAGCCGGACTGATCTCAGAAGACCGTCAGTACGCTCCCGACAGGTTCGCTACCGGCAAAGATGATGCCGTCCTTCGCGCCCACCACGATATGGAAAACGCCGGCTTCATCGGCTCCTGCCGCGGCTGCGCGGTCGCGAATGGCTTTCGCCAGCCGGACGTTGAGGCTGCCTTCCGCAAGCGCACGGAACGGCGCGACGTTGAAATCGAGGTAGAACTCGGGGCGGTACGCTGAATCCAGCCGGGCGACGCCTTTGGCTCTGGCGTGTACGCGCCCGAACGCGGCATCGAACGCCTTCACGTCGAATCGCCCGCCAGACGCCTCGAGACGCCGGAATGCGGTGGGCCAGTCCTCGTCCCCGGATGCGAGTTTAGCGAGCGGCTTTTGCGGAACCACGTCTCCCAACAGGCTCAACTGGCTGACATGTTCACCGAGAATCGCGTTCGCCGGCTCATGCATGTCCCCGGCCGCGAGATAGATCTCGATCTCGCCCCCGTCTTTTTGCCGGCGAAGATGAAGCTCGAGCCGGTCGATTTCCGTGCTGCGCATCCGGATTCCGGCGCCGACAAGATCAAATCGCGAAAGCCCGTCCGAGGCCTCGACGGCGCTCGCATGAACCGCACCGATCGCAACCGGAGCCGCATGATGCCTCCCGGTTTCATCGGTCCACAGCAGGCTCTGATCTCCAGCCGCCTCGAAGACCGTCGTGCCGGTGTCATAGGTCAGCCGATGCAGCGCGAGATTCTGGGTTCGCCACGCGGAAGGGCCGTGAGGCGTATCAATCTCGATTTCGACGTCATGAAAGATGACATCGAGGCGAAAGGGAAAGCCCTCGACCCGCTTCGAAGCGTAACGAAGCGTCACGCCGGGCATCAGCTTGTGACCGTTGAGGTTGTCGAGCCGGTGCGAGAACGCCCCGGCTTGCGAGAACCACAAAACGGTAACGCCGAGCGCGAGGAGGATGAACAGAGCGAAGGGCGCGTAGATGAAAAACCGGGCCGTGAAATTCATGAAGTCTCGGGGAAATCGAATCCGGCGAGTTTAGCCGCACTTGGAATAACCGCACGAGAGGCAAGAGTCGCAGCCCTCGAGGCGGACGAAGCTCGGCGAACCGCAGCGCGGGCAATAGCGCGCCGGCACACCGTCGGCCGCGGCAGCCGCGACCGCGCGGATCTGCTCGCTGGCGAGAGGTCCGTCGCGCAGGCTCATGAATCCAATGTCGACAAGATGGCGTTCGATTACCTCGCCGATCGCCGCCAGCAGCGAGGGCACATAGCGGCCCGCCATCCACTGGCCGCCACGCGGGTCGAAGACCGCCTTGAGTTCATCGACGACGAAGGAGACGTCACCGCCGCGGCGAAACACGGCGCTGATCATCCGCGTGAGCGCCACGGTCCAGGCGTAGGCGTCCATGTTTTTCGAATTGACGAACACCTCGAATGGCCGCCTGCGGCCGTCCTGTTCCACGTCATTGATGGTGATGTAGAAGGCGTGATCGGAATCGAGCCATTTGATCTTGTACGTCTGGCCGATTAGGACTTCGGGCCGGTCGAGTGGCTTCGTCATGTAGACGATCCCGCCGAGCGTCTCTCGCGCGCCACTTCGGATTGGCGGCGCCTGCGTATCCACGGGAACCGCCGCGTCTGCGCCGCGCGGTGCGGGCGGCGCGTCTTCAGCCACCACAGGTTCGAGCACGGCGCCCGTCACCTCGTTGGGCCGATAGGTCGTGCAGCCCTTGCAGCCGAGGTCGTAGGCTTTGCGATAGACGTCCTTGAAATCCTCGAACGAGATTTCTCGCGGGACGTTGATGGTTTTCGAGATCGAGCTGTCGATGAAGCGTTGTGCGGCCGCCTGCACCGCCAGATGATCATCGGGCGCGAGCGATTGCGCACTCACGAAATAGTCGGGCAGCGCGGTCTCTCCTTCGCGCAGGCGGAACGCGCGATAAGCGTAGTCCTCCACGATCTGCTCGCGTCTTGTGCCATCCGGCTGCAGCACGAAACGCTTATAGCTGTAGGCGAACACCGGTTCGATGCCGCTCGACACGTTCTCGGCAAAAAGCGAGATCGTGCCGGTCGGCGCGATCGAAGTGAGCAGTCCGTTCCGGATTCCATGCGCGGCGATCGCATCCTGGATTTCCGCGGGGAGCGCCCGGATGTGCGGGCGGGAGAGGAACGCCTCGCGATCGAACAGGGGAAACGGTCCCTTTTCCGCCGCGATTTCGACCGATGCGATATAGGCCGCGTGATCGATTTCAGAGAGCCATTTTTCGATGAGGGCGAGGCTTTCCCTCGATCCGTAACGCACGCGGCAGAAGATCAGGGCATCGGCAAGCCCGGTGACTCCAAGGCCGATCCGGCGCTTGGCCACGGCCTCGGCGCGCTGTTCGGGCAGCGGGAAGCGCGAAATGTCGATGACGTTGTCCAGAAACCGGACGGCCGTGCGCGTGAGTTCGGAAAGCTCGCCGAGATCGATATGGGCATCATCCTCAAAGCCGTTACGCACCAGCTTCGCGAGGTTGATCGAACCAAGAAGGCAGGCGCCATACGGAGGAAGCGGTTGCTCTCCGCACGGGTTCGTGGCGTGGATCGTTTCGCAATAGCCGAGATTGTTGGTGTGGTTGATCCGGTCGATGAAAATGATGCCGGGCTCGGCATATTCATACGTCGCGCGCATCATCCGGTCCCAGAGATCGCGCGCGCGCAGCGTCCTGAACCGTCTGCCGCCAAAAACAAGATCCCAGTCGCCGTCGTTCCTGACAGCTGTCATGAAGCGCTCGGTCGCCAGGACCGAGAGGTTGAACATCGAGAGCCGGCCCTTTGTGCGCTTGGCTTCGATGAACTCCTCGATGTCGGGGTGGTCGCAGGCGAGAGTCGCCATCATAGCGCCGCGGCGCGAACCTGCGGACATGATCGTCCGGCACATCGCATCCCAGACTTCCATGAAGGAAACGGGGCCGGAGGCGTCGGCGGCTACGCCGGCAACATGTGCGCCGCGCGGCCTGAGCGTCGAAAAATCGTAGCCGATGCCGCCACCTTGCTGGAGGGTGAGCGCCGCCTCCTTGAGTGCCGAAAAGATCCCGTCCATCGAGTCCGGAATCCCGCCCATCACGAAGCAATTGAACAAGGTGACGCTGCGCGCCGTACCGGCGCCCGAGAGGATGCGTCCAGCCGGGAGAAAGCGGTAACCCGCGAGCGCTTCGGCAAAGCGATGCGCCCAAACTGCGCGAACGTCCGGCCCTTCGGCCTGGGCCGCGGCCAGTGCAACCCGAGCCCAGGAATGGGGGATATCGGCATCGACAGGCGTGCCGTCCGGTCCTTTGAGCCGGTACTTCATGTCCCAGATCTGGCGCGAGACGTCGGTCATCGCGCTCATTATCCCGCAAGTTCTCTAAATGTTCTATCCCCTGCCAGAGAGGCCGGGACCGCTCAGCGGGCCGCCCCGGCCAAGGCGGTGCGCCCCTCAACCACGAGGCGGTGGGTCGCGTCCTCGATCCGGCCTTTCAGCACCGCCATGAATTCGGCTCTTTTCAGCCCCGCAGGGATGGCGGGCAGGAATTCGATCACGATTCGGCCGGGCTTCTTCACGAACCCTCCCG
>Ga0070734_10005327_pt1 | contig 11454 bp, 6 predicted proteins | sample Coa_R1_8_FD_66444 | JGI IMG/M metagenome (GOLD analysis project Ga0070734, IMG submission 66444) | Surface soil microbial communities from Centralia Pennsylvania, which are recovering from an underground coalmine fire - Coalmine... | ecosystem: Environmental > Terrestrial > Soil > Unclassified ...
GCTGTTCTGAATGTTGCCGGTGAGCGTTTGCACATTCGTCGGCACATCGAGCGTATGCGTCGAATTCAACGTCCACGAATACGTCTGCGGCGTTGTCACCGTCGTGCCATCCACAATCACTTGCAATCCAACTGGATTTGAAGTCACCGTCACTTGTGTCGGCGCTGCGCCATACAAACGCTCAATGCCTTCTTTGTCGGCCGCAGAATAATCAGGAGAAGTCTGCGCTGGCCAACCATCCACGCTTCCCAGCGGCATGCCTGCGGGAATAGATTCCAGAACCGGGCCGCCGTTGCGCGAGAACGAAAATGCCGGATAATTCATCAGCGATGCATAGTCGTACAAGGTCAAATTCTGAAAATCGTCCTGAATCACATCGAAGTTAAAGCGCGAGCCTTTGATGATGTTCTGGTAATTGACCGAAACATACGTATCGCGGTCCGAGCGCGACTGTTCATGCCACAAGCCAATTACATGCCCCATCTCATGCAAGATGGTTCCCACGGTGCACAGCGTAGAGCCAGTCATCGGCTGCGCGGGAATCCCTTCATATCCCTCCGCCGCTTCGCATGAGCCGCTGAAATCATCCGCGCTCAAATTGATGTCCACGTAATTCGGCCCGAGTTGCGATGACCACTGCACCCATTGAATCAATCCCGGAAAATCTGCGTTGAACTGCGCAATGGCTGCGTTGATCTTCGGCGTCGCGTTCGGATCGGAATTTGGGTCAATCGTGTAATACACCGTGGCCACGCCATTTACTTTTGGCCAAAGATATTGCGAGTACGCAATCGTTCCCGATTCGCCGCCGCGAACATGCGGACGCGTCTCCACGTCATTCACCAGGATGTCGCCCTGATATACAGCTTTACCGTTGATGATGGCGTAGGTGATGGCTTGTCCGCGCCACAACCCTTGGCGAATTTGCGGGGATGATGGAGATGACGCAGGTGACGAAAATGCGGGAGAGATCTGTGCCGCGAAAAAGACGAACAACACGCACACCAATGCGAATAAACCATGCGAATACTTGAGCACAGAACCTCCTGCAAGTTGAAAGGAAAAGCTGGCGGAAGCCTATGCCAGCAGGGGAGATACGTTAAGTTTTGCCGACGCCAAAGACGCTGTCAAGCTGCAAAATTTTGCAGCTAATCCTGCTTTGCCATTGCGTAATATCCGCTCCGCGACTGGATCTTATAGTCTTTATTGTCTTTCACTTGAATTTCAATCTTGCGGAACGTACCGTCTTTGGCGGTATTCGTAGGCGTATAGCCGATGTTGTACTGGCTGCGCAATTCGTTGGATATCTGATTGAACGCATCGCGCAGTTTGTCGGGTTTATTACCCACTTCAATTACGCGCCCGCCCGTTTCCGAAGTCAGCTTCTTCATCGCGCTGTCGCCCGAGTATCCAATCCCCATCATGCCGTAAGCCATGCGGTCGGCGCATAGCAACACATATACGATCGTGTCGGCTTTTTGTGCCGCCTCGATGGCGTCTTTAATGCGAAGCTGGCTGCCTTCGTCTTCGCCGTCAGTAAGCAGGATCATGGCTTTTCGTCCGATCTGCTGTGAAAGTTCGTCGTGCGCCGCAAGATAAACAGCGTCATACAAGACTGTGCCTTTCTGTCCCGTGGCCGAAGGTACTGGATTACCCCCGCCGCCCGGAATGACCACGCCGCCACCGCCACCTGTGTTGATGCGAACTTCGTTCATGGCGTGCTTCAACCGCGAAACTGAATTGGTGAAATCCTGCAAGAGCTCGGAGTTCACGTCAAAACTCAGCACAAAGGCCAAATCTTTATCGCGTAGGATGGTGCTTAAAAAATCTCCGCCCACCTGTTTTTCCATATCGAGCACCCGCATCTGGCTACCGCTCGCGTCAATCAGGATGCCCAACGTCAGCGGCAAATTCGATTCGGCGGCAAAATACCGGATGGTCTGCGGTTTGCCGTCTTCCGTGATCTGAAAACTGTCTTTGGTCAGGCCGGGAATCAGCGCGCCTTTCTTGTCCTTCACGTTGAAAAACAACTGCACGACATTGACGTTGACCTTCAACGTCTCCACGCTCTGGTCTTGCTCTTGTTCTTTTGGCTGCGGATTCGCCGAATCGCTGCCGGGCCCTGAATACACCGGCATGTTCTGCGCGTGAACTCCGGCTGCCAACAAAATCACGCCCAACGCCAGGGAAAAAATGGGTTTCATGAAGTCTCCTGCCAGATTTTTGTTAGTCTAGTCTTTCATGGTTGGATGCACAAAATGTGGTGATTGTGCATCTATAAGCAGACGAAAGCCAATCGGCGGAGAGGTGGTTCTGGTGTACCGAGCAGTGGCAAGATTTACGAGAATCATCTTTTGCATCTCCTTTTTTTGCAGTGTTTTTGCGCTGGCCCAATCGAACGACCAAAAACCTCAAGATCAGGGCATCCCCGATGCACCTTCGGCCACGCGCCCGCAATTTCCCCCCACTACAACTCCCGTAGGAGACACGCCACCGCCGTCAAGCATTCCCGCGAATCTTCCTCCGAACGATGCGCCTCCGCGTGATGAACCCTCGGCGAATGTTCCTCCGGAGCCCCTCCCCTCCCAGCCGCCTCCGCCCATGAAAATTACAACAGTACCGGAAGGCAGCGTGCCGCAGGATTTGGCCTCGGGAAGCGAACAGCTTTACAAAATACGGCGCCCAGTTAACCAGGTCATCGTGCCTTTCATGGTCAAGGACGAGACTGGTCATCTTGTTTCCGGCATTTTGCCCAAAGATGTTTCCGTCTTTGAAGATGGCAAGAAGCAGGAGTTGAATTTCTTCACCAGCGATCCCTTCTCGCTTTCTGCTGTTGTTATTCTCGATATCGGCATGCCCGATGTCGCAGTGCAAAAGGTCAATAAGACTTTTGCTGCCCTGCAAGGTTCTTTCAGTCCATACGATGAATTGGAGATCTATACCTACAGCACAGTCGTGGGCAAACCGACCGGCTTTCATCCGCCTGGACAAAAAATCAGCGAAGTCTTTAACGATCTTTCCGGCGTGACTGGGCATAACAACGGCCCCGCCATTACCGGCGGCCCTTTGGGAGCGCAAGGCCCGACCATCAACAACATTCCAGTCGATCCCCAGGTGCCGACCGTGATTACGCCGGAACGCGAATCGCACGTTCTCAATGATGCGATTCTTGCCGCGGCCAATGACTTGAGCAAGCGCGACCGCAGCCGCCGCAAAGTCATTTTCATTATCAGCGACGGTCGCGAGTACCGCAGTACCTCGAGTTATCAGGATGTTCTTAAGATTCTGCTGTCTGCCAACATCATGGTTTTCGGCATCGGCGTGGAAGGCTCAGCCATTCCGCTCTACAACAAAGTCGAACGCCTGCACCTTCCCAAGTTCGGTTACAGCGACATTCTGCCCAAGTATGCCAATGCCACCGGCGGGGAAGTCTTCAATGAATACACTCGCAACTCCATCGAGGACATTTACCTGCGCGTGGTCGGCGACGCCCGCAACCAGTACACGCTGGGTTATGCCAGCCGGGCTACGCCCTCCAGCAACTACCGCGAGATTGAAGTCCGCGTAGGCGATCACGGGCCAAGCTGTAAAAGCGCCTATCGCCCCTGCGTGGACGTGACCGCCAAGGCCGGTTATTATCCACTACCCCCGGGAAGATAATGACCTTTAGCCACAGAGGGCCGTCCTTAGTAACCTGGGTAACCTGCGGGTAGTCCCAGCGCTGTGATATAAAACCAGCAGTACCAACAAATTTAGCGCGCCAAAATTTCTTTGGCGGAGAGCTCCGCAAGGGCACAACTCCGCGACGCAACTTGAGGAAAGTCTTGAGTTTTATTAACTTTGCAGCCCGGGAAATTAATTGCAAAATCGTCTATTACGGCGCCGGGCTGGGCGGCAAAACCACCAATCTGCAGCACATTTACCAGAAGACCGCCGAACAACAAAAAGGCAAAATGATCTCGCTCGCCACGGAAACCGAGCGGACCCTGTTTTTCGACTTTCTGCCGCTGGATCTGGGCTCAGTGCGAGGCTTTAAAACCCGTATCCACCTCTATACCGTGCCCGGTCAGGTGTTTTATGACGCCAGCCGTAAGCTGATCCTGCGCGGCGTGGATGGCATTGTGTTCGTCGCCGATTCGCAGGAAGCCCGCATGGACGCAAACATCGAGGCCCTCGACAATCTCGATTCAAATTTGAAAGAGCACGGCTACGACTTCAAAAAAATTCCTTACGTTCTCCAGCTCAACAAGCGCGATTTGCCGAACGTGCTTCCCGTCGCGACTTTGGAAAAAGAACTTCGCCGTAAAAATGAACCCATCATCGAAGCCGTTGCTTTCCAGGGACCAGGCGTCTTCGAAACACTGAAAGAAATCGCCCGCCAAGTCTTGGTGGAGCTCAAGGCGGGCAGCTAGCCCGCTTACATTTCCCTTCGTCATTCGTCTAGAATGACTGCCGCACCTCTTACTCAAACGCAATTCATGCGCATTCTCACTTAAATAAAAAAGCGCGGCTTGTGGCCGCGCCTCTATTTTTCTATCTACTTCAAGCCTAGCAGATTGGAGGGGGTAAACCCGCCACGGTTTTCAGATTTATATCGTCCATATTTTGAGGAAGATGCGGCGACTTTCGCTTTTTCGACCCCTTGACAGAGTTTTCCACAGAGGCCAGATTTTGCTGCGATTTTGTAAGCAAGCACTATTCACCACGGAGACACAGAGACACAGAGAATCCTCAAACTCTGCCGTCGCGGTTTTTTCAGACATTCCTCTGTGACTCTGTGTCTCTGTGGTTAGGTTTTGCGTTTATAAAACGTAGCTGAATTAGAGACTTATTCAGCGCGGGCGTGTTTTTTCTGCCAGGCGGCGATTTGCTCGGCGGTCATCGGCTTCATCGTGGCGACGGTTTGCTTCATGGAGAGAAATTCGGGACTGTTCAGCGCATAAACCTTCGACGGCAGCGTGGCGACTTCGTGCGAGACGGATTCGACGCGGTTGCCGGGGTCGGGATGGTCGCTGAAGAATTGGTCGAGTTCGCTGCCGCGGCCTCCGGCTTCGTCTTGCAGCTTGGTGAAAAATTCGGCGAGCGCGTGCGGATCGTAGCCGGCGTCATACATGATATCGGCGCCGAGCAGGTCGGCTTCGGACTCCGACTGGCGGGAGTTTTTCAGGAAATAAGAACCGACGCCGAAAGAGATGCCCATCGCCGCGGCTTGCGCGGCCGTGCTTTTACCCAACATTCCGGCGAGGAGCGCGAGCGGAACCTGCGCCGCGAGTTGTTTGCTGGCGGAGCGCGTGCCGTGGCGCTGCACGACATGGGCGATTTCGTGGGCGAGAACTCCGGCGAGTTCGGCTTCGCTGTCCGCGGCTTGAATCGTTCCGAGGTTCACGTAGATCGTGCCGCCGGGCAGGGCGAAAGCATTGATGTCTTTCTGATTGACCACATGAAAGGCATAAGGCCAGGGCTCACCGGGAGCGTGCGCCGCAAGCTTCTTGCCGAGATCGTTGACGTAGCGCGAAACCGGCGAAGAGTCCGGCAGAAGCGGCATTTGGCGGTTGACTTCCAGCATGGCCTCTTTGCCGACTTGCAATTCGTCGTCGCGGGAGTAGAGGTCGAATCCGGTGGTGGGCTGGACGCGGGCGACGGCGGGTATCGTCAGTACGACGATTAGAGCCAGCGAGATGAAGCGAGAGGGCATATTCATAAATCCCACCCTAAATTCGCAAAGACCGCGAATTTAGGATGGGGCACCCGACGTTGGAGGGTGCCCGATGATTATTAGGGTATCTTAAGACTCCGGCTAGGGGCAAAGGCGATTGGTTTTGGGTGGATTGGCGGTTTACACCCCGGGTTCACTAGTCGCGGGCTCGCTCTTGGGACGCAACCGATTTACGATTCGAATGGCGAGGTACCAAAAGGTCATCATGACGACAAAGACCGCAGCGCCACCGCACAAAGGCGCAAGATAAAAGCTGGTCGATCCGCGAACACCGTAGTCAGAGAAGATAAGAGTTCCGACGTGAAATCCTAACTGGGACACCGGTCCATCTGTGAGCCATGCTACTAGATGCTCTCCCCAAGGTTGCACGCGTATTGCCACCGCCGCGAAAAAAGATGCCACAGCGAGGAGAAAAGCCAAGCCCCAAACCTTTTTGCTTAGCCAGCTAACTACGCGTATTAAAGCCTGAAATCCGTACATTTGGATCGCAAATGATTTTGGCACGATCCAGGCTGGTTGTCACTGGTCTAAGTTGGCACTTTTCCTAAAAGCAGGTTCCTCCACTCGCCGTCGCTGATGCTCCGGCTCGGTCGGAATGACAAAGTGGCGAGACCCGTGCCAATGCGCGCAAGATCGACTTCGCTCAGGGCAGGCTCTCGGCCCGCTGGCGAGAACGCGGGCCTTCGGGATGACAATTCTTCTAATAAAAATTTGGGAACAAAAATGGCGCCGCTGGTTGGCGGCGCCTGAGGGTACAACATGCGGAAAATCGAAATCTGAAATCCCAAACTACTTGATTTCGGGATTCGGTGCGCCTCCCGGCGTCGCTCCGAGTTCGCGGCGCGGCAGCGGACGGGCTGCGCGGGCAGCGAGCGTGGGCGTAGCGGCGGCAGCGCCATAGCGTTCCATGAGCACAGGAACCATTGCTCCTTCAGCTTCCTTCACGAAGGTGATTTGGCCTTCGGCGTTGATATCCACGCGAATGAAGTCGCCGAGCTTGACTTGTCCGGTGGCAACAAGGTTGGCCAATGGGAAAACGAGGTTGCGTTCGATGGCGCGTTTGAGATGGCGCGCGCCATACTTGGGATCGGTTCCTTCATGCAGCAGATAGTTCTTTACATTGGCAGTGCAGTTGAAAACGAACTGATTGGCGGGAGAAGCCATGAGCACGCGCTGTTGCACCATGCCCAATTCGATTTCGAGAATCTGTTGCAGGTGTTCAGAACGCAGAGTCTTGAATACCACGGTCTTGTCAATGCGGTTCATGAACTCGGGTGAGAATTTGCGACGGGCGGCGTCCACGGCGGTGCGCTCGATTTTGTCGTCGAACGAGGCGTTGACTTGCGTCGCTTTTTGGGCGAAGCCGAGTCCGCCTTCGATCAGGCCTGACATTTCGCTGGCCCCGAGGTTGGAGGTCATGACGATGATGCATTGCGAAAGATCTACGCGGCGATTGTCGCCGAGGGTGAGCGTGGCTTTATCGAGAATGCCGAGCAACAACTGCCAGAGCGAGTCGCTGGCTTTTTCGATTTCGTCGAAGAGCAGAATTGAGAGCTTCAGCTTTTCGGTGTGCCACTGGTTCAGCGCTTCCTGCGTGAGCAGAGGATGAGTTTCGCGGTGACCGAGGTAGCCCGGAGGCGAGCCGATTAACTTCGCGATTTCGTGGGAGTGCTGGAACTCGGCGCAATCGATTTTGATGCAGGCGCGCGAGTCTCCGAAGAGTGCGTCAGACATCGCTTCGACGACGCGGGTCTTGCCGGAGCCGGTGGGCCCGAGGAAGAGCAGGTTGCCGACAGGGCGGCCGGGCGGATTCAGACCGGCCAGAAACATCTGATAGATTTCGACGACTTTTTGAACGGCGGCATCCTGGCCGACGATCTTGCGGCGCAGGGCTCCTTCAAAATCACGGGCATCGTTGCTGCGGAGAGTCGGGTCGAGAACGGTGGTGGCGACGGTCTTCATAAGGGTCTGGCTGGTCCTTTCCTACTCACTACCGCGTTGCTTTTCTGACTTATTCTGGGAGCAACCTGGGGATTGATGCGCCCTGATTCGCATGGGGTAAGTGCAAGCGCCTCACCAACCGCGGGTAACCTGCGATTCCATGTAAATCAATAAGTTACGGGTGGTTACGGGCCGACCGAGCGGTTTTCAACGGCCATTCGCAGAGGGGAAAGAGAAATATTTTTCACACAGTCGCCAGAGGAGTTCCGCGGGGGCCAAGGTTGTCGAGCTTCGTTTGCTTGGGCGGAGGAGGCGCCCGCCCCTCCATAAGCCCTTGTGCAATGGGCCGCTGACCCTCGGTAACTGGCAGGCAAATTTCTCCGCCGATACCATCCGAATCAATCACTTAACTTTTTGGAGAACGAAATTGCGACGCTTCTGCCTGTCTGCCCTTGCCTTCAGTTTGCTCATTGCACAATTCACTTTTGCCGCCGATTCGTTGAAGCCGGCGCATGTGGTTCCGGTTTCGAAGACGAATGGAAGCGCTCCGAAGACGACGCCTGCATTGGCCGAGCCAGTGGCTCCTGCGGGCAGCGCATATTACGAAGCTAAACGCGGCGACAGCATTAGCCTGGTGGCGCACCACTACATTTCGCAGACGGCTTATTTGACTTCATCGGAGCTGGCGGCGGCGATTCGCAAGGCGAACAACTTGCCGGAAGCGAGCAATGGATTAAAAGCGGGGCAGCAGATTTTAGTGCCGGGAATTTTGCCGGTGCCGATTGTGGAGAAAGCGGTTCCGGTCGCGAAAGATTTTGAAGTCCGGGCGATCTATTTGACGGGATTGATGGCGGGCAGCGACCACGGCATTCGCATTATCAAGCGCTGGCGCGAAGTGGGCGGCAACGCGGTGGTTTTCGATATTAAAGACAGCGATGGGACGATTAATATTCCGTTTCAGAATGAACTGGCTGGGTCGCACAATGTGACCATCCGTGATTTGCCGAAGTTTGTGCATTTCTTACACTCGCAGGGCATGCATGCGATTGCGCGCGAAGCGATGTTCCGCGATGAGCGGCTGGTGAAGACGCATCCAGAGCTGGCCGTGAAGTCCCGCAAGACGGGCCAGCCGTGGCGTGAGAACGGCAAGCTGGTCTGGACGGACACTTCGAACCCGAAGGTGCAGGAGTACGACATCGCGCTGGCGAAGCAGGCAATCGCCGGCGGCGTGGATGAAATTCAGTTTGATTATGTGCGCTTTCCGGCGGAGGGCGATCAGGCCGATGCGAGCTTCTATTTTCAGACGGCGCATCCCGATTGGCATCGTTCGGATGTAATTACGCATTTTCTCGAACACGCTTACGGCGAGATTCATCCTACGGGAGTGTTGTTATCGCTCGATGTTTTCGGAATCATGGCGTGGCAGCGGCCGGTAGATTTGTCGCACACCGGACAGGACATTGTGGGCATGGCGAAGTATTGCGATGTGCTTTCGCCGATGATTTATCCTTCGCACTTTTTTGGCATGGATGGGATTGCGCACCCGGGGGACGCGCCCGAGCACTTTATCGGCGAGTCCATGGAGCGTTTTGAAAAGATCACGCAGGGCAGCGGCGTGGTAATTCGGCCGTGGTTGCAGGCGTTTGCCTGGCGCACGAAGACGTATTCGCCGCAATATATCGAAGTGCAGGTCTTGACTGCGAAAGACAAGGGCGGGGTGGGATTCTTGTTCTGGAACGCGAACAATAATTACGAGAAGCCCGATGCGGCCATGCCGGAGATGCGCGCGGCCAAGAGCAAGTACTTGCGTGGGGATGAGATGGGGACGGCGGTGAGGGCAAGTGTGCAGTAGGTGTTGTTGGACTTGAAGAAACGCGGCCTGCGAGCCGCGTTTTTGTTTGGGTGTGAAGTCTTAGTGTCGGCGGTGTAGAGTTAAGGAACAAGCAGGTCCTTCGACTGCGTAAGTTTGTTCGCATCGCGAACGAACTTACTCCGCTCAGGATGACAAGATGATTTGAGTTGAGGCTGGGTTGAGCATCCTACCTTCGGTTTTGCTTCTCTCCGGTTCATCTGCGAAACTTATGTTCGTCCACCAAAAGTTCACGCATGGGCCGAATACACGTACTTTCGGAAGCTGTCGCCAATAAGATCGCCGCCGGCGAGGTGGTGGAGCGGCCTGCGTCCGTGGTGAAGGAGCTGCTGGAAAACTCGCTGGACGCGGGCTCGACGCGGATCAAGATTCAGGTGGAAGCCGGCGGCAAGAAGCTGATTCAGGTGACCGATAACGGCTGCGGTATGTTGCGCGACGATGCCCTGCTGGCGTTTGAGCGGCACGCCACATCGAAACTGAAAAACGCCGAAGATCTTCTCAGTGTTGCGACTCTAGGCTTTCGCGGCGAGGCGCTGCCTTCGATTGCGTCGGTATCGCGACTGCGCTTAGAAACCCGCGCGGCAGAAGAAGATGCAGGGACGATCGTTGAGATCAACGGCGGCAAAATTTTCAACGTTGAAGAAGCGGGATTGCCGGCTGGGACTTCGATTACGATTCGCGATTTATTCTTTAATACTCCGGCGCGCAAAAAATTTCTGAAAGCCGAATCCACCGAGTTGTCGCACATTGCGTCTTTAGTCACGCATTACGCGCTGGCCCATCCTGATAAGCATTTTGAATTGCACTCGGCGACGAATGCTTTGTTAGTCGCGCCGCCCGTGGCGGGATCGAGCGAGCGCGTGTATCAAGTATTTGGCAAGGAGGTGCTCGATCAGCTGATTCCGCTGGCGGCATCGCAGCCGCTGGAACGATTGGGGATTCCGCAGCCTCCGCCGTGGCGACGGGCGGCAGAGCTCGAACCCGAAGAAGAGAGCGCGCCAAAGAGTTTCGGCGATTTGCGGGCGCATGGGTTTGTTTCGAAGCCCGAAATTCAGAAACTCAATCGCAATTCGATTTACGTGTTCGTGAATGGCCGCCTGATTCGCGACCGGTTGGTGATGCACGCCATCATCGAGGCGTATCGCAACATCATTCCGCCGACGGTGTATCCGGTGGTGCTGTTGTTTTTGGAGTTGCCGGTGGGCGAAGTGGATGTGAATGTGCATCCCTCAAAAACAGAAGTGCGCTTCCGGCAGCAGAGCGTAGTTCATGATTTTGTGCGCGAGTCGGTGCGGGCGGCCCTGATGAAGGCGCGTCCGGTGCCGCAGTTCACGACGGAAATTTCGGCGCACCCGACGGCGGGCGCATCGCTTGGTCAGAGCGGGCTAACGCCGGGAGCGTCATCAGGCGCGCCGTCCGGCGTACGCGGGGTGACCGTGGACATTGCGGCGTGGCGGGCGGTGAACACTCCGCCAGGATTTGCTTTGCAGCCGCCGGAGTTGCTGCCGGAGACAGCGCGACTGGGATTCGGCAACGATGCAATCACGGTGGAAGCGAACGCAGCGGTGGCACTGGCGCCGGTTCCGGATATTTCCATCGCGCAATCTCCGACGAAGGATGACAGTTGTGCGCCGCCGATTGATGATGAAGGGGAAACGTCGAACGAACTGGCTCCGGCACTGGCTACGCTCAAACCGCTGGGGCAGATCCGGGAATCATTCATTCTGGCGGTAAATGGCGAGGGTTTGTGGATCATTGACCAGCATGTCGCGCACGAGCGGGTGCTGTTCGAGAAAATTCTGAAGCAACGTTCGGCGCAAAAAGTCGAGAGCCAGCGCTTGCTCATGCCGCTGGTGCTGGAACTGACTCCGGCACAGCTCGCGGTGTTTGAGGAAATCTGCGCTGAATTGAACCAGAACGGATTTGA
>Ga0070734_10005331_pt1 | contig 11445 bp, 6 predicted proteins | sample Coa_R1_8_FD_66444 | JGI IMG/M metagenome (GOLD analysis project Ga0070734, IMG submission 66444) | Surface soil microbial communities from Centralia Pennsylvania, which are recovering from an underground coalmine fire - Coalmine... | ecosystem: Environmental > Terrestrial > Soil > Unclassified ...
GCCGGCTCGCGGCACGTGCCAGCATCATGTTGGCGATATTGGTGCACGGAATCAGCACCATCAATCCGGCAATCAGCAGGAAGAAGGAAGTGAAGAAAGGTGTGTCCTGCTTGCGGAACTGGAGCATCTTCCCGCCGTCCAGAAGCGTAATGCGCCGGCCGGAGCGATGGCGGTCCGGGTCGCCCGCATCCTGCTCGATTTTTCTCGCGACCGTCTCGAGCGCTGCCTCGGCCTTTGCCATCGTGACCCCCGCCTGCAAACGCGCAGTTACCCGGAAGAGCGCCCGATCACGCCGCTCGAGCGCATTGTCCGCCAACTCCGGCGCGAGGCGCGCGCCAGCCGATACGGGCATCCACAAGTCAGCCGCGTACAACATCGGCGAGGCGCCGAGAAAATCCGGCGGCCCCACGCCGACGAGCGTGGCGGTCTCACCATTGATTCGCATCGTCCGGCCAACCGCGGAGCGATCCGAGCCCAGGCGGGTTTGCCAGAAACGATAGCTGGCCACCACCGCGGCGCGGCCTCCCGGCTGCTCATCGCCAGAATCAAAAAAGCTGCCGAGATACGGATGCACGCCCAAGGTTGAGAAGTAGGAAGGCGTTACCAGATGCCCCCAAGCCCGCTCCGCGCGGACGCCGAGTGAGACGCTGAACGGCGTGGGCGCCACGTACGCCATCGCAGACGAGAACAGGGCGCGTTCCTCGCGATAGCGCTTGTAATCGGGATACGAAACTGGCGCCTGCAACGAAACCAATTCATTCGGCCGCGAAATTGCCGGTACATCGCGCCACACCATGCCGTTCATCTCGCTGAGCGCGCACGTGGCGATGGCCGCGCCGAGCGTGAGCGAGACGAGCGCGACCGCCGTGAACCCCGGCGATTGCGCGAGGGAGCGCAGCGCATAGCGAAAATCCTTCCACCCACCGGACAAGCCCTCGCGCGGGGAACGCGGCGCGGGCGGCCACCGCCCCTGGGCCCCGGCCCCTGATTTCATCGCCACCAACACTTTGCCCGCCAGCGCGTCGCTGTCTTCCACCTCGGCCAGTTGCGCGAACACGCCTTCCAGCGACGGCTGGCTCATCAGGTCGCGCAGATGATCGATCGAATCGTAAGCCGCGACTTCGCCCTTGCGCAGAATGAGGACTTTTGAGCAAACCTTCTCCACCACCTCCAACACGTGCGAGCTGTAGAGAATGATCTTTCCTTGTTGGGCCAGCGCGCGGATCAGGCTGCGCAGCGTCAGGGCCGAGGTCACGTCGAGACCTGAAAACGGCTCGTCCAGGATGAGAATTTCCGGGTCATGCAGCAGCGCGGCGGAAAGCAGAATCTTCTGCCGCATGCCTTTCGAGTAGGACGAGAGCGCGTCGTGCCGGCCGTCCCATAGCGAAAACAGGCGCAGGAACTCGTCCGTTTTCGGCTCAAGCACGTCGCGCGGCATGCCGCGCAGTCGCCCCACGAGTTGCAGATACTCGCGGCCGGTCAAATGCGGGTACAGATGCGCCTCTTCGGGGACGTAGCCGATGCGGCGCTGGTACGCGGTGAAATCGTCGTGGACGCTGCGGCCGTTGTAAAGGATCTGCCCGTCGGATGGGTCGATCAGCCCGGTCAATATCTTGACGGTGGTGCTTTTGCCGGCGCCGTTCGGGCCCAAGTAGCCAAGGATTTCGCCTGGCTTTATCGTGAAACTGACGCCGCGCACCGCGACGGTGTGCTGGTAATACTTTGTGAGCGCGCGCGCTTCGAGCATGGCAGCCTCAGCCCGCTTAGACACCGGAGCCGCCCGATTTGTTGCCGGATTTAACGGCCGATCAATTCCGCTCGCATGCGCTTGGCGTCGGATTCGGTAATGTAGCGATCCTTCGCCATCCGGTCGATCGACTGCGCCACCTTCGCGGCATATTTCTTGTAGCTGCCGTACATGCCGTCCAGGCGCGCCCAATCGAACTTCACGTCGTAACCGAGCTCACGGCACGTGCCGGGGCCCGGCGCGGTCGTGAAATAAGTCGCGGTCGGAACATCCACATAGGGACTGCGCACGCCGCCCAAGCCGTTTCCATATTCGTCGAGCGACACTTTTCCATCTTTGAGGGTGATGCGGTCTGCGTGCGGCGGGGCAGTGCCTTTGCGAACCCAGGCGTCGAGGTTCGCGAATGCGCCGTTCAGAATATAGCTTTGCAGCGGAAGCTGCTGCAGCGGGATCTCCGGATCGCACCGGGCGTTAAACGGCCACTGCGGCGTGCCTTGCGCCTGACCGGCGGCGTTCTGATCGGCCACCGTCGGCAGCGCAATATAGGGCGCCGCGTCGATGTGCGCCGCGCCGGCAATCTCGTAAACGCGGAAGCGGTCGGCCGGATCATCGCTGTCCTCCCGCAGGAAGGGCTGCGAGGCCACCGCTTCTCCTTGCGTCAGCACACCGATTACCGGAACACCGACGTTGTGCAGGCCCTTCTGCGGCGGCTGCGCGGCGCAGCGGCTGATCCGCGTCGCGGGGCCGGGACTCTTGATCACGAAGCCGTCGTACACCTTGGCCCGCGGCTGAATGTCCTCCGCGTATGTGATAGCGTCGGCGCCCTGGGTGGTGAGATACACGCGTTCGGCTTTGAGTCCGGGCAGATTGCCGCTTTTCAGCAGGGAGCCCAATTGTGTGATGGCATCCCAGCGCAGGCCGTCTTCGATATCGGGAGGGCTGTTTCCGCCGCGCCCGCCTGTCTGGCATGCTTCGTTCGGTTGCGGATTCGCGAACGAGACCGCGGCATACCGGGTCGGGTTGAATTTTTTCAGGCCTTGAATCGCGGTGGGCATGGTGATGCCGACCCACGCTGCGCCGCTATCGGTCACATAGTTGTGCACGTAACCCCACAGCATCGTCCAATCGAAGCGGCGCGCGGTGTTCGGCAACTCAACGATCACGGTGCCGTTGAAGCGCGACGCATCGGCCGGCCGCCGCACGAGGATACGGGTCGCATAGGGCGCGTCGGGCGTCTTCACCTTGAGGGAGCCGTCGGCCTGCCAATCATAAACATTGGCATTCCCGCCCAGCAAAAACTCCTCTTCCACATAGCCCACTTTGGATAAGTCGAGCGGGTCGAGGTTCTGGTTGGCGGCCAGGAATGGATGGGAGTCGGCGGTCACGGGAAGCGGGCCGGTCACTTTTGCCGGCTGCGCGAACAGGGCGGTGGAAACTGCGAAAACACAAACGAGAGCTTTCATGTTCTCTCCAGGGCAGGCATAGTGAGGAAGGCGTGCATGGTGTGCCAGAACAGCTTCCGGTTTAATCCCAGCACTACCGAATGCGCCATTCCCGGCAGGATTACAAATTGCCGGTCGCCATTCGGCAGCTGTTTATAAAAGTCGGATATATCGTCGACGGTCGCGATGCCGTCGTATTCTCCGCGGACCAGCATGACCGGCGCCACCACCTTAGCCGGATCAACCACCGGCAGGTTGGCTGTCATATCCAGGTAGGTTCCCGTAGGAACCTGGTCGCCGTACTTCAATTCCAGATCGGCCAGGTATTCGCCGAGAGCCGTATCGCTCGTGCCCGCTTTATCGCGCGTGAAGATGCTGCGGATCATGGCGCGGTCGCGCAACCGGCGGTTGTGGGTGCGATAATAATCGAGCTGCTTGGCGCGCTCTTTCAGGGTCGGCGAATTGTCGCCCTTGTAGGTGAAAGCGCCAAAGACCAGGCGGTCGACCCGGTCGGGCTGCGCCATGGCAAATGCGCCGGCGCGCAGAGCGCCCGAGGACTCGCCGAACATGTGAACCTTCTGCCGGCCCGTCTCGCGGACCACCAGATCGATGCCGGCTTTCAAATCCTCCACGCCGCTGGCGATATCGGAGTTCCCGTCGGTCTGGCTGGAGCGCCCATAGTTCTCGTGATCCATCGTCCAGACGTCGAATCCATAGCCCGCGAAGGTGTTCATCACGGAGTACTCGCCGTGCCCGGGAACGGTCAGGTCAAAGCTCGGCTGCGAGGAAATGGAAGAGCCGTGTACCAGAAACAGCACCGGCAGCGGCGCCTCGCCGGCCTTCGGCGCGCTCTTGCGCTTCCGGTACATCGCCAGCGAAACCGAGCCCTTCTTAGCGGTGTACTGGGCGCTCCAGATGGGCGCTGCGCCGGGTTGTGCGCGTTGCGCCAGCGCCGAAGATGCGGCCAAGCCCGCGCCGGCCATCAGGCTACGCCGTGAGAAAAGAAGATCGTTTCGGGACATGGTCCCCCTTTACTGCAGCATGTAATATAACCGTTCATCGAACGGGCTGCCGAGCCCCGCCTGGATCTTGTCCCGGAAATTCTTGGTGTGGGCCAGTCCCAGGTGCGCTTCGTAAGCCTTGCGATCCTGCCAAGCCTCGACGATAGTGAAGTGGTTGGAGCGCTCGACGTCGCGCATGACTTCGAAGCGCACGCAGCCCGGGTCTTTCCGGCTGTCTTCCGCGAACTGCTGCAGTTGCCTGGCGGACTCTGCCGCGAAGTTCGGAAACACGTCCACGTAGGTGACCACGAAGAGCTGCTTGGCGCCGCCCGCTTGCGCGACCCCAGGCTGCGGAATCGTCACCGACAGCAGCGCGACGAGTGCCAGAATGTACTTTGCTCGAAACATACCGGAAAGACCCTCCTTGTTAGTCTAGTGCCTGTGGAAACGCCCTTCCCAAACGGCCTTGCCCAGGATGTGGCCGTCCATCGCGTTCATCACCTGCTCGCGAGTGGCGTCCGGCCCAAGGTCCAGCTTGGTATCGAGCGCGAACAGCTCAAACGTGTAGTGATGATCCGGTCCGGTGGCCGGAGCGCCGGGTCCCATGTACGCATTATTGCCCCGCGTGTTCTTGCCTTGGACCATGCCATCTGGCGACGTGCCGCCTTCTTTAACCCCTTCCGGCAGCTTCGTCACATTGCCGGGGATGTTCCAGGCAATCCAGTGCGTCACATCGTTGAGCTTCCTCTGCAGCGCCACATCCGGATCATGGAACAAGAGCACGAACGTCTGCGTGCCGGGCGGCACATTGGTCCATTCCAGTTCCGGGGAAACCGCATCGGGAACCTGCTGGGTATATTTATCCGGGATCTCGCTGCCGTCAGCGAACGCGGGACTGGTCAACCGCATCGCGGGCGGGGGAGGCCCTTTCTTTCCGCCGCCGGGTTGTGCCATCGCAACGCCGACCAACAGGATCGCCAGGCCTGCGCCTGATAACGTGATTCGCATATTCTCTCCTCTTGAAGTGATTTGCCCGGCCACAATGAGGGCGCGGGTCATGAAACCGTGGATGGCTGCAAGTATATCACTGGAAAGCGCAACGGTGAGCCATTTGTGCCGCTGTTCTACAATGAGTTACAGTGCCCTCCGAATCCGCTATGTCCTCGGAGCTTCCTGCGGCCCCGCCTCCTCCGGACCCGGTCGAACAGCTGTACCGCGACCTCGAAGCGAAAATCCGCGAATACCGTCCGAAGGACGATCTGGCGCCGTTAGAAAAAGCCTTCCGCTTCGCCCGCCAGTGGCATGAAGGGCAGAGGCGGGATTCCGGCGAGCCCTACATGGTCCACCCGGTGAAGGTGGCTCACATCCTGGCCGACATGCGCATGGACGTCGTGGCCATGGAAACGGGGCTGCTGCACGACGTGGTGGAGGACACGAGCGTCAAGCTCGAAACCATCCGCAAGGAATTCGGCGAAGAGGTGGCGCGCTGCGTCGACGGCGTCACCAAGCTGACCAAGCTCGATTTCTATTCCGCCGAAGACCGCCAGGCCGAAAGCTTCCGCAAGATGCTGCTGGCCATGGTGGACGACATCCGCGTGATGATGGTCAAGCTCGCCGACCGCATACACAACATGCGCACGCTGGGGTACCTCAGCCCGGAGCGGCGCGAGCGCATCGCGCGCGAAACCATCGAGATCTACGCGCCCATCGCGCACCGGCTCGGGATGGGCAAGGTGCGCGGCGAACTCGAGGATCTCGCGTTCCAGTATCTGGAACCGGACGCGTTCAAGGAAATCGCGGGCAATATCGAATCGCGCCGCCATTCGAGCGAGGACTTTCTGCAGGAAATTCGCCACACGGTGGAGGCGGAACTGCGCCGGGAGGGAATCCCGGCTCGCCTCGAAGGCCGCATCAAGCGCCCCTACTCGGTATTTCAGAAGCTGCGCCGCCAGAAAATCGGCATCGAGCAAGTCTACGACCTGATGGCGCTCCGCATCATCACCGATTCGGTGAAGAACTGCTATGCGGCGCTGGGCGTGATTCACAATAAGTGGCGGCCGATCCCGGGGCGCATCAAGGATTTCATCGCCATTCCGCGCCCGAACCTGTACCAATCACTGCACACCTCGGTGGTCGGACCGCATGGCCAGACTTTTGAAGTGCAGATCCGCACCGACGAGATGCACCGCATCGCCGAGGAGGGGATCGCCGCGCACTGGAAGTATAAGGAAGGCCGCAAAGGCCCCGCCGACGACGACCAGCGCATCGCGTGGCTGCGCCACCTGGTGGAATGGCAGCGGGACATGCAGGATCCCGGCGAGTTCATGTCCACGCTCAAGGTGGATCTGTACCCGGAAGAGGTCTATACCTTCACCCCGCGCGGCAAAGTGCTCGTCCTGCCCCGCGAAGCAACCCCCATCGATTTCGCCTACGCGATTCACTCCGACGTGGGCAATACCTGCGTTGGCGCCAAAGTGAACGGCCGAATCGTGCCGCTGCGGTCGGCGCTACGCAATGGCGACGTGGTCGAAATCATGACCCAGCCCGGTCATCAGCCGAGCAAAGACTGGCTGGCGTTCGTCAAAACCGCGCGCGCGCGCAACAAGATCAAGCACCTGATCAACGCCAGCGAGCGCGCCAAGGCGATCGAGATCGGCGGCAAATATCTGGATAAAGAAGCGCGCCGCCTGGGCGTGCAACTGGCGCGCGTCACCAAAGCCGATTTCGATCGCGTCGCGGGCGAGTACGGCTACAGCAAGATGGAAGACTTGTACGCCGCCCTCGGCTACGGCAAATTTTCGGCGCGGCAGGTCCTGTCGAAAATCGCGCCCGATGTTGTGGGCGACGGCGCCGACGAAGAGAGTCCGGAACGGGCTGCGGCGCCGCTTCCGACCCCGGCGCCGGCGGGCCAGCGCGCGGGCGACGGCGACGGCGCCATCAAGGTGCGCGGCCTCGATGATCTCCTTGTCTATCGCGCCAAGTGCTGCAATCCGATTCGCGGGGAAGCCATCGTCGGTTATGTCACGCGCGGCAAGGGCGTCGCCGTTCACTCCAAGCTCTGCCACAACGTGCAGAACCTCATGTATGACGTGGAGCGCAAAATCGAGGTCGAGTGGGCGCGCGCCGCCGAAGACGCGTTCCCCGTTCGCATCGTGGTCCATACCGACGACCGCCCCGGTATGCTGAACCAGCTCACTTCCGTACTCTCCGATGAAAACACCAATATCCGCAGCCTCGAAGCCAAGACCGAGCTGGATCACGATGGCGGTATCGTCGAAATGACCGTGGACGTCCGCGACAAAAGGCAGCTCGAGAAACTGGTGGCCGCCATGCGCCGCATCTCCGGCGTGCGCGATGTGGAGCGGCTCTTCAATTGAGAATGGCCATTTCCACCGATCCCGAACACATCGCGATCTCCAAGTCCAACGGCATCAAGATCGACTGGAAGGACGGGCACCACAGCGAATACGGCCTGCAATACCTGCGGGACAAGTGCCCCTGCGCGACATGCACCGGCGCCCACGGCACGCCGCCGCGCCAGCCGCAGGCCGATAATCCATTCCAGATGTACCAACCACGACTGAAAATGCTGGGAGTGGAGCCGGTCGGAAGCTACGCGATCCGCATCAACTGGAGCGACGGCCATAACACAGGCCTCTATTCCTACGAACACCTGCGGCAGATCTGCAATTGCGCGGAATGCGCGGGGAAGTGAGTGGCGCAGCCGGAACGACCGGTTACCGGGGCTCCTGCTCGGGTGTATGAATTCTATTCGGCGCCGATGGCAATCGTCAATACGTTGGCTGGAATCTCATCAGCAATTACTTGAATTGAGACTTCGCCTGCACCTCGGAGGCTGCGGGGCAAGTAGAGGTTGATCTGATCCAACCCCGGATATTCCCCTTGCGCTCCGTACGAAGACTCGACACTCGTCCCGCCGACTTGAGCTGTCACGGTGCGGGCTCTCCGAAGGCCGGTTGCGTAGAGGATTACGGCAACGTTCTGCACATCTGCTGACCAAAGAATTAAATTGGGGATGCAGCTTCCGGCGGTACGATCACAGGTCGCTAAATTCTGAACGGAACGGCTGCCGTCGGGGTGAACGAGAATCACTTGACCGGCCGGTGCCCCGTGGCCGTCGGAACTCGCCGTAAATATCCCCGGAGCGATGGCGCCTATCGTAACCGGAATGGACGTGGGCGTTGAAGCGCCTTGGACGACGAGGGACCCAGGTCCAGCTGCCGCTGCGGAAGGCAGAAGGAAATTGATCTGCGTTGGGGATACGTAGTTGAGCAATGCCGTCTTCAAGACTCCGCCGCTGTCGATCAAGTCTACTGAGATACCGGCGAGCGAAGTCGGAAGAGTGCCAGTATCAGCGACAGCTGTGGACGAGGAAAGTCCTGCTCCACGTAACGTAAGGAATTCATCCGGAGCAACGGGTCCGGGCAAAAAGCTGGCTCCATTTACCAGATTTCCGGATATAACCGAAACCGCTTCAATTATCAGAGTGGAAGGTAAGGACGTACCTCCTCCCGGCGGAGGCGAGTATACGTTAATGCCGACGGCACCCGCGACCGCGAGATCGTGTGCGCGAGCTGTAAACGTGAGCGTATGCGCATCCCTGTACGTTGTCAGTCGATCCTGGCCGTTCCACTGGACTACGCTAGCCGAGGTGAAACCGAATCCGTTGACTTGTACCACCGTGTCTCCCGAGCCCTGCTTTATGGACGAAGGGCTGAGCGTGGTAATCGCGGGTTGAGCTTGCTGGATCGTTAGTATTGTTGGAGAGGATAGACCGCCTCCGGGCGGAGGGGATGCGATGGTGATCACGATTGCCCCGCCGGTCAAGAGGTCGGCAGCTGTCGCCGTGAAGCGGAGAGTGTGTGTATTGACGTACGTAGTTGCGCGCTCCTCCCCGTTCCATCGGACCACACTGGCCGGCATGAAGTTGACTCCGCTCGCCTGCACAACCGTGTCACCGGCACCTGCAGGAATCGATGATGGGGTGACCGAACTGATCGCGGGCACTCCGTTTTGCGGTGTCAGCGGCAAATAGAGGTCCCACATGCCGCGGCCCAGGGTTGAGGCACGGAGAATCCTCGATGGACGGTGCAATGCGAGACCCTCTACGTAAGCGTGTGGCAACCCGTTCGACAGCCCGGACCAGCTCACGCCGCCGTTGGAACTATAAAAGACGCCGACGTCCGTTGCCAGATACAGAGTGCCCGGCAGATCCGGATCGACCGCCAAAAAGTTGGCTGGGATGTTTGGAAGGTTTCCGCTGATGTCCGTCCAGGACGCGCCCGCGTTCGAGGTGCGAAAAACATGGCCCTGTCGATCGGATCCGTAAGAAAAACCTGAGAACAGGGCGTACGCGGTATTCGGATCTGCAGGATCGGCGACTACGGCGCTCAAATCGCGATTGGGGAGACTGCCGGTGCGGTCCGTCCAATATGGAGACGACGAGGTAGAGTTGATGGAAACATAAATGCTGCCGCATTGACTGCCCACATAGATCACATTCGAATCGGTCGGCGAAACCGAAATCGAGGTGATCCCCGCATTACAGTTATTGCTTATGTCGGCTGATATTGGAGCCCAGGTAGAGGCTCCATCCCACGACTGGTACATCCTGTAAGAGCCATAAAAAAGTCTCTTCGCGTTGTGGGGATCCATCGCAATTGTGGGAATGAATGCGGTGCGGTCGCTCCGATTGATTCCGGCCATCGCGTTCTGCCACGTGCCGGGCGTTCCGCCCTGCGTCGATTTGAAGAGACCGGGACCATTCGAAGTGACGTACATGTTTGCCGGATTTTGGAAGTCGATCAACGTAGTACCTCCATCTCCAATAGGGTAGCTGGCCCAAGCCTTATTTCCAGAATAAGAGAGCACTCCCAGGTCTTGGGCTCCAGCAATCCCAACAGTGATGTCGGTAGGGTGTACAGAGATCGGGGCCTTGATACCGAATAGCACAATGTCCAGGCTATCGTTGAGGGATGTCCAGCTTACGGAATTCGATAAGGCATCGGCCGTCTCAAAAACGCCGCCATCTCCTCCCGTATAGAGTATTTTCCCGTCTGCCGAGAACGCGAAGGCGCGGTGATCCGCATGTGTGAAAACGCCGTTTGTGCCGTCGGTCAACTCATCCCACGTTCGTCCTCCATCGCGCGAACGGTCAAGCCCTATACCTCCGATCAGGATTGTGTCTGGATTGTTGGGATGCACGGCGATCTGACCGCGAACGGTGTCATTCGGAGCTCCGACCTTGATCCAACTCGTCCCCCAATCATCGCTTCGGAAAACTCCCATAATCGCGGAATTGTTGACATTGGGCACTACGGCGTACAGGACGTTGGGGCTGGAAGAACACAGGGACAGAACAATTCCTTGAGAGTTCGGGAAGAGACTGGGATCGATGCCATTGGATGACGAATGCCAAGTTAGCCCTCCATCGTTCGTCTTGTAAATCCCATTATTAGCAGGCCAATAATAGTCGCCGATCGCTGCATAGGCCACCGAGGGGTTTTGTGGATCCCAGACGATCGAATTGCCGCGGCCACCGGACAACACTTGCTGCCACGTATAACCCCCGTCAGCCGATCGAAAAACGCCGGCAGCGTTCTGTTGGCCGTACCACGCACCAACGAGCACGATGTTGGGATCTGCCGGACTGACGGCGAGTGCATAAAAGATGAAGCCCGCGCTCCAAAATTCGTGGGACCCCTGCAATAGCGAAAACTGTCCAGGCAACAGGGTCCAGGTCTCGCCTTTGTCGGTAGATTTTAAAAGACCAACTCCATCCCACCAACTTCCAGTGCCCGCATAGACAATGTTTGGATTCGAGGGAGCGACCGCGATGGCGCCGATCCCAAGAGCAGGCGCGCTGTCAGTCTTTGGCTTCCAGGTGATGCCACCGTCAGTGGTTTTCCAGACTCCACTGCCCGGATTCCCGATGTACACGATTTTCGGATCTCCAGGATCCAAAGCCATGGCGGAAGTCCAAGCTCCGAATCGTGCAGAGCCGGATATGGTTGGACTCGGACCCAGCGGTGTCCACGTCTGCAGCGCGGTCGCGGAACCGATTTGGGCAGCGGTCATCGCGTCCAGCTCGCGGGCCGCTTCGATGCGCGCCGTCGCTGAATCGAAGCCGGCGGGGCGAACAAGCGCTTGCAGCCGGACCCTCTCCTGCTGAAACGGTGACGTGACGTGAAAGGCTGGCGGGAGATCGGGGAGCGCTGTCCGAAGCTGTGCTTCA